>OBLT010001319.1_pt1 | contig 15953 bp, 13 predicted proteins | sample 1518721 | NCBI WGS metagenome assembly OBLT01 (sample SAMEA3539307, study PRJEB22396) | soil metagenome | biome: tundra; feature: field; material: soil | place: USA | collected 2010-05 | depth 0.15 m | reverse complement strand
ATTCGGGATTGCTGGCGACGCCGAAGCGGATGTTTCGCCGCTCGGCAGGCCGGGCCTCCGAGATGCCCTCCCGCACCAGCGTTTCGACCAGGTTGCCGGAGCCGACCGGAACCGTGGACTTGTTCACCACCACGCGGAAGCGGGAATCGTCCATGGCGGCTCCGATGCTATGGGCAGCGGCTTCCAGATACTCCAGGTTGGCTTCGCCGGTGGGCAGGGGCGGGGTTCCCACCGCGATAAAGATCACTTCACTCTGCGCCACGGCGCCCGCGAGCGCGGTGGTGAACTCGATGCCGCCCCGCTGGGAGGCCAGTTTCAGCATTTCTTCCAGGTGGGGTTCGTAAATGGGCGATTCGCCGCGTAGCAGAGTCTCGATTTTCGAAGAGTCGCTATCCACGCAGGTCACATGGTGGCCCAGGTAGGCAAGACAAGCGCCGGTGACGGTTCCGACATATCCTGTTCCGATGACGGTTATGTGCATGGTGGTTATGATGCTGAACGTCCGACCCAGACTACCTGAACGAAGCCGAGCGCGGCGATTTCGGGATCTCCGGTGACAATGCCGGCTTGCTCCTGAACCGCCAGGTCCACGGCGAATGCATCGGCGTAGGAGAGCTTGTACTTGGATTTGATGCGCGCCGCACGGATGAAGCTATCGACCGTCGGTAGAACCAGGCGGATGGGCAGCGAAGGGAGACGTCTCAGGAAGTCTTCTGAGGCATGCTGGCTACGTTTCCGCGCGATCATATAAAGGGCCTCGCCGGCGTTGACCCAGCTCATCACCAACTGGCCGGTCCCGGCGGCGCCACTCTTGAGAATTTCTTCCACTGGGTCGGCCGAAGGCTGGTCCAGTGTCCATTCGATCAGCGCCCAGGAGTCAATCACTAAGGTGCTCAAGCAGGCGCCGCTCCTTTTCGAACTCCTCACGCCGGCCCTCAGCTAAAATCTCGGAAGTGGTTTGGTCAACCGGTCCATACGCACCACGGAGAGTGCGCCAGTCCGGGTATTCTTCGGAGACGGCCCGCATCACCACACGGTGACCTTCGAGAGCGACTTCCAGTTTGGCGCCTTCCAGCAGCCCCAAAGCGTCGCGGATGTCCTGGGGAATCACGATCTGCCCTTCCGGCGACAGTGCAACGATATGGGAAATATCCGTCATACGCCTAAAGCTTACCATCGTAAGTCTAGCTGGAGCAGTCGTGATGCGATGACGGCGCCGCCGGCCGGCACCAGTGCTGTGGTGGCTCTCGATAACCGAAGCGATCTCGCTTTCCCGCGGTGGCGCAGAGGATACTGGGGAGTGGAAAAATGGCTGGTTCGTTGAATTCTCTGGAGGTTCGCCCCCGGCAATCCTCGCTGGACGGTGATGCGCATGTCCTGGCCGGCTGGCTGGAGGCCCATAAGGCCATCGTCTTATTAGCCTTCACGGCGGTCTATTTTTTGGGCGCGGTGCTGCACGCGCGCAGCAAGCCGTTCTGGTTCGACGAGATTGTCACCATCATTGTGGCCAAGACTCCCGACCTGCCGACTGCCTGGCGGGCCGCGACGGAAATCGATGCCATGCCGCCGCTCTCGCACGCGTTAGCCCATCTCTTTGTCCGATGGTTCGGCGTCACGGAAGTTTCGGTCCGCATGCCGGCCATGCTCGGCTTCTGGATCTTCTGCCTGTCCCTGTTTTGGTTTACCCGCCGAAGGGTCGGGATCTATTACGCCCTGACGGCCATGCTGCTGCCGGTGGTAACCGGCGCCTATCTGTATGCCGTGGAGGCACGAGCGTATGGGCCGGAGCTGGCGTTTTGCGGATTGGCGCTGGTGGCCTGGCAAAGCGCCTCGGAGAACAGAAAACGCTCCATCGCCATCCCTGGCCTGGCGATCTGCCTGGCAGCGGCGCTGCTTTGCCACTACTACGCAGCCCTGTTGTACATTCCGCTCTGTGGCGGCGAGTTAGTGCGTATCACCCGCACGCGCAGGATCGATTGGGGCATGGGGGCCGCGCTGGCCGCCGGTACGGCTCCGGTGCTCTGGCGCATGGCGACCATCGTGGGAGTAGTGAAGGGGTTTACGCATACCTGGGCGCCCCCATCCCCGGAACAGATCCTGGAGTTTTGGGAGACCGGTTTGCAGCAGACCGGAACGTTCGTGACGCTCTGGCTGGCGATGCTGGCGCTGGCCATCGTCGCCGACCGCAACGCTCCGGCGCCGGCGGAGAGCGCTCCGGCTCAAGTTCCGGACCACGAGTGGATGGCGGGAGTGCTGTTTCTGACCATCCCGACCGCGGCGGTGGTGGGAGCGCTTCTGGTGACTCACATGTTCACCTTCCGATATGCGCTGATCGGGCTGACGGGCTTCTACCTGCTTGCCCCCATGCTGGCCGCGCACCTTCTGGGCGGAAGGGCTCTGTGGGGGCTGGTGATGTGGATGGTGACAGTGGTGGGCCTGGGATTTGCAACCATCGATATTCCCGCCCGGCAGAATCCCTTCGACGCCGAGCCGATCCTGCGGGAAGCCCTGCGGCAGGGACCGGTGGCGGTTCCCGACGGCCAGCTATTCCTGCGGATGTGGCAGTACGCTCCGGACGAGTTGAAATCGCGCCTGTTGTTCCTGGCGGATAACGAAGCGGCGGTCCAGTATATGGGTTTCGACACGATCGATGGCGGCATGCGTGGGCTGGTGCCCTGGTCCCAAATTCCGCTGGTGGAATACAGGGATTTTGCCAAGCCGGGACGCGAGTTTCTGGTTTATCAGAACGCCTTGCGGCCGGGATGGCTGTTGTCCAAGGTGGTAGATGACGGAGGCCTGGCTGAAATCCAGAAACAGAGCCCTTACCGGTCCCTGGTGCGAGTACGGTTGAAGCCCTGAAAGCGGTTCACCGCCGTGTGGGAACGGGTCACGCCCGCGCACGCCGGGACGCTAAGACTGCATGACGCGATTACCGGCGAAGTCGTAGCGGAAACGGACCTCCCGCAGGCCCGCGGCGGCCATGACGGCGCTGAGCCGCGCCTTGTCCTCGGTGTAGAACAGGAGGAACCCGCCGCCGCCGGCGCCAATCAGTTTGCCGCCTAAGGCGCCATTCGCCCGCGCCAGTTCATAGTAGTCGTCGATCTGGCGATTGCTCATGCCGACGGTCCGGGTGCGCTTACGTTCCCAGTGCACATGCATCAGTTCCCCGAAGCCCCGCAGATCGCCGGCTTCGAGCGCCGCCTTGCTCTCATAGCCGAGCCGCTTGACGAAGTGCAGGTTCTCGATCATCTCCCGGTCCTTCTGTTTGCTCCGCACGTCCTGATCCTTGAGGATCTCCGACGCATTGCGGGTGTAGCCGGTAAAGAACAGAACCAGGTTGTCCTCCAGCCGGTGCAGCGTGGCAGGCGGGATGCGCAAGGGCTGAACGTCTACATGGCCATCCGGCTGGAAGGTGAACGCGGTAATCCCTCCGTAAGCGGCGATGTACTGATCCTGCTTGCCGATGGGTTCGCCCAGAAGGTCGATTTCAATGTGACACGCCTGTTCGGCCAGTTCCCGCTGCGAGATGTGATTCTTCGAGTAGGCGTGCAGCGCGGAAAGCAGGGCGGTGGTGAAACTGCCCGAGGACCCGAGGCCGGTGCCGGCGGGGATATCGGACATGCTGGTGAGCTCGAGATGCGGATCTTGGATGGCGATCAGCCGCAGGGCCTCGCGCACGATGGGATGCTGGATCTCGTCCGCGGACGACACTACTTCCATCTTGGAGTACCGCACGATGATCTGCGGCACGAAAGTCTCATGGAGGGCGATGTACACGTACTTGTCGATGGCGCCGGCAATCAGGAAGCCGCCGTGCTCGCGGTAATAGGATGGCAAGTCGGTGCCGCCGCCTCCCAGGGAGATGCGTAGCGGGCTGCGTGTGATGATCATAGTTTGTGACGATTCACGGCAGGTATTTGGAAAAGCCGCCTGACATCGTAGCACCTTTCCGAGCGCGGCCTGAACCGCTGAACCCAGAGTGCCCTCAAGCCGCCGCACCCGCCGGAGCCAGCCAGCCAATCAGACGGTTCCAATGCGGCCGCATGGCCGCGGGGAACTGGCCGCCAACCGAAAGGAACCGGCTGGCATCTTCCGGTTTCAACGCCCTCGTAACACGGAGAGCAATCATCCATAGGGTGGCCCCAAGAGCGATCGCGCCGAACATCCCCATGGCCCCCGGTACCGCGTGGAGGAACGCGAGCACGCCTGCCGCCATGATCGCCCCGGAGAGCATAATCCGTCCAAAGTCCCCGAGCCTGAGCTGGAGGCCGGTGGTTCTCCACGCGTAGATCCAAATCCCCAGGGCCGCCGTCGCCTGGGCGGCGCCGTTGGCGATGGCCGCACCATTGGCCCCATAGTGCGGGGTCAGAAGAAAATCGAGCCCAATGTCGACGACTCCGCAGAGGCAACCCCACGCGATGAGAAACCCTTGTCTCTCGATGGCCTGCAGCAACATGGTGGGCGCTGCCACCAAGGCTTTGGGAATGGCCAGCAGGACGACGATGGTCAAGGTGGCGATCATCGGCCGATACGGTTCGCGATATAACAGAAGCACCAACGGCTGGCCGATGCATGCTACGCCCACCAGCAACGGCAGAGCCACCAGCAAGGCATAGCGGGCGCCATCTACCGTCATTTCCTTCAAACGCGCCTGGCCGCGGCCGAACTGAGCCATCATCGTGGCAGCCAGCGAAATGCCGAACGAATTGGGAATCATGAGGATCCGTTCCGACAGATTGAAGGCGTACGAAAAATACAGGACCTGGTGCTTCCAGTCTGAATTCACGGCCTTCAGGATCACAATGTCGGAACGATCCCAGACCACAATGTTCAGCAGCAAGAGCGCGAGACTTTGGCCGGAGTAAGCGAACATCCGCTTCTTCAGCTCCGGGGACACCATTCCCCGGGCCACGTGGCCGTGCCAGCTCTCTACCGACTGCAGCTTCAAACCGCATTCCAGAGCATTGCCTACCAGGAGCGCTGCCGCCACGCCCACCAGATCCCAACCCACCAGCAGGCCTAAGATCGTGAGGGAGGTGGTGGTAATTCCGCCGGCCAGCGACGGTCCGGTGTTCCGCCGCATCACTTCCGCGGCGTTGTTGGCGTTGGATGGAATGGTGGCGATAATGCGAGGCGTCATGGCTGTCACGAGCAACACTGAGGCCACCTGATACTGTGGGTCTCCCAGCAAGAGCACCCCTGCCAGCGCCACCGCGGAAATTCCGAGGGCGATAAAAACCTGGATCTTGAGGGTGACCAGATAGGTGGAACGCGCCACGCCGGGCTGGCCGCAGTTCAGATACTCGGCCATGTACTTGCGCGTGGTGGCCGGCAGGCCTATGGAGCCCACCGCAATCGTGACATTCGTCAGCCACACGACGTATTGGAAATATCCCAGCCTTGCCTGGCCTACAAAATCCTTGCCCACGATGCGCGCCACAGCCACCGATGTGCAAAAAGTGACCACCAGGCTGAAGACCAGTTCAATGCCGTACCAGAACGAGTTGCGGGCGATGGTCTGGGTATTGGTCGCGGAGCCGGAAGGCCCGGTATTCTTGGTTTCCATGGTGTTGTCGGGACAAGCTCCACCAGAATGAGGTGCTGTTAAGCTGGTTGGCGCTGGGCGGTGGCGGTAAATCAAAAGTGTGGCTGGTTGCCGGGCAGTCTGTCAAGATACCGGTGTACCATTGACGGGCTACGCGGCTGGGGGCATCGTCGCCTGGCGGTCGCGCAACACGCGGCAGCAAAGCTCGTAAGTCTCATCGGCTACCGTCTCCCAGCCGCGTCCGAGATGGGCCGCAATCCGCGAGGGATCCCAGGACGTGGCGAGCGCCCGCTCCAAGGCCTCAGCCAGTGCGCGGCTGTCGTGGGGCGGAACCAGGATGCCGCAGCTCTCGTCCACCAGCTCGGGAATGCCGCCGACATTGGTGGCCACCACCGGACGGCCGCAGGCGATCGCCTCCACGATGACGTTCGGGCAGCCTTCCGAGTGGCTGGGGAGGCAGAAGAGGTCAGCCGCCCGAAGCCAGTCCGCAACCTGGCCGGAAGGCTGGAGGTCCAGGAAGAGGAACCGCTCCGCGATCCCGCCGGCGGCCGCTCTGGCTTCCACGACGCTCCGATAGGCTCCTCCTTCGCCGATCAAGGTCACACGCAGCCGCGGGTGGGTGGCGGCGAGGGATATCATGGCGTCGGTCAGTTCCGCGATCCCTTTGGTGGGCGAAATCCATCCCACATAGAGCAGCAGTTCGGCGGCGGGATCCACGCCCAGCTTGCGGCGTGCGGCGGCGCGGTCGCCGGGCCGGAAGATCGAGAAGTCGCAGCCGTTCAGAATCGTCGTGACCTTCGCGGCGGGCACGCCCAGCTCGATGGCGCGGCGGCGTAATTCTTCGCTGACGGTGAGGATGGCATCGGCGGCTTGGAGCGTCCTGAGTGTGAGACGGAAAGTGATGGGATCTCCCGGGACGCGAAGATCGGACCCGATGGCTCCCACGATCACGGGAATGCCCAATTTGCGGGCGATCCGCGCGGCGCTGAACCCTTCCGGGTAGATCCAGTAATTCAGAATGACGTCGGGCCGCATGGCGGATAGATACGGCTCCAGGCGTCGTGCGCAGACCAGGCCATTGAAGGGTCTGGAAACCAGTGGCAGGGCGGGGTATTCGAAATAGGTGGTCTTCACCCCCTCAGGACGGTAAGTGAGATCGGGGTGGTGGTAGCGGTGGCTCCACGGCGACAGCCATTTCGTGCGCGGGTAACTGGCGAGGGGACAGATGACTTCGACATCAGCTTTTTCCTTCAGGAAGAGCAGGGTCTGGTAAGCCGAATGGCCGCGGTGGGTGTCCGCGGGGACGGGGAAATAGGGCGTGACCACAACGATCTTCAAGTCGCGGCTAGTATAGCATTCCAGGCCGCTTGGCGGCCGGAGTAAGGTCGGCATGTTAGCGTCCGTGCCCGGCCACGCGGCGTTGGAACAGTCTCGAAATTTGACAATACTTCCACGGGTGTAGCACCATGAAGACGGTGCTGGCATTGATGCCGGCGGCCTTCGCCGAATCGAACGGGGGTCGGCCGGAACGGCTGAGCAGACAGCCTGGGTTCGAAATCGGTTTTGATTCAATACTCGTGTTTTCAAAGTTCACAGCTCAATTGGTTCAACAGGTTCGGAAATGGCTGCCTTCCAACACTGTCGCCTGGGTAAAACGCAAACGCAATCTACGGCGCAAGCGCCGGTTCGCGAATTTACGCTCGCGCATGATCAAAAAACACGGCAACTTCACGGCAAAGGAGTTGGTGACGGCGTGCCGCATGGCCGGCGTGCAAGAGGGCTGTATCTTATTTGTGCAATGTTCGTATGATGACTTACTAACGTACAAGGGAACACCTTACGACTTGCTCAGCGGTTTGCGGGAACTGGTGGGGCCGCAGGGAACGTTGTTGATGCCCGCATACACAACCAACATGTGGGACACGCCGTGCCGTCCGTTCGACGTCCTGCGCGAACCCACATATACGGGGATACTTCCGGAACTGTTTCGAAGGGAGGATGGCGTCGTTCGCAGTCTGCACCCGCGCCATTCCATTTGCGGTTTGGGGCCGCATGCGGGGGAACTCCTGGCCGGCCACGAGGAATGCGTTTACGCAGACGGACCTGACTCTCCGTTTGACCGAATCCGCAAGTTGGATGGTGCGCAGTCGGTCTGCCTGGGTTTGCGGCCCGGTTTCCACTCGTTCGTTCATTGGGTGGAAGACATTGAACCCGAGAAATATCCCATACCCATGCACGAGGGCCCGTTTGATTGCCTGCTGCGAGACGCGAATGGCAAAGAAATCCAGCGGCCGTTTTATCGCCGTCCCCGGCGTCAGCGCAACCAGGATGTTTTGATCGGCAAAAATCTGGGCCCGGATGCCATGCGCCCGCTTCAATTTCATGGCGTTTGGCTTTGTTTCTACACCTGGCCGGCTCTGGCGTCCGAGTTGTTGGCGCTGCGGGATCGCGGGATTGTCTGCTTTGTATGATCGTAGGCCTGCCGAAGCGCTCTCACGTCGTGACCCAAACCGAACACCAGGCTTTCGCCTTGCTGTCCGGCGACCACAATCCCCTGCACATGGACGCGCGGTACGCCCGCAGGCTCTTGTTTGGCGGCGCCGTTACGCACGGTGTCCACTTGCTGCTGCGAGCTTTGGAAACCTATGCGCAAGACCAGGTGGAAGTGGGGGAGTTGGTCCGGTTAGGAGTCCGCTTTTTCTCCGCGACGCATCCGGAAGAACCGGTGACAATGGAGATTCAGACGGGCCGGGACGAATTATCCGGACCGCCGTTCCGTAACACAACGATCAGCATTGCGGACATGCACGATCGCATCGTGGTAAAACTCCAGGCCCAGTGGAGAAGGAGTATGAGTAGTCATTCCACTTTGCCTGTAGCGATTCCTGAGTCTGAGTGTGAGAACCTTTCAGATGACGACATCGCCACCCGGAGCGGAACATTTCCGGTATTTCTAAACCAGGTGGCCGCGGCGAACCTGTTCCCCAAATTGTCGGCCACGCTTCCCCCTTTGCAACTCGCTGCGTTACTGGGGACAACCTATGTGGTGGGGATGCGGCTACCCGGCCATAACTCCATTTTCTCGAGCGTGGATCTTCGTTTTGTAGAACCACAACCGGAGAATAGTACCGACTTTTTCTACAAAACGGATTCCTTTTCACGCGAGCGGCGTTTTTGCCGCATTGCGGTTTCGTCTCCCGGCATGTCAGGTCGGCTGGAGGCGTTTGCCCGTCCCAACCCGGTAGAGCAGCCGGCTTTTTCAGAGGTGCGAGCCCTCGTAGAGCCGAATATCTTCGCCGGTCAACACGCTTTGGTGGTTGGCGGGAGCCGCGGCTTAGGGGAGGTTTGCGCCAAGTTGCTGGCCGCTGGGGGAGCCGGGGTAACCCTGACTTATCGACAGGGGGCCGAGGATGCGGAGCGGGTGGTGGCGGAATTACGAGCCGCTGGCGCTCCTGCCCAAGCCCTGTGCCTGGATGCCGGGGATGAGAAACCTGCGGATCTGTTGGCGCTCTTAGGCAAGGGTCTTCGTATAACCGATTTGTATTATTTCGCCACGCCGCTGATTTTTACCGAGACCAGGCAGTTTGATTACGGGTCATTCATAAAATTTGCGGATATCTATGTCGGAGCAGCCGCTCGGCTCTTTGAGATGCTGGCCGGTCCGTCCAATGATGGCGCCTTGTGCCGCGTCTGGCTGCCTTCTTCGGTGGCCGTGGAAACTCGTCCGGAGGATATGACTGGTTATATAATGGCCAAGCAGGCGATGGAATATCTCGCCGCGGATTGGGCCCGGAAACACGCGCATATTCATTTCGCTACGCCCCGGTTGCCTCGCCTGGCCACCGATCAGACCGTTACCTTGTCACCCATATATGCAGACGAGCCCACACCAGTAATGGCCAGATTGCTGCAGACTTTTGCGAGAGAGTGTCGCACGCCATGACCGATCATCGAGAAGCATCGACATCTTCCGCCACGGCAAGGGTCCTTACTTCCGCAACTGGGACGGGGACTTGGGCCGCATTGCGCCTCGCCGCCGACCCCTCGGCTCCATTCCCTCAGCAAGCGGCCTGGGCCAGACGTCTGCAGAAACTTCTCCCGGAAATCCCCGGCCTTCGTCCGCTGCGAATTGCCGTCCTGGGCAATGGCACGCTCGGCCACTTTGCCGAAACCCTTCGCTTCTGGCTGGCTCTGGAGGGGTTTCGTGCCGAGGTACACCTGGCTCCTTACGGCGCCTTCCGGCAGGAGATCCTCGATCCGCATAGCGAGCTTTACAACTTCCAGCCCGACGTAATCTGGCTGTTCGCCACGGGACGCGACGTGGTTTCCAAGGTCGACTATGGCGCACCGCCCGATACCTGCGAGGCAGCAGTCAATGCGGTGGTATCGGAATGGCGGACTCTATGGCGGCACCTGCGGGCGAATGAGCCGGTTTCGATCATCCAGAGCAACTTTGAAGCCCCCAGCGTCCGTGTATTCGGCCATTATGATGGCGCTGTGCCCTGGAGTCCGGCCAATTTGATCCGCCGCCTCAACCTGGCTTTGACGGAAGCTGCCCACCAGGACAATGTCTCGGTGTTCGACCTGGACCATGCGGCTTCCTTGTTCGGTTTGTGCCGGTGGCATGAAGACCGCCACTGGTATCAATCCAAACAGCCGTTCGCTCCCGACGCGTTTGGTCTTGTGGCCTTTCAGGCTGCCAGGTTTTTGGGCTCCATGAAAGGCACCGCGAAGAAATGCGTGGTGCTCGACCTGGATAATACCTTGTGGGGCGGCGTCGTCGGCGATGACGGCCTGGCCGGCATCCGCTTGGGGAGCGACCCCGACGGCGAGGCCTTCCTGGCATTCCAGGACTATTTGAAGAGTCTCGCAGTTCGGGGCGTCTTGCTGGCGGTGTGCAGTAAGAACGAGGAAGCGGCGGCGCGCGAGCCGTTTCTAAAGCATCCCGACATGCGCCTGCGGCTAGAGGACATCGTCATTTTCCGGGCGAACTGGAAGAGTAAAGTGGACAACCTGAGAGAGATCGCCAGTGGCCTCAACATCGGGTTGGATGCATTGGTGTTTGTGGACGACAATCCCGCGGAACGGGAACTGGTCCGGTCCCTCCTTCCGGAGGTGGCGGTGCCGGAAATGCCGGCTGATCCGGCGGAATATGTAGCGGCCCTGGCGGCGGGCCGTTACTTTGAAGCCTCATCTTTTTCGGAGGAAGATACCGCACGGACACGTCTCTACTTCGAGAACGCCCAACGCGAAGCAACCCGGACTGCGGCCACCGACGTCACCAGTTTCCTCCGGGATCTGGACATGGAAGCCGATAGCGGGCCCGCCGATTCTTTCAGGCTGCCCCGCATGGCCCAGCTACTCGCTCGCACGAACCAGTTTCACCCAACCACCACGCGCCACACCGAACCGGAACTGGCGGCAATGGGGGCCGATCCACGCGCCTGGGTCCGCTGGTTTTCGTTGCGAGACCGTTTTGGAAACCATGGGTTAGTGAGTGCCGTCGTATTGCTCCACGAAGGGGATGCGCTGAGAATTGATACATGGGCGATGAGTTGCCGGGTGTTTTCGCGAGGCTTGGAGGAGTTGGTGTTTTTGGAGATGGTCCAGACTGCCCATAACTTGGGCGTAAGATATCTGATCGGCCACTATTGTCCAACGCCCAAAAATCGCCCGGTAGCCGGTTTGTTCGAGCGTCTGGGGTTCACGGCCGATGGAATGGAAAACGGGGGGAGCCGCTGGCGTCTGGATCTTTCCGCTCCTGTCCTGAAGTTTTCACCATTGATCCGGTGGCGAAATGGGTCCTCCCAGCGTGAGAACGGAGCAAAAGAGGAAGAGGCATGACGAACTTTCGACAGGACTTGATGGAGCGAGTCGGGTGCATACTGAAGGATATGTTTCTGAACGATTCGTTGGCGATCACGGAAGACACTCAACTGGCCGATATACCCGAATGGGATTCGATGCTCCATGTAACACTGGTGATGGCGCTGGAGAGAGAGTTTAACGTCCGCCTGAATGCCAAAGAAGCGAGTCAGTCCGTCGCCATACGCCCCATTCTGGATCTCTTGGAAGCCAAGTCGGACGGACACCAAAAATGATTTGCGGAAGACGCTAGATGGAAGCTATAACCGCCTCCCTTGACATTACACCATCGCGGCTTCTGCCCACGGCGTGCCACGGACCGTTTAGCACGCCCAGTCAAACTGTGGCGCTCCCGTTTGAGGCAAATATTGTGGCCTTGCGGGAAAATGGCCAGACCCTGGTGATGGTTTCCTTGGACTGGTTCTATGCCAGTCCGGGCTTGCGCGCCTGCATTTTGGATCGTTGTGCCGGACGTCTGGACGACGCAAGTCTGTTTGTGGCGGCCAGTCACACCCACACGTCGCCCGCCACCGATCCGACGAAAGTCGGGTTCAGCGCCGTCGACGCGGATTACGTGACCTCGGTCGAAAATAGCATCGCCAACCGCATCGATGAAATCTTGCGTCTGGGCCAGTGGCGTCCTGCCCGTCTGCGTTTCACCACCACCGCCTGCGATTGCGCCATCAACCGTCGCCGCCAGATCTGGCGGCCGAAAGGGCTGCGGCTGCGACGCGTTGTTTCCATGCACCCGAATCCTGCGGGCCCGCGCGATCGCGAACTTCGGCTATTGCGTGTGGAGGATGAAGCCGGAAGCTTATTGAGTGTGATCTGGGGGGTTTCCTGCCATCCCACAGAATGGCCGCAAATCCGCGAACTGAGTTCTGATTTCCCCGGCGGTGTCCGGCAGGCGTTGCGTGCGCACCTTGGCCACGAATTACCGGTGTTGTTCCTTCAGGGCTTTTGCGGTGATTTGCGGCCACCAGCGACCGGCCGGTGGGTAAGGACGGGTTCCTGGAAACGGCGGTTCCTCGTGCTTGTCAGCAGCCTGGTGAATGGGCCGTATTTTACGGGGTTTACGCCGGAAGAGTATCGCGCTTGGGTGGAGGGTATCGCCACGTGTGCCCAGAGAGGCGTCGACGAGGCTCGAAATTCGCCTTCCCTTACCACCAAGTTGATGCTCCACCGGACCAGCGTGGCTTTATCCGCATTAGGGTTGTCCGGGGAGACATCCAGCCTCACATTTCATTGGTTCGATCTCTCTGAACAACTGAGGGTGGTCGGCATTTCGGCTGAGGCCTGCTGGGAATACGCGCATTTGCTTCAGCGCACCTTCTCGGCCAAAACAATTTGGCCGGTGGGGTTTATCGACAGCGTATTTGGTTATCTGCCAACGCAGGCGATGTTGCCGGAGGGCGGGTATGAGGTGACGGAATTTCGCCATGCCTTCGGGATTAAGGGCGAGTTCGTCGCCAACCTCGAAAAAGTTGTTGCTGAGCTGATATCGTCCTGACGTATGGGAACGGCTCGTGGCCGGCGCCGCTCTACTCCGGCAGATCCGGCCAGATTTTGCGCGGCGTTCCCAGGTCTCCGAATCGCCGCCCCACGTCGCTATGCGTGAGCGGAGCCCCTTCGGACTCCTGAACCAGCAGGCTCGAGTCGCCCGTCCGCACCACGAAGGCGCCCTCTCCAAAAACCGCCACCACCTGCCCCGGAACCGCATTCGGCCAGTCCAGCCTGGTATCGAATGGAATGGCCCGCCAGATCCGCACCTTTTTTTCGGCCTGATTGTCCAGAAAGCTGAAGGCCCCCGGAAAAGGTCTCGTCACGGCACGGACCAGGTTGTAGATCTCGATCGTAGTATCGGTCCAGTAGATCAAGCCGTCCTCTTCGGCCCGCTTGGGATAGTACGTGGCGCCTTCGGTGGGCTGCGGTGTCAGCTTCGCGGTGCCCTCGAGCAGCGCCGGCAGCGATCTCTCCAGCAGCCCGATCATCGAGAGGGTGTTCTTGTAGTGCAGGGTCAGGCAGGTATCGAAAGGCGTGATGTCAAACACCTGCACGGCCGCAATTTCTCCGTCGTCCACTCCCGGGCGGTACCGGAACAGGTGAGTATAGAAGCACTCCTTATTCTGGATCAGAGACCAGTTCATGGGGCTTCGCCCCCGGCCGTGCGGCAAGGGTTTCGAGGACCCATGCATGCCGAACGCCCCGATGCTCAGCCGCTCCAAAAACCAGGCGGGTATCAAGCGTTGCCAGCCCATTACCAGCAACGCGTCCAGCTCCAGCGCCAGCATGGCGTTACGGTCCTCCGGGCTGTTCAGGCTGTATTGCTTCACCACCGAGTACGGCAGCGCCCTGCCTTCCAAAAAAGGCCGGAGGTCCATGTATCCCGCCACCTTGTGATGCGCGCCTTGCTCGGGGCTGAGTGTGATGCAGTGGTCCACGGTGAAGCCCCGCTGCTCCAGGCCGACAATCAGCTCCAAGGTGGTGTGCTTGCACCCAACCACAGCCACCCGTTTGTTGGTCTCACGGCCGTGATGCTTCATTTGGCCTCCGCTCCCTGACGGGGTGCCCTCTGGGCCCGGCTCGGTATGGCCCGCTTGCGGTACACCGCGCAGTTCGCTTCCATCGAATCCTCGAGGGCTTCGGTCTGTCCATCCAGCCAACGGGCCAGGGTCTCCTCCGCACCGCGCCGGCCGGCCCCCCACCATAGCGGGTGGATCAGGATCTGCATGGCTTTCCTGGCGTGGAACTCCGGTTGCGACCGGGGATCGCCGTATCGCCATTCGCCTCTCGAATCGGAGCAGTACTTCATGTCTTTCATGAAGCGCGCCATGTACGCATGCGGCCGGGGCGCCGACAATCGCGGATTGCCGGTCAGCACCTGCGCATTCGGGCGGTGATAGCTGACGATCTCCACCTCGGCTCCGAACCACGAGCCCAGCGCATCCGCTTCTTTCCGGCAGGCGGCCGCCAGCTCGCTTTCGGTGGCGTCCGGGCTGTACGCGGCGCAATCGAAATGCAGCCCCAGGCGATGGCCCATCTGCAGGATGCGCTCTACCTCCGCCGAGCCGGGCTTGGAGAAGAGGTTGTAGTGGTCCGTCCTGAGCAGAAAAAAGTAAGTCGCCAGGATGCCTTCTTCGCGCTCCACCTCAGCCATGGCGCGCGCTTTTCCCAAGTCGAAATCGATATCATGGCGCATGAGCACCAGCGGTTGACCCTCCAGCGCCGAAGCCGGCAGAGCATCCCGGAATGCCCCGAACCGGTACCCCGCCCCGGTGTAGTCGCGAATGAGTTCGCGGTAGCCGTCGTAAGTGAAAGCTTCCGCCATGTTTATTCCCGTCCGATCCCGGTCAATTCTACCAGCCGCGCCACCAGGTTCTTCCGCTCAAACGCCGCGATCGCTCCGGGTATGGGAACGGGGAACTGGTTCGGCTCGCCCCGCAGGCGCGCCAACGCGCTGGTGAGCACTTGCTGGATTGCCTCCGGATCCATCCCGTTCACCGCGACACCGCCGCCCGACTCCCGCAACAGGCGCGCCACTTCGCCGTCCGCCGGCGAGAGAGCCAGGACCGGCAAGCCGGTGGGCAGGTAGTCGAACAGTTTTCCGGCATGTTGCGTGGGGTCGTTGGCTGCCAGGAGCAGATAATCCGTCTCTTGCAGCTTGGCGACTCCCTCGCCGCGTGGAAGAAAACCCATCCGGGTCAACTTCGATTTTCGCCCCGCCAGGAGCGGCTCGGCCTCGCGGGCAATCCGGCCGATGAATCGCGTCTCGATCTGGTCTCGTATCCGGTCCGGCAGCCGGTCCAGTGCGTCCAGATACCCCGTGATATCGTAAGGCGGGGTCGCATATAGACTTCCGTAGTACGTAATCACCATGTTGTCCCTCCCCTCCCGGGACGGCCGGAAATTCTCGTATAGCTCCCCATCGTACCCATTCGGCACACACAAAAACTTTCCCGAGGGCTGGTCCGGATACCGGTCCCGCATGGCATCCCGCTGGGCGGGGGTCACGGCGACCACGAAATCGCTGGCACGCATGGCGTCGCCTTCCAGTCGAATCGCGAGGCGCCGCTTGGCATCGGTTTTCGCGGAATCGAAAAACTGGAGATAGTAGCCCAGCCAGTCATCGCGGATTTCGGTAATCCACTTCAAGCGGGGGAACTCGCGCTTGAGCGGGGGGACGAGGGCGAAAAGCGAAAAGGGCGGTATGTTGAGGATGACGGTCTGGATTCCTTCCTCGCGGATGACGCGGCGGGCGCGGCGCAGCACGAACGGCACCCAGAATTTCTGCACATCGGGATTGAAGAAACGCTGCACGGCCTCTTTGACAATCTTCTTGCCGGCGTGAATCAGGCCGGAATCCGCACCGGGCGCGCCGGGCGGACGTCCTGCGCTCCCAGAGATGTTCTTCCAGACCCGATCGCGCAGAAAGTAGGGCACGGTGGGGCTGAACACGCGGTGCACTCGGGTTTCGGGCGGGACCTGTTGCAGCAAAGCCGGGTCGTAGAGGGGGGTATGCGGGTTCTTGGGGGCTATGACCGAG
>OBLT010001316.1_pt1 | contig 15989 bp, 13 predicted proteins | sample 1518721 | NCBI WGS metagenome assembly OBLT01 (sample SAMEA3539307, study PRJEB22396) | soil metagenome | biome: tundra; feature: field; material: soil | place: USA | collected 2010-05 | depth 0.15 m | reverse complement strand
GCTCTTTTTCATTCACCACATCTCGCAGGCCATCAGTGTCAATCACATCGTCGACAGAATCGCGGAAGAAACGGAAGCCATGATCGATGAGATGATGCCCGGGCCACACCGGCCGAACCGCCTGAAGGATGCAGAATCGCTCAGACCCGACCTGAGCGAGGCGGCCGTTTCGAGCGATGTTTCCGGCTACATACGCTTCATCGATACGCGACGCCTGGTCGCCCTTGCGAAGCACTACCACGTCAGCATCCGCGTTCTGCGGCGGGCCGGCCACTTTGTTCCGGCGGGAATCCCACTGATGATGGTCTCAAAGGGGAACCGCCTGCCCCCCGAAGGAACCGCCGGGCTGCTTGCCGCGTTCGACTTCGGCCCGACCAGAACGTTGCAGCAGGACGCGGAATTTGGCGTCCTGCAGATTGTCGATATTGCGTTGAAGGCGATCTCGCCCGCCGTCAACGACCCCACCACCGCCATCAACTGCGTCGATCAGTTGAGCCGCATTCTGATCCGCTTCGCGTCCCGAGAGCCGCCCGAGGAGCTGCTCTACGATCCGCCGGGCATCGTTCGCGCCAGCATTGGATGGATCCACTTCGAGCGCCTGCTGGACGCAGCCTTTGAGCAGATCCGCATGTATTCGAAGACGGACGTGGCCGTCAGCTTGCGGTTGCTGCGAGCCCTCGGTGACATCGCCGCCTCGACGCCCGATCCCGAGTTCCGAAGGATACTCGTCGAGCGCGGAATGCGTATAGTGGCAGGCTGCGCGGAAAAGCTCGGCGAAAAGGAACTGGGAGATCTGCGCGCACGCCAGGCCGCGCTGGAGAGCTTCACTCCTCGTCCTGCTGCGCCGACAGACGCGTGACCACCGAGAGGTCTTCCAAGGTGGTGACGTCGCCCGTGACGGCGTGCGAGGTTACGATTTCCCGGAGCAGCCGGCGCATGATCTTGCCGCTGCGGGTCTTGGGCAGCGAGTCGGTAAATCGAATCTGCTCCGGCCTGGCGAAGCCGCCGATTTCGTGGGCCACCCATTTGCGCAAATCCTCCGCCAGTTGGGGTTCGTCCCACTTGCCCTTCTTCAGGGTGACGAAGCAGGCCACGGCCTGGCCGGTGATCTCGTGGGGCTTGCCAACCACGGCCGCCTCCGCCACGGCGGGGTGGCGGACCAGCGCCGACTCCACCTCCATGGTGCTCAACCGGTGGCCGCTGACGTTCATGACGTCGTCCACGCGGCCGAGAATCCAGAAATAGCCGTCCTCGTCGCAGCGGGCGGCGTCGCCCGTCATGTAGACGCCTTCGACCCGCTCCCAATACTGCGCGCGGTAGCGGTCCGGGTCGCCCCAGAGCGTGCGCGCGATGCTCGGCCAGGGCCGCCGGATAATGAGAAATCCCTCGGCGTTGGGCGCCACCGGCTTGCCCGCCAGGTCCACCACCTCGGCCAGGATGCCGGGCATGGGCAGGGTTCCCGAACCGGGTTTCAGCGGAACCGCGCCCGGCATGGGCGCGATCATGATGGCGCCGGTCTCCGTCTGCCACCAGGTGTCCACGATGGGGCAGCGCTCCTTGCCGATGGTCTTGTAATACCATTCCCACGCCGCCGGATTGATGGGCTCCCCGACCGAGCCGAGCAGCCGCAGGCTGGACATGTCGTGCGCGTTGGGCCACTGGTCGCCCAAGCGGACGAAGGCGCGAATGGCGGTGGGCGACGTGTAGAAAATGTTGACGCGGTATTTCTCGATCAGCCGCCAGAAGCGGTCCGGCTGCGGGAAATCGGGCGCGCCTTCGTACATCATGCTGGTGGCCCCGGCGGAGAGCGGCCCGTAGACGATGTAGCTGTGGCCGGTCACCCAACCGATATCGGCCGTACACCAGTAGGTGTCTTCCTCGCGGAGGTCGAAAACCCACTTCATGGTCATATGGGCCTGGAGCAGGTACCCCCCCGTGGTGTGGACAATGCCTTTGGGCTTACCGGTGGTTCCGGAGGTGTAGAGGACGTACAGCGGGTGTTCGCTATCGAGTTGCTCGGCGGGGCAGTTTTCGGAGACGCCCTCGTCGAGTTCGTGCCACCAGTGGTCGCGCCCGGACTTCATTTCGACGGAGCCGCCGGTGCGCCGCAGCACGATGACGTCCTTCACGGTGGGGCACTCCGTGAGCGCCTCGTCTACGGCGTCCTTGAGACGGACTTCCTTGCCGCGCCGCCACGCGCCGTCGCAAGTGATCACCACTTGCGCTTCGAGGTCCTGGATGCGGGCCTTCATCGCCTCCGCGGAGAAGCCGCCGAACACCACGCTATGGATGATGCCGAGGCGCGTGCAGGCCAGCAGCGCCACGGGCAGTTCCGGGACCATGCCCATGTAGATGATGGTGCGGTCGCCGGCCTTGAGGCCGCGGCCCTTGAGCACATTGGCGAAGCGCGAGACCAGCCGGTGCAGCTCCTGGTACGAAATCTGCCGCTGGTCGCCCGGCTCGCCTTCCCAGAGGATGGCGACCTTGTTCTTGCGCGGAGTTTCCAGGTGGCGGTCGAGGCAGTTATAGGAGACGTTGGTCTTGCCCCCCGCGAACCATTTCACGAACGGAGGATTCCATTCGAAAACGTGCGACCATTTCTGAAACCAGAACAGCTCCTTTTCAGCCAGTTCCCCCCAAAACTCCTCGGGTGTTTCCGCGGCTCTCCGGCAAAGCGCGCGGTAGCCCTCCATTCCCTGTACATGAGCGCGTTGGACAAATTCCGGACTGGGGGGATAGACGTTCGAGTCGGCCATGGAAGAATCTTATCAGATCGGAAGCAGACGACCGCCTGGCCCCGGCGCCGAGACGCCACATCCGCTTAGGCTCATGCAACTTTGATCTTGCCGCTCTTGATCGCGGCGACAAACGCGCGGTAATCCGCTTCGGTTTGGCCGGCGTACTCGGCGGCGAAATCTCCCAGCGCTTTGGCCATCTTTTCGCCTGGGCCGCAGTACCCGCGAATCTGGCACGCATCCCCGGTCCGGGCATGACCCCGCGCAAGCAACTCACCGGCCACTAGCGCCAAGCTCTTCAGCCCCACACCGCGTAACCGCTGGAGATCGATACTGCCCTTATGGTCGTTGAGCTGCCGTACCAGGTACTCGTGCTGCCCGATGCTCGTCCAGCCCAACAACAGGTCCGACAGCGGCTGAATGGCGCGTTGCCCTTCCGCCACGCGCCGCCCCTGGTGCTGGTCCGTAGCGCCGGGCAGGAACTTCGCGTACGCCGAGGCGGCCTCCTGCTTGACCTGCAGGAACATGGGGTCCCTCGGGCTGTTTCCTTCGAACAGCACCACGTAATCCCGCAGCCCCACGCTCCCGGTTCCGACCACCTTGAAGCCCACGTCGATGCCGCGGAACAGATCGAAGAGATTACGGCGCTCCGACGCGAGGGTCTCGCGATAGGCGCCCAACGAACGCAGAACTTCTTGCGCAGCTTGCCCTCGAATTCGCCAGAAGAGCGGCCGTCGATCGCGAAAATGGGGGCATTCGTGGCGGTCCGGTTCGGTGAACTTCTTCAGCAGATCCAGCGGGCGTGCTCGTTCGGACTGCCGCAACGCGGCGTGAACGGGTTCAATGCGCTCCTCCCGGTGCACTTGGTGCCGCGCCGCCTGCAAAACCGGTTGCCGCGAGAACTCGTCGATGGATCGGCAGTAACTCCCGGCGCACGCCTCCGCCGCCGACTTACACGCCGCGGGATCGTGACCGGACTCCCGGCCAGCCAACACGAGGCTCGCCGCCATCCGCTTGACGTCCCACTCCCATGGCCCGCGAATCGTCTCGTCGAAATCGTTCAAGTCGAAGACCAACCTGCCATCCGGGGCCGCGAACGATCCCAAATTCTGGACGTGCGCATCCCCGCACAGTTGCACGTGCAGCCCCGAATTCGGCAGCCGGGCCAGATCCGCCGCCATGATCGAGACTGCGCCGCGGAAGAACGCGAACGGCGACTCCCTCATCCGTGCGTACTTGATGGGCAAGAGTTGCCGAACCCGGCCTGCGCCCGACTCCAGTAAGACGGCGATCGGATCGAACTGCCGGTCCTTGGGGCACAGGTTCACCTGCGCCTGGCGGCTCACAACACCCCGCCGGCTCTTGCCCTCCGTGATGCGCTGTTGGGCGCTTGCGCCCGCAATGGCTTTCACCATGAGCCCCTCCGAACCCGCAATCGATCATTGCAGGTCCGCGTCACATCGCGAATGGCGCTAGACGTATTCGAACAGTGCCATGAAGCCGAAATCCATGTGCAACTGCTGATGACAGTGGAACAGCGTGAGGCCGGGATTATCCGCGACAAAATCGATCTCCACTTCCTGGTAGCCGCCGACCATGACAACATCCTTGATGACGCCGGACGTCGGCTGCCCAGCCACACGCGTCAGCTCGAAACTGTGGCGGTGAAGGTGGATCGGATGGATGTCGTCGCTTGCGTTGTGCAAGCGGAGCCGGTACCGTTTGCCCTGCTTCACGCGAAACATCGGCTGCATACGATCTTCCGCAAACGCGACGCCGTTTATCGTCCACCGGTTGAAGCCGCCCTCGGCTGCGTTTTGTTTGGCAAACGTCATTTCGAAAACTTGATCCGGCTCTGGAGCCACCGCCCCCGGATTTCCGAACTGAGCGTAGTTCCAGTGGAACGGCTTTGGAGCGACCCACTGCGGTTTACCCTTCTGGCCGGCATATTCAACCACCGTGCCCATGCCGTGCTGCCGGTCGTCGTTCGCCATATCGCCCATGATCCAAATACCAGGGCGATTCATCTCGACAATTGCGGAGACTCGCTCTGCGGTGCCTAGCCAAAGCCCCGGCACGGTCACTGGCCTGGGAATTGGGTTGCCATCCATCGCAACAACCGTGAAGGCGTGTCCGGGCAACGCAAGGCTGCGGATCTCGGTCGCGCTCCCGTTCAGGATGTGGAAGAGTACGCGTTCGCCTTGCTTCACCCGTATCGGTTCACCGCTGCCTAACATTCGTCCGTTGATCGTGAAGGAACCATACCCGACCTCGAATCCATGAGGCATGCCTTTGGCGAGCGAGGCGTTCATGGCGTTCTCGCCGGAGTCTTTCAGTTCCTTTACCGTCGTTGCGGGCGACAGAAAGTCCATGGCCATGTCGCCGCCGCGGCTGTACGTTGGCTCGAACTCCTTCAGCGTGAGGAACACCTCGCGATCATAGTTTCCGGGGTTGTTCTTCGGTTCGATATATACCGGGCCGACCAGGCCCGTGTAGTGTCCCGCGCTCAGATTTGCTCCCGCCCGGACGTGGGTGTGGTAGAAGCGATACCCGGAAGGCTTTGGGACGAACGCGATGCGGCGGCTTCCATGAGGCGGAATGAACGGCGTGCCTTCTTCCGCGGCGCCATCGACATCGGTGGAAAGAAACTGCCCATGCCAATGCAGTTGCTCGGGCGTGTCCGTTTGGTTGTGAATGTCGATCGTGACTTGTTTGCCTTCTTGGAAGCGGAGCAGCGGCCCAGGGAACTGACCGTTGTAAGTGGTCGTGGAGACGATGCGATCCGGAGCCAGTTCCACCGGCTTCACGGCGATGGTCAGGGTGTAATCCGCGGGGCCGCCGGCTTGCGAGGCGGCCTCTCTGGGCTGGGACATTGAGGGCTGCTTGCAGCCAACGGTCTGGTAAAGTAAGGAGCCTCCCGCCAGCGTGCCCCCAGCTTTCACGAAGGTCCTGCGCGAGAAGCGTGTGCCTGGCATGGTCGTCCCAGGACAGTATATCGCAGCGAGCGGGTTGTAGGCTGTCACTCCCATCTCAAAGCGCGGATCGGATCGAGCGACGCAGCGCGTTTCGCAGGCGCCAGACATGCCATCAGCGCGATGAGCAAGAGGAGCACTGGCACTAGGATGAACGTCAGGGTATCTGTCGGGCTCACGCCATACAGCAGGCTCGCTGCCACTCGGCTCAGCGCCAGCGCCAGGCCCAGACCGATTGCGGAGCCGGCGACGGTTAACACCAGCCCTTGCTTCAACACCATTCCGAGCACCTGCGCGCGCCCGGCGCCCAACGCCATGCGGACGCCGATTTCCTTGGTCCGCCGGGCCACGGCGAAGCTGACCACTCCGTAGATGCCGACGGTTGAGATGAGCAGCCCCATGAAGCCCGCCAGCCCGAAAAGGAACGCGGCGACTCGCGGGAGAAACAGCGCCTTGGAGATCTGCGTGTCCATCGTTCGGATGTCGAATACAGCGAGAGCCGGCTCGATGTTCCGGATCGTTTGACGCACCAGTGGCGCGTAGCCGGCCGGATTGCCTCGCGTGCGCAGTACGAGCGTGATGCCGGTCAGTGAATCGTTGCCCCTCAGATCCCTTGCGATCGGGAAGTAGAGGCATGGATGGGGATCTTCGCCGATGGTGCGAGACTTCGTCGTCGCGACCAAGCCGGTGATCCGGACCGTTCTGCCCAGGTACGAGATGCGCCGCCCAATGGGATTCTGGTTGGGAAATGCCTGGCCGGCAAGCGCCTGGTTGACGATGACAATATCCTCGGAGGGAACGCCGGGGCGGAAGTCTTCCCCATCGATCATGCGGATGCCGAACGTCTCAAAGAACCACGGCGCGACGGAGTAGATGTCGGCCCGGATTGGGTTCTGCTCCCTGCCGTCGGCCTCGGGAACGAAGGAATTCTGGGTGCCTTCCAGATTGAGCGGGACGCTGCTGCTAAGGGTCGCGGATTCCACACCCGGAATGGTGCGGCCGCCTTCGAGGATGGCATCTACGATGCGTCGCGTCTCGCCTGGGGAGTAGCGGTTCAGGCTCGGATCGAACGCCATCATGAGCAGGTTGCGGCGCCCGAGCCCGATGTCTATGTTGCGGGCGGAATAGAGACTGCGCAGGAACAGACCGGAGCAGATCAAGAGGACCGTGCAGATGGCGACCTGTGCGACGACCAGGAGGTTGCGCAGTCCGAAGCGCCGCGATTGGCCAATGGACACGCGCTCGTCCTTGAGTGCACCAGTCAGGTCCGGCCGCGTTGCCCGCAACGCCGGAACCAGTCCGAAGACCACTCCGGTGAGTCCGGAAAGAGCCATCGAGAACAGCATGACCCGGTAGTCGAGCGAGATCGAGAAATCGACGGGCAACGAAAGGGGGATCCGAGACCGCCCGATGCCGCTGGCGCCGAGTTGCGCGATTGCGTAACCGGCGATGCCGCCCAGCAGGGCCAGCATCACGCTCTCAATGAGCAGTTGCCGAACGAGGCGGCCTCGGCCCGCGCCAATGGCAAGCCGAATGGCGATTTCCTTCCGTCGCGCCGACGCGCGCGCCAGCAGCAGGTTGGCAACGTTGGCGCAAGCAGTACCCTGAACCAGAGCCGCCACACCGAGCAACATCAGGAAGAACACCACAATCGTCTTCCGAACCCCTGGGTTGATCTGGCCGGCGCGTTCGACGTGAAACGCACGGTCTTTGTTGGTGGCGGGATAGGCTGTGCCGAGGCGTTTGCCGATCACCTCGATTTCCGAAGCCGCTGCCTTCTCGCTCACGCCGTCGCGGAGCCGCCCCGCGGCCGCCAACCACTGACTCCCGCGGTCGTGGAGGCGGTCCCCGCCCATGCCGGCCTCCGCCAGGCTGTCCAACATCGAGAAGGGCAGCCAAAAGTCCGAATAGAACATCAATTCCGTGCCTCGAAAACCCGGACCCGCCACGCCAACCACGGTCACCTTTCGACGATTCAATTCAATGCTTCGTCCAACGATGGCGCCGTCGCTGCCAAAACGCGACCGCCACAGTTGGTAGCTCAGCACCACCACCGGCGCTTCCCCTTTTTTGTCATCCTTGGCCGCATCGAATCCGCGCCCGGCGGCAAACGCCGGACGCACCACGTCGAAGTAGTTCGCCGTCACCATGGAACCCCAATATCGCTGCGGCTCGCCGTTGCTTGAGATGGTGGCTGGCATGAACTGAAAGAAAGCCGTCACTCCTTGGAAGGCGCGCGCTTGCCGAAGGTCCTCGAAATCGGGAAAGGCGATCGAAACTCCGGCTTTGCCCCGGCGCAGGTCCTTGCCCGAGATGCTCGCCAGATTGGACGGATGGTCGACGGGCAGCGGGCGAAACAGCGCGAAATTCGCGATGCCAAAAAGCATCGAGCATGAGCCGATGCCTAGCGCGGCCGAGAGGATGGCGAAGGCGGCGAAGCCAGGTTGCTTGCGGACCGTTCGTACGGCGAACACTGAGTCCTGCGCCAGGTCGCTCAGCCAGCGCGCGATCCATGTTCCACGCGCCTCTTCCTGTTTCAGCGTGGGGTTGCCAAACTGACGCCGAGCGGCGCCGCGAGCGTCCGATTCCGCCATGCCGTCCCCCATGAGCTCCCGAGTCTTCATCTCGAGATGAGTTTCCATCTCTTCCCGTAAGAGCCGGGCGCGCTCGGCGCTATGCAGCCAATAGCGGAGCCGCCGCTGCAACCGCCGGATCACGCGAGCCCCATCACGCGCGCGATGGCGCCGGTCATCTCGCGATAGCGCGCCATTTCAGAAGCGAGTTTCTTGCGGCCGTCCGCCGTGAGCCTGTAGAAGCGGGCTCGCCGGTTATTGGAGGACACGCCCCATTCGCCCTCGATCCACCCGTTGAGCTCGAGGCGTTGGAGGGCGGGGTACAGCGATCCTTCCTCCACCTGGAGGATGTCCTCGGAAAGCTGGCGAAGCAGTTGAGCGATGGCGTAGCCGTGGAGCGCCCCTCGAGTCAGCGCCTTGAGGACCATCATGTCCAGCGTGCCCGGCAACAAATCGTTCTTTCCCATAGACTATCTGAGTATACGGACCTCCTTCAACGGAAGTTCCGCCCAGTTCAAGTGGATGAGATTTCGGCTACCCCAGCCCCTGCAAGAAATAGTTGAACTGCTTCTCCCGCCCGATGGTGGTGCTTTCCCCGTGTCCCGGGATCACCACGGTGTCGTCGGGCAGGGGCATCAGCTTCTCGTGGATCGAGCGCAGGATCTGGCGGCCGTCGCCGCCGGGGAGGTCGGTGCGGCCGATGCCGTCGCGAAATAGGGTGTCGCCCGCCACCAGCTTTCGCTCTGCCGGAATCCACAGGCTGATGCTGCCCTGCGTGTGGCCGGGCGTGTGCAGCACGTGGAACTCGGTCGCGCCTACCACCAACTTGCCGCCCTCCTTCGCGGGGACGTCGATCGCAACCTGTTCCGGCGTGCGCACTCCGATCCACGCGGCCTGCACGTCCATCATCTTCTGCAATGCGGCGTCTTCCGGGTTCATGTAGACCGGCGCGCCGGTGGCCTGTTTGAGCTTCGCGGCGCCGCCGATGTGGTCGATGTGCGCGTGCGTGATCACGATCGCCTTCACCGTCAGGCCGCGCCGCGCCACGATCTCCAGCACGCTGGCGATCTCGTCCCCGGGGTCCACCACGAGCGCCTCGCCCGATCGCTCGTCGCCGAAGATGGAGCAGTTGCACTGGAGCGGTCCCACAGGGAGGATCTCATGGATCATACGCCGATTGTATACTCACCTTATGTCCGAAGCGTTGAACATGATCATGCATTGGCTGCACATCTCCTCGGTGGCCACGCTGGTAGGCGGGCTTCTTTATGCCCGCCTGGCGATGACGCCGGCGAGCGAGACCTTCGCGCCGGAAGCGCGCGAGGCGCTAAGCGAAAGGGCCGCCGCGGCCTTCCGCCCACTGGTCTTCGCAGCCATAACCGGCCTGCTGGTCTCCGGCCTGTATAACATTCTGAGTTCTCCGGGCCATACGGTGCGCTACCACATTGTGCTGGGCATCAAGCTGCTGCTGGTGGCGCACGTGTTCGCCGTGGCCCTGTTGATCGTCCAGCCGAAGCGCCCGCGGCGTGCGCGATTGATGACCGGCGCGTTCCTCTCCGGGCTGGCGATCATCCTGATTTCGGCGTATCTGCGGCGCATCTTCTAAACTGGAAAGATGAGCGAGGGTTACGATGCGCTACGCGGCGGCGCCGCCTGGATGGACCTTTCGGTGCGCGGCCGGATTGTGGTGCGCGGCCGCGACCGGGCGCGCCTGCTGCACAGTATCACCAGCAACGAGGTGAAGAAACTGGCTCCTGGAGCGGGCTGCTATGCGTTTCTGCTCAATCCGCAAGGGCGGATACAGGCCGATCTGCTGCTGTTTTGTTTCGAAGACCATTTCCTGATCGAGACCGAATCCGAGCTGCGCGAGAAGGTCCAGCAGCATCTCCGCCGGTACATCATTGCCGACCAGGTGGAGCTTGAGGACGCCACCGCGCGGACCGGCGAGATCGGACTGGAAGGTCCGGGCGCCGCGACCGTGCTTGCCGGTTTGAACGCGCCGGTTCCCGTCGCGGATTATGCGCACGGGCCATGGGGCGCGGGCACGGTGGCCAACGCGAGCCTCACGGGGCAGCCCGGCTTTCGCGTCTTCTGCCCGGCGGAGGAGACGGCCGGCCTGATCCGCCAGTTCGAATCCGCCGGCGCGAAAGCCGCGAGCCCGGACGATTGCCGGGTCGTGCGCATCGAAAACGGCAAGCCGCGTTACGGCGAGGACATCGTCGAGACCTCGTTGCCCCAGGAAACGCAGCAGATGCACGCCGTGAGCTTTACCAAAGGCTGCTACCTGGGGCAGGAGATCGTGGAACGCATCCGCGCCCGCGGGCACGTCAACCGGAAGCTCCGGCGCGTGGACCTGCCGGGCGTCGAACCCGCGGCGCCGGGATCGGTGATGCAGGTGGACGGCAAGCAGGCCGAGGTCACATCGTCGGTCTATTCGCCGCGGGTCGGGAAGGCAATCGCCTTGGCCTACGTGCGGGAGTAGGGGTCGGCCGCCCCCTACTGTAGGGGTCGGGCATGCCCGACCCGCAATTGTTCCAGCACCTCGCGCGGGACGCGGAGGTTGCCGTGGTGCCCCGTTCCCAACATCACCTCGGGCTTGAATGCGCCGTGGAAGTCCGAGCCGCCGGTCACTTTCAGGCCGTGGCGGCGCGCCAAGTCGAGGTAAAGCTCCGTCTCCTGTGGAGCGTGGTCGCTGTGGTAAGCCTCGATGGCGTCGAGCCCCGCCGCGCACAACTCCGGCAGCAAGGCCGTCACGTCGCCTTCGATACGCACCGGATGCGCCAGGGAAGCGATCCCCCCGGCGGCGCGTATGCGGCTCACTCCCTCGGCGAATTGCGGCTCGCGGCGGTAAACGTAGCCCTTGGCGGATTCATCCAGGTAGTCGTCGAAGGCCTGGCGGATGTTCGCCACGTAGCCTTTCTCCACCATGATCCGCGCAAAATGGGGCCGGCCGGTCATGCCGCGTCCTCGCGCCTCGGCCTCCTCCACCCGGATATCGAAGCCCAGTTCGCGGAGGCGGACGGCCAGCCGCTGGTTGCGCTCGCGGCGCGAGGACTGTATCTCAAGCACCCATTCCCGAAAGTCCTCCAACTCGTTGTTTCCGGGGAAATAGCCCAGCAGGTGGACCGAATGCCCGTGAAGCTGGGTGGAAAGCTCGATGCCACGGACCAGTTCGACCCCGGCCCGGCACGCCAGGGGTATCGCCAAGTCGTAGCCGGCGAAGGTGTCGTGATCGGTGATGCCGAGTACGTCAACCCCGGCGCGCACCGCCTCGCCGATGAGTTCAGCGGGCGAGCAGGAACCGTCGGACTCGTTCGTGTGGGTATGAAGATCGATTAAACGTAACCCGGCCAAGCTCTCCAGTGTAGCCCAGATTGCATCCAGGCTTTTTCACCACGTGGAACTGGAGCGGCGGGCCTAATCCCAGCGGACAATGGTCGTCTTACCCGCTGCGATGGTCACCTGCTCCCAGAGCAGAGCTTCTCCGCCGGCGAGATCGATTCGAACGTCGTAAGTGCCGGGACTCAGGAGCAGCCCTTGGACCACATTGTTGAGTTCGTCCACGTGACCGACAAAGTGGTCATTCACCATTACGGCGGCCAGATTCTTCGCGCAGATTACGCGCAATGTGGCAAACGGGGCTTGCGGTTCCGGTTTGGCCTTCAGCGTTTCAGAGATCTTCGCAGTCTTGCCAACTTCGATCTGGACTGTCGCGGAGGCATCCTCGTATCGCGGGTCGACCAGCCTGATTTGGTGCTGCCCCGGCGTCATCAAGTACTTCTGGGTCGTGCCGTAACGCGCGGCAGGGCCAAGGTACTCGCCATCCACAAACACACCGGCCTTGTCGGGGGTGACATTGACCTTCAGATACCCGACATCTTGATGTTTAGTGGGCATGTCCGCGCAAAACAGGGTCGCCGGCACAAAACACAACAATAATGCTAGTCTCACTTTCTTGCCTCTTCCTGTCGCAGATACTCGTTGCGACTGCTTTGCTTAGTGCACGGTTGGCACCATCCTCGGCCGCCAAGCGAGGGGCAACGCCGCAACCGTGCAAGCAAAGGGGGTTGTGGGAGACTCCGGCAAACGCGCTAAGCTACCGGCGCTGGCAGAATAGCGAGGCAGTTACAGCAAATGCAAGTTCTGTTACGGAAAGTGCAGGTTCTGCTCGCGGCATCCTGGCACACGAAACCGTCAAATTAACTCAACGTTAAGACAGTCGGGGCCTGCATTTCGCGGGCGGCTTCCCGGAAACCGTTGGGCTTCGGCGCCGGGCGGGAAAAACAGCGCATTGCCGGCGGGGCTCCCCCAGGCTGGTAAGATGTTGAGAGTGAATCCCGAGCCAACACCGGAAGCTCCCGCCGAAGTGGCGGAGCTGCATCCGGCCTGGCGCCGGGTTCTTTTGGCGCGTCATGCCAAACGGCCGCACTCGCTCGATTACATCGGGCGGCTCATCGCCGGTTTTGAGGAGATCCATGGGGACCGGTCGTTCGCCGACGATCCCGCCATCGTCGCGGGCTTCGGAACGTTCGAGGGCCGGCCGGTGGTCGTGGTAGCCGAGCAGAAGGGGCGGGACACCAAGCAGAAGCTGTACCGGAATTTCGGGATGCCCAAGCCGGAGGGATACCGCAAGGCGTTGCGCGTGATGCAGATCGCCGCCAAGTTCAACCGGCCCGTCATTACCCTGCTGGACACCCCCGGCGCGTACCCGGGGATCGACGCCGAAGAGCGCGGACAAGCCGAAGCCATCGCGCGGAACCTGCGCGAAATGGCGCGCCTGCCGATTCCCATGCTGGCCGTATGCATCGGGGAGGGCGGCAGCGGGGGCGCGCTGGCGCTGGGGGTCGGCAACATCGTTCTGATGCTGGAAAATGCGGTGTACAGCGTGATTTCGCCGGAAAGCTGCGCCGCCATCATCTACCGCGACTCGGGAAAAGCCGAGCAGGCGGCCGCGGCGCTACGGCTTACCGCCGAGGATCTGCTGGGCTTGGGCTTGATCGACGGCATCGTACCGGAGCCTCCGGGCGGCGCGCACGAGAATCCGGACGCCGCGGCCGAGAGCTTGCGGGAACACCTGCGCCTCCGATTGGACGAACTGGCAGGGTACGACGCGCCGAGTCTGGTGGAGCACCGCTACGCCAAGTTCCGCAAAATGGGGAACTTCTTCGCGTGACCGAAGGCATTCCGGCTCCGCTAATACTCGCCGCGGCGGTTCGTCTCATCTGAGGGTGGTCTTGCGAGCTCCCCCGAGCTAAAGGACTTTCGGGTGTAAAATAAGAACTGAACTCCCGCTAGCCACTTTGCGTCTATTGCAGGGAAAAGGGAGATTTTGCGTCGTGAAGAGTAAATGGAAGATCCTCATTACCGTGGTGGCGCTGGTCATCGCGGGGATTGGCGTTTACGCCAGCACGGTTTATACCCAGCGTGGCGTGGTGACGGTGCAGACGGGCAACGTGGCGCGCACGGATTTGACGAGCCTGGTGACCGCCTCGGGCGAGATCAAGCCCAAGAATTACATCAACATCGGCGCCAACGCGATCGGCCAGCTCACCGAGATTCTGGTCAAGGAAGGCGATCAGGTCCGCAAGGGCCAGTTGCTGGCGAAGGTCGAGGATGTGCAACCCAGCGCCGACGTGGACGCGCAAAAGGCCACGCTGAGCGCCGCCGAGGCGGACGCTAACGCCAGTGAAGCCGCGCTGAGGGCAGCCGACCAGAATATTCAGATGTTGCAGTCGGCCATCGATCAGAGCAACTCCGACCTGGACCGGGCCAAGTCGGATTACGACCGCAGCTTAGCCGAGTACAACGAGCAACTCCTCGCCAAGCAGGATTTCGAATCGAAGAAGTTTGCCTACGACGGGCAAAAGGCGGCGGTGGCGCAGTCGGTATCGCGCCTGGCGCAAGCCAGGACGCAGCGGGAACAGGCCGCCGCCACGTTGTCATCCTCGCAAAGGCGCATTGCCCAAGCCAAGGCGAACCTCGCCAGATTCACCGACGTTCTCGAAAAGCACAACTCCATCGCTCCCATCGCGGGCATGGTGACCAACCTGCCGGTGCGCGAGGGCGAAACCGTGGTGCCGGGCCTTCAGAATCAGACGGGTACGCTGATCATGACCATCGCGGACATGTCCGTGATCACCGCCGAGGTAAAGGTGGACGAGACCGACGTCGTCAACGTGAAGATCGGTCAGACGGCGGAGATCACCATCGACGCCATCCCGAACAAGACATTTAAGGGCCATGTAACCGAGATGGGCAATACCGCCATTCTCCGTTCGACCGGCGTGGCGGCCTCGCAGAGCGCCATCTCCAGCCAGGAAGCCAAGGATTTTAAGGTGGTGATCGCCCTCGACAGCCCGCCGGGCGAAATCCGGCCCGGACTTTCTTGCACGGCGAAGATAACCACAGCCACCCGTCAAAACGTCCTAACTATACCGATACAAGCGCTCACGGTCCGGCAAAAGGGAGAGTTGGAGCCGAAAACGCCGGCAAAAACCGGGGCGCAGGCCGCTACCAAGACCGATCCGGCGGTGGAGAAGGCCCGCAAGGAGGAGTTGCAAGGAGTTTTCGTGGTCTCCGGCGGGAAGGCGATGTTCCGCAAGGTGGAAACCGGCATCACCGGCGCGACCGACATTGAAATTCTGAGCGGCCTGAAGCAAGGCGACGAAGTGATTACGGGGACTTACCAGGTGATCCGGACCATTCGCAACGAGACCCAGGTGAAAGTGGACAATAAGGCTCCGACGACGCAGGAAAAGACCTAAGAAACGAGAACTGATCCGATGGCAGCGGTTGCAGAAAAACAAGACAAAGCAGAACTTCTCAGGCGCGGCGAGCAGCTCAAGCGGGACGGCATCGTCATCCGCACCTACGGTCTCTGGAAGACCTATATCATGGGCGACCAGGAGATCCATGCCGTTTGCGGATGCGATCTTGAGATCAAGCGTGGCGAGTACGTCGCCATCATGGGTCCTTCGGGGTCGGGCAAGTCCACCCTGATGAACCTCATCGGTTGTCTCGATACGCCGAGCGCGGGCCTGTATTACATTAACGGGAACTTGGTGAGCGAGATGTCGGATGACGACTTGGCGCGCATCCGCAACAAGGAAATCGGTTTCGTCTTCCAGACGTTCAACCTGCTTCCGCGAGCCACCTCGCTGCACAACGTGGAATTGCCGCTGATCTACGCCGGTTTGAACTCGGAGAAACGCATAGAACGGGCGAAACAGGCCATGCAAAACGTGGACCTGGGAGACCGCATGTATCACAAGCCGAGCGAGCTTTCGGGCGGGCAGCGCCAGCGCGTGGCCGTGGCCCGCGCCCTGGTGAACAACCCCTCGATTCTGCTGGCCGACGAGCCCACCGGGAACCTGGACACCGCCACCGGCAACGAAATCATGGGGCTGTTCGAGCGCCTGCACCAGGCCGGCAACACCATCATTCTGGTCACCCACGAGCACGACATCGCGCTGCACGCCCACCGCGTGGTTCACATCCGCGACGGCAAAGTGGAAAGAGACGAAAAAATCCGGTAACTTCCTCAGCCTTGTAGGGGTCGGGCATGCCCGACCCCACAACCTCAACCTACTGCGCCACCCGGGCCATCAGCACCAGGAACATTGCCTCGTTTGGGTTCATCCCCACCTTCCCGACCACCACTTTTTGCCCCTCTTTGATGTCCAGGTCCGTGTTTAGCCCGAGGCTCTGGT
>OBLT010001315.1_pt1 | contig 15993 bp, 13 predicted proteins | sample 1518721 | NCBI WGS metagenome assembly OBLT01 (sample SAMEA3539307, study PRJEB22396) | soil metagenome | biome: tundra; feature: field; material: soil | place: USA | collected 2010-05 | depth 0.15 m | reverse complement strand
GGCGGGCGGCAGCGTTACGCCCGCCGCCATCGCGACCGATGCGCGCGGGCAAGCCTCGTTTCAGTGGACGCCGGGCCCCGCGGCCGCCAGCCAATTCACGGCGGCGCTGGACGGCGCGCCGCTGATCGGCGTGACCGTCGCCGCGGGCAGTACGGCGCCCGCCATCGCCGCGGTGGAGAACGCAGCCTCTGGGGCGCCTGGCTTGGCCGCCGGCTCGCTGGCGATTGTCGAGGGCTTCAATCTGGCGGGTGGCCAGACCACCGCGGCGCAGGGTAGTTGGCCCGTCAATCTGGGCGGCGTATCCGCGACGCTGAACGGGAACCCGCTGCAACTGTTCTACGTGAGCGATACCCAGATCGGCCTGTACGTTCCGCCGGACGCTACGGGAGGCGCCGGTACGATCGCCGTCACTACGCCATCGGGCGCGAAGACCAGCGCCACGGCGCAGGTTGCGGCCGTCCAGCCCGGCATCTTCCCCGGCGCGGTGTTGCTGGCCGGAACCGCCGTGAGCGCCGAAACCACGGCCGTCCGCGCGGGCGATTACATCGAGATCTACTGCACCGGTCTTGGTCCCACCGTGGCAGCCGGCGGATTGTATCTGACCGTCAATACCCCCACGGTGCTGGTGGGGGCTTCGCGCGCGCAAGTAATCTACAGTGGATTGGCGCCGGGTTTCCTGGGCCTCTACCAGGTGGACGCGCAGGTCCCGCCGGGCCTCGCGCCCGGCCTGCAGCCCGTCACTCTCATGGTGAACCAGTTGGCCGGCAACACGGTGAATATCGCGGTGCAATGATGCTCTCCTGGCTCTTTTCCGATCCGCTCCCGGTGGGGTCGCCCGCCCCGGAGTTCTCGCTGCTAGACGATGCCGGCCGCACGGTGAAGCTCTCCGGCCTGCGCGGCAGGAACGTGGCGCTGGTCTTTTATCCCGGCGACGATACGCCCGGCTGCACGAAACAGCTTTGCGAGTTTCGCGATTCCTGGGAGGCGGTCCACGCGCGCGGAATCGAGGTCTTTGGCGTGAACCCCCAGAACGCGAGGAGCCACGGCCGCTTTCGCGAAAAGTACCGCTTCCCGTTTCCGCTTCTGGTGGACGAGGGCCGTAAGGTGGCGGCGCTGTATCATGCCGGAGGGCCCATCGTGAAGCGCACGGTCTACCTGATCGGACCCGACGGAGCCATCCGTCTCGCACGCCGCGGCATGCCCAAGCCGGCGGAATTACTGGCGGTTGCGGAGCAGGCTTGAGTTGCGCCCCGCCAGGGGCGCCAGAAAGATCGGGTCGAGTGACGGGGATTGCGCCGCGTCACCCGCATTCCGACGGCGTGCATAATCCAGGTGTCGCATCGGATACATCACTCCCTTGCGTTTCGAGTGTGTGGTCGTGGTCGCCTGGCATTTGTGCCGCCCCTACTGCCATCCACCGCCTAGGGCGCGGTAGAGTTGGGCCACGGACTGCAATTCCAGCATGCGGAGTTGCGAGAGTTGAAGCTGGCCTTGGAAGAGGCTGCGTTGCGCGTCGAGGACCTGGAGGTAGCTGTCCAGACCGCCCTGATAGCGGAGGGTCGAGAGGCGCACGCTTTCCGTAAGGGCGTGGACGAGTAGTTCCTGCTGTTCGCGCTGCTCGCGCGTGCGGTCGTGGCCGATCAGGGCGTCGGAGACGTCGCGCAGGGCGCTGTAGACCGCCTTCTGGTAGGTGGCCAGCATTTCGCGCTGCTGGGCTTCCGTGAGGCGCACCTGCTGGCGGGTTTGTCCGGCGTGGAAGATGGGCAGCAACGCGGATGGGCCGATGCTTTCCATGCGCGCCGGACCGGTGGCGATCTGCATCAGCGCGCGGCTCTGCGCGCCCAGAAAAGCGGTGAGTTCGATGGTGGGGAAGTAGAGAGCGCGCGCGGCTCCGATCTGGGCATTGGCGGCCACCAGGTTCTGCTCCGCCTGCAGGATGTCGGGGCGGCGCTCCAGAAGGGCGGAAGGCAGGCCCGCGGGCAATTGTGGCGGCAACGGGAACTGTTCCAGCGGCTTGCCCCGGGGCTGAGTGGCGGGCGCTTCGCCTAGCAGCAGGCTGAGCGCGTCTTCCGTCTGGCCCACGCCGCGCTCGGCGGCGGCCATGGCGGATGTGGCCGTGTAGAGCAGTTGCTGGGCCTGGCTCACGTCCAGGCCGGTGGCGGCGCCGCGGTCGTGGCGTAGCGTCATCAAGCGAAGGTTGTCATTGGCGATATCGCGCGTCTTGCGGCTGATCTCCACCTCGAGGTCCTGCTCCAGCAACTGGAAATACGTGGTCATCACCTGGGAAACCAGGGAGACCAGCGCGCCGCGCCGGCCCTCTTCGGTGGCCAGGTACTCCGCGCGCGCGGCTTCCGTCAGGCGGCGCAGGCGGCCCCAGAAATCCAGCTCCCAGGAAAGAGCGGCGCCCACCTGCGTGTAGGTGGCGGCGATTTTCTCGCCCGGCGGAACCGGAAAAGAACCCAAGGTGGAACTGCGCGTCGATTGCCCGAGGGCCTGGGCATCGAGGAAGGGGTATTGGTTGGCGCTCGTGATGCCGAGCGACGCGCGCGCTTCCTGGACGCGCTCGGCGGCGATGCGGAGGTCGAAATTACGGTCGATGGCGGTGGTGACGAGTTGCTTCAGGGTGTCGTCGTTGAAGAGGTCGAACCATTTGGCGCCGGCGATGGAGGCGGCCGATTCGGGCTGCGCCGTGGAGTGGAACTGGGCGGGGAGCGGCACGGCCGGGCGCTTGTAGTTGGGGCCGACAGTGCAGGCGGAGAGGGCCAGAAACAGAATGACAGACGAAAGCGTCTGTCCCACCTTGCAGGCGAGTGGGGCTGGCGCTTTCGCCTGCCAACCGATTTTTTCACGGGTCATTGCGCCTCCTCCTTCAGCGGATTGCGGCGCTCGGCCAAGGTTTGGACCACGATGTACAAGACCGGGACGATGAAGACGGCTAACAGGGTGGCGGAGAGCATTCCACTGAAGACCGCGGTGCCCAGCGACCGGCGCGCTCCGGAACTGGCGCCGGATGAAAGCATCAATGGTGTGACGCCCAGGATGAAGGCGAAACTTGTCATCAGAATGGGACGGAGCCGCAGGCGCGCGGCTTCCAGCGCGGCTTCGCGCACCGTCATGCCGTGCGCGTGGCTTTCTTTGGCGAACTCCACGATCAGAATGGCGTTCTTGGCGGACAGGCCGATCAGCGTTACGATGCCGATCTGCGTGTAGATGTCGTACGGGTAAGATCGCATGTAGGCGCCAAGCAGTGCGCCGAACATGCCCAGCGGGACGGCGAACAGCACGGCCATGGGAATGGTCCAGCTTTCATAGAGCGCCGCCAGGAAGAGGAACACCAGCACGGAGGCAAAGCCGAAAATGGCCGGCTCATTCCCCTGCGCCAGCTTCTGCTGGTAGGTGGTGCCGGTCCACTCGTAGCCGTAGCCGGCGGGCAGGGTGGCGGCGGTCTCCTCCATGGCTTTGACGGCGTCGCCGCTCGAATAGCCAGGCGCGGGTCCGCCCAGGATCTGGATGGTGCGGAACCGGTTGTAACGGTAGATCACGTCGGGACCGGAGGACGGAGTGACCGAAGCGAAGGTTCCAAGCGGCGCCATGACGTCGCCGGCGCCGCGGACGTAGTAACGGTCGATGGCGTCGGCGCGATTGCGGAATTCCGGCTCGGCCTGCACCAGCACCTGCCAGGTCCGTCCGAAGGCGTTGAAGTCGTTGACGTACAGGCCGCCCAGGAAGGTTTGCAGCGCGTTATAGGCGTCCGGGATGGGAATGCCCAACGTTTGCAGTTTGGCTGTGTCCATGCCGACGTCGTAGGTCGGAACGTGGGCGCGGAAGGTGCTCAGGACGCTGGTCAATTCCGGACGGCGGCGGGCGGCGTCCACCAGCGCATCGGCGGTGCGGTTGAGCGACTCGACGTCGCCGCCGGCGCGGTCTTCCAGCATGAACTGAAATCCGCCGGTGGCGCTGAGGCCTAGAATGGGAGGCAGCCCGAACGCGAACGTGAACGTCTCCGGCACGTTGTAGAAGCCGGCCTGGGCGCGCGCCAGGATGGCGGGCAATTGCAGGTCCTTGGACTTGCGCTCGTCCCACGGCTTCAGCGTTGCGATGATGGTGGCGACGTTGGAATTGGCCGTGCCGGTGGCGATGTCCGTGCCGCCGATGGTGAAGTACGTGCCGACTCCCGGCAGGCTGCCGATGACCGACTCGATTTTCCGCGTGGCCACGTCGGTGCGGTCCATCGACGCGGCATCGGGGAGACGGACCGAGACGAAAAACGCTCCCTGGTCTTCGTCCGGCAGGAACCCGGCGGGCAGTACCCGGTAGAGCTGCACCGCGGCCAGCACGACGATGGCCAGCCCGGCCAGGGCCACCGCCGCCCGGCGGCTCAGAAACTTCACCGAGGACAGATACTTCCGGATGGCGTAGCCGAACCCGCGATTGAAGCGGTCGAAAAGGAAGGCCAGGCGACTTCGCTTCTCCTGTTTCGGGCGGAGAATCAGGGCGCTCAGCGCCGGGCTGAGAGAGAGCGCGTTGAAGGCGGACAGCAGCACGGAGACGGCGATGGTGAGGGCGAACTGCTTGTATATCTGGCCGCTGATGCCGCCCAGGAAGGCCACCGGAATGAAGACGGCGGCCAGGATGAAGGCAATGGCCACCACCGGCGCGGAAACTTCGCTGAGCGCCTGGATGGTGGCTTCGCGCGGCCGCATGCCTTCGTCGATGTGGCGCTGCACGGCTTCCACGACCACGATGGAATCGTCCACCACGATGCCGATCGCCAGCACCAGCCCGAACATGCTGGTGATGTTGATGGTGAATCCGAGAATGGGGAAGAGCGCGAAGGTGCCCACCACCGCAACCGGCACCGTCAGCAGAGGAATCAGGGTGGCGCGCCAGTCCTGAAGGAACAGGAAGACTACCAGAATCACCAGGACGATGGCTTCGAACAGGGTCAGCAGCACGTCATCGATGGCGGCGCGCACGAACATGGTGGAATCGTACGGAACCAGGTAATCCATACCGGCGGGAAAGCTCTTCCTGGCCTGCTCCATGTAGGCGTGGACGGTCTTGGCGGTAGCCGTGGCGTTGGCGCCGGGCGCAAGGTAAATGATGACGTTGGCGGACGGCCGCCCGTTCAGCCGGCTGAAACCGCTGTAGGTCAGTGCCCCGAGGTCGGTATGGCCCACGTCGCGGATGCGCACCATGGAAGCGTCCGGCTGCGCGCGCAGGATGATGTCGTCGAACTGGCTGGGGTCCACGAGCCGGCCCGGCGCGCTCACGGCGTACTGAAAATCGGTCCCTGCGGGCGATGGCGCCTGGCCGATGGAGCCGGCAGGGTTCTGACGGTTCTGGGACTGGATGGCGTTGGAGACATCGGTGGCGGTGAGCCCGAGCTTGGCCATCTTGTCCGGGTTGACCCACACGCGCATGGAATAGGTTTGCGCCGAGCCCAGGCGGGAATCGCCGATGCCGGGAAGGCTGCCCAGTTGGTTCACCAGGTTGATCTGGCCGTAGTTTGCCAGGAAAAGCGAATCGTAGCGATCATCCTTGGATACCAGGCCGACGGCCATCAGAAACGCGCTCGACACCTTCTTGACCACCACGCCCTGGCGTTGCACTTCGGGAGGCAGGCGGGGCAGCGCCACGCTGACGCGGTTTTGCGTCTGCACGGTGGCGGTGTCGGGGTTGGTGCCCAGCTTGAACGTTACCGAGATGGTGATCGAGCCGTTATTGGCGCTATTGGAGAGGTAGTAGAGCATCCCGTCGAGTCCCACGAGTTGCTCTTCGATGGGCTGCGCCACGGTCTTTTCCAGGTCGATGGCGTTGCCGCCGAGGTAGCTGGTGGTGATCTGGACCACCGGGGGCACCACTTCGGGGTAGGTGGCGATGGGCAGGCTGGGAATGGCTACGGCGCCGAGGAGCACGATGATCAGGGCGATGACCATCGCGAAGACGGGGCGGTCGATGAAGAAGCGCGCCATGGGTTACCGGCCCGCCCCGCGGTAGGGGATCGGGCGGACGAGCATGCCTGGCCGGACGCGAAGCTGGCCTTCGACCACGACGCGGTCGCCCGGTTGAAGGCCCTTGGTGACGATCCACGATTCGCCGGACCGGTCGCCGGTGGTGATGGGGCGCGCCTGCGCCTTGTTGTCCGGCCCCACGACGTACACCGTCTGCATGCTCTGGATCTGCTGCACGGCCCGCTGTGGCACCAGGATGGCGTTCTTGCGGTCTTCCGTCTGAAAACGCACGCGGCCGAATTGGCCGGGCAGCAGCGTATGTTGCGGATTCGGGAAGCTGGCCTGGAGTTCGAGCGTGCCGGTCCTCGGGTCCACCTGGTTCTGGGTGTTCTCGATTCGGCCGTGTTGGGGGAAAGTCGTCTCATCCGCCAGGAGGAGTTCGAGCGGCTTCTGGTCATGCAGGCGCCGTTTGTAGGCCAGGTACTGCGACTCGCTGATCTTGAAACGAACCCAAATGGGGTCGAGGGGGACGATGGTGGTGAGCGGCTGCGTGGCGTTGGGCGTGACCAGGCCGCCGACGGGAACCAACGTATCGCCCACCAGGCCGGCGATGGGCGCCTGAATCGTCCCGTACTGCAAATTCAGGTTGGCGGTGGCGAGCAGACCGCGCTGCGCGTCCACCTTGCCTTCGGTCGATTGGATTTGGGTTGTGGTTTGGAGCCGCGCCTGGTCCACGTTCGCCTGGTTGGCGCGCACGTTGGCCTCGGATGCGCGGAGGGCCGCGGTGGCCGTGTCGAGGTCCTGTTTGGCGGCGGCGTCCTGTTCCACGAGCGGCTTCAACCGCTCGTAGTCCTGCTGCGCTTTGACCAGATTCGCCTGCGCCACCGCCAGGTTAGCCTGGGCCTGCAGGAGCGAAACCTGCTGGCGGGCGTACTGCAAATCCGCCTCGGTCTGTTTGAGGTTGCCGGTGGCCTGCTGGACCGCGGCTTCATAAGGACGGAGATCCAGGCCGTAGAGCGGCTGGCCTTCCCGGACCTCGTCTCCGGGCTTGAACAGCCATTTTTCGATGTAGCCCTCGACCCGGCCGCGCACCTCGACCATGTTGCGCGCATAGGTCTGCGCCGGATACTCCGCGTAGATGGGGACGTCCGCCGCCGCGACCTCCGTCACTTCGACCGGCGGCGGCGCGGGCGCTTGGTTCTGCGCGCGGGTGGAGCAGCCGGCGGCGGCGCAGAGGGCCGCGAGAACGGCGGCACAGACGGATAGCGAAAGCCGATTACTCCTCATAGTTGGTTTGATGCTGTGGCTCCTTCGGAAGTGCTGTGTAATTCTCTATTGTGCCCGAAAAGCCGGCGCTGTGGCGAAGCGGCGCCTCCGTACCTCGGTGTTCCGGGAGCCTCCACGCTTCGCCTTCGATAACGCGGCTCGCAGCCCGTGGGACGTAGCGCGCTGCCTGGGTGGCGCGCTTCGACTTCGCGGTCTTCCAGAACACCCGGAGCGCCGGCGAGATCCAATTCCAGTTCGGAGTCCGAGGCGGGAGGGCCCGGCGCGCGAACGGGGTTTTCGGGGGTAGACGGGTTCGTTTCCGAAGGGGTACAAGTGGTTTCATTTTGTTCGGGTTCGGCCTCGATAATGGGTTCGTTTGGTAATTCCTCCAGGAGATCTTCGAGGCGGACGACGGCGAAGGTGGAAACGGTGAAGCCGTGTTTGCGGGCATTTTGGGCGGAGCGGGCCTTGCCTTGCGGGGTGTGGGGGCCGGTGGACTTGGCGGCATCGGCGCGATTGGCGGCGAGTTGTTCTTGGGAGACGGGGTGTTGGGGGTGCGCCATGCGGTTATCCTTCCGCTTTGAGAAATATCACGGCGAGGGGCTTGAGTCTGAAATCCGGCGGGGTCAAGTGATGGAAAGAAAGGGGTTCTTTCGTGGGGCGGGCGGTGATGACCAGACCACCCCGGGGGTTCGCATCAATCCAAGGACCCTTCCGGAGTGGGAGCAAGGAGGCAAGAAACCGGAGGCAACGACTGGCGCGTGCCTCGCGTTCAAGGCCAAGAGATAAGGGGTCTGACACCTTTTCGCTCGGGCGGTAATGGCCACTCCTACTGAACGCGGCATTGGCGTCTTCTATTGGGAGCCGGGAGTGGCGCCGCGTTCTTCGGGAGAGAGCGTGTCTTCGACAAGTACACGCGCGGCAAGCCGCAGCAAGCCGCGCGACAACCCCAGTGAACGCCTTATGAGCGCTGCCGCCGCGCCATAGCGCCGGCGATGCGGTCTTCCAGGACCGCCTCCGGCCGGAGATCCCCGTAATGCCGGAAATACTCCGCGGACATTTCGAACGCTTTCCTCGGAATCAGGCCCACGATCTCGGCCTCCACCACCGGCGCGCCGTAGCGCTCCGCCTCCCGGCGCACGGCTTCGAATACCACGTGCAGGGGCGTCTCCTCGAAATCCGTGAGGTTGATGGAGACCTGGGCCAGGTTTCGCGAGGCCAGCATCACGCCCATTGCCTTGACGCAGCGGAACCCGCCCGAGGAGAAGCGAATCGTTCTGGCGATCCGTTTGGCGACGGCGACGTCCGAAGTCCCCAAATTGATGTTGTAGGCGATCAGGAACTTGCGCGCTCCAACCGCCACGGCGCCGGCGGTCGGATGACAGATTGCGGCGCCGATGTCCGGGTCGCGCTCCGGCACGGTCCCCATCTCCGCGAGCAGCGCTTCAAACTGGCCGCGCCGGATGTTCTCCAGGTTGACCCGCGCGGGCCGCCTGGCGGCCGCTGCATAGAGGTAGACGGGAATGCGGAGCCTGTTCCAGATCTCGTTGCCCACGCGCCCGGCGATTTCGACGCAGTCCTCGAGCGCCACACCCTCGATGGGAATGAACGGGACCACATCGGCGGCCCCGATGCGCGGGTGCGCGCCCCGGTGCTTCGTGAGGTCGATCAGCGCGGCCGCTCTTTCGACCGAGCGGAAGGCCGCCTCGGCGACTGCCGCAGGCGGGCCGGCGAAGGTCAGCACGCAGCGGTTGTGGTCGGAATCCGACTCGCGGTCCAGCAAAACGATTCCGGGAACGGCCTCGATGCTCCGTACGATGGAATCGATCTTGGAGGCATCCCGCCCTTCGGAAAAATTCGGAACGCATTCGACCAGTGGCGGCGGCATGGACCACTCCAATTTAGCGCGCCGCCGGGGAACTAACCAGCTTGCTAAAGCGTATGAAATCCTGAGGTAGCCAGATGAATGCTAAATGTCTTCTACCGATTCCGCTGGCGCTGTGTGTGGCGGGTTGCGTGATCGAGACTCGCACCGGCGCTTCGCAACACGATTCCGTCTCCATAGCGCGGGACGCTTCCGAGTTCCTCCGCGTCAACCTCGCCATGGGCGCAGGCAACCTCCGGGTGTCCGGCGGGTCAGCCAAATTCCTGGATGGCGACCTGACTTACAACGTCGAGTCGTGGAAGCCCGTGGTGAAGTACAGCAGCGCCGCGGGGCATGGCAATCTGGATATCAGCCAGCCGGGCCTGCATCACGGCCAAGCCGGCGACGTGAAGTACGAATGGGACCTGCGCCTGGCTAACGACATCCCCTTGGACCTGACCGTGCATTTCGGCGCCGGCGACGCGCATTTGGACTTGGGGAGTCTCTCCCTTCGCACCGTGGAAGTCGAAATGGGCGTCGGACGCCTCGATATGGATCTGCGCGGCAGCCCCCGGCGCGATTACGAGGTGCGCGTTCGCGGCGGGATCGGCGAAGCGACCATCCGCCTTCCGCGCGATGCCGGCGTCTATGCCAAGGCCGAGGGGGGCATCGGCTCCGTCCGTTCCACCGGCCTGCGCCAGGAGGGCGACCATCTGGTCAACGACGCCTACGACCACTCCAAGGCTAGCATTCACCTGGACATTCAGGGCGGCATCGGGGCCATCAACCTGCTGGCCGATTGAGCCCCCATTCGCCGCTTGTCCGTCACGCCCGCTTAGTTGTCGAAAAATGCGCCTCGGAGGTTCAAAGGAAGACGGCTGGGTATATACTAACAGGAACCTGATGGTCCGAACTGGGATTAAGGACCAGGGGGAAGGGGAGAAACTCATGCCTGCACAGTCTCTAGAACAGTTGAAGAGTACCTTCCGAGGGGAGCTTGTCCAGCCCACGGATGCCGCCTATGAGTCTGCACGCAAAGTCTATAACGGAATGATCGATAAACGCCCGCGCCTCATTGCGCGTTGCGTGGACGTTGCCGACGTCATGGCGGCGGTGGGATTTGGCAGGGAAAACGAGCTGTTGACTGCGATTCGCGGTGGCGGCCACAATGGCGCCGGCCTCGGAACCTGCGACGATGGTCTGGTCATCGACCTTTCGCGAATGAAGGGCATTCGTGTGAACCCTGCGGCCAGAACTGTCCGTGCCGAGGCGGGCTGCGTCTGGGGCGACGTGGATCATGCTACCCACGCCTTCGGTATGGCCACACCCTGCGGCTTCATCTCCACCACCGGAGTGGCCGGGCTCACCCTCGGCGGAGGCATCGGCTATCTCACCCGCAGGTTCGGCCTGACGATCGACAATCTTCTCTCTGTGGACATGGTCTTGGCGGATGGGAGCTTTGTAACGGCGAACAGCGAAGAAAATCGCGACCTCTTTTGGGCGATACGTGGCGGTGGTGGAAACTTCGGAGTGGTCACCTCCTTCGAATTTCGGCTCCATCCGGTCAAGATGGTCCATTTCGGCCCGACGTTCTGGCCGCTCGACGAGGCCGCGGATGTCCTCAGGGCCTATCGGCGCTTCATCATGCAAGCTCCCGAGGAGGTGAGCGGCTTTTTCGCTTTCCTCGTCGTCCCGCCCGTGCCAATGTTCCCCGAGCATCTCCACCTTAAGAAAGTGTGCGGTGTAGTGTGGTGCTGCACTGGGTCTGCTGAAAAAGTGGAAGAATCTCTCAAGCCGATGCGAACGCTGGGCAACCCCGTATTTGACCACGTCGGGCTTGCGCCGTTTCCGGCCGTGCAGAGCCTCTTTGACCCGCTGTTCGTTCCCGGCCTGCAATGGTACTGGCGGGCTGACAACTTCACCGAATTGACCGATGAAGCCATTGCCCGGCACGTCGAACACGGGTCCAAGATACCGACCACGCTCTCCACCATGCACCTTTATCCCGTCAATGGCGCGGCACAGCGCGTAGGCAAAAACGACACGGCATACAGTTTCCGCGAGGCGCTGTTCGCCGAGGTGATCGTGGGCGTGGACCCCGACCCCGCCAACAGCCAAAAGATCACGACCTGGTGCAAAGACTATTGGGAGGCCCTGCATCCCTTTTCGGCGGGCGGCGCCTACGTGAACTTCATGATGGAAGAGGGCCAGGACCGTGTTCGGGCCAGCTATCGTGACAACTATAATCGTCTGGCCGGTATCAAGAAGAAGTACGACCCCAAGAACTTCTTCCGGGTAAATCAGAACATTCGGCCGACCGGGTAGCGAGTCAACGTTGCGCTCAATTGATAACGAAGGATGCCGCCGGAAGGGTGTAAACTGAATCCCAACTTGGGCGCGTTCCCTACTATGGATTCATTGCTTTCCGCACTTCCGCGGCACGGTTATTCGATCCTTTTCCTCTTCGTGTTCTTGGAAACCGTTGGTATCCCCATACCTGCCGCGCTGGCGATGCTGGTTGCGGGAGCGGCCGCCGCGGGCGGTTCTCTGAACCCCGCGCTCGTTGGGGCCTATGCGCTTTCCGCCATGATGCTCGGCGACACGCTGATGTTCGTGCTCGGCCGCTACACGGGATGGTGGCTGCTCGGCCTGCTTTGCCGGCTTTCGCTCAACCCGGAGTCCTGCATCCTGCGCTCGGCGGACAGATTCCATCGGCGCGGCCGCATGGCGCTCGTCTTTGCGAAGTTCGTGCCGGGCATCGGCACCATGGCGCCGCCGCTTGCGGGCAGCATGAATATGCGATACGGCCAATTCCTGCGGCTCGACTTCGCGGGAGCTTCGCTCTACCTCGGTTCGTACTTCTTGCTGGGCTTTGTGTGCGGTGGCGCCCTCGGAGCCGTTACGAAAGGCTACCAGGCGTTGGGCCATCTTGTGAGGTGGGTCTTGATCGTAGCTGCCGCGGGCTATCTGGGCGCTCAAGTCCGGCTGTGGATCAGGGCGCGCTCCCTGAGTAAGGTCCCGGCGGTACGTCCCGCGGAGGCGGCTCGCGCACTGTCTTCGGGCGACGCCTGGATTTACGATGTCAGGAGTCACGGCTATTACGATCCCAAGGCAACGCGGATTCAGGGTTCCAGGCGGCTGGACCCGAACGCCCTCCATCGCTTCGAGGAAGAGATTCCCGCCGGAAAGCGCGTCTATCTGTACTGTACCTGCGTGCGCGAGGCGACCAGCGCACGGGTCGCGCGCGTACTGCTGGGGAGAGGCGTTCGTTGCTGGGTGATCCAGGGCGGTCTGCGGGCCTGGCGGAAGGCGGGGCTGCCGGTCGAGCCGGTTCCGCCCGAAGAAATGGCTGTGCTGCCGGTTTTCAGTTCTTAAGCGCGAGGCGCAATCCAATCGCTCCGTGGATACGTATTTCCGCATGGAGGAAAGCAATGCAAGAAGCTGGGTGGGGACTCACGAATCGCGGACTAAACAGAACGTCATAAGTAATTGCGCATCCGCTCTCTGACGTTCGCGGCTCCGAATCGGCGCCGTTCTTCGCCGCGGGTCTTCTCGTGTCCGCCTGGCCGTTACTGCAAGTCGGAGCGGTGGAGCGGGCGATGGGCCGAGCACGCGTTCGATGCCATCTTCTCGGGACCCGGCAACCAGCTCTCCCTCTTCTATCTGGAAGAGTTCCTGAGAGAGACGATTGGCGTGTAGTCCGCGCCCGGCCCGGGAGCATACTACCATTGGCATGTGACTACCGCGCTGGTTCTCTCGGCGGGCGGGATGTTCGCGGCCTGGGAAGTGGGCGTGTGGAAAGCCCTCCGCCGCCATTTCCAGCCGGATTGTATTGTGGGCGCCTCGGCTGGCGCCTGGAATGGCTGGGTCATCGCGGGCGGCGGCGACATGGAAGAATTGACGGCTTCTTGGCTGGACCCGTCCACCGCGACGATCCTGCAGCCTGACCTCCATCGCGCCGGCTTTCCGCAGCCCGATGTCCTGCGCGAAAAGGCGCGCGAGTTGTTCGCCCGTTTCCGTCCGCAAGTCCCGTTCGGCCTGACCGTGGTGGAGGTTCCCCGGCTGCGCCAGCGCCTGGTGCGCGATTCCGGGATTACCTGGCAACACCTGGCGGCCACCTGCTCCATCCCATTCTGCTTCCCGCCCGTCCGCATCGAAGGCAAGTCCTATGTCGATGGCGGCCTGCTGGGAGCGCTGCCGTTGTGGGCGGCCCGCGAAATGGGAGCCACGCGCGCGATCGCCGTGAACGCGCTCACGACGCTCCCGTTCCGCGCGCTGCGCCTCGGTGGGGCGGGCCTCCTGGCCTGCCTTCGCGCCGAAGGTGCGCTCCGCGCGCTGGGCAGGCCGGGAGGCCCGCCCCACCGCCCGGGCGCGGACCTGGAAATCGTACGCATCGAGCCTTCCACGCCGCTTGGTTCCCTGCGCGACGCGGTGCGCTGGTCGCGCGCCAACATCGAGCGCTGGATCGAGCAAGGCGAGCGCGACGCGAATCGGGTGTGCACTTCGATTACAATGTAGAGCTATGCCGCTCTATCGAATCTATCGTATGAAGGATTCGCCAAGGCAGCAGTTTCGCTGGGCTCCACACGTCTCCGGCTGCGCTTCGGTGAAGCCCAAGGATTACGAGCAGCGCGGCCAGGTCGAGGCGCACAACGAATACGACGCGTGGCGGTTGCTCAAGGAATCGGGCGAACCCCTCGCCGTGGGCGATCTGCTCGAGACCGAAGACAGCCAACTGCGCCTCTGCAAGTATGTCGGTTTGGAGCCCGCCCAGTGGGCGCTGCCCGAACCGAAACATCACGACGAACCGGAGACGGCGACTCAAACGCCGGCTACCTAGGAGCCTCCATGCGCGACTACCGCTTGGGCGACGATATCGACGACTTTTGCGTGCGATGCAAGCGCCTTACCAACCATCTGGTGGTTTCCGTCATGAACGGTGGACCCGCGAAGGTGCGTTGCCGTACGTGCCACAGCGACCACGACTACCGCCACGAGCAACCACCGCCGCCCAAGGTAGATCTCCGCAAGGCGGCGCTTTTCAACGAAGTGCTCAAGAAGATCGACCCGGACGCTATCCCCGTAACCGTGCCCCTGTTGGATCCCGTGGTTGAACCCATCGTGGATCCCGTGGTGGAGCCCATCGCGGAACCCGTGGTGGAGCCCATCGTGGAACCCGTCGTGGAAGAGGCTGCCGCGCCAGAACCCAAAGCGAAAGCGAAGGGGAAAGCGAAGCCGAAGCCGAAGGCGAAGGCGAAGGGGAAGGCGCGGACATAACTGTCCGGCTGGCGTGCAGCGGTGCTCTGGTATTGGCTCATCGTCGGCCCCGCGTTACTGCTGGCGATTCTCTCTCTGCGCGGCGAACGGATGCGAGCGGCGTACGTGGCGCGCCGGCTCGCCGAGGTTGCCGAGGACCTGCCGCCCGCCAGCGTCATCGTCCCCGTGAAAGGGCAAGACGAAGGGTTGCGCGAGAACCTGGCCGCGCTGGCATCGCTCGACTACCCCGACTATGAGCTGCTCATCGTGGCGCGCTCCGCCGCCGACATTCCGTCCGGCGTCCTGCCCCGGCGCGCGTTAGTGGTGCTGGCGCACGGCGAAGATCCCCATACCGGCGAAAAGGTGCAGAATCTGGTTGCGGCCGTGCGTGCCGTGCGCCAGCGAAGCCGAATCCTCGCATTCGCCGATTCCGACGTGCGCGTTACGCGGCGCTGGCTGCGGGCGTTGGCGGCTCCGCTGGCCGAGCCAGGCGTGGGCGCCACCACCGGGTACCGCTGGTTCGCGCCGGAGCCGGCCACGTTCTGGAGCCTGGCGCGCAGCGTCTGGGACGCGGTCGCCTTCGGCATGATGGGCCCCGGCGACAACCGCTTCGCGTGGGGCGGTTCGATGGCGGTGCGCAAAGATACGTTCCTCGATATTGATGTCTTGGAGTACTGGAAGAACGCCGTGAACGACGATTTCACGCTCAGCGCGGCCGTCCACGCGGCGGGGCTGCGGATCGCCTTTGCGCCTGGGGCCCTCGCTCCGTGTTTCGAGAGGATCGGCGCACGCCGTCTGTTTTCCTGGATGCGCCGGCAACTGACCTTCACCCGAGTCCATGACCGGCGCCTCTGGCTCTCCGGTCTGGTGGCGCACGTCTTCTACTGCGGCGGCATGGCTGCGTCGATCGCCGCTTCGCTGGCGGGTTCGCGTCTGGCCCCCTGGGCGCTCGTCGCGCAGCTTGCGCCCGGCATGCTGAAAGGGCTGAACCGGGCCGCCCGGGCCAAAGCCGCGCTGCCGGAACAGGAAGCCTGGTTCCGCCGCCACGCCTGGGCGCATGTTCTGATGGTCCCGCTAGTCACCTGGATCTGGTTGATCGCGCTGATTGCGTCGGCGTTCGGAAACACCATCGAATGGCGCGGGTATCGGTATAAGCTGAAATAAGCTGGATGCGCTCTGGTCCGACGTTACAGGTATAATCTCAACGTAAGGGAGGATCTCCGTGGCCAAGGATAGAAGCCCGAAAAAAGAGACCAAGAAGCCCAAGAAGAAGAAGTAGTATTCATCGGTCCAGGCGCGGGCGGGGCGTTCTTGGGTACGGCCCGTCCGCGGCCAATAGGAGTCGTCATGCGCACAGAGTGGGTTGCTCAGAGAACAAACGATAAGATTCGCACGCAAATGCACTATGCCCGGCAGGGCGTGGTCACGGAGGAGATGCGCTACATAGGGGAAAGAGAGGGCCTGTCTCCGGAACTGGTTCGCTCCGAGGTGGCGCGCGGCCGAATGATTATTCCGGCGAACGTGAACCATCCGAACCTGGAGCCGATGTGCATCGGCGTGGCGTCCCGGTGCAAGATCAACTCCAACATCGGCAATTCCGCCGTCACCTCCAACGTCGAGGAGGAACTGGAGAAGCTGCGCTATTCGGTGAAG
>OBLT010001314.1_pt1 | contig 15999 bp, 12 predicted proteins | sample 1518721 | NCBI WGS metagenome assembly OBLT01 (sample SAMEA3539307, study PRJEB22396) | soil metagenome | biome: tundra; feature: field; material: soil | place: USA | collected 2010-05 | depth 0.15 m | reverse complement strand
AGCCGCCAGCAGCGGCAGCGGCCGTGCCCGTCGCAATCGTCTCTTTGTGCGCCTGGCCGGGCTCGCGCAGGTGCACGTGCAGATCGATAAAGCCCGGCGCGACGATCAGTCCACGGGCATCGAATTTTTCGTCCGCGCCCCCCTTGATCTTGTTGGGAGCAGCCACTTCGGCGACGCGGCCATCTTTCAGCAGCACATCCATGGGCGCGTCAATGCGTGCCGCCGGGTCGATCAGGTGGCCGCCCTTGATCAACAGACTGCCAATCGGTAAACTGCGATTTTTCCCCGCGCTTGTCATCGCATCTTTCCCATCGCCCGCGCCAGAATCGCCATCCGCGTGGGCACGCCGTTGCGCACTTCCTCCAGGATGCGCGCCTGTACACCGTCGGCAACTTCGCTGGTCAGTTCCAGGCCGCGGATGATCGGACCGGGATGCATCACGATGGCATCCTTCTTCGCCATCTTCAACCGCGCCAGGGTCATCTGGTAGCGCGCGATGTATTCCGGGAGATCGATCTTCATGCCGGAGAGCCGCTCTTTCTGTACCCGCAACAACATGACCACATCGGTGCCGCGCAAGGCGTCTTCAATGTGGCGGGTCACGCGCACGCCGGGCGCGAGGGTCGTCGCGATGTCGGGCACCAGTTCCGCCGGACCGCAGAGAACAATCTTCACGCCGAATTTGCTCAGCAGGTGACACGCTGACCGCGCCACACGACTATGAAAAATATCGCCCACAATCGCGACCTGCAGGCCCTTGAAAGTTTTCTTGTTGCGCAGAATTGTGTAAGCATCGAGCAGCGCCTGCGAGGGATGCTCGTGCAGTCCATCTCCGGCGTTAACGACGGGCACGTCGAGGTGCTGCGCCATGACGTAGGGCGCACCGGCGTTCGGGTGGCGGATGACGATGATGTCGGCGCCCACCGCGCGCACCGTGTATCCCGTATCGAGCAGCGATTCGCCTTTCTCAATGCTCGATCCAACGGACTGAATCAGGACGGTGTGCGCGCCCATCGATTTGGCGGCGATTTCAAACGAGCTTCGCGTGCGAGTGGACGCCTCGTAGAAAAGCAAAAGCACCCGCTTGCCCTTGAGCAGGGGCTGCGGCTTTTCCGGATTCATGCGCCGGGCAAACTTCAATAGTCTCAGGATCTCGGCTGCTTCCAGGTGCTCGATGCCAAGCAGGGAACCGCGCGCTGGATTCATAGTTGCCTAGCTGGACTCGTAGTCGTCTAAAAGTTCGTGGAGCAAATGCGATTCGTACCAGGGTATCGCTTCAGCGATACCATAAGTTCCTGGAAATCAGACGCCCTTTAGGGGCTGGGGGCAAAGTTTACTGCTTTTCCATGAGCAGGACTTTCTCCGCGTCGTCGATCTCGCTGAGCTTGACCTCAATAATCTGATTTTCCGTGGTCTGCACCGTCCGCCCAACGAAAGCGGCTTCAATCGGCAACTCGCGATGGCCGCGATCGATCAATACGCACAACTGCAAGCGCCGGGGCCGGCCCGAGCGAAACAGCGCGTCCATGGCGGCACGGGTGGTGCGTCCGGTATAGAGCACGTCGTCCACCAGCACCACCGACTTACCCGTGATCGGAATTTCCATCTCGGTTTTCTGCACCACCGGCTTCGAGCCGAGGGTGGAAAGATCGTCGCGATAGAGGGTTATATCGAGCGTCCCGAGCAGTACCGGTTTCTTCTCGATGCGCTGAATAATTTTCGCCAGCCGCTCCGCCAGTGGAACGCCGCGACGCCGGATGCCGACCAAAGCCAGATCTTCGACACCATTATTTTTCTCGAGAATCTCATGCGCCAGCCGGATCAAGGTGCGTTCCACCTCCGATGCCGACATCAACTGCGCCTTCTGATGGATCTCGACGGGACGTCCTGCGCGTGAATTCATAAACGCTGCATCATACGCGTGCGCAAAGGTGAGAGCAAGGGCAGAACCAATAAGACGAAGGACACGAACGTACACGAGGGAAGATTTAAAAAAAACGCCCTTTCCTTCGTGGACCTTCGTGCCCTTAGCGGTTAATAAACTTAGAGCCACGACCTCGGAAATCCGCGTCGCCACTGATCGAACTTACCCGCGAGGGTTGCGGGGCCGACTAAGCAGCGTGGCCAGCGCACCGCCTACCGAGGCCAGCACCACCGTAAAAATCATCCCAAAAAAGAAAGTGATGGCCAGCCCCGACGGAGTGAACAGGTTGTGGATGCTGGCTTGAATGTCGGGATCCGCCGCGTTCGCTCCGAACCTCTGAACGACTTTCAGAATGGCGTCAATGTATTCCTGCTGCGCATGAAAAACAAAAATGCGGATGGTGATCAACAAGGCGTTGATGGCGAAGGCGACCACTCCCGCCGCTCCTCCAAGACGCGACCCGAGAGCGGCAGGCAGTGCGAACCCATTTTCACGGCGGTAGAAATAGACAGCCAATGCCCCGGTCAGCACGATGCCGAGAAATGGGATCATGCCAATGAAAACACCGAGCACGCCGGCCTTCAGCGCGGCACGAACGGCAGCGCCCCTGTCCATGCTTCCGGACACTGTGCTTCCAGACCGCAAGCCTCGGTGATCGGAATATCCGGCTTGAGGAATCTCCGGAGAAAGCTCGCCCGCCGCGGGATTCAAGCCCGCGGCAATCTCACCGTCCGGAATTGCCACCGTCACGTGGATTTGCGGAGCGCGGCATTGTGGACAAAACGGCCGGCCGTCCTCGACCGTGGTCCCACATTGTTGGCAGGAGTGCTCCACTTCATTGAAGCTAGCGCACAACGAACCGGAGAGCAAGGCAATCGGATCATTGGGTGATCGGGCAAGGAGAGACGGCCCAATGACTCAATCGCTCAATGCCTCAATAACTCTGCCCCGATCAGATCGTGTCGTCCTTGCCCGAGTGCATGCGCACATAAACCAGCGCAAAGCGGGTTCCCGGGCTGTGGGGCTTCACGGCAACGATGTGCTGGTTCCCTTCGGTTCCAACCTTCAACTCCACCGAGTCTCCACTGCCAGAACTTCCACACGATACGGGCTTTGAGCCTTCATCCTTCTTGCCCGGTGAAGAGTCCACGTGACCGCCGCTCCACTCACCCTTACATTGGATGGTCTTCCCATATTTCTGCAGTTCTTTGTCGTAGTAGGCGATCACTTTGTCGGGAGCGTCGTCGGAGAGAAATTCCGCGGCTACCACTTTCAGCGAGAAGCCCGGAAACGAAAGGTTCACGTTGGCGCTCTTCTTATCGTCGCCGTTGTCTTTCGGAGCGGGCTTCGCGCCAGGATACAGCGTCAGCCCCGCATCGCGGATATCGGCTTGCTCACTGACGTGCAAATCGCCCATCGGAGACTTGATGTCAACGTGCGTCTCGCCATCCTTGGTGTTGTGCTTGTCGTTCGCATCGATGCTGCAAGCGGGAAGCACGCAGAGAGCGGCCAACAACGCGCCCAGCGAAACTCTTACGATAATGCATTGGCTGAAACTTCTTCGGTTGAACGTTTTACTGTTGAACATGGAAGGAACCTCCTGAGCTGGTGGATTGAGCAGGACGGGCGGGGCGTTCGAGACCCTCGCCTCGGGATGCGACGCCCGGAATGGTAACGGGCAGATGACCGCGGATCGGGATCTCGCCGAAGATCGCCTTCACGGCTGCAGTTTCCGATACGGTTGCATTGGAGAACGCGCACAAATAATTTTCGATAGCCGGGAACTCCTGCACCACATAGGGATTGCCCATGGCAAGTACGACGGTGCGATCGGCGGCGAGATCGAGCATCGCGGCGAGTAAAGATCCCGTGGCATCGTCCATGGCAACCGTATTTTTCAAACCCCCTCCAGCGGCACGCAGAGCCTTGCCCGCGGTTGGAACCACATACACCGCCGCGATCACGTGCTCCGCTGCTTCCACCGCTTCGACCACGCCTGGCTTCATGCCGGCGGCGGAGCGCGCATCCACGTAGATCACGCGGGCGTCGGGCACACGGGCTAGAATTTGGCGTTCGAGCATACGTCCAGAATCGGTGCGCAGGTCGTCGGAAAAGATCACTGCTACCAGACGGTTGCTCACCTCTGTCAATGACTGATACGGAAGCGCCGGCTCCATAGTTCCAGAAGAAGTTCCAGAAGACTGCAGCGGGATCACTTTACCGTTGTCGCGGATCAGGGTAATGGCTTCGTCGGCAATACGCTCGCCCACGGCCAGATTCTCCGGCTTTGCAATCTCGCTGGAGAGTTGGCCGGGATCCACCAGGCGCGCCTTGTTCAACCCGAGTGAGGCCTTGAGTCCCAAAATCTTGCGCACGGATTGATCGAGCCGCGACCGGCTGATCTCGCCGCTCTGCACCGCTTGCAGCACCGAGCGGTAGCTGGCGTCGAGATTGGCGGGAATGATCAGCATGTCATTGCCGGCCTTGAAGGATTCCACCGCAGCCCGCCCGATATCCTTCGCGTACAGGCGAGTCAACCCCGCCATGTCGAGGGCATCGGTTACAACGATCCCTTTGAATCCCATGTCTTCTCGCAGCAGTCCGGTGACAATCGCCTTGGAAGTCGTGGCCACCCGGTTGGGCTCGGGATCGAGAGCGGGAACGGTTACGTGCGCCACCATCACGGCGTCCACGCCCGCCTCGATGGCGCGCCGGAACGGCGGCAGCTCAACCGCATCGAGGCGCGCGCGGTCGCCGGTGACGTGAGCGATGCCGAGATGAGAGTCCGCAGCGGTGTCGCCGTGTCCGGGAAAATGTTTGGCCGTGGTCAACATGCCGCCTTCGTGCGCGCCCTTGATATACGCCGCCACGAAGTCGCCCACCTGCGTCGGGTCTTCTCCGAATGAACGTGTGTTGATGATGGGATTCGCCGCGTTGGAATTCACGTCCGCATCGGGAAAGAAATTCCAATGGACTCCGACGGCCCGCGCTTCCAGCGCGGTGATGCGTCCAAAGGCTTCCGCATTTTCCGTCTTGCCGGTCGCTCCAAAGGCCATCGCATGGGGGAAAACCGTAGTGCCATTCAGACGCATGGACACGCCGCGCTCGAAATCCGCCGCCACAATGAGCGGCAGCTTCGACGATCGTTGCAGCCGGTTGAGCAGGTCGGCGGCCACATAGGGCGAGCTCTTGAGCAGCACGGGGCCATCCATCGGAACGCTCATGACCACCGATCCGAGGTGATACTTGTGGATGCTATCGCGTAGATGAACAAAGGTGGGGTCGGCGTCATTCAGGAACTGCGTTCTCACAAAGATCGAAAACAGTTGGCCGACTTTGTCTTCGGACGACATCTTGCGCAACGTCTTGTCGACCCACTTCCGGCCGGCTCTGTCGACGTGGATGGGACCAGGCTGCAGAAAGCGGTCTCTGCTCTTGTCGTTATTTTTGCCAGAGCAGAGCGCCGCGGCTAGCAGCAGCGCAGTCAGCAGAAAATGTCGAGCCATGCCATTGACAATAGCAAAAACGGAAGGGAACGTCCCGCAAATGCTACGTGAACTTGCCGGTGGTGCGCGGGGCGTCCTCGCCCGGCGGAACGGGCGCAACCATCGTTCCACGATCTCAGATTTGCCGCTCGATGGCTGCAATGCATTCCGCCTGGATGGCTCGGTCGTCGCCAGTCCCGGCCAGCCAATGCACATCCGGTTCGCGCCGGAACCATGTGATCTGGCGCTTGGCATAGTTGCGATGCGCCTGCTGCGCCGCGGCCAGCGCCGGCTCCCGCTCCACTTCGCCGCGCAAGAACTGTACTGCTTGCTTGTATCCGAGCGCGGCCAGCGGACGCGCTTCGTCGCCATATTTTTCGAGAAGCCTTTTCGTCTCGGCGATCAGTCCTTCGTCAAACATCTTCGCCGCCCGCTGGTTGATGCGGGCATAAAGAACTTCGCGCTCCGGATTGAGTCCGAGACGCAGAATGCGAAAGCCCTGCAGCGGTTCGCGTCCCTGCCGCCAGAGTTCGGTCATGGGCCGCCGCGAAGCGAGACACACTTCGATCGCCCGGATCATCTTCGGAACGTCATGGGCGTGAATGCGGTCCGCTGCCGAAGCGTCGAGCCGCCGCAGGATGCGATGCAAGTGCCCGGTCCCGTACTTCTCCGCGCGGCCGCGCAGTTTGTCGCGCAACTCTTCGGAACGCAGCGGACCGGAAAAGAGTCCCTCCAGCAGAGCGCGCAGATAGAGCCCGGTGCCTCCGCTGACGATAGGCAAGTGTTTGCGTTCCTGAATCTCGCGCAGAACCTGCCGCGCCTGGCGCGCATATTCTCCGGCGCTCACGTCGGCCAGCGGATCCTCGCAATCGACGAGGTGATGCGGAACTTCGGCGCGCTCCGCCGCAATGGGCTTAGCCGTGCCGATTTCAAATTCGCGGTACATTGCGACCGAGTCGCAGTTGACGATTTCTCCGCCGAAGCGCCGCGCAATCGCCAGCGCCAGCGCGCTCTTTCCGCTCGCCGTGGGACCGAGAACAACCACGGCCAGCGGCTCGCGATGCGTCACTGTCAGCGCGCGCTCCAAGGAATGTACCGCCAGTAGCGGATGATGGTCAGCACAAGCAGCAGAACCGCCATGAGAAGCAATCCAGTAGCTTCGGCGGCATAGATGGAATGGCGGTGCTGATGCTTGTCGTGTTGATGCTCGTCGTCGGCTACCGGCTTCGATGGAACGGGGGCGTTCACGCCAGTATTGTAGCCTTTCCCGGTCGTTAGTCGTTGGCCAACGTCGTTCGCAAACATTCATCGCTAACGGCTAACAGCGAACGACTAACGAACGACGACTGCCTCGCGGTAAACTACGGGCGCGCCGTCATGCCGATCCGTCCCTCCAACCCCGAAGCCGGGCTTCTGCGCTTTGGCGTTTTTGAGGTCGACCTGGCCACCGGCGAGCTGCGCAAAAACGGCGCTCGCGTCCGGCTTCAGGAACTGCCCTTTCAAGTGCTCACCGCCCTGCTGCAGAATGCCGGTCAGGTGGTCACGCGCGAAACCCTGCGCGAAACCATCTGGCCTGCCGATACTTTCGTCGATTTCGATCACAGCCTGAATATAGCAGTAAACAAGATTCGCGAGGCGCTGGGCGATTCCGCATCGAGCCCGCGCTTTGTCGAAACCCTGGCCCGCCGCGGCTACCGCTTCATTGCTCCCGTCAATGGCGTCGCAGCGCCAGCATCCGCGCACGACCGCGCGCATGAGAATGATCCGGCAACTGCGCCCGCCACCGAGATCGCGCTGCATCCCGAGCTGCACGTGCCCTTCCCCCGGCGCGGAGTGGTGCGCGCACTCTTCGCGCTGATTCAGGTGATGTATCTCATCTTCTACATGAGCGGCCTCGCTCACCTGCACGATGCGGAGCGCGTCGCCAGCAGCTTTCTCCCGGGCTGGAGGGCGCTGTTCATCGTCGGGGTAGTGTTGGTGACAGGAGCGGTGGGAATTCCGCTGCGGTTCTATTTGCTGTCCGCGGTGGCCTTCGACTTCCGCAAACTGGGCGAGACGTTTACCCGCCTCTTCCCATTCGTACTGGCGCTGGATCAGCTCTGGGCCATCGCGCCGTTCCTGCTGCTGCCGCAGATCGGCGTGGGTCTGGCGTTCGCGGCGACGGCTGCTTTGCTCTATGTTCCCTTTTCCGAGAGAACTCTGGTCCGCTTGGCGTATCCGCTGGAGAGCTGAAACGGCCGAGGCAGAAAAGAGTTTATTCCCTTCCGCCTCGAAGGCGAGCAAGGCTTTGGGTTCTAGCCGCCGGCGACGATGGCCGGCGCCTTGCAGGTCACTATGTGTACCCCGAAAAAGTAGATGGCCGCTAGCTGTTGCTTAAGGCCTCCTGCGGAGCCGCGGATAAGCGAACTCGGAAAGCCTGGAGTGAGTTCTGTTTTCACCGAACCAGTATTTTGTGGATCTTTGTCGTGGCATGCGCTCGGATCGTTGGGGAAATCCACATACAGGGTCACGTTCAGGAGTTTGGTCAAATCGCGGAATGCTTCGCGTGCGTGCGTATTGCACTTGTCGGCCGGATCGGGATCATGGGCCGGTTCGATGACAAAATTCACGGTTGGAGTTTCGACCTGGAGCAACAGCGGATTGAAAGCGCCAGTATCGGGAGCGCCGGCGAGGGAAAATCCGGTGAGCGTCGAGACGCTATAGCGCAGGGAAACGGAGGTAACGTAATCTTTTTCCGTTGCCGCATCGGGAGGATAGACGGAGCCAGCGCGGCTGCGATAGTGAGTCGCTGCCACGTACGCTTCCGGCTTGGGAAGCCGTATGGCATACCGCTCCAACTTGTTGTCGAGCACGTGCTGAACACTCTGGGGGTCGATTTTCGCCTGCAAGATGTTGGGATCTATCGTGCCCGTCGCCGGTCCAGTGCGAGCCGGGAGCGAGAGATCGTAAATCCCCGACGCCAGCGCTTTGTCGGAAGACTGCACGAATAGATCGCGATGGCTCTTGGTCTTCGGCGCGAGAGCGATCACGCTGTTCGCGTCCTTTGGGTCGGGAGCGAAAGCCCAGGGACCATCGAAGACGACGAATACTTTCTGGGTGGTTAGGGCGGCCTGCTGGGCCGCAAGCGGCGTCTCCTTGGTTCCGTTATTGGCCTGGTTGCACCCACCCGTAATCAGGGTGGCCAGGAAAACGCTGGCAAGCACCACCAGCGAACTGTGGGAGTGGCGTGGGTTTTTCATAAGTCCTCGGTTCTCCTCTCGGAAGTTTCATGGACGTCCGTAAGCCGCAAACGCCGCCCAATAGTATGGGTGCGCGGTACGCGGGTCTGACAACATCTTTTGCGAGGTCAGGCGGGTGGCCGCGGGTACCGGCTGGCCGGAAAGCAAGGAACGATAAAAATAGTCCATCGCTGCCCTGGCCTCGACCGAGTCCACCGCCCAGCGGCTGGCGACCACGTGGGGCACGCCCGAAGTCTGCAGAGCTTCGGCAACGCTGTCGAATCCGCGCGACCCTGCTTCCCCGGAGTCGGTGCTGCAGGCTGCCAGAACGGCCAATTGCAAATTCGGCAAACTGAGACTGCGCACCGCGTTCGCGTCCAGAAGAACCAGGGCGCCAGTCCGCGCGGCACTGCCCTCGAGCATCAGTCCAGAGCGGCTCGAGGTGGTGATGGCGTGCCCGGCAAAATGAAACACCGCAGCCGCGGGCAACGCACTCGCAACCGCGCTCAGCGTTGCTTCCGGACCCTTGAGGACGCGCGGGGAATGAAAGCTACCAGCCACCGTGTCCGCTCCAGCAGAAAGGTTTGGGATGGCAAACATACCTGTATCCGGCGAAGAAGCCGCGCTGCCTACGACTAGGGCGGGCAAGTCGGACGAAATTGCAGTGTCGGGGTGCATTCGCGCTTCCGCATACATCCCTGGGGAGTGGACGATGGGCGCGCGCTCGATCAGATACTGGTCGCTTGCGTCCATCAGGACTTCGAATGGCATTCTTGCCAGGAACCCCTCCGTCTCGATCGCCAGTGTGCGCTGCGGATCCAGTTGCTGTTCGACGGGAGCGATGAGGAGCGAATACAGAGTCTGACTGTCGCGACGCAAAGCGCTCAGTTCTGAGGCTGGGTCCGAACATTGGGCATAAAAATTGGCTGCCAGTTCCTCCAGCTCATGCGGCGATCTCGGAATCCACTTTGCGCTGACGCCGCGGTCGTCATAGACCCAAATCGCGAGGCCATCGGGCAGCACCCCATAAGCCAGCACGGTCTGCTTGGAAAGAAGCGGCAGTCGAGCCGGCAGCCGCGCCGGATCGGGCAGCCATGGCAATGGCTCAGCGGCCGACTTCGCTGCAGCGCGCCCACGGACGCCGGCACGCTGCGGCGCACCCAGGTACCACTCAAACACGTCGAGCGATTGCTGTTCACGCCCTTGCACCAGTTCGGCTTCGGCAAGGCCCAGATATACCGGGGCCGCGTCTTTGCTCCATCTCGTTCGGTCCGCTTCGGAAGTCAAGGACGCCAGGTTTTTCTCGGCCAGGCGCAACGCCGCGTGAAGAGCCTGCTCCGCCTCGCTTGCATGATGACTGCGGAGCTGCACTTCGCCCAAGGTGGAATAGAAAATCTGCGCGAGATAGTCGTTGGAAAGTTGCCGGATTTCATTCTGGACCCGAGTCAAACCGGCCAGAGCGGCATCGAAGGCACCTTGACGCGCCTCCGCCTGAGCCGTCATGATCTCGCTCTCGAGGCGGTAGGCCCGAGTGGCCTCGGTCCACGGAACCAGAGCATAGAGCCGGGCGGCTTCTCCATACCCATGTTCGGCTACCTCGGGCTCTTGGGCCCCGTTCGCCGCCTCCGCCAGATTGCTATGGACCCCGGCCCGCAAGAGCAGATCTTCGTCGGCATCGATCAAGGACGCAGCTTCACGCCAGAGCGCCAACTGCAGATTTGACTGGCCTGCCGCCTCGGCGGCAAAAGCCCCTTGGCCGTAAAAATTGTAGCCTTGCATGACCGGGACTCGCCCCGGCCAGTAGCGTTCCAGTCCGGCGCAAACCAGCTTCCAGCCGCCTGCCCGGTCACCGGTGTTGAATTCACTGTCCGCAAGAAATCCCAGGGCCCGCAGATAAAGGACGTCGTAACCAGCCTGCTGCGCGCGATCCAGAGCGCGGCGTGCAGCCCTTTCGTAGGTGCCGAGATCGCCCATCAGCGCGGAACAGACGCTCTCCTCCAATTCCAGCTGAATCTGCACCCAGGGGTACGAATAGCCCTTGGACGCTGCTCCGGCAGCCGTCGCCTGGCGGCGGCATTCTTCGCTGCGGCGCGACATCTGGTTCGCGAAGGTCCGTTCGAATTCCGAGCGCAGCGCCCCCGCTGCGTTGCCCGAAGCACGAAATAACTTTTCGGCGTGATCAGCCTGTTGGCGAGAGATGTCGTATTCTCCTGCAGCGTTACCTTCGACGGCGCGGGCGAGTGCGGTTGCCGCTTGCGGAAAATGTGGGGCTGCGGAACCGCGCAGAAGATCAGCCAGCCAGCGGTCGCCGTGTTGCTGGCTGGTCAGCTCCGCCAAAAAAAAAAGCGCCTGCGCGGCGCTCGGATCCGCATTCGCTCCCGCTTCAGGAAAAGCCTCGGGCAACCAGGAGCGGACGGCTTCGTGCAGATATTCTTCGACACGCGGGGCGACTTCGGCATTAAGACCTGCGCTGGCGCTGGCGGCCAGAGCAGCCATACGGGCGGGAGACAGCAGCGGCGCCGCCTTGCTCTCATGCTGTTTCAACTTTTCGCGCACGGCGTTGGCGCGGTTGTGCGCCTCTTCCACCCACTGCGAGCCCGGATCCACGCGCAGGTAGTGCTCCCAGTCATCCAGCGCCTGTTGGTAAAGGAACTGATGTTCGGAGACAATGGCGCGATTAAAGAGCGCAACCGGATCGTCGGGGTGCAGCTTCAAGGCCTGACTTAGGTACTCGTAAGCAGCGCCGAAATCTTCCTTGCGGTCTTCCTGCTGGGCGCGCTGGAAGTATGCGGTGGCGAGATCGGTGAGGAGAGCAGGCGAACGCGGCTCTAATTCCAAGGCGCGGCGCAAATCCTGCACCGCCGCATCGTACTTACCTTCCAGCACGTCGGCCTGCGCCTTCGCCTGTAGCCAGGAAGGATCGGAGGGATGGGAATCCAGTTGGCTGGCGATCAGCGCTTCCGCTTTTAACAGAGCCGCCGGACGGCTGGTGAACGAGACTGCCGGTCCGAGCGACACGCGGAGAGGCGCATAATTGGCGCCTGCGATTCTGAGTTCCAGGGTGCGCTTCTCGGTGTAAGCCCGCGCGAGGAGCTGGCTGGCGGCGGCTGGCTGGTTGCGAGAGTCGTTGGCATAGCGATGTACGACAACCCACGATCCCACGGCAACCACGGCCAGAAGAGCGGCTCCCGCCATTGCCATACGTCGTCCAGCAAACCGCGGAACGGCCCGCCACCCACGCCACCACGGTATCGATGCCCGGTCCTGCCCCGGATGCGATGTTCCGGTGATGCGCTGGGCCAGTTCCTGCTGCCACTCCGCACGCGCGCTCTCGAGGCTTGCGATGTGCTTGCGCTCCGCCTCGGTCGTCTCCCCTTGCAGTTCGGTCAATTCGGCGACCGCTCGGCGTAGCAACGGACCACAATAATCACAGCGGCTGGCGTGTTCGATGTGGGGAAGCGTCTGCTCGGGCGGGGTCAGGCCACCGGCAATCTCACGCCACACCGCCGGGGCCGGACAATCCTGGTGCGGCGCAGACTCGGCCGGTCTCATGCTCTTCAGCTGGCGATCTAGTTGGCGATCCAGCAAGGCCAGCCCCTCAAATTGCTCCCGGCAAGTCGGGCAGGCGGCAAGATGAGGGTGCACATTCGCCGGGTCCGGCATGGAATCCACGCCCAGACGAGACCCCTCGAGCAGTCTCGCCAGTTCGGCATTTCCGATGTGCTCGATGAGATTTTCTTCCAAAACTTCCCTTCCGAAAGCTAGGTCCCCAATCTCTTAGAACGATTTTGCCGACTGAGAACCTTCACTTCGCGGTGAGGAGCTGAATTCATAATGTGACCGCGAATCGTAATTGCCAGGCGCATGAGCACGCTTTCCACGCCCTCTGTAGTCAGTCCGATGGATGGGATGGCTGCGATCTCGCTGGCGGTGAGTCCTTGCCGGTGGCGAAGCCAAAAAATCGTGCGCTTTCTTTCCTGATCCTTCCCCGCCGTAACCTGGCTTAGGATTTTTTCGACTTGCTCGATCTGGAGGCGGCGGCTCACAACTTCAAAACTGTCGGCCCCGGCCGTTCTTGGTTCCATCAGGACCGGTTCCACGATCGCTTCGGTGAGGCCTGCGCCCCGCTTTGCGGCGAGCGCCGACTTGAAATGATCGTGGACGACGTTGGCCGCCACTACCTTCAAGAATCCGTAAATGGAATCTTCATGCCGAGGCTGGAACGACCGCAGCAGGCGGCTTTCGTTCTCGCACAGCTTCAGGTAGGTATCCTGGATCAGGTCGTCGAGTTGGGGCCGCGACGGTTCGCCCCAGTGGCGAGCGGTTCTGAGCACCGCGGCGCCGATCACGCCATGAAATCGCCCGATGAACTCCGTCCACGCCTCCTCGTCTTTCGAGCCAGCGCAGGCGCTAACCAGTTCTGACGACGAGAACTTCGCGTAGCGCGCCAAGGGGTCCACTCCGGCTAGGGCGGATTTTACAACAGTCTGGCTAGTTAGGATTAGCAAAAGAATTCGGTGGCTTGCCGAGGACGTAAGGAGCGCACTTCCGGCGCTGAAGCGCGAGCCCGTTCTCGGCGACCTGGGCGGCACGAGTAAACTTCGTGCCCTTCCCAAACCCTAATGAATCAGCGTTTTACCGCCGCGAACTAGGCCAGCAGCTTCGCCGCTTCCTTGGCGTAGTAAGTCAGAATGATGCTCGCCCCCGCGCGCCGGATACAGAGCAGCGATTCCATCATCACTCGGTCCCGGTCGATCCATTGGTTCCGGGCCGCAGCCTCGATCATGGCGTACTCGCCCGAAACCTGATACGCCGCCAGCGGCAGATCGAAACGGTTCCGGGCCGCGACGATTACATCGAGGTAGGGCATGGCCGGCTTCACCATGATCATGTCCGCACCCTCTTCAATATCCAACTCGATCTCCCGCATCGCCTCGCGCATGTTCGCCGGGTCCATCTGGTAGGAACGGCGATCGCCGAACTGCGGGGCTGAATCCGCCGCCTCGCGGAACGGCCCATAGAAACCGGAAGAGAACTTCGCCGCATAGGCGAGAATCGGCGTATTTTCGAATCCAGCCTGGTCGAGTGCCCCGCGAATGGCTCCGACCCGGCCATCCATCATGTCCGAAGGCGCGATAATGTCCACTCCCGAACGCGCCAGCGAAACTGACGTGCGTGCCAGCAACTCCAGGCTCGCATCATTCACGATCTCGTACTCCGCGCTAGCCGGCGGCGCCGCCGCCGCGCCCAGCGATTGCGGTCCCGCTTTCGCGCTCACTTTCACGATTCCGCAATGCCCATGCGACATGTATTCACAGAGGCATACGTCGCCCATCACCACCACGTCTCGCACTTCACTCTTGATCGCGCGCGCCGCCTTCTGCACGATGCCATCGTCCGCCCATGCGCCCGTGGCCACTTCATCTTTCTTCTCCGGCAGCCCGAACAGAATGATCGACAACACTCCCAGGGACCGCGTCTCGCGTACTTCCTTCACTGCCTCGTCCACCGAGAGGTTGAACACGCCAGGCATCGAGCGCACTTCTTTCCGAATGCCCGTGCCGGGGCAAATGAACAGTGGATAGACCAGAGATTCGGGCGTTAGCCGGGTCTCGCGGACCAGGGTACGCAGCGTTTCCGTGCGCCGCAAACGGCGCAGGCGGTTAGCGGGGAATGCCATGACAGGAATTCTAGCAGTTGCCGCCCGAAGCGGCCGAACGTTACCAGAGTAACCGGGGGTAACCAGTCCGTGATCTAAACATCTGGCGGAAGAAGACATATCATGGAAAGGGTGTCCGGGCGTCACATCTCGTCGCTTCTCTTCGGAGTTGGTCTGCTGCTGGCGTTTGCTGCGGCTCCTGCCGTGTTTCCCAACCCTTTCTTTCGCGTGGTCATGGGAGACGTGACCCCACTGCTGGTGATCACGGCTGCCTGCATTCTCTCCGCCAGGAACGCCATCGACAGTCGCGGGCATACACGCCTGTTCTGGAGTCTGATGACGACGGGCCTGGTCATGTGGTGTTTCAACCAGTCATGCTGGATGTGGTTTGAAGTGATCGTTCGCAAGCCGTTGCCCGACCCCTTTCAGGGGGATATCATTTTGTTCCTGCACGTTGTTCCTCTGATGGCGGCGGTAGCCATCCGCCCGCATCAGGCCACTGAGCGCGAGGGGATGCTGCCCAGCGCGCTGAATGTCGTGATGCTGCTGGTGTGGTGGGTCGTGGTCTACGCCTTCTTCGTTTTTCCGGAGGAATACATCGTCACCAGTATCCCCGTGTACAGCCTGCGCTGGGACTTCCTGTATTTCGTCGAGGGAGTGATCTTGATTACCGCGTCAGCGTCGGCTTACTTCGGCTGCTCGGGATCGTGGCGCGAACTCTATCGCAATATTTTTTTCGCCAGCGTCCTCTACACATTTTCGTCGGAAGCCATCAATGCCGCCATCGTGCACGGTACCTACAAGACTGGCGGGATTTTCGATATTCCGTTTCTCGCCGCGGCGCTGGGGTTCCTTTGGGCCTCCATCGCCGGGCGGCGCTGCCTGCGCGATACCGAGATGACGCCTTCGACCACGCTTTCCAACCGGCCGGTGGCTCCGCACCTGGCAAAACTCGCCTTGCTCTCTTTGCCCCTCATGGGATATTGGGCACTGTTTCTGAGCCACGACCAGCCTTATTTGCGCGAGATCCGTTTTGCGGTGGCCATGGGCGGCGTCGCCCTGCTGGCCTTTGTCGTTTTCCTCAAACAACACCTGCTGGACCAGAAGCTTCTGCACCTGCTCAGGCATTCGCGCGACGGCTTCGACAATCTCCAACGGCTGCAGGGAAGGGTGATCCAGCAAGCCAAGCTGGCCTCGCTCGGAGAACTGGTCGCGCTCGCCGCCGGTGAACTGGAGTTCCCGCTCTCGAACATTCTGAGCAGCTCCGAACGCATGGCCGCCAACAGCAGCCTCAGCCGCGAGCAACTCTCCAGCGCCCAGAAGATCGGCCAGCAGGCCCGGCGCACTCGCGAACTGGTCAGCGATCTACTCAGCTTCGCGCAGCAGATTCCAGGAGAAAAAAGTCCTCTCGATCTGAAGCCGCTTTTACAGCGCGCGGTTCAAATGGAAGGGTTCAAGCTGGAAAACAAGAAGATCAGCCTCACGGTGGAGAGCACCGATCCGTTGCCTCGCGTTCTGGGCAACCCCAACCAGCTCTTGCAGGCGTTTCTTCAGATCGTCGAGAACGCCATGGACGCATTACAGGAAATCGGCGGAGGACGTCTCCAAGTCTCGCTCTGGCGCCAAGGCAACGAAGTGGTCGTGCAGTTCGCCGACTCCGGCCCCGGCCTGCGCAATCCGGAGCGTGTCTTCGATCCCTTCTACACCACCAAG
>OBLT010001312.1_pt1 | contig 16025 bp, 15 predicted proteins | sample 1518721 | NCBI WGS metagenome assembly OBLT01 (sample SAMEA3539307, study PRJEB22396) | soil metagenome | biome: tundra; feature: field; material: soil | place: USA | collected 2010-05 | depth 0.15 m | reverse complement strand
CTATTTCAGTGCCGCGGTCTGCGCGACCATCATCGACGTTAACGAGTACTCCACAAGCCTCAGCCGCAGTGCCGGCGTCCGCGCGGGCGCAGAGAGTGATCTGCGGGTCATCGAAAAGCATCGTGAGTATCTGGATCGCCCCGAGCACCGTGGCTTTGATACCAGCTACCTATTGAATGTGTTTGCCGGCTTTCTGCAGGCCGGGAATCGCCGCCAGGCAATGCGCATTTTCGGTCAATTGCGAGACCGAGGCGCATTGGATGCCAGTGTCCTGAGAAAGTATCTGCGACACGCCCCCGAGTTTCGGAAGCTGAAAACGCTGTTGCGATACAATGAGATGCGTCGGATCGTCCATCGGCTTCGAAACCGGTCGCGCCGCTCGGACGCACCGTCTTGATCGCTGGTGCAATTTGGAATTCTGTGAAATGGCACGCCCCCCGAGGCCGCCCACGGCCCTAGAATTATTCCCCAAGTCCAGTGTAGGGGCCGTCCAACATCGGTCCCGGTCGCAGGGAGCCACCGCGCGGAAGCCATTCTAATGTCCTCACGCTACGACGTAATCATTGTCGGCACGGGCTTCGCCGGCTCATTTTTCCTGATGCGCTATCTGCAACGCGCGCCCGCAGACGCGCGGATCCTGGTGCTCGAGCGTGGTGCCCGGGATACCAAGAGCTGGCAGTTGCAGCATGGCAGCACTTCGAGCATCGATCCGAAGACCGTATTCATCAATACCAACTCATACAAGGAGTGGTACACGAGCCCGGGATTCGGCGGCAATTCTAAGTGCTGGATGGGTGGCACTACTCGCATGATGCCCGGCGACTTCAAGCTGAAGTCGCGCTACGGCGTCGGCATGGATTGGCCCATGTCCTATGACGAGCTCGAAACGCACTATTGCGATGTCGAGGATGTCATGTTGATCTCCGGGCCCGCGGACAGTCCGATGCCGCGCTCGCGCCCATTCCAGTTGCCCCCGCACCGTTTTTCGGACCCCGATGCCCTGCTCAAGAAGCACTTCCCCGACGGCTGGTTTCAAATGGCCACCTCGCGCGCGAGCGTGCCTACCGGCAGGCGTGGGGTCTGCTGCGCGACCGGTACCTGCGAGATGTGCCCGGTCGACGCGAAATTTACCATTCATAATGGACTGGCCTGGATCTACGATGATCCGCGCGTGACGCTACGGCTCAATTCTGAAGTGGCTACGGTCGAGACCGAGGCCGGGAAGGCCGCGGGCGTGACCTATACCAGCGCGGGACGTACCGAGCACCCCCAAGCCGACCTGATCGTGCTGGCTGCGAGCGCACTGTTCAATCCGCACATCATGCTGCGCTCCAACTTGGCGCATCCGCTATTGGGCAAGCGGCTGCACGAGCAGATGCCGATCGACGTCCATCTGGATCTCAAAGGTGTGAAGGCCTACAACGGTAGCACGGTGCTCAGCGGGCTCGGTTATTTGTTCTATGAGGGCGAGCATCGGCGCGACTATGCGGCTTGCATGGTCGAGACCTGGAATTCGCCGTTCGCCTACAAGATGGGCGCACTGCGGTCCGAACAGGGCCGATGGAACGAAAGAGTACTGCTGCGGTTCCTGTTTGACGATCTGCCGCGAGAGGACAACACCGTTTCGGTCAACCTCAAGGATCCGAGGATGGCAGAGACCCGATTCGTCGACTACTCGGACTACGCCAAGCGCGGCGCCGCCCAAGTACCCAAGATGCTCGACAAACTGGCCGAGGCGCTGCCGATCGAAAGGGTTGCCTTGAGCGAAGTCGGCAAAACCGCCGCACATATTCAGGGTACCGTGGTCATGGGCGAGGATCCGGAGACCAGCATCGTCGACCGCTACTTGGTCCACCACAAGTATCGCAACCTGCTGGTACTGGGCGCCAGCGCATTTCCCACAGCGAGCCCTGCTTACCCCACGCTGACGCTCTCGGCGTTGTCGTTATGGGCAGCGAATCATCTACTGAGCTAGCAAGCATGAAGCGCAGAACGTTTGTCTTGTCGACCGCCGCCGGAGTCCTCGGCCTGGTGAGCTTGCGTTACGGGCTCAGCAAGCCCGAGAGTGCTATTGCCAAGGTGCTCTACAAGCGCCTGCCTTATCTCAAACTCGATGCCGCCGGGGTCCGGCGGTTTGCCGCGGATGTGTGCGCACGCGATGTCATCTCAAATTTCCGCTTGGATATGATTGATAGCGCGGGGCCGCTGTACACCGGTATTGCGATGTCGCCGGACGGCAGAATAGGTTCCACGCTGCGACACGGCGAGGACCGCGTAGTGACGCAGTATTTGATTTCCAGCGATTTCTTTATCAACGGTGCCGATATCAATCGCATCGTGCTCTACCGCGGCTATTTCAATCCCATGATTGCCTGCGGCAACCCGTTCGCGCGACCGGTTGTTGTTCCGACGGCATAACTCAATATGGCGGAGTGTCCTTATCATGAATACCGCGATTGCGGATTTGACCCCTGATTCTGAACTTCGGCCGAGCTGCCGGTTTTGCGGCAGCACACTGGAAAGCAGCTTCGTTGATCTGGGCATGTCGCCGCTGTGTCAGACGCATATCGAGGCGCAGCAGCTCAATCACATGGAGCCATTTTATCCGCTGCACGCCTGGGTCTGCGGTAAGTGCTTTCTGGTGCAGCTCGAGCAGTACGTCGCGCCGCCGCATATATTTTCCGAATACGCCTATTTTTCGTCCTACTCGGACAGCTGGGTCGAGCACGCACGCCGCTACACGCAGCTCATGCGCGAGCGTTTCGCGATCTCCACGGACAGCCTTGTCATGGAAATCGCCAGCAACGACGGCTATCTGCTGCAGCACTTCGTCGCGGCCGGCGTGCCGGTGCTGGGCATCGAACCCGCCGCCAACGTCGCACAGGTGGCGCGCCAGCGCGGCATACGCACCGACGTAAGCTTCCACGGCCGCAGCAACGCCGACAAGATCGTGGCCAACTACGGGCAAGCTGACCTGGTGCTGGGCAATAACGTCCTGGCGCATGTCCCGGATCTGAACGATTTCGTTGCCGGCATGAAGCGACTGCTCAAACCTCATGGCGTGATCACGATGGAGTTTCCGCATCTGCAGCGGCTCATGGAGCAGAACCAGTTCGACACCATCTATCACGAGCACTTCAGCTATTTTTCATTTTTGACCGTTGAGCAGGTTTTTGCGGCTCACGGGCTGACCGTGTTCGATGTCGAGGAAGTCTCCACGCATGGCGGCTCGCTGCGCATTTTTGCGCGTCATGTCGACGATAGCTCCAAGCCCGTATTGGCGCGCGCGCGAGATTTACATGCGCGCGAGGTGGGCTTGAAATTCGACCGCCTGGAGACTTATCGGAATTTCGGCGAGCAGGTCAAGGCTACTAAACGCAAGATTCTGTCGTTTCTGATCGAGCTGAAGAATCAGGGCAAGACTATCGTCGGTTACGGCGCCCCCGGTAAAGGCAATACCCTTCTCAACTATTGCGGTATCCGCTCCGACCTGCTGGAGTACACGGTCGACCGCAGCCCGTACAAGCAGGGAAAATACACGCCTGGAACGCATATCCCGATCGTGCCGCCGGAGAAAATCCGCGAGACCAGGCCCGATTTTATTTTCATTCTGCCGTGGAATCTCAAAGACGAGATCAGCTCGCAAATGAGCTATGTGCGCGAGTGGGGCTGCCAGTTCATCGTGCCGATCCCCGAGCCGAAGATTCTGCCCTGACGGTACGGGAACGCTGTTCCGCGCTGCCTTCAGGCTCACTGGGCCAGCAGGCTGGCGACCCGCTCGGCCAGCGCCAGCGAGGCGGTCAATCCGGGCGACTCGATGCCATAGAGCGCCACGTAGGGGGCTTCGTGCTGCGCCGGGCCACGAATGCAGAAGTCCGCTACCGGCTGCCCCGAAGCGCTGAGCTTGGGCCTGATGCCCGTGTACGAGGGCTGCAGCCGCCGCGGATCGAGCTCGGGATAGTACAGCTCGATCGCGCTGACAAACGCAGCTTTGCGCGCCTCGTCGACAGCATAGTCGATCGAGTCGATCCACTTAACGTCCGGCCCGAAACGGGCGTTACCGGCCAGATCGAGCGTCACATGAGTGCCAAGACCGGCGGCATTGGCCAACGGGTAAATCAGCCTCTGGAACGGCGAGCGGCCCGAGAGCGAGAAGTAATGCCCCTTTGCCAGATAGCGTGCTGGAATGCAATGTGCGGGCACGCCTCGCACAGCGGCCGATACCGCCTGCGCCTGCAGACCCGCGCAATTGACCACCACTCTGGCCTGCAGCGTCAACGTCGCTGTGCCGCCGACCTCGACGCTGACGCCTGAGGTGCTGAGCTCACCGCCGATGACTGCGCTGTCGAAGGCGACGATACCGTCGTGCGCCTCCAGATCGGCACGGTAAGCCAGCATCAATCCGTGTGAATCGACGATTCCGGTAGAAGGCGAAACCAGGCCGGCCACGCAACGCACGTGCGGCTCGAGCTCCCGCACTTCCTGGGCGCTCAAGCGCTGAAGATCGTGCACGCCGTTGGCGGCGGCCTGCGCTTGATACTTCCACAGCATGGTCACTTCGGCCTCGGAAGTGGCGACGATCAGTTTGCCCAGGCGCCGATGCTCCACGCCAGCCTGTGCGCAATAGCGGTACAGCAATGCATTTCCGGCCACGCACAGCCGCGCCTTGAGTGAGTCGGTCGGATAGTAAATGCCGGCGTGGATGACTTCGGAATTGCGGCTGCTGATGCCGGTGCCGATGGCGTGCTCGGCTTCCAGCACCAGCACTTCGCGACCCGAGCGCGCCAGGCAGCGGGCAACGGCCAGACCCACTACCCCCGCGCCAATGACTATGCAATCGACTTGATCGGCCATGCGCGGTCAGAGCAGGAACTTGCTCACGTGGAAGCCTTCCGCCCAGCCGCTCTCGCCGCCGGATTCGATGCCCCGTAGGCGCATGAGGCCGCGGAAGGTATCCGCGGTAAACCAGCGCTTCGCGTGTTGGGTGCGATAACAGCGCCAAAGAATCGCGATTTTCCGCTCGGCCTGCGCGCGGCTGAGGCTCATGTAAGCCGTGGGAGTGGTCAGATCACCGTCGTACTTCGGAATCTCGTAGCCCAGAATCAGATGGCTGCGGAACGTATTCCAGGTCAGCTCGGCCACGATCCGGTGATCCTGATGCAGGTCGGGACGATGATGAGTGAACACCAGATCCGGATCGGGCAATTGCTTCAAGGACTCGAACGCCTGCTTGATGGCGCCATACTGAGCCGGAAAAAATCCGTCGCGAAAATGATGCACCAGCACCCGCGCCTTGCCGGCGCGCAGCAGAAAGCGCTTGGCGCTGGCGCGAAACTCCCGCTCCCGCACGGGTGTCGACCCGAAGGCGACCCAGGTCACCTCGGCGCCGGGGTGGCGCTCGAGCAGGTTGAGCGTGGAGGCTCCGCAGCCGATGTCAATATCATCGCAATGCGCGCCCAGAGCGAGGATTTGCAGTCGCTTGCGCCCTCGTCTTGCGAACTCGAGCTTTAACATTTGCGTTGCAGCGCTAATCAGCGCGGCGAATCTGTGGATGGCTTATTCCATACCATCCAGGGGCACGCACCGCGCGCCTCCATGCGGTCGAAAGTGATCTTGTCCTTGAACGTGTCCATGCACTGCCAGAAGCCCGCCCAACGGTATGTCAGCAGCTTCTGCTCGGCGATCAGCCGGGAGAACGGCTGCTCGACCAATTCCTCGCCTTCCCGCAGGTAGTCGAATATCTGCGAGCGCAAGACGAAATAGCCGCCGTTGATCCACAATCTCTGGTCGGGCATGCTGCTCATGCTCGTCACGCGCCCGTCCTCTTCCGACTGCACCGCGTGGAAACTCTGCGAGCTGCGCACCGACAGAAAGCTGGCCACCGCCTCGCTGGCTTGGAAAGTCGCGACGTGACGGTCCAGCTCCAGATCGGACAGTCCGTCCGAATAATTGGCCAGAAACATCTCCTCGCCCTGCAGATACTTCTGCGCACGCAGCAGACGCTGGCCGATGTTGCTGTGCAGTCCAGTATCGACGAAGGTAATGCGCCAGTTGTCGATCTCGCGGTTGTGCAATTCGACTTTCCGGCAGCCTTCGCTGAGCGTGAAGTCATTGGACAGCGCCTCGGAATAGTTCAGAAAGTAGTCGCGGATCATCTCGCCGCGATAGCCCAGGCACAATATGAACTCGCAATGCCCGTAGTAGGCGTAGTAGCGCATCAGATGCCAAAGCAACGGTCGACTGCCGACATTCGCCAATGACTTCGGAATCGTGTCGGAATGTTCGCGCAGACGGGTACCCAGACCTCCACAGAAAAGCACCACCTTCATTGCATTACTCCCAGCATTGCTAGCTCTTAGTGCGCTTCTTGCGCCTGACGACCGCACGGCCGGTCGGCCGACGCTGATCTGCCGCACGCAGCAGGCCAGCGTTTGCCAACTCCTCGGCCGCGACCCGGGTGTGCTCAAAGCTCATGCCTGAGCGTTGGGCTATATCCAGTAGCGAGGGACCGCCATCCGATTGGTTGAGCACCCACAGCATCGCCCGTTCCCGATCGGCCGGACTGCGTCCACCAATGGCCCCATACAGGTTGCGCTTTCCCAGGCGCGGCTCGCCCTTTGGAGACAGGTTGAGGTAGCGGCGATTGCTCTCCAACACCTCGACGATCTGCTTGAGCGTCTCCAGACTACGCTGCAGGCGCTCGGCCGTGATCAACCCCAAGTCATCCGCGGAGCTGTGGTATTGCGCATAGCCGCCGTTGACCGATCGAGTCAGCCGGCCCACCGGCAAATTGAAGCCCGGAGAGCACAATTGGCGCTCGTCGTAGCCGTACGGCTCGAACGGAATCGTGCTACCGGCCGGATCCACGCGGCCAATCACATAGGGTACGACTCGGTCAATTTCACTGTCTCCGCGACGACTGTACTTGTAGGTGAATGCTGCCGGATCCCCCAGCAGACCCAGAACCAACCCGTGCGCGACGCGGCTGAGGCGGTGTTCATTGACCTTGAGCCAGCACAACGAACCGATGGTACCCGGAGCGAAGACCAGTCGATAGCTGTAGCGTCTTGGTGCGGCCGCGAGCCACTCGGCCAGCGAGGTGGCAATCGCCATTCCACTGGTATTGTCGTTGGCCAGAGAAGGGTGGCAGATATGGGTGAAAAACAGCACCTCCTGTTTCGAGCGCCCCGGCACCGTGCATTCGGCGTAGGTCAGAGAACCCGGCGCCAGCGTGCTGTCGATGCGCACCTGATACTGTCCCGGCCGCAGCCCCAGCAATTCATGGTGCTTCATGCAGAAGCCCCAATCGCGCCGATAGTAGCTGGTACGGTACGGAATCCAGTCCGGATGATCCGGCAACGAGTACAGCTTCGGTCGCAGCTCTTCCAGCGGCAGCACGCGCCGCACCGGCTCGGAATAGTTCAGAACGTGCAGATTGTGGGCCTTGAAGTCCACTGCCCTGCGGCCGTCCGGGTCAAGCACCCAAGCATCTTCGATATTCCATTCCAGCGGCACTTCCCAATCGAACACCTTCGTGCCGCTGGGCAGCTCGTGCCGCGTGAGCGGGATCCGGCGCCCGATAAGATCCAGCGTGCGTCGCACACCGCCGCCGGTGATGCTACGGCAGATCGGATACAGCCGCGTTGCAAATGAATGCAGCAGCGCTCCGTCGGAGGCCGCTGGATGGGCGCTAGGCAACGATGAGATCACGACGCTAGGCCCTGATGTCCGCTCAGCAAGTCGCGCACGATGTGGATGCTCCCGCTTCACGTTGCGTGAGTTGCGCCTCAAATTGAGCGCGCTCAAAGTCAGGATACCGGGCATCGCGCTCCGCGATCACTACGTCCTGTGCGATCGGCCAGCGGATCCCGAATGCCGGATCGTTCCAGCGCACGCCCGCAGCCAGTTCCGGCGCGAACACATCGCTCATCTGATAGAGCACTTCCGTGTCCGCTGTCAAAGTCTGAAATCCATGGGCCACGCCGTGAGGGATGAACGCGGCATCGCGGTTGTCCTGGTCCAGCGTTACGGCGACGTGATTGAGGTAGGTGGGTGAGCGCGGCCTCAGATCGAGCAGGACGTCGATCAGCCGTCCCCGCACGCAACGTACCAGCTTTGCTTCGCGCGAGGGCGGCCATTGAAAGTGCATACCGCGCACCGTTCCGGGCTGCTCATTGTACGACACGCTGGACTGGACCGCCTGCGCCGAAATGCCTTGGGCCGCAAACTGCTCGACGCAGAAGGTACGGGCAAAGAAGCCACGCCTATCCGCGTGCCGCTCGAGTTTTACCAGCACGGCACCGAGGATGGGAAGTGGCTCAAAAAGCATGCCTAACGCCAGAAGAAATCAGCGTCGATCTGTCCCGTCCGAGACAAATAGCGAATCTGCTTCAGCCGTGTAAAGGCGCGAAACTCGTAGGTATCCTTGTTGAATTCGATGCTCTTGAAGCGCGCCCGAAGCTCTTCCGCACCCTGGCGCGCGTTCCAGGCGCAGGCGAATCCGGGCAGCTTGCTGGCGATCTTGTCGAACGATACGCGATAGCTGCGGTTGTCGCCGGTTGAACTGCCGGTCGAGAGCTCGCAGCCCGGGAACACGTCGGCGATGATCTGGCCGATTTCGCGTATGCGATAGTTCTCTGAATTCTGACCGACGTTGAAGACCTCGCCGTTGACCACACCGGTCGGGGCGTCGAGCACGCAGCGGATGCCGGTACAGATATCCTCGAGGTGCACGACCGGGCGCCAAGGACTGCCGTCGCTGCTCATGGCGATGCGCTTGGTGGTCCAGGCGAGTGCACACAGGTCGTTGATGACGATGTCGAAACGCATGCGTGGCGATGCGCCGTAGGCGGTGGCATTACGCATGAAAGTCACACAAAACTTGTCGCTGGCCATGGGTTTAAGCTCATTCTCGACCATGACCTTGCAGCGGGCGTAGGCGGTCTGGGGATTGACCGGACTGAGCTCGTTGAGAAACTCACCGGAACCAAGTCCGTAGACACTGCATGAGGAGGCATAGACAAAACGCCGCACACCCGCCTGCTGCGCTTTGCGTGCCAGATCGACCGAGCCTTTATGGTTGATCTGATAGGTGATCGTTGGGTTATTTTCGCCCAATGGGTCATTCGAGAGCTCCGCCAGGTGTACCACCGCGTCGATGCCCTCAAGGTCCTGCACGGTGACTTGACGTAGGTCCTTGATCAGGGTGCGAGGAACCGAACCCAGTTGATGCGAGTCGCTATACAGCCAGCCATCGCGGTAGAAGCCAGTATCTAGGCCGACGACCTCGTGACCTCGCGCCATCATAATCGGCGCCAGGCGCGAGCCGATGTATCCCTCAGTACCCGTAATCAATAGCTTCATATGGATATACTACCTGTGCGCATTGCCGCCGATCGAACCAGAACACGAGCGCCCTGTCGGCAGTCACTGTGCTGCAAAACACTCGCTTAGTTTAGGATCAATCGTGCAGCGAAAATAGGGAATACCTCAATGTTCCTGACTTTTCACATACCGCATCCGCTCCTGCGGCCAGGTCGCGCACTGAAATATCGCATCGCTGTTGGGACTCGGGTTTGACCGGCGCCGCTCGATGGGCGTGCAACCCACGGTACTTTGAATCGACGAAATATATGCGCACGCACCTTGAGGCTCCGCGGATCGGCGTCACATTCGCACGATCCGGCACGGCTCAACCCGTGCAAAGCTGGGCCTGTTCCGGTACAGTTTCCATTAATAAGCCTCTGAATTTCCGAGAATGCACAGCAAATTGCCTCTCTGTGGGATTGCGGATGTCATGCCCATTCGCATTCGCGCCAGATCAAAGGCGTGTCGATGTTAGTCGATGCTAGGACCCTGCCGCATAACCACACGATTCAGGCCGACATCTGCATCGTCGGGGCCGGCGCTGCGGGCATCACTTTGGCGTGTGATCTCATCGGCAGCGCAAAGACCGTCGCGGTTCTGGAAGGCGGCGATCTGGCCATTTCGTCAGAGAGTCAGTCCGTGTATCAGGGCGAAGTGGTCGGGCACGCCTTCACACCGTTGGACCGCGATCGCCTGCGATTTCTAGGCGGCACCACCAACCATTGGTCGGGATCGTGCCGGCCGTTTCAGTCGAGCGATCTCGAAGCCTGGCCATTCGGGACCGAAGTCATGGACGCGCATTACCGGCGAGCGCAGACGGTGTGCCAGCTGGGGCCCCACAGCTACGACCCGCAGGATTGGAAGAGCGCTGAGGCTGTTCCGATCGACTTCCCGGCGGGCGCGCGCCTGAGGTCCGGGGTATTTCAGTACAGCCCGCCGACGCGTTTTGGCAGCGTGTACCGCGATCAACTGACTTCCGCGCACAACGTCACGGTCTATCTGAACGCCAACGTCATCGACATCGAGACCCACGAGGGCAGTAACGAGGTGACCGGGCTTAAAGTCGCCTGCTTCAGCGGCACCCGCATGCGGGCGCGGGCGCGCCAGTACGTACTGGCGGCCGGGGGCATCGAGACCCCGCGGCTGCTGTTGAATGCGAACCAAGTCCGCTCAGCCGGCCTCGGCAATGAGAACGACCTGGTCGGGCGCCACGATCCTGGCCGATGCGTCCCGCCTGGAATGGCCATTTTATGACCACCACGTGGTCGGGCAGCATCTGATCGAAGGCTACTTTTGCGCCACCGATGAGGTGCAGCGCAAGGAGGGGCTACCGCCGTTTTCGATCGGTCTGCGCTCCGCGGCCGCTGCCGCAGCGATATTCAACGACTACGAGTTGCCAGAGAGCTTGCGCAAACGGCTGTCCACGGATACCGCCAACAATCTGGCCTTCTATGTTTCCCGGCTCATCACGCGGGCACAGTCCTCGTGGGATTGGATGTACAACCAGCTGTGGCGAGCCCCTCCCGGCCAGTACCTGACCTTCTACAGCTGCGGACCAGATCCTAATCCAGACAGCCGTGTCACGCTGTCGGATACCGTCGATGTGCTCGGCATGCGACGGGTCAAACTGGATTGGCGTCTGCCGCCCGATTTCGAGGCTAAGATGCGGCGCGCGCACGAATTGCTGGCGCAGGAGCTCGGCGGTATGGGTCTGGCTCGAGTGCGACTGGAATCGAGCGCCACCGGATTCGATCCGATGCAGGAACTGGCTCACGGACACCACCACATGGGAACTTTGCGAATGCAGATTGATCCGCGCCAGGGTGTAGTCGATGAGAATTGCCGGGTGCACAGCCTCGCGAATCTTTTTATCGCCGGCAGCGCGGTTTTTCCGAGCTACGCCTGCGACGATCCGACGATGACGATCGTGGCCCTGTCGCTGCGGCTGTCAGATCACCTGAAATCGCTGGTGGGCTGAGGCACTGATATGGGTCTCACTCGCCGCGCAATGATGACGCTTATGGTTCACAGCACCGGCCTGGCGCTGGCGGTCGCCAGCCGCTCTGTATATGCCGCAGCCGCGCCAGACTCGGACGACTCGCAGCGACTGCGCTCGTTCATGCACGACCCGGACAGCGCGCGCGCGATCGGGCGATGGTATCGTCGAGAGGTCCCCGACGAGCGGGATATGGACACCTTGACGGCGCTGATCCTGTCGTCGCTGAGGCTCAATTCTGCGCAGATTGCTCCCGACGAGCTAACCTCCCGGCTTTCAGCGCGTGTGTGCGCGGATTTCGCCAGCGGTAGCACCGTGCGGCTCGACGGCTGGATTCTCTCGCGCACCGAAGCCCGAGTGTGTGCGCTGTGGAGGTAAGGCGGCGGGAATTGTTGCAACGCCCGGCCATTCACGGGCCATTCTGAGAGCGATCATGCTTCGACAGCTCACGGATTTTCTCAAGCCGCTGCTGATCTCCAGTCTGCTGGGCCTGGCGGTATGGGTGTCGGTTCGCGAACTCGTAGCGTCCACGGACGTGACTACCGGAATCTTGGGGCACCTCGGAGCGTGGTCCGAACACAAGACCCCGTGGGTCATGCTGATCGGCCTCGTCGTGATTGCACTGTGGGGCCTCGGGCGGGTCCATGGTCGACCGCGAGGCGCGGTCTGGGGACTATGGATCTGGCTGCTGCGTGCTGCCTTCAGCTGGAGCCTCGTCTGCCTCGTGCTACTGATTTGCATCGTGGTGGCGGGCGCGACCAAGCAAAGCCTCAGCGACCTGCACTGGCCGCTGGTGCTGCTGTCGCTGCTGGTACTGCTTGCGATCCTGACCAGCTCTCGAATTGCTTACACCCGCGCCAGCATCCAGCGCTAGGTGGCGTTATTGCACCGCAAGGATGCGTAAGCCACTGGATCAAGACACAATCCGCCGCAGCGTGAACTAGCCCACAATGAAGTAACCCGGCGCTAGTCAATCGTCTCGCCTCCAGTAGATAATGCTCGCCTCGAGTTAGGGTCGAATCAGTATTTTTCTGGCGTATCAACTGGTTGCGCGAATTCGCAGCCGTCCGGTCAGGGTCAAACGAGGCAAGTACGTGTCGCCACGATCAATTTTGCAACTCTCCCTGGCCCTGCTTTGGATGGCGCTGCAACTGCCTCAAGCGTGGTCGGCTGCCCCGGCGCCGGTCGCGCCGTTACCGGCACCCCCGCCCGCCGCTGCGCTCGACGGTCCCGGGCCTCTGGTGCCTTTGGGCCCTGGCGATTCAGCCCTGCTGCACGTGTATGGACAGCCCGACATGGACGGCAATGTGTCGGTGGGCGACGACGGGGCGATCCGCGTACCGCTCGCCGGCGCCGTTCAGGTCGCCGGACTAGCGCCCGATGCGGCCGCACGGCTCGTGGAGGCTACCCTCAAGAATGGCCATTTCCTCGTCGACCCGCATGTCTCGCTCACCGTCACGCAATCGCTGAGCCAGCGCGTCTCGGTGCTCGGTGAAGTGCGCACGCCGGGACGCTATCCGGTCGATGCCAAGACCACCGTGGTGGACCTGCTGGCGCAAGCCGGCGGCGTGACCGAGCTGGGCTCGGATCGCGTCTATGTGCTGAGGCGCGACAAGAGCGGCGCGACGATTCGCTACCCGGTCATCCTCAAGGGGCTCAGCGATCCGAGGTCGATGGCGCCGACGCAGACCCTCAAGGGCGGAGACTCGCTGTTCGTGCCGCGAGCCGAGCAGTTTTCCATTCTGGGCGAAGTTCAGAAACCGAGCATGTACAAGCTCCAGCCCGACATGACCGTGGAAGAGGCGATTTCACTGGCCGGCGGCCTGACGCCCAAGGGAAGTGAACGGCGCGTGGACATCAGGCGGATCGGGCCGAACGGCGAGCAGCAGACCGTGCGCGTCAAGCTCGGAGACTTTGTGCAACCTAACGATGTGGTTCGAGTGAAGGAGAGCATCTTTTGAGAACCTTCAGACCAGCACAGCTGTTGACTGCCGAATCCTCGGCCGGACCCGCGCCGCCGCTGCTGCCATTGCAATACACGCAGAGCGGGATCACGCGCAACCAGATTTTTGCCATTTGCAAAGCACACCTGAGGCTGAGCGTCATCATCGGGCTGGCGATACTGGCTGTAGCGGTCGTCATCGCCAAGATTGTGCCCAAGAGCTATACCGCCCAGGCGACCGTGCTGGTCAACTACGAATCCAATGACGCGACGCGCCAGGCGCCAGCCGACTTCTTCGCCAGTTACATGCTGACGCAGGTGCAACTGCTGCAAAGCCGGACCGTTCAGTCAGCGGTGGTCGATAAATTGGCGCTGACCAATGACCCCGAATACACCGCTGGCTTTTCGAGCCGCCGACTCGGCACTTTGCACGACTGGGTTTTGCAACAACTGGGCAAGACCATCAGCGTAGAACAAGGCAAGGGCATCGAGCTGCTGTATGTATCGGCAACCTCCAAGGATCGAAACAAAGCTGCGCTGATCGCCAATACCCTGATCGAGGGCTATGAACAGCAGCAACGCGAGCGTGTCAACAACCCCGGAAGCGGCCGCACCAATGAGTATTCGGAGCAGCTGGCCGATCTCAAGGCAAAGGTCTCGACCGCAGAGGACCGGGTCTCCGCATTTCGCCTGAGCAGCGGCATCGCCGACATCAGTGCACCCACACCGCAACAGCAGGCCGACAGCGAAGCCCAGGTGATGACGGCCCTCGAACAGCAGATGCTGCAGGCGCAGAATCTCAGGCGCGAGGCCGAAGCCAAGGGAGCCGCCGATCAATCGGTCAGCACCAACGTAATGGGCTCGGCGCTGGTGCAGAACCTCAAAACTCAGCTCGCCACCCTGCAGGCGCAGCTGGCCCTGATGACCCAGACCCTCGGACCGCAGCATCCCAGGGTGCTGGAGCTGCAATCGCAGATTGCCGCGGCGAAGCACTCCCTGAACCAGGAGATCCAGACCTACTCCAGCAACAACTCAAGCGAGCTCGAGTCAGCACGACAGCTGGAAACCAAACTGCAGCACGCTCTGGATCAGGAGCGCGCAAAAGTCATGAAGCTGCGCAATCTGCAGGACGAGGGCAGCCGCTTGGAGTTGGAGCTGGAGTCCGCGCAAACCGTCTACAAGCGAGCGCTGGATAGCTACGACCAAGTCATTTTCGCTTCCGCGAGTATCGTCAACCGCGCAACGCCCCCAATTGAGGCCGACAAACCCAGCGGGTTGCTGATAGTGATCATGGGTGCGCTCGCCGGAGCCGCATTTGGCCTGGGCGGACCGCTGATCTACGAGCTGTTCTTCAATCGCCGCCTGCGCTGCCGCGAGGACATGGAACGGGACTTCGCAATCCCGGTGCTAGCGGAGTTTGACCCCATCGCAATGTTACCGAGTACCTCATGAGTGCCGAACCAGAAAGACTGCAGCCCAACCTGGACAAGGTAATTGCGGATGCGCTGACATCCGTGTGCGGACTGTCCTTCGATTCGCTGCAGCGCATCGCCGAGACCATGCGCGCCTCTCAGCTCAGCTTCAGCGATGCCGCTCTTCACATCGGCCTGGTGAGCTCCGAGCAGATCGAGGATGCCATGACTTGGGCGCAGCGTCAGGCCGGACACGAGCACGAAGGCGTGATTGAAGCGGCCATGCGGCGGGCCCAGGGGAAAAACCGCGCCCTGGTTCGGCAAGGCGGTGTGCTTCGGCCCAGCAGTCAACTGGTGCTGCTGCACGAGGCGGACAACCCTCGCTGCGAGAAACTTCGCGCGTTGCGCACCGAGCTCATGCTGCTGATCGGGGGCGATCGCCGTGGCAACGTCATTACGCTCATGAGCCCGAACGCCTCCGAGGGTCGCTCACAGCTGTGTGCCGAGCTCGCGATCGCGTTTGCGCAACTGCGGCGGCGCACGCTGCTGATCGACGCCGATTTACGCCATCCACGGCAGCACATCCTGTTCAATGCCGACAATCAATGGGGTCTGGCCCAGGCCCTTGCGGTCGGCGACTCGCCGTTCCTGCACGAGGTCGAAGGTGTGCCGGATCTGACGGTGCTGACGGCCGGGGCCATTCCCGCCAATCCACTGGAACTGGTATCCAATCGCCGCTTCGAGCGCATGCTTGAGGATTGGCGCCGGAACTTCCACTACGTGCTAATCGACACGCCTCCCGTTTCGCAGTACGCCGACGCACTCGCGGTGGCCACCGTGGCCGGCAGCGTGCTGGTGCTCTGCCGCGGGCAATCCACCGATTACGCGGGACTAAAGGAAATGCTACGGCGTTTGGGACCGACGCAGGCGAGGATACTCGGCTCGGTGATCAACAGATTCTGAATGAAAGTCAGCGTCTGCATCGCGACCTACCGCCGTGCGGAACGTCTGCGGGCCGTGTTGCAGGATCTTGCCGAACAGAGTCGCCTGCCCGATCAGGTGGTCGTAGTCGACAACGACGCAGCCGGCAGCGCCCGCGCTGTCATCGAGCAACTGCGCGCGAGCGGCATGCCGTTCCGAATGGACTACGAAATTCAGCCCGAGCGCAATATTGCGTTGACGCGCAACCGAACCGTCGCGCTCGCCGACGGCGACTGGCTGGCATTCATCGACGATGATGAACGCGCACCGCAAGCGTGGCTGGCTCAGTTGCTCGACGCCGCCGCGTGCTACCAGGAGATCGGAAGAG
>OBLT010001310.1_pt1 | contig 16041 bp, 11 predicted proteins | sample 1518721 | NCBI WGS metagenome assembly OBLT01 (sample SAMEA3539307, study PRJEB22396) | soil metagenome | biome: tundra; feature: field; material: soil | place: USA | collected 2010-05 | depth 0.15 m | reverse complement strand
TCCGTAGGGACTCCAACCATCAGCGCGAGCCTTTCGGGAATCACTGGCTCGACCGGCGCGAACGTGACGTCCGCGACCTTGGTGTCGATTGCGATCACCCCGGGGACCACCACGGTTGCAGCGGGAAACACACAACAGTTCACCGCGACCGGCACATACACGGACAGCTCGACCCAGAACATCACATCCGGCGTGACGTGGAGTTCATCCGAATCGAGCGTTACGATGAGCACCACCACGCCGGGCCTGGCTACGACAACAGATGGGGCAGTGGGCACTAGCGCAAATATCAGCGCCTCAATGACCAATGTCTTGGGTACTCTTATCTCGGCTGCTACGCCGGCAACTCTGACGGTCCTTAATGCGGCACTGGTTTCCATTACCGTAATGCCCTCCATTCCGTCGATCGCATGGGGCACGACGCAGCAGTTCACCGCGACTGGCACTTACACCGATGGCACCACGCCAGAAATGACAAGTACGGTTACATGGAGTTCAACATCGACAAGCGTGGCCACGATCAGCAACACAGCCGGAAGCAACGGTCTGGCGACGAGTACGGGCGAAGGCACTACAACGATCACGGCCGCTTCCGGCTCGATCAGCGGGTCCGCGCCTTTGATCGTGACGGCTCCCGCACTTACGTCAATTACCGTCACTCCTGCTACGGCCTCTCTTTATCAAGGGTCAACCCAGCAGTTCGCCGCGACGGGCACCTACTCCAACAGCACGACGCAGGACATTACCGCGTCCGCCGCCTGGAGCGCCGGCGATGGCAAAGTTGCCACCGTCAGCACTTCCGCTCTCCAGGGCCTGGCGACCGCCGTAGCGGCGGCGCTTCCGGTGCAGATCGTGGCGACCTTCACGCCCGCCTCCGGACCGGCCATTACCAGCGCCAACACGGGCGGTGGCGGCGAACTGACCGTGATCGGCCTGACCTCGGTCACGATTACGCCGGCCGGCTTCACGGCTGCCTTGGGAGATGCTAATAGTGCAGATCCCTACGGGCCAACCAACAACACCCTGCAGTTCACGGCCACGGCCAACTATGCGGACAACACTACAGGGAACGTGACGGCTCCGGCCACCTGGACTTCGGGAACTCAAACCGTCGCGACCATCGGCGGCACAACGGGCCTGGCCACTGTGCTAACCACGGGCACCAGCACGATCACGGCGACGTACGCCGGGGTGTCCGGTAGCACGACGCTGACGGTTACGCCGGCAGTATTGGAGTCGATCGCAGTCTGCCTCGGGCCGTATCCGTCCACATCTTGCGGTACCAGCACGGCATCGGTCGGCGTCACGTTGGGTCTCAATGCCACGCAGCAATTCTCCGCTGTGGGAACCTATAGCGATGACAGCACCCAGGACCTTACTAGCTTGGCAACCTGGGCATCGGCAAATCCCCAGGAAGTCACCGTTAGCAGCACAGGGCTGGCGACTGTAGTTGCAACCGATAATGGCGCGCATGCGATTACGGCCAGCTACGGGAGCATCGCAGCATACCTGAACTCCGATACGGGGTGGATAACTGCGTCCTCGAGCGCGCCGATCAGGTGCCCGACGCCGACGATCGGCATGAGGCTATTAGTAGTTAACAATGCGGAGGCGAACTCCGGGGCCGGCTACGCGGACTTACCGGCGATCCAGCAGATCCTAAACTATGTGGGCACGCCGTACGACGTGGTGGATGTCTCGGCGGCGCCGCCCACTCTGTCCGATGGCGCCTGCCACGGTTACTACCAGGGCGTGATCTTTGCCTATGGCGGCGATTACTACAACATTAGTGCCTGGCAGACGGCCTTGATCTCGTATGAGCAAACCTTCAACGTGCGGCAGCTGAATTGGTACGATTACCCTGACCCGAACTTTGGACTCAGTTTTGTAACACAGATACCGGATACATCGACCTACACAACCAACTTCACGGCGGCGGCTGCGCCCGTGTTCTTCTATGCGAACACAGCTGCGCCGCTAACCATCACAAACGCGAGCGTCGATCTGGCGCTTGCAGATGTAGCCGCCGGAGGTAGCTTGACACCGCTGTTGCAGGACACTTCCGGCAACATTGTTTCCGCGATCTACACCCTTAGCGGCCAACAGTTCCTCACCCAGACCTTCGACAGCAACCCGTACCTGACGCACGATCTGGTGCTGGCCTACGGCCTGCTCAATTGGGTCACCAAGGGAGTATTCCTGGGCGATTACCACGTATACGCCACCCAGCAGATCGACGACTTTTTCATCGACGACTCGGAGTGGATCCCGAGCACGACCTGCCTGACCAACCTGGCCACCAAGGACCGCACGTTGCCTGATGCCTCCAATCTCCCGGTGTTCCGTGTAGATGCAGCCGATATGGCTCAGCTCGTGGCCTGGCAGACTGCCAAGCAAAATGATCCCTCTGGTTTATTCAAGCCATTCGAGCTGACCATAGCCATGAACGGAGTGGGCACTGCGGGAAATGGCGACTGGACCGGCCTCGTCGCTCCCATTATCTCCTCGTCGGCAGGCAATGGTGTGGCGAGCTTTACGGCCCAAGACTTCTCGGGCTTGCCGGGGCAGTCAGTCACGGTGACCAACACCACTAACGGCGGCGGAGTGCTCAACGGAACCTGGACGATCGTTTCGGAGACCTCGAGCGCCGCGACTTCGCCCGGTACGACAACTTTCACCGTGAGCATTCCCGGTGTCCCAACTCTTGCTCCGCATGGCGAGAATGGGGCGCCTGACAATCCGGCAACTGCGACTGCGGCCGTCGCCGACGACCTGGTGGCGAATCTGCAACAATACCAGCAGTACTTCTACTGGATGAGCCACACTTATGATCACCCGACCACGCTGAACGGCTTGTGTAAGAACAACCCGACCGGTGCGGGCTGTGGCGACGTTAACAATAGCCCCGCCACCGACGACATCGACTTGGAGATTCTGACCAACCTTTGGGTAGCCTCGCAGTCCAACGGAGTGAACCTGGATACAGACTCACGTGACACAGCCCTGAAGCCGCTCAACTTAACCAACTTCAACCCTGCGAACATCGTGACCCCGGGCGTCACTGGTCTTAACGATCCTTACGTTCCCAGCTACCTCTTTGCGGATGGCATCAAGTATGCGGTGAGCGATTCCTCGGTGATTGGACAGCCTAACAATGGACCGAATCCGTCGCCGAATGTCGGCATCGTCAGCACCTACAACGGCGTCGCCAGTGGCATCTACGAGGTGCCGCGGCATCCCAACGACGTCTTCTACAACGTGGCCAACTGGGCCGACGACCAGGCAGAATTCGTTTGCATTTACTCGAACTACTTGGCCCCTACGGACCCACCAGGAACCCTGCCGCACCTCGATCCGCCATTCGATACGTACAATGCGGCGCAGATCCTGGACTTCACGAGCTCGGCCTTCGTGAACAACATGCTGATGGGGGACATGGATCCGGAGATGTTCCATCAGCCCGATCTGCACTTCTCCGACAACTACGCAAACCTGACCAACGCTGTCCCGAGCGGCACAATACCAGCCAGCGTCACCAGTTTCCTCGGCACTGCCACTACGCACGTGTCCTCGCTTCTTTCGGACACCTACGACCTAACCTTCAGCAAGTACGAAGCTCTGTATAACCTGCCGGTACTGACCCCGACGCTCGATCAGTTGGGGGTGTTGATGCAGAACCGGAACTCGTTCAACCTGTCGGGTGTCACCGCGAGCATTGTGGTTGGCACTGCCGGCACGCAGATTACCATCACGATGCCGTCGACGGCGACGGTCCCCACCGCGGTCATTCCGGTTACCGGTGTGACCAGCACTGGATCGGAGCTGTACAAGGGGCAGAACATCTCGCACATCAACATGACGCCAGGTACGACCATCACGTTGCCCCTGCCCTAGAAAAAGAAGAGACAAAAAGGGGACCCTTGTGAGCCAGATATTTGACGCGTTGATCAGAACGCAAGACAAGACGGCGGAGCGGCTGAAGACCTTGTCAAGCCTGCAAGAGCTCGAGTCTGACTCCACCGATTACTGGCAGAGTACCGCTCGTCCCATGGAAACTGATCTGTTCGCCAGGGTGAAAGACTTCGCAGGCCAGCTTCCCGGCAAGGTCACCCTGTCGCATAAGAAGATTAGAAACTACCTGATCCTGGTTTTCTGTGCGGTGGGGCTGGTCCTGCTGGGAACAGACTATGCATTCCGCGTGGATGGGGGAGGATTTCCCAGCAGCTCGCAGCTCTACGGTGTGGCATTTGAAGGCACAATCCACCCAGCCGTTGAGATCCGCATTACCTCGGAGCTGACCGGTACGGTGTCCGTGATCTCGGTCAAAGTGGGCGACCCTGTGCAAAAGGGGCAGCCGCTGCTGCGGTTGGATGATCGCGAAGCCGAGTTGGCTCTCAAGCAGGCATCCGTCGATCTCATGGCCGCCGAGGCGAATCTTGACAAATTCAGCGTGCAATTGGCCGAGGCAAACGCTCGTGTGGCGATCTCGCAACGCCAGCAACAGCAGGTTCCGACCCGGCAATGGCGGGACTCTCCCGAAAGGGCGGAAGCTGCCTACGACCAGGCAATGACCAACTACAATCGGACTAAACAGTTGTTCGAAACGGGCGTCATTGCCCAGCAAGAACTGGATGCTCGGACAACTGAGCTGCGTATGGCCCGGGACGATCTGGACAATGCCAGGAGGCTAGCAGATGTATCCTCCAACCTCGATCACGATCAAACTGATCAGGCAACTCTGCAAGCCAAAATCACGCGCCAGGGATTGCAGGAGCTATTGCTGCAGGCGAGACTGAAGTACGAAAGAGCGAAACAGCAGGTCGATGGAACGGTCGTGCGTGCGACGCAGCCTGGGGTGGTCTCTGAAATCTCCGTCCGCCTCGGTGATCGCATCCCAGGAGGCACGCTTTTAGCTCGATTGGCGGAATTGAATCGTATGATCGTGGAGGTTCCAGTGGCGGGGAGGATAGTCTCAGAGCTGAAAGTCGGGCAACCGGCTAGGGTCGCTCTCCCCTCTTCCTCACCTAGCCAGGTAGAGGGGCGGATTCGCGTTATCAACCCGCTCCCCTCCTCGAACATGACCCATGCGGTCGAAGTGGAATTCGAGAATCCTGCTCTCTTACTGCTGGCTGGACAACCAGCTGAGGTCAGGTTCGTGAATCCTTGAGCCAGCGAAAGCCCATTTCCGTTCTGCTGACGACCGAGGGGACGTATCCCTTCTACGCTGGCGGTGTGAGCACCTGGTGCCACCGCCTCACGCATGGCTTGCCGGATGTCGACTTCACGTTGCTCGCGGTTGTTACCAACCCGTACCCGCAAATTAAGCACAACCTCGCGCCTAACGTGCAAGGCGTGATTAAGGTACCGCAATGGGGCCTGCTGCAGCCTGCGGAATACTCTCACCATCAACCGGCTTCGGTGGTCCTAAGCAATCTCTGGGACACTACGCCAAGCGCGGTGGCGGCCCGCTTCAAGCCGGTGTTCGAGCGATTCCTCGCCCTGGTCCTCTCTTCTCATTGCGACATGGAAGAATTGGGCCAGGTATTGCTCGGTTTGCAGAGCTACTTTCAACGTCACGATTACCAGAGAAGCATGAACTCCATCGAGGCATGGAACGTGCTGCAGCACGCGGTGCGCGCCGCCTGGGATTGTCGTCCGCCTACCACCGAGAACCCCACCCTGGCGGAAGTCAAACAAGCATACCGCTTGCTGTATCACCTGCTGATGGTGCTTCATTTCCCCATTCCCCAGGAGGACATCACGCACTCTTCGGCAGCGTCTTTCTGCGGTTTACCCTGCGTGCTGGCCAAGCTTACCCATGGCACGCCCTACCTGCTGACCGAGCATGGGGTTTATCTGCGTGAACAGTACCTTAATTTGCGTCGTCAGATTAAGTCGAACTTCGTTCGTTGGTTTCTGTATAGCCTGGTCGAGAATGTGGTCGCATTGAATTACTACTTTGCCGACCAGGTGTCGCCGGTCTGCAGCTACAATTCGCGCTGGGAAAAGCATTTGGGCGTGCCCGAGGACCGGATCAAAATAATCTTCAACGGCGTCGATCCCGACAGATTTCAGCGTTGTGAAACCGAGCCCAACGGCCGAGCGCTGATTTCCAACGTCGGCTTGATTTACCCACTGAAAGGCCAACTGGATCTGATCGATGCGGCAGCCATGCTTCGACCCAAATTTCAAGATCTGGAAGTGCGCTTGTATGGGTCGCCGAGCGATCCAGGATATTTCGAGAACTGCAAACAGAGAGTCGCGGAGTTGCGCCTAGAAAATAACGTGACCTTCGCCGGTTCGACGAAAGAACCCTGGAAAGTGTACAGCAGCGCCGACGTCATGGCCTTCCCCAGCATTTCGGAAGGGTTTCCATACGTGGTACTGGAAGCGATGCTGTGTGGGGCTGCGATTGTCGCTACCGATGTTGGCGGCGTGGCAGAGGCCCTGGGAAATTGCGGACTGCTAGTGCCCTCCAAAAAACCGTCTGCGATCGCCGACGCAATTTCCTTCTTGCTCGCTAATCCGGCAGAGCGCGAACGATTGGGGCGCAGGGCTCGGGCCCGCGCCCTCGAGCACTTTACCGAGAAGCAATTCTTGAGTTCATACGCGAACACTTACCGCGAGTTGTCGTCTCGCCAGCTGCCCCATATGTTTCAGGCCTAGCTGGCGATGGGAGAATACACGTGCGGTTATTTCCTTGGGGAATGATTGTGACGATCGGATTGTCCAGCTTGATCTTCCCGCAAAACTCGCGTTCCCCTGCTTCATCACCCGCACGACTCGCTATCTATTACGGGTATCCCAGCCTCGTGAATGAATCCAGGGGAGACGTGGAAAAGGCGGCTGGTGTTTTCAGTGCATACAGCGTGGTGGTACTGGGTGATGGCATTGAGTTCCCGGACAAGCAACCCGGGCGCTATCCAGCAGGAGATCCAGAGGAGCATCAGAAGGTAGTTCGAATGATTGCAGCCGTCCGGCAGCGCAACCCTGAAACTCGTTTCTTCGGCTACGTCTGCCTGGGCGAAATCCCGTCGCGAAAGCAAGAGGCAGTGTCTCTCACCCCACAGGAACTAGAAGAGCGCATCCGCCTGTGGAAGCAGATGGGGGTGGCGGGGATTTTCTTGGATGAGGCCGGCTACGATTACGCAGTGGTTACTCGCAAGCGACAGAATATGGCAGTTCGAATCATCCATGCCCTAGGGCTTAGCGCGTTTATGAATGCTTACTTCGTCGACCACTTGTTCAGCCTCGAGGACAACCTTCCTTACACAAATGGCCCAGCCAAGAACCCCGAACATCTGCCTCCGCTTCTGGATCGCGGGGATCTCTTCCTGATGGAATCATTCCAGGTGAAGAATGGAACCTACGAAAGTGCTGCCACGTGGCAGCCGCGCTTGAATCGAGCGCTTGCGTACCGTCGCCGCTATGGTGCCCGCATTTTCTCCACCACCACAACAGAGGAGCGCGAACCTTTCGATGCAGGAAAGTTTAGCTATGCTTGGTGGACTGCCCGACTTTATGACATCGACGGCTTTAGTTGGGGAGAACCCAATTTCGCTGCTTCGAATAACGCCTTACCCGATCGTCACTGCAATCTGGAGAGCACGATGCTCCCGGCCTTGCCGACCTCATCTCCTCTGTGGTCGGAACGCACGCGGTTCTGGAAGAAAACAGGCAATTCTGTTGTGGTCGTGGATACTCGCGATCATGCTGTCCGAAGGGTTCTTGTTGCGGGCTCAGCAGGATCCAAAGACATTGAAGAACTGCTACGTTCCCCCCAAAACGCGGCATCACTGATTACCTGTGGCGGAGTTCATGAACAATAAAGAGATCGAGGACCTGCTGATCAGTGGCCGTAACGGGACAGCACAGGTCGTCCATGCTCGCGAACTCGCAGCCCTGCTCGAGTCGCTTGGGTGCACCGACGGGGCAGCCAAAGAGGCGGGCTTCCCGAATATCTTTTCGTATGCAGAGCATCTCTTTGCCTGCTTCAAGACAGATCTCGGACCAACGGAAAGAACCGCCCGAAATCCTGGCCGGACTACTATCTGGCCAGAAATTAAATGCGCGGTTCGCAGGTGTTCGCTTAGCCTGGCCTATGCCGTCCCTTGGATGGCACTTCTGACGCTGGAGTATTTGCGACCGGATGCTCTCAAGGTGTCGCCCGAACTGGGTGGCGCGCTAAGCCTTTCCCTGATCGCCAGTCTTACAACCTCGGGTGGATTCATCCAAATGATCTCCCGTAGCGGGAACTTCTACTACGGGTTAGGAGAGCCGGTCTTGGCGCGCAAGACCTGCATGTCGCTTTTAAATCTGGGATTGATCTGCAGTCTTCTTCTGGCCGTATTAGGCATGATGTTGGGATTCTACTTCCAGCTATTTACTGGCAAGTACTTAATATTGTCTGCGATCAACTACCTGGCCCTAAGTCTTCTGTGGATGTTCTGCGCCGTCCTTTCGGTCCAGGGACGAGGCTGGTACATTCCATTCGTGTTCTTTCTTGGCGCTCTGCTTAGCGGCCTGATTAAGATTGCCGCCCATGCGAGTGCAACGATTTTGTTGGTGCTCTGGCCGGTGGTGGCTGTTTTGGCTGCACTCGGTTTCACCCAGGCGGGTTTTCATCGCGCAGAGAAGAAGCACGCTGGAGCAGCAGACGCAGTTCGCCCTCGACTCGGTGTCTGGGCCATTTCACTGGTGCCTTTTTATCTCTATGGAACCATTTACTTCGGCTTCCTATTTGCCGACCGACTGGCCGCCGGAAGTGCAATTCCGTGGGTTTCGGGACTGAGTTTTGGAATCGACCCCGCGTACAAGAGGGGGATGGATCTGGTCCTGCTCGTTTTCCTGGTTACCGCAGCCCTGGCAGAGTATCTTGGCGATTCGTTCTTGCGGTTTTGGCATCGCCTGGCTGCGGAACTGCCGCAAACCGCAGGCGAGCAATTGATCGTCAGGCTGCGTCGACGGCATTGGAAAACGATGCTGGCGATCTTCACCGTATTCGTCGTGACTTCACTCGGCTCATGGCTAGCGTTCTCCCGTTCAGGTACCGTGGCCTCTTCTCCTCGTCTATTGCAAACGGCCGTAGTCGGCGGTCTGGGTTACTTGCTGTTGAACATGGCTCTCCTCGACATCATCATCCTGGCCAGCGTAAATGCTAATTCACTGGCATTGGTCGCTGTAACACTCGGCCTCGTCGCAAATGTCCTGACCGGATATGGACTCAGTCATTTGTGCGGAGTGCAATATGCCGCCGTCGGTCTGCTGGCCGGTTCTGCGGTTGTGCTCTGGAAATGCAACGCTGCGGTGCGACAAATCCTGAGTTCTCCTGATTATCATTACTCTGTTTCGTGAGGCTTTGTCATGCATGTGCTGGATGCGCTTGAAGCGGCTTGGATACTATTCATTTTTCTCATGACCCTTTTCTGGGTTCCAGCACATCTGTTTTCGCGCCAGCCGAATGCGGATGCGATCATGCGGATCGCCGGCAATGGTGCTCGTATGGTGCTCTGTGTGACGGCCGCGGTGGTGCTCCTGGCCCGATTGAGAGCGCTCAATTCGACCACAGTTACTTTGCTTTTTGCAGGCTCATTAACCGCCGCTTGGCTCGGCAGAAATGCCAGATCACCTATACGGTTGTGGGAGAGACTGCAGACAACGACGATCAGCACACTCCGGTGGTTCGAGACTTTGTCGTATGGCCTCTACCTACTTCCCCGCGCACGCAAAACCATTCCCGCCGGAAGCGGCGCGCGCTCACGCATGAATCGGTGGATGCTAGTCTTGGAACGCAAAGAATTGCTAGTGACATGCCTAGCTGTCGTGCTGCTAATGACCGGCATTCTGGCTGCCGAACACGCCATTCGCGAACTACGCCTTGATCAACCTGAGCAGTACAGCGTTCTTCTTCATGCACGGCAGTTAATCCTCAATCTCCCAGTGGGCGGCCAGCGGTTGGTATTTCCCGCAGTCATTGCAACCAACTCTTTGCTAAGCGCCAGGGATCCGATGCAAGTGACACGTTTTCTATCACCGGCAATCGCAATGTTGACGGTTCTGGCTACCGGCCTTTTGATTCGTGCATGCACACGTTTCGGCGTCGCGTGCCTCGCCGCTATGTACTGTCTGGGTGCGGCTGCTTTCCCGCCTGTCAGAAGCGACCCAGTGGTGGCGATGTCCCTGACGCAGAAACTGGAGAGCGTTCTCCGGGTTTCTCCGGTGAGTCTTCGAGCGACTCCCGAATTCGGACTCGGCTTGCTGTTCCTTCTGCTGGCCCTCGCTGTCCTCGTGGATTGGTATAAGAACTCGCGGAACTGGGATTCGCTCCTCGATTTCACCTGCTGCCTGGTCTTGGTAGGCCTCGTATCGCGATCCCTGTTACTGATACTAGTGATGGCGGCTGGGGTTCTGCTACTCCAACCTATGATTGGCCTGGTCGCCCTGGTCGTGGTGTGCTATGGCTTGGCAGCCTATGGTACCTTGGCGCCCAGCACGATCGACCCCTCTTCTGCACTCACGGTTTTGCCGATCGCCGCCGCCGTTGGAATAGGTTGTTTGTTTGCTCTGACAGAAGCCATACTTGTCCCCCTATCTGGCAGGGTGGTGGCGCAGGTTGCACTTCTCCTCGCAGGCCTGGCTCTTGCCGTGTTTTGGTTCCCGCCGCGTCGGTTCCCGCGGCAATGCCTGGAGTATGAGGCCGCGGCCCGAGTGACTCAACGGATTGCCCATGGATTTCCTCGCCAAGAATGGGTGGTAGCAGCTCCAGTGGAGCAATTCGCCGAAACATTCGGATTGGGTGCACATGAGGATCTAGCTGGTTTCGTCGAGAAATATCAAAACCAGGTCTCGAATTCGGAGTTTCGCTTTCTGGATGCTCGGGAAGATCTGTTTATCTATGTGGAGAAGAGACCGTTTCAGATTTTCTCCCGGGAGCCGGAGACTATTTCTTTCCCTGTGCTAATGGATGTCACCTACCGGAGCTATCGCTCGCCGGGAGGACGAGCCAGTTTGGAATTAGCTGCACTTCAACTTTGTGAGAACTACCGGCAATATCACTCCGACGCCGACATATTTTTTGAAGACGAAGACCTCCGGGTCTACCACATTCACCAACAAGCATGGGAAATGGGCAAGACTGGGGACTAAGGCATCGTGAAGTCTCGGTCTCAATCCATCTGCCACTCGAACGGGACCTATCAAACATCCCACTTCGAAACAAGTGGAACCTCTAGATTATGTATAAAGAGTTCTATAAACTCCAGCGCAATCCATTCGAGATTACTCCCGATCCCTCTTTCCTGTTTCTCAGCCCGAGACACCGAGAGGCTCTGTCTATCCTTTACTACGGCGTTCAACGACGCAAGGGGTTCGTGGTGTTGACCGGTGAGGTGGGCACCGGCAAAACCTTGCTGATCGGTTATCTCATGCGGTTATTGAAGGAGAGCGGCATCGCGTGTTCGTATATCTTCAACAGCCGTTTGTCGGCGCTGGAGTTCTTGCGGTATGTTGCCCTCGATTTGGGGCTCGCCTCCGCGGGCAAAAACAAAGCTAAGCTTCTTCACGAGTTCAGCAAGTATCTGATTGCTCGCTATCAGAAGAAGCAGACGACTGTCATTGTGGTGGACGAGGCCCATTCTCTCGCGACAAACGTTCTCGAAGAGGTCCGGCTTCTGACCAATCTGGAGACAGCGGAACAGAAATTGCTTCAGGTCCTGCTGGTCGGACAACCAGAACTTGCTGAAAGACTGGATTCGTTTGAGCTCAGGCAGTTGAAGCAAAGGATTGCGCTGCGCGCTCACCTCGAACCCCTCGACTTGGAGGAGACTAAGGGCTACGTCCGGCGCCGGTTACGTGTCGCGGGTGCTTGCCCCGATGACAACCTCATTCCCGATGAAACGATTGCTACTGTATACCAATATTCTGGGGGAATTCCACGACTGATCAACACCATCTGTGAGAACGCCTTGATCACGACCTTCGCCAGACAACTGACCGTTGTGCCGCCGGAAATCATAGAAGAAACGGCAGATGATCTATGCCTCGAGGCCATTGCCGCGCCGCGAATTGAACCATGCAGTGGCGACAATGAGGTTATTGCAAGCCGTGAGAACCTCACCCTGGATGATCGGCTGCAAGGCATGGCACAGGAAAGCGAACAATGCCTGCCCCTCGACACAGGTTTGCATTGGCCAGCGAATTCATCTCTGAAGCCCTTCACGGATTCTTAGTGTCGCCCGGACCGGCATTCCCGGTCTTGGAACCAAGAAAAGACTACTAACCTGATCCCAACATGTTGCTAGCGCCCTCCCCCGCTAGCTGGAAGAACTTATGGCTACTTACCTCATTACCGGCATAGCAGGTTTTATTGGGTCCGCACTGGCAAGAGCGGTGCTGGCACAAGGTGACACAGTGCGTGGCGTCGATAACTTTTCCACCGGGCGCCCCGAAAATCTCAACGAGATTCGAGATCTCATAGACTTTCGCGAGACCGACATTCTCGATCTTGACGCTATGAACCATGCCTGCCGTGGCGTAAACTACGTTCTCCACCAGGCGGCGATCGCCTCGGTCCCAAAATCGGTTCTCGATCCGCTGGGCAACAATCGGACGAATGTGGATGGTACCCTCAACGTCCTGGTCGCAGCCCGCGACGCGAGGGTGAAGCGCGTTATCTACGCGGCCTCATCGGCGGCATATGGCGACAGCCTCATGCAACCCAAGCAGGAGGGCATGAGCCTGGATCCGATTTCTCCTTACGCTGTCTCCAAGCTCGCTGGCGAGTACTACATGGTTTCGTTTTATCGCTGTTATCGGCTGGAGACGGTCTGTCTGCGCTACTTTAATATTTTTGGCCCGCGCCAGGATCCCACGTCTCCGTACTCCGGGGTGTTGGCCAAGTTCATTAGCCAGATGCTGTCAGGAGAGCAACCGACCATATTCGGCGACGGGGAAACCAGCCGCGATTTTACTTACGTCGAAGATGCGGTGCGGGCCAACCTGTTAGCCTGCAAGGCACCTGCGGAACAGGTCGTCGGTCGTGTGTTCAACGTGGCTACGGGTCGTCCCACGACCCTCAAGGATACGTTCCGGATCCTTAAGAAACTTACCGGCTACCAGGGCGACCCAAGATACGGGTCGGAACGCGCTGGTGATGTTAAACACTCACGCGCCGACATCTCGAACGCCAAAAAACACCTTGGCTACAAACCAAGCGTCGACTTCGAACAGGGCCTGAAGATGACAGTGGAATGGTACAAGACACAGATGGAGTTAGCCGGTGAAGAATTGGTGGCAGGAGACTGACTCAATTTTGGTTTGCATGTCCACTCATAGCCCGACCAAAACTAAGACCAATTCACAACTCAAAACCTGGTCAGCACCACTTTGCTTGAATCGACGAACACTTCCCCGCAATTGACCGGCAGCGCCAAAACAGGAGGCAACCCATGTGTGGAATTGTAGGGTACGTTGGGAACAAGAAAGTAGTCCCTTTAATTCTGGACGGCCTGCGGCGCCTTGAATATCGCGGGTACGACTCGGCGGGAATAGCGGTCTCCGGTAACGGGGAAGGCCTCCAGGTCCGACGCGTTCAAGGGAAACTACGCAACCTCGAAAACATGATCCGTGCGCACCCGCTGGATGGCACATACGGAATCGGGCACACTCGCTGGGCCACGCACGGCCACCCCACCAAAGAAAATGCGCACCCGCACCGCGATTGCACCGGCAGGGTGGTCGTGGTTCATAACGGGATCATCGAAAACTACCTGACGCTCAAGAAGAAGCTGCGCGAAGAAGGACACGAGTTCACGACCGAGACCGACACCGAAATCATCGCTCACCTGATCGAGAAGTATTTCCTGAAGACCGGCAACGGCCACCGGCCCTCGCTGGAAGAAGCGGTCCGCAAAACCGTCAAGGAACTTGCGGGGGTGTTCGCGCTGGCCGTCATCGCGGTGGATGAGCCTAACAAGATCGTCGCTGCCCGCAACGGCCCACCTGCTGTGATCGGCCTGGGCAAGGAAGAGTTTTTCGTCGCGTCGGACGTGCCGGCGATCCTCAACCACACCCGCGACCTCTTCTTCCTGGCCGACGGCGACCTGGCGGTGATCACGCCCGAAGGCGTGCAGCTATCGGACTTCGACGGGCGAACCATCGTGCGCCAGGTGCAGCACCTCACCTGGGACCCGATCCTGGCGGAAAAGGCCGGCTTCAAGCATTTCATGCTCAAGGAAATTTACGAGCAGCCGCGTGCCGTCCGTGACACCATGCGGGGCCGGATCTCGCAGGACACTGGCCACGTCTTCCTGGACGAGATGGGGATCAGCGAAGCAGAGTTCCGCGGACTGAAGAAGATCAACATCACGGCCTGTGGGACCAGTTGGCATGCGGCGCAGGCGGGCAAGTTCATGATCGAGGGCCTGGCGCGCATCCCGGTTGAGGTCGATTACGCCAGCGAGTGGCGCTACCGCGATCCCATCATCGCGCCGGACACGCTCACCTTGCTGATCTCGCAGTCGGGCGAGACGGCGGACACGATCGCGGCGCAGCGCGAAGCCAAGGCCAAGGGATCGAAGACGATCAGCATTTGCAACGTGGTGGGTTCGATGATTACGCGTGAGGCGGCGGGCACGATCTACTCCCACGCCGGGCCAGAGATCGGGGGGGCTTCGATCAAGGCCTTCACCGCACAGCTGACGGCACTCTACTTGTTCGCGCTTTACATGGCACAGGTCCGTGGCACCATCACGGCTGAGCTGGAGAGGGAAGCCATCCACGAACTCAGTTGTCTCCCGGGCAAGCTCGAACATGTCCTGACGCACGAACAGGACTGCGAAGATCTGGCTAAGCAGTACTCGCGGGCTCGGGACTTCCTGTTCCTCGGCCGCGGCATCCACTACTCCATCGCGCTCGAAGGCGCTCTGAAGCTGAAAGAGATTTCCTATATCCATGCCGAAGGTTACCCAGCGGGCGAGATGAAGCACGGCCCCAACGCCCTCATCGACGAGAACCTTCCGGTCGTGATCGTCGCTACACGCGATTCCAGAGATGCCGGTTCCAGAATCTGCTATGAGAAGACGATCTCCAACCTCATGGAAGTGAAAGCCCGCTCAGGCAAGGTGATCGCGCTTGCGACTGAAGGAGACGAAGAGGTTAAGGAGAACGTCGACCACGTTCTCTATATCCCGCCTGCGCCGAAGGAGCTCTCAGCTATCCTGGAGATTGTTCCCTTGCAGCTACTGGCCTACCATATAGCTGTCCGCCGCGGGTGCGACGTGGATCAACCAAGAAACCTCGCGAAATCGGTGACAGTAGAGTAGCTATTATGACCCGCAGCCTGTTGGGGTCGCAGGGAAGGGACGGTTTGGGCCCCTTCCTCTGCTCCCTGAACGAATGGCGATGCTACTGTTCATATGCACCGATGTCGATGTTGCTTTCCTGCACCCGCGGATGACCGGCGAAATCTAACGTACCTTCCACTGCTGAACCCAAGTTGGTACCTGCGTTTACTGCCGGCGAGGTCGCTTCCACCTGCAAGTCAGGCGTCGTCAAGCTCAGGAACAACGGGTTCTCATATTGAGAGTGGGTGTCTTCCCCCGTCGCCGACTGATAAGAGGAAAAGCCGTTGTAGTCCTTGCCATTCCAGAGGAATTCAGCTGCCGACAAGCTCACAGAAGAAAAATAGAGGTTGTAGTCCACACTCACCGGATTGGGCACTGAATTCGTGTAATTGTTGATGAATAGACCCTGTGAGGTGGCGTATACCCGATGGTCCTTTCCATATCCATACGGAATCCTGCCCCGGACCTGGACAACGACCAGCCGGGCGGGTTGGGTTACGTGCCCGACTGGACATCTCCCCCGATGTTAGATTTCAGGCTGACATCTCCGTTTGGGCTGTGTCTTTTCATGCACTGTCACGGCATTTTATATCGTGTAATCATTGTAAATACCGCACGGTAAGACACGGAATGACTCGAATCAACAACGCTTCGATTCGGAATCAAGAACGGAAGCACCCTCGTTTCCCTCTAGAATATC
>OBLT010001308.1_pt1 | contig 16051 bp, 13 predicted proteins | sample 1518721 | NCBI WGS metagenome assembly OBLT01 (sample SAMEA3539307, study PRJEB22396) | soil metagenome | biome: tundra; feature: field; material: soil | place: USA | collected 2010-05 | depth 0.15 m | reverse complement strand
GCGACCAGGACCGGGCAGTCCAGCCTCGGTGGCAGGGCGTCGGGGGCGGTGGCGGCGCGGGGGGAGGCACTCGGCCTGGTCGGCGAGTCCGGGTCCGGGTCCGGCAAGAGCATGACGCTGCGCGCGATCCTTGGCGTGCTGCCGGCCGAGGCGCGGGTGACCTCCGGGCAGATCCTGCTGGACGGCGTGGACCTCGTGCCGCTGGGCAACTCCGCGCTCAACCAGATCCGCGGCCCCAAGATGTCGATGATCTTCCAGGAGCCGATGAGCGCGCTCAACCCGGTGATGCGGGTCGGGCAGCAGATCGCTGAGGGCCCGCAGGTCCACCTGGGCTACAGCCGGCGGCGGGCCGCGGAGCGGGCGCTGGAACTGATGCGCCGGGTCGGCATCCCCGACCCGGAGCGGCGGCTGCGTGCCTACCCGCACGAGTTCTCCGGCGGCATGCGCCAGCGGGTGATGATCGCCATCGCGCTCTCCTGCGATCCCGAGATCATCCTCTGCGACGAGCCGACGACCGCGCTGGACGTCACCATCCAGGACCAGATCCTGCGGCTGCTGTCGGCGCTGTGCCGCGAGTCCGGCGTCAGCCTGGTCTTCGTGACGCACGACCTGCCGGTCGTCGCCCAGATCTGCCAGCGCGTGGCCGTCATGTACGGCGGGCAGCTCGTGGAGCAGGGCGGCGTGCGCGAGGTCCTGCTCGACCCCCGCCATCCCTACACGCTGGGACTGGTCCGCTCGGCACCGGATTTCGAGTACGTCCGCGATTCGCTGGTGCCGATTCCCGGCTCCCCGCCGAGCCTGGTCAGCCCGCCCTCCGGCTGCCGTTTCCATCCGCGGTGTGACTTCGTCGAGGACGACTGCCGGGTGAGCGAGACGCCGCTGCGGCTGCTGCCCGGCGGGCGGGTGACGGCCTGCCTGCACTACGAGCGATGCCTGGAAGCCGTCGCTGCCGATCGGGCCCGGCCATGACCGCCGCGGTGCCTGCCGGCACGGTGCCCGGCGAGCCGCTGCTGACGGCCCGGGGAGTGTCGGTCTCGTTCCCGGTCGGCTCGCAGCTCGCGGCCCGCTTCCGGCACGAGGAACGGCTGCTCCGCGCGGTCGACGGGGTTGACCTCGATATCGGCCGCGGCCAGGCGCTGGCCCTCGTCGGCGAGTCCGGTTCGGGCAAGTCGACCCTGGCCCTGGCGCTGGCCGGGCTGCGCCCGGTCGACCGTGGCGAGATCTGCCTCGACGGGAAGGTCCTGCGGGCCCACCGCTCGCGGGCCGATCAGCGCCGGATCCAGATGGTGTTCCAGGATCCGTACTCGTCGCTGAATCCCCGGCTTACCGTCGGCGCGATGCTGGCCGAACTGCTGCGGGTGCATCACGTGGTGCCCCGAGGGGACGTGCAGAAGTACAGCACGGAGCTGCTGACGCTGGTCGGGCTGGGTGAGGACGCGCTCCGCGCCCATCCCCGGCAGTTCTCCGGCGGCCAGCGGCAGCGGGTGGCGATCGCCCGGGCGCTCGCGCTGCGGCCCGAGGTGCTGGTCGCCGACGAGCCGGTGTCAGCGCTCGACGTGAGCGTTCAGGCCACGATCCTCAACCTGCTGCGTGACCTGCGGCGCGAACTCGGGCTCTCGCTGCTGCTGATCTCGCACAACCTGGCGGTGGTCCGGCATCTCTGCGACCAGGTGGCGGTCATGTACCTCGGCCGCATCGTCGAGGTCGCCCCGACCGAGCAGCTTTTCAGCGCGCCCAGGCACCCGTACACCCGGGCCCTGCTGGCCGCGATCCCCCGGCTGGCCGAGAGCGCCGGGGACGCCGGGCCGCCCGCCATCACGGGTGACCCGCCGAGCCCGCTGCGGATCCCGTCCGGATGCCGGTTCCGCACCCGGTGCCCGATGGCGCAGCCACGCTGCGTGCAGGAAGATCCGGTCCTGGCTGCCTCCCCCGATGACCCCGGTCACCTGGCGGCCTGCCACTTCGCGTTTACCCCGGTGCCCGCGCCCGTGGTCGTTACCGCGGCGGACGAGGGTGCGGAGCGCCAACCATGACGGCAGCCATGACGCCGGTACTGGTCGCCAGTGAGCGGGGCGAGGTCGGCCTCGCCGCGGGGATGGCCCTGCTCCGCGCCGGGGCCAGCGCCATGGATGCCGTGGAGGCCGCGATCCGGGTCGTGGAGTCCAACGAAGCAGACCACTACGTGGGCGTGGGCGGGCTGCCGAACCTGCTCGGCGAGGTGGAACTGGACGCCTCCGTGATGGACGGCGCGACCCGGCGGGCCGGCGCCGTGGCCGCGGTGACCGGCTTCCCGCACCCGATTTCCATCGCGCGGGCCGTGTGTGACCTGCTGCCGCAGCATCTGCTGCTGGTGGGCGCCGGCGCGGAGCGTTTCGCCGACGAGGCCGGCATCGAGCGCGGGCCGACGCTGACCGCCGACGCACAGCAGATGTGGCGGGACGGCCTCAGCGCTCCCGGCCTCGAAGAGGCCGGGGCACGGTACGGGCCAGGTGAGGTCAGCTACCGCCGGACGGTGCTGGAGCGGATCGCGGTGATGCCGCCGCCGGGCGGCCCCTGGGGCACGGTCAACGTGCTCGCCCTGGATGCCGCGGGCAACCTCGCGGCCGGGGTGAGCACCAGCGGTTACCCCTGGAAGTACCCGGGACGGGTCAGCGACTCGGCCCTCATCGGGGCCGGCAACTATTGCGACAACCGGGTCGGCGCCGCCGCCTGCACCGGCCGTGGCGAACTGGCGATCCGCGGCGGCACCGCCCGGTCGGTGCTGCATCGCCTGGCGGCGGGAGACGACCCGGCGGCGGCCTGCGCGGCGGCACTGGCCGAGACCCTGGACCTGCCCGATGAGTTCCGCACGCCGCTGCAGGCCCTGTGCCTGACCCCGGATGGCCGTCACGGTGGCGCCTCCACCATCGGCGGGGGAACCTATAGCGTGATCACCGCCGATGACGAGAGCTTCCGGATCCAGGGGAGAGCACAGGCATGAAGGTCTTCCTGTCCAGCGACATGGAGGGTACCGCCGGTGTCGTCGACTGGGCGCAGTGCGTGGGCGACGGGCCGGAAGCGGCCGCCGGGCGGCGGCTGCTGCTGGATGAGGTGAATGCCGCCATCGAGGGCGCCCTGGCCGGAGGAGCCACCGAGATCGTGGTCAACGACTCCCACTCCACGATGCGTAACCTGCCGCCGGCCGCGCTCGCCGGGCACGCGTCCTACATTTCCGGCAGTCACAAGCCGATGTACATGATGCAGGGCCTGGACGGCAGCTTCGACGCCATCCTCTTCGTCTCCTACCACGGTTCGGTCGGGGCACCCGCCGGGCTCTCGCACACCTACAACCCGCGCGCGGTCATCGAGGCCCGGCTCGGTGGCGTGGTGACCGGGGAGGCAGGCATCAACGCGCTGGTGGCGGCGCACTACGGGGTGCCGGTCGTGCTGGTGACGGGGGACCGGTGCGCGTGCGAGGAAACGGCCGCCCTGATCCCCGGCGTGCATTGCGCGGTCGTCAAGGAGCACGTCAGCCGGGTCGCCGCGCACAGCATGCATCCCGCCCGCGCCTGCGGGCTGATCCGGGAGACCGCCGAGAAGGCGATCGCGGGCGCGGCTGGGGCCCAGCCTCCGCCGCTGGGCTCGGCCCCGCTGGAAGTCTCGGTCCGCACCACTGACATCGCCGAGGCCGCCAGCTGGGTGCGCGGCGCGCGCCGGATCGGCCCGCGCGAGCTGCGTTTCGAGGGTGAGGACCCACTCGCCGTCTACCGGTCCTTCTGCGCGGCGATCCTGCTGACCCGCACTGTTGCGGAGGTCGTGTGACGGAAATCGCGGACGCACCGGGCGCTGCGCGGCCGTCCGGCGCCGCCGCCGGCGGCTCCCGGATCGCTGTCGTCACCGGTGCCGCGGGCGGGATCGGCGCCGCGGTCTGCCGCCGCCTGGCCAATGACGGGTTCGTGATCGCCTGCCTGGACTCGCGCGAGGAGGCGGCGCAGCAGGTGGCCCTGGAGCTGCCCGGGTCCCGCGGTTACCGCGCCGACGTGCGGGATCCGGCGTCCGTGCACGAGGCGGCCGAGCGGATCCGCCACGATCTCGGCGACCCCTGGCTGCTGGTCAACGCGGCAGGCGTGTTCAGCATCCAGCGCATCACCGATCTCGACGAGGGGGAGTGGGACCGGATACTGGAGACCAACCTCAAGGGCCCTTTCCTGACCTGCCGGGAGTTCCTGCCGCCGATGGTCGGGTCGGGTGACGGCTGCATCGTCAACATCGCGTCCACGGCCGGAGTGCGCGGCGGCCGCCTGCGCGCCGCGTACTCCGCGTCCAAGGGCGGGCTGGTGATGCTGACCAGGAGCCTGGCGATCGACCATGGCCCGGACGGCGTGCGGGTGAACTGCCTGTGCCCAGGCCTGATCGACACGGACATGGCCGACTGGATACGCCACGACGAGAAGGCGCTGGCCCAGTGGGCGGCAGGCATTCCGGCGGGCCGGATCGGCACGCCTCGGGAGATAGCCGACAGCGTCGCCTTTCTCGCCTCGGACAGCGGAACGTACCTGCAGGGCGCGGTGCTCATCGTCGACGGCGGCGTTACGGCCTGAGCCGGTGACAGGCGACGGTGAGTTGTCCGGGGACCAGGCCGGGGAGGCGGCACCGGGGCCCCGGCGCCGCGCCTCGCGCCTGGTCGACATCGCCGACGCGGTCGGGGTACACGTGTCGACCGTCTCCCGGGTGCTCAACGGTGACCCGGCGCAGTCGATCCGCCCCGAGATCTACGACCGGATCCTGAGCACGGCCCGGACCCAGGGTTACCGGCCCAACGCGCTGGCCCGGGCACTCAAACGACGGCGCACCGGAGCCCTGGCGTTCGTCATCCCGCTGCTGCGCAACCCGATCTGGGTCAGGCTCCAGCGGGGCGCGCTGCAGCGGGCGAGCGAGCGCGGCTACGTCGTCATGATCATGGAGGAGCCGGGCGATGACCCGAAGCCCCCGGACAATTACCGCTATCTGGTCGAGGAGAGCCGCGCGGACGGCCTGCTGCTCGCCACCGCGCTGCGCAAGCCCGGGCATGCCGGGGGAGTGCTCGGAGTGCCGCATGTGTACGTGAACCGCCGGGGCCCGGACCGCGGCCACGACGTGGTGATGGATGAGTCGGGCGCGGTCAGGCTGTTTGTTGACTACGTGGCCGGGCTCGGCCATCGCAGCATCGCCTTCATCGACGGTCCGGCCGAGGTGGACACCGTGCACCGCCGGGTGGGCGCGGCGCGCCGGCTCTGCGCCGCGCGGGGCATCCAGCTGACCGTCGGGCACGCCCCACCCACCGAAGACGGAGGCTGGGCGGCCACGACGCGGATGCTGCGCCGCGGCGCGCTGCCCACCGCATGCGGCGTCGGCAGCCTCAACCAGCTGTTCGGGGTGATGGCGGCACTGCGCGACTCCGGCATCGCAGTGCCCGGGGAGATGTCCGTGGTGAGCTTCGACGAGGACGAGTGCCTAGCCTTTCTCGACGTGCCGGTCACCAGCGTCGCCATGCCGCTCGCGGAACTCGGCAGCGCGGCCGTGGACGCGCTGATCGCGCGGATCGAGCGCAAGCCGGCCAGCGATGTGATGGTCCGCGAGCCGATGAGACTGCTGCCGCGGCGCTCGGTGTCGCACCCGCCCCGGCCGACCGGGTGACGGTGATCCCGGCCGGGGCCTAGCGCAGCAGCGCAAGGCTGATGGCCTCGGCCATCGCGTGGTAGCCGGCGTCGTTGGGGTGCAGGTGGTCGCCGGAGTCGTAGGCCGCCAGCAGCCGGTGGGGGTCGGCCGGGTCACGCACGGCCTTGTCGAAGTCGATCACACCGTCGAAGGCGTGGCTGCTCATTATCCAGGCGTTGACCGCGAGCCGCTCCTGCTCGGTGCTCACCGACCAGTAGCCCGAGCCTTCGATCGGAGTCAGGGTGGCGCCGATCACCCGCAGGCCCCGGCCGTGGGCCCGGGCGATGATCTGCCGGTAGCCCGCGATGATCTGCTGGGCCGTGACGGCCGTGTTCGGCGCGGTGCAGCCAGCGTCCGGCTCGAGCGGGAAGCCGATGTCGTTGATGCCTTCCAGCAGGATGACGGTGCGCGCGCCCGGCTGGCCCAGCACGTCCGCGGCGAGGCGGGACAGGGCGCTGGTGCCGAAGCACACCGAGTCGCCCAGCACCCGGTTGCCGCTGATCCCTTCGTTGAGCACGCCCATCGGATGGCCGGAGCCTTCAAGCCGCGCGGCGAGGACGTCGGGCCACCGGTCGTTGGCACTGGTCGTTGACTGGTACCCGTCGGTGATCGAGTCGCCGAGGGCCACGACGGCCCCAGCCGCTGCGGCCAGCGGCCGTACGTCCACCCCCGACAAGTAGAACCAGGAGAACGCCTGCTGCGCGAACGCCTGCCCGCCCGGGTCGCTCGCGTGGTCGCCCGGCACGGAGACGTAGTTGGCCTGCTCCGCGAGATCATGGTTGGTGGTGGGACCGGTGACGCCAGGCAGGAAGATGCTGACCGCCAGGTTCGACAGCGGCGTGACCCGCATCCGCACGGGATCGCTGACCACGTTCCCGCCCGCGGGGATGCGGACGCCCCGGTCACCGCCGAAGGTGACCGTGACCGGCGGCGTGGCCAGGTCCGCGCCAGTCCCCTCCGCGCCGACCGTCAACGCGCCGACCGTCAGCACCTGCTGGCTGAACGCGTTGGACAGGTGGATCCGCAGCGCGGTCCCGCCGATGCTGGTGTGCACGATCTCGCGGACCGTCTGGTCGTCAAACCCGGTCACCGTCGGGTCCCCCGCCCCGGTGAGATCCGCGGGCCTGGCCTGCTGCGGGCTGGCCGCCCAGGTCCCGGTCCAGCCGGCCAGGCCCGGCGCAGCGGACCCCCCGGAATGGACCGCGGCCCCGGCGGCCACCGCCGGGACGGTCGCCCCTGCGCCAAGCGCAGCCATCAGGCTGGTGACGAGGAACGCGGCGGCGACGGGACGGGCACGGCCGGAACCCGGATAGCGCATCACGTCTCCTCCAGTCAGGCACGGGCGGCGGAACGGGCAGTCAGGCACGGGCCAGCGCATGGCCCGCGGCAGGTCGCCCGCCCGGCGGCGGCCGCCTCATGAGCATGAAAGGCCGGATCCGGCCTGTCAATAGACGTAATCGGCCGTTCTCTGGGGATTGGCACCCACATATAAGACATGTCTGTGCCAGTCATCAGCGCATCGCTATCATGAAAGCTTCATAAGCCTCGCCTATACCGGTTTAGTGATACTAATGTTCCTTGACAGTTCCTGGCCAGGTCCGAAGAATGACCCGGCGTGAGAGAATTCTTGGAACGTGCCGGGTCCAGGCTCCGTATCCGCCGCCGCCACGCGTTAGCCGCCGCCGCCGCGGCCGCAGCCGTTGCTGTCGTTGTGACCATTCCGGCTATGGCGGCATCGGGCGCGCAAAGCTCATCTGGCGCGGCGGGCGGGGCCGGGAATTGGGTGACGGCCTGGGGTGCCAGCCAGGTGATCGGCTCGGACGTTCCGGGTTCCACGTGCCCGGCCGGCACCGGCCTGACTGACCAGACCGTCCGCAATGTCATATTCCTCAGCGCTGGCGGCAGCCGGGTGCGGATCCGCCTGACAAATGCTTTCGGCACCAAGGCTATGCGGGTGGGAGACGCGTCGGTCGCGGTCCAGGCGTCCGGCGCCGGCGCTGCCGCGGGAACGCTGCACGAACTGACCTTCGGCGGCCAGCGGGCGGTGACCCTGGCCGCTGGCGGTGCTGCGCTCAGCGACCCCGTCCCGCTCCGGGTGGCTGCCCTGTCGGCCCTGCTCGTCAGCGTCTACGTCCCGGGCCCGACCGGGCCGGTCACCAACCACCCGTTTACCGCGCAGGGCAACTACCTGGGCCGTGGCGACCTGGCCGGGTCCGTGTCGGGGGCGGCCTACGGGGACACCCCGTGCTGGATGCTGGTCAGCGGGGTCAACGTGAGCGCGCCGGCCCGTGTCATCGGCACGGTGGTGGCGCTCGGCGACTCGATCACCGACACCGCCAACACGACCGGCAACGCCAACCGGCGCTGGCCTGACGACCTGGCCCGGCGGCTGAACGCCCTTCCCGGCCAGACCCTCTCGGTGGTCAACGCGGGACTTGGCGGCAACCGGCTGCTGGCTGCCCGGCCCGGCCAGCCTTACTACGGCGTGTCTGCGCTGGCCCGGCTGAACCGGGATGTCTTCACCCAGACCGGGGTCCGCGCCGTCATCCTGCTCGAAGGCGTCAACGACATCGGATACAACGCCACAGCCGACGAGATCATCTCGGGATACCAGCAGATCATCGCCCGGTCGCACGCCCGCGGCCTGGCCGTCTACGGTGCGACGATCACCCCGTTCGCGGGATCCATAGTGGACTCGGCCACGGCCGAGAAGACGAGAACCGACGTCAACACCTGGATCACGACCAGCCACGCGTTCGACGGCGTCATCGACTTCGCCGCGGCTGTCGCGGACCCCGGCCATCCCACCGCGCTCAACCCCAGCTACGACAGCGGCGACCACCTGCACCCGAACGATGCCGGCTGCCAGGCCATGGCCAACGCTATCGACCTGCGGATGCTCGTGCGGGATCGATGACGATCGGGCGCGCTGCAGGCCTGGCGTAGCCTGGCTGGCGTGATCGATGGTGACGAGCCGCCGGACGGCGATGTCCGGTATATCGTCCCGGCGATCCCCACGTCGGCCAGCGCAATGATCTTTGACCGCAAGGGCCGGCTCCTCATCGTCAAGCCGACCTACAAGTCGGGCTGGACCATTCCCGGCGGCGTCATGGAGGCCGATGGGGAAACGCCGTGGGAGGCGTGCCGGCGTGAGGTCCGCGAAGAGTGCGGCCTTGACGTGACCAGCGGCCGCCTGGCGTGCGTGGATTTCCGCCGCCGCAGGCCCGGGCGCCCGGGAGGCATCCGGTTCCTGTTTGATTGCGGAGCGCTCGACGACGCCAGCCTCCGCGGCGTGGCGCTCCAGCCCGAGGAGATCTCGGAGCACCGGATCGTCCGCTTCGCCGAGGCCCTGACCCTGCTCAGGGGACCCATCCGGCGGCGGGTAGATGCCGCGCGCAAAGCGGGGACAGTCATCTATCTCGAAGATGGCCAGCAGGTGCCCGGGGTCGGCCGCTGACGCGGCTGAGCGCGCCTCGCGCGGTGGCCGCCGTGACGGCCCGGAGTCTGGCCTGTAGCGGGGTGACCCCGTCATCCCGGTTTCCGCCGCCGCGAATCCGGGGACGTTCTGCTGTGCCCCCCGTGTGCCTTTTCACTGAAGGTGGAACGGCAGGAAGGCGGGTACCGGGATGGACCAGGAGCGGCGTGTCGTCGTTGGCGTGAACGGGTCGATGGCTTCCCTCGCCGCGCTGCGCTGGGCAGCGCGGGAGGCCGGGCTACGCCAGGCCCGGTTGCACGTAGTGCGCGCGCTGGATCCCGGGCGGGTCCGGGCCGCGCCCTACGCGGGCTATGCGCGGCGGCTCGCGCCGGAGCAGGTGGGGCTGCCAACCAGCGCCCTGCTCAATGACCTGGTGCACGCCCTGCTCGGCAGCAGCCCGGAGGTCCCGGTGGACGCGGAGGTGGTTGACGGGCTGGCCGCCAAGGTACTGATCGACTGCGCCGCTGGCGCCGACCTGCTCGTGCTCGGCGACCCGGCGACCTCCCAGCTCGGGGTGATCGGCCCGGTGGCCCGGGCCTGCCTGCGCCACGCGCCGTGCCCGGTTGTGGTGGTCGGCGCCGACATCAACCGGCCGGTGCCAGCCTGACCAGCCCCCCCGTTCCGGTGCCCCGGCAAGCAGAACGGCGGGCCCGAAGGCCCGCCGTTCTCGCCGGTGATGCTGTCAGGCGGCGATCGCCGACCGTGACGTGGCCGGCTCCAGCGCCAGTTCGAGCACCTCACGGACATCGCTGACCGGGTGGATCTCCAGTGCCGCGCGCACGTTCTCCGGCACGTCCTCCAGGTCAGGCTCGTTCCGCTTCGGGATAAGCACCGTCGTGATGCCCGCCCGGTGCGCGGCGAGCAGCTTCTGCTTCACCCCGCCGATGGGCAGCACCCGGCCGGTCAGCGAGACCTCACCGGTCATCGCCACATCCGAGCGGACCAGCCGGCCGGACAGCAACGACGCCAGCGCCGTGGTCATGGTCACCCCAGCGCTCGGGCCGTCCTTGGGCACAGCACCCGCGGGCACGTGCACATGGACACCCCGGTCCTTCAGGTCGCCGACGGGGAGCTCAAGCTCCGCGCCGTGCGACCGGAGGTAGGACAGCGCTATCTGCGCGGATTCCTTCATGACGTCACCCAGCTGGCCGGTGAGCGTCACCCCGGTCGTGCCGGTCTCCGGATCTGCCAGGGACGCCTCGATGAAGAGCACGTCACCACCAGCGCCAGTGACCGCCAGGCCGGTCGCCACACCAGGAACCGCGGTCCGCTCGGCTGATTCCGGGGTGTGCCGTGGATGCCCGAGGTAGCCGTGCAGGTCGGCCGGGCCGACCGTGACCGGGAGCGTCGCGGTGGCCGCCGCGAGCTGCGCGGCGATCTTCCGCAGCACCCGGGAGATGCCGCGCTCCAGGGCGCGCACCCCCGCCTCGCGGGTGTACTCGGCCGCCAGGCGCCGCAGCGCGTCGTCGGTGAACGTCACGTCGTCACCGTCGAGGCCGGCCCGCTCCAGCTGCCGGGGCAGCAGGTGCATCCGGGCGATCGTCACCTTCTCGTCCTCGGTGTAGCCGTCGAGGCCGATCAGCTCCATCCGGTCGAGCAGCGGCTCCGGTATCGCCTCCGCCATGTTGGCGGTCGCGATGAACAGCACGTCGGACAGGTCCAGCTCGACCTCGAGGTAGTGATCGCGGAATGTGTGGTTCTGTGCCGGGTCGAGCACCTCGAGCAGCGCCGCGGTGGGGTCACCCCGGTAGTCCGCGCCGAGCTTGTCCACCTCGTCCAGCAGGATCACCGGGTTCATGGAGCCCGACTCGCGGATGGCCCGCACGATCCGGCCGGGCAGCGCACCCACGTAGGTCCGCCGGTGACCGCGTATCTCGGCCTCGTCGCGGACGCCGCCGAGGGCCACCCTGGCGAACTTGCGGCCCATGGCGCGGGCCACCGACTCACCCAGCGAGGTCTTGCCGACGCCAGGCGGCCCGGCCAGGGCGAGAACCGCGCCGCTGCGGCGGCCGCCGACCAGAGTGAGGCCCCTGTCAGCCCGGCGCTTGCGGACCGCCAGGTACTCGATGATGCGGTCCTTGACGTCGTCGAGCCCGGCGTGGTCCGCGTCCAGGATGGCGCGGCTGCCGGCGATGTCGTAGGCGTCGTCGGTCCGCTCGTTCCACGGGATCTCCAGGACCGTGTCCAGCCAGGTGCGGATCCACCCGGCCTCCGGTGAGGCATCGGAGGAGCGCTCCAGCTTCTCGGCCTCTTTCAGCGCCGCCTCGGTCACCTTCTCCGGCAGGCCGGCCGCCTCGATGCGGGCCCGGTAGTCCTCTTCCTCCGACCCAGGCTCGCCGCTCAGCTCGGACAGCTCCTTGCGGATCGCGGCGAGCTGCTGGCGGAGCAGGAACTCCCGCTGCTGCTTCTCCATGCCTTCGCGGACGTCGTTCTGGATCGTCTCGGTGACATCCAGCTCGGCGATCTGGTCCCTGGCCCATCCGGTCAGCCGCTCCAGCCGCTGCTCCGGGTCGATCGTCTCCAGCAGCTCCTTGCGCTGCTCGAGAGTCAGGTAGGTCGCGTACCCGGCGCTGTCGGCGAGGGCCGACGGGTCGGTGATCCGCTGCAGCACGTCGACGACCTGCCACGCCCCGCGCTTCTGCAGGATCGTGGCGGCCAGCCCACGGTACTCGCGCGCGAGCTCGTGGGCGCGGGCGCTGGCCGGCGGCTCCTCCTCGACGGAGCCCTCGACCCACAGTGCGGCCCCTGGGCCGACCGTGCCGCTTCCGATCCGGACCCGGGAGAGGCCGCGGATGGCCGCGGCGGGCTCGCCGCTTGGGAGCCGGCCTATCTGCTCGACGGCGCCGAGCGTGCCGACGGACGAGTACTTGCCGTCCACCCGGGGCACCAGGAGCACCTGGGGTGTGGCTTTGCTGGCGCCATCCGCGCCGGCCGATATCTGCGCAGCCTCGATGGCCGCGCGCGCCTCGGTGCCCGAGGTGTCCACCGGGACCACCATGGTGGGCAGCACCACGGTGTCATCCAGCGGCAGCACCGGCAGCGAGAGAGCGTCGCTCATGAAGGATCACTTCCCTTAAGAATTACTTGATTACACCCCCTTCAAGCTGAGCGCTGCGCGAGTTGTTCCCTGACCCGTTTCGCCCGCAGCGGACGGCCGTAGCGCCTCCACGGCCGCTCGCAGCGGACGGCCGTGGAGGCGCTGGGCGGCACAGTCTCATGCCTGTATAGACGCAGAGTATACCTCGAGTGTATTCTCGCGGCATGAGTGTTCCGCTTACCCTCCTTGGCCTGCTCGAACGGGAGCCGAGCCACGGTTATGACCTGAAACGCGACTATGACGCCTACTTCGGCCGGGGCAAGCCACTGCCGTTCGGCCAGGTCTATGCGACCCTCGCGCGGCTGTCCCGCGACGGGAAGGTGCTGGCCGGGGAGACCGAGCCAGGCTCAGGGCCCGACCGCAAGCGCTACGCCATCACCGACCTGGGGGTGAGCGAGGTCGAGGCGTGGCTCACCGAGCCGGTCGAAGCCGAGCCGCACCTGCAGACTGTGCTGTTCGTCAAGGTCACGCTGTCGCTGATGCTGGGCCGCAACGCCGGGAGTTACCTCGACATCCAGCGTGGCGCGCACCTGCAGCGGATGCGGGAGCTCACCGAACTGAAGCAGACCGGCAGCCTGGTCGATGCGCTCCTCGCCGATCATGGCCTGTTCCATCTGGAAGCCGATCTGCGGTGGATGGACATGACCGCCGCCCGGCTGTCCGCCCTCGCGAAGGTGGTGCACCCGTGAACGCCAGCGTTCCCGCCCTTCCGGCCGAGCCCGGTCCCCGGGGCGGCCTGATCGAGGCATACGACGTCGTCTTGTCGTTCGGCCAGACGCCCGCGCTCCGGGGCGCCAGCGTGTCGGTGGCGGCCGGCCAGATCCTGGCCGTGATGGGCCCGAGCGGGTCGGGCAAGTCGACGCTGCTGCACTGCCTGGCCGGGATCCTGATACCCGGCTCTGGGGAGGTCTGGTTTGACGGCCGCCGGGTCGACACCCTGGGCGAGACGCAACGCAGTGCCCTGCGCCGGGACCGGTTCGGGTTCGTGTTCCAGTTCGGTCAGCTCGTGCCCGAGCTGACCGCCGAGGAGAACGTCGCCCTGCCGCTGCTGTTCGGCGGTCTGCGGCGGGCAGCGGCGCTGGCCGATGCCCGGGCCTGGTTCGGGCGGCTCGGCCTCGACGGGCTGGAGCAGCGCAGGTCCGGGGAGCTGTCCGGCGGGGAAGCCCAGCGCGTCGCGCTGGCCCGCGGCCTGGTCGCCCGGCCCGAGGTGCTGTTCGCCGACGAGCCGACCGGGTCGCTGGACTCACTGACCGGCGAGCACGTCATGAAGCTGCTGACCGCCGCCGCCCGTGAGCAGGGCACCACCGTCATCCTGGTCACCCACGAGCCCCGGGTGGCCGCCTACGCCGACCGCGAGGTCATCGTCCGCGATGGCAAGGTGACGACGCTGTCGCCGGAACGGGTCACCTCATGATCCGCTTCAGCCTTCGGCTCACCCTGCGCAGCGGCCGGGAGGCGGCCGTCCGGCTGGCGCTCACCGCGGCTGCCGTCGCGCTGGGAGCCGGCCTGCTGCTGAGCACCCTGGCGGGCATCAACGCCGTCAATACGCAGAATGCCAGGTACGCCTGGCTCAACACGGGGGTCGCATCGAGCGCGCCCGCCCGGCCCGCGAGCACGGGCGCGAGCACGGGCGCGCCAGCGCCGGACCCGCTGTGGTGGCTGCTGCGGGCCGACTACTTCGGCACCCAGATCGTCGGCCGGGTCGATGTCGCCGCCACCGGGCCCAGTTCCCCGGTCCCGCCGGGCATCCCGCGCCTGCCCGGCCCGGGGCAGTTCTACGCCTCCCCGGCCTTCGGCAAGCTCCTGCGCTCGACCCCGGCCGCGCAGCTCGGCGACAGATTCCCCGGACGCCAGATCGGCACGATCGGCGCGTCGGCGCTGCCCGCCCCGAACTCGCTGCTCATCATCATCGGCCACACCGCCAGCCAGCTCTCCCGCGTTTCCGGCGCCACCCAGGCCAGCAGCGTCCGGGGCACCGCACCTAACGTCTGTGATGGCCAGAACTGCCTGGTCCGCGTCGGCATCAACGCGAACGGCATCGACCTGATCTTCTCGATCGTGGCCCTGGCGCTGCTCTTCCCGGTGCTCATCTTCATCTCCGCGGCCACCCGGCTCGCCGCGGCCCGCCGGGAGCAGCGCTTCGCCGCGATGCGCCTGGCCGGCGCGACGCCCAGACAGGTCTCGGTAGTCTCCGCAGTCGAGTCGACTACCGCCACGATCGTCGGCGTGGCCGCTGGCTTCGCTCTGTTCTTCCTGTTCCGCCCGGCGGTCGCCGCGATTCCCTTCACCGGCTCGCCGTTCTTCCCCAGCGACCTGTCGCTCAGTCTGCCCGACATCCTGATCGTCGCGGTCGGAGTCCCGGCCGCAGCCGCGGCCGCGGCCCGGCTCGCGCTGCGGCGGGTGCACATCTCCCCGCTCGGCGTCAGCCGACGCGTCACGCCGGCTGCGCCCCGTGCATACCGGACGATCCCGCTGCTCGCGGGCATTATCGAGCTCGCCTGCTTCGTCGCCATCGGCCGCCCCGGGGGCACGTCCGGCCAGATAGCCGCGTACCTGCCCGGGTTCCTCCTGATCATGGCCGGGTTGATCATCGCCGGCCCATGGCTGACCATGGTCGGCTCCCGGGTGATGGCCCGGCGCACCAGCCGGCCCGCCACGCTCATCGCCGCGCGGCGGCTCGCCGACAGTCCCCGGGCCGGCTTCCGCGCCATCAGCGGGCTCATCCTCACCCTGTTCATCACCAGCGTGGCCGTCGGGGTGATCACCACGATGGACGCCAACCGCGGCTTCTCCAGCGGCGGCCCGGTGGCCAGCGCCACCCTGATCGACTGGTTCACTAACCCGGACTCAGCTGGGCGAACCGCGAACGTACCGCCGGTCCCGGCCGCGGTGCTGGCGAAATGGCGCTCCATCCCGGGCGTCCAGGGCGTGTCGCTGACCCATACGAACCCCCTCGGCGTCACCATTCCCGACGCGAAGGCGGGCCTGCCGTCAGGCTGGGGCCCGGTACCTGCGGGCCTGGTCTCGTGCGTCCAGCTATCCCGCACGCCGGCGCTTGGCCGCTGCCCGGCCGGTGCGGCAGCGGCGGTGGTCCCGACGCAATTCCCCATCACCTTCAGCTCGTCCCAGGCCGCTATCGTCTGGCCTGCGGCGGCCATCTCGGCCCAGCGCTTGCAGCATCTCCCGGTCCTGTCCATCACCGTGGGCACGAACGGATCGGCGTCGGCGATCGAGGGAGCCCGAACCGCCCTTGAGGCCGCCTACCCGGGCGAGAACCTTCCTCCCACCACCATCGGTGAGACCAGGGCCGGGCTCAACTCGACCCTCGCCGGAGAGCAGCAGCTGGCGAACGTGGTGATCCTGACCAGCCTGCCCATTGCCGGCTGCACCCTGGCTGTGAGCATCGCGGCAGGCCTGAGCGAGCGCAAGCGCCCGTTCAGCCTGCTGCGGCTCACCGGTGCCCCGCTCGGCATGCTGCGCCGCGTCGTGGCCCTGGAAAGCGCGGTCCCGCTCGTGATCGTCGCCGTGGTATCGACGGGGGTAGGGTTCCTGGCCGCCCAGCTGTTCCTCACCTCGCAGCTGCACTACTCGCTCCGGCCGCCCGGAACGGGGTATTACCTCATCGTCCTGGCCGGGCTCGCCGCCTCCCTCGGGATCGTCGCCTCCACCCTGCCCCTGCTCAACCGGCTCACCGGGCCCGACACCGCCCGGAACGAGTAAGAAAACGAAGAGTGGTTAAGTTCTTCGCCCCTGGCGGGGCCAAGAACTTAACGGATAAGGGTTATCCACAGGTTAGTTCGAGA
>OBLT010001305.1_pt1 | contig 16059 bp, 11 predicted proteins | sample 1518721 | NCBI WGS metagenome assembly OBLT01 (sample SAMEA3539307, study PRJEB22396) | soil metagenome | biome: tundra; feature: field; material: soil | place: USA | collected 2010-05 | depth 0.15 m | reverse complement strand
GGTACTACGACCCCGACGTTTGCTCATGCGTGTATGAAGGACACCAGAACGAATTCGAGCGCTATCAGATGGCGATGAGGCAAGAAACTGACACCGCTCAGTACGCCGCCGAATCGGGGGACCAGGAGGTCGCCTCATTGAACGCTTTGAACGGTGCGATGTTTCCTCCGCTGATATTCTGGGTTGGCGGATTTGCCCCCGGATATTTTATTGGCGGCTAGAGAGGTGGTGCAATGGTCGAAGATCCGACATCGGATTCTGGTGCAGGGTCGCTCGATCCGCCGGGTTGCTTCCGAGAAAGGCATTGACCCGAGAACCATCCGCAAGATGCTGGATCATGTCGGACAGTACGATGCGTGTGACAAATTCCTGGATTGTGCTCTGTCATACAGACTGAATTTTCGGTAACGACAGGGGATGCGAATGATCGTCGTGCTGGAGAAGGTCAGATGAGTTGCGATCGCTCCGCGCCGGGGAGCCTCGCTGCTCGAGAGGATACCCGACCTCCCAGTCGTATTGAACCTGTCGACCCTCGCCAGAAGCATTGCACGGCGAATCGGGAGCACTGGGGCGCCATGGCGGCCCGCATGGATACCTGGGACGGCCTCGGGGCTTACTATCATCGGCGTCTCGAGGAGATTTACCAATTTCTGATTCCACCAGGGAGTCGGGTCGTGGAGCTCGGATGCGCCCGGGGCGACCTGCTGGCTGCCCTTTCCCCGTCTTACGGGGTGGGCGTCGATCACTCGGCCGCGATGATTCGTCGCGCACGCAGACGCCATCCGGAGTTGAGCTTAGTCTGCGCCGACGTCGAAGATCTTTGCATCACCGGTCCGTTCGACGCGATCGTACTTTCGGATCTCGTGAACGATCTATGGGACGTCGAACGCGCCTTCGATGAACTCGCACGGATCTCGAACTCGCGCACCAGGATCATCCTGAATACCTACAGCCGACTCTGGGAACTGCCGCTGGCGGCGGCGGCCCGGCTCGGCGTGGCGATGCCGCGGCTGCGGCAGAACTGGCTGACTGTCCCGGACATCGAGAACCTGCTGCGGCTCTCGGGCTTCGAGATGATCCGGCACTGGAGCGAGTTCCTTTGGCCGCTGGCGACGCCGCTCGTCGCGCCCGTCGCGAACCGTGCGCTGGTGAAGCTCTGGCCGCTGCGGCACCTCGCGCTCGCCAATTTCGTTGTCGCGCGGCCGGCGACCTCGCGACCCGTCGCTCCGGCGCCCAAGGTGTCCGTGGTCGTGCCGGCCCGCAACGAGGCGGGCAACGTCGACGCGATCTTCGAGCGTACGCCGGAAATGGGCGGTGGCACGGAGCTCGTGTTCGTCGAGGGGCACTCGCGAGACGACACCTATGCCGCGATCGAACGCGCTATCGCCAGACGCCCACGGCGAGCCAGGCTCTTCCGCCAGGACGGCGACGGCAAGGGCGACGCGGTCCGCACGGGATTCGCGCACGCAAGCGGGGACGTCCTGATGATTCTCGACGCCGACTTAACGATGCCGCCGGAGGACCTACCTCGGTTCTACGAGGCACTGGTCTCCGGCAAGGGCGAGTTCGTGAACGGCGTTCGCCTGGTCTATCCGATGGAAGACCGGGCGATGGGCTTCTTCAACCTGCTCGGCAACAAATTCTTCAGTCAGGCCTTCTCGTGGCTGCTCGGGCAGCCGATCAAGGACACGCTCTGCGGGACGAAGGTGCTATGGAGGGGCGACTACGAACGGATAGCCAACAACCGCGCCCACTTCGGCGATTTCGATCCCTTCGGCGATTTCGACCTGCTCTTCGGGGCGGCGAAGCTGAACTTGAAGATCGTCGACATGCCCATCCGGTACCGGGAACGGGCCTACGGCACCACCAACATCCGGCGCTGGCGGCACGGATGGTTACTGCTCAGGATGTTGCTCTTCGCCGCCAGGCGCCTCAAGTTCCAGTGAGACGCTGCTGCCGCGCGCGCTGCGCGCGATACCAGTCGATCGTCCGCCGGATTCCTTCGGCGAAGCTCGTGTTCGCTCGGAAGCCAAACTCGCGTTCGGCGCGAGAGACGTCGAGGCAGCGTCGCGGCTGCCCGTCGGGCATCGTCTCGTCCCACTCCACCGCGCCGACGAAGCCGGTTGAACGAATGACGAGGTCGGCAAGCTCGCGAACCGAAATCTCCTGCCCGCTGCCGAGATTCACCGGGTCGGGTTTGTCGTATTGCGCCGTCGCCAGGACGATTGCTCTCGCGCAGTCTTCAACGTAGAGGAACTCGCGGGTCGCGCGCCCGGTTCCCCAGACCTCGATCCGCCGCTCGTTGTGTTCGATCGCGTCGATGCACTTCCTGATCAGGGCCGGGATCACATGGGACTTCTCGGGGTCGAACGAGTCACGGGGACCGTAAAGGTTCACCGGCAAGAGAAAGATGGCGTTCAGCCCGTACTGTGCGCGATACGCCTGCGCCTGAACGAGCAGCATCTTCTTCGCCAGCCCGTAGGGCGCATTGGTCTCCTCGGGGTACCCGTTCCAGAGTTCGTCCTCGCGAAACGGGACCGGCGTGAACTTCGGATAGGCACATACCGTTCCCACCGCGACGAATTTCTCGACGCCACGGAGACGAGCCTGTTCCATGAGCTCAACGCCCATGGTCAGGTTATCGTAAAAGAATCTCCCCGGGTTTGCGCGGTTCGCGCCGATTCCGCCCACCAGGGCAGCGAGGTGAAGCACGATCTGCGGACGGAGCGAGTCGTACATCCGAGCCACGTCGGCCGCCTTCCGCAAGTCGAACTCCGCCGAGCGAACAGCAACCGAGCTGCATCCCGACGTTTGAAGCTGTTCGACAACGTGACTGCCTAGAAACCCCGCGCCACCGGTGACGACGATGCGTTTTCCAACCAGATGCACGGTGTCCCCCGCCTTTTCGTCGCGATCATTCATCCTACCCGACCGTCTTACCCGATCGTCGGAGTCATGGCGAGGTGTTGAGTGCTGTAGAAGGCCGTACCATCTGCGAGCAAAGCGTTAGATTTCCGGCCTTGTAGCTGCTATCTGTCTTCGAGTTTTGTCTGCCCGAGTTGTCAGGTATGAGGCCGTTCCAGACGACGGCCGAACTCAGCAGAGGCGTGTCGAGAGGAATAAGCGCCAGCAGTCAGAAGGAACGCGATGAAAGAGAGGCCTTCAGCCGAATCCGCGGCCGGGTTGCACGGCTTGATCGGGCAAGCGCCAACGATCAGGACCCGCTTCGGAACTCCTATCCTTTCGGTGGCACTCTTCGCGTTTCTGCTCGCGGTCTTCGCCGCCAGCCCAGTAATTACCTCGACCGATTCGCGCTGGTCGATCCATACCGCCATGAGCTTCGCGAAGGGGCACGGTGGCGACCTGACCGAGTATCTCCCGATCATCGCGAAGCAGAAATTCTATTCCATTGAATACCCGGATGGCCGGCCCCGCACGCGCTACCCCATCGGCACGGCGCTTCTGGCCATGCCGGCCGTCGTCGTCATCGCGTGGCTCCGCCCCCAATGGGCGGAAGGGCTGCCGAACGGCGTCCCAGTCAGGACCGAGCAGTTCATCGCCAGCATCGTTGGGGCAGCCGCCGGCGTCGTTTTCTATTGGGTTATTCTTTCCCAGTTTCAAAGCCAGGCGATCGCGTTGGCATCCACCGCCATCTTCTCCTTCTGCACCTCGATCTGGTCGACAGCGACGCGCGCGCTGTGGCAGCACGGCCCATTGGTGCTGATGCTGGTGATTGCCATGCTCCTGCTGGTTCGCGCGCGGAAGCGACCAGAGTTGATTCAATACGTGGCTCTTCCGCTCGCCATGGCTTATCTCATCCGACCGACCGCCATTGTATCGATCACCGTGCTCAGCACCTACGTGCTGCTCTTTTATCGCGCGTGGTTAGTGCGATACATGTGCTGGGCAATGTTGGTTGCAATTCCATGGATTGCGTACAATTTCACGATCTACCACCGTCCGGTCCCGCCTTACTACCACCGTGAGGCGTTCTCGGTGTTTACGCGATTCGTCGAAGGACTGCTGGGCAACCTGTTTAGCCCATCTCGCGGACTGTTCGTGTTTTCGCCCGTTCTGCTTTTTGCGCTGAGCGGATTCGTTCTTGCGCTGCGCGATCGAGAGCAGCGCCCGCTGAACCTCGCCTACGGCGCCATCATTGTCGGAAATACGATCATCATCGGCGCGGCGTCGAGGTGGTGGGGGGGGCACTCGTTCGGACCGCGCTTCATGACGGATATCATTCCGTTTCTTGTGTATTTCACGGCCTTTAATTTCCGATTGCCGGAAACGATCCGGCCCCGTACGCAGATCGCGGTTTCCGCCGTCGTCGCGGTGCTTGCCTTGGTGAGCCTGACGATTCACGCGCAGGGAGCGCTTCGGTACGCGACGTGGCAATGGAACATAGCTCCGAGGAATATCGACCAGGACCCCACCCGCGCCTGGGATTGGCGCGATCCACAGTTTGCCCGGATCTGGCACCCCTGAGGACGTTGGGCCGTTGCCCGAACCGTGTGCGATCCATCAAGAGACCTGGCCGCCATCTCCGTGACAGCACACGCGCCCTCGTCCCGGAGCAGGCTCGCCAATGTCGTAGAGACGAAGTTGCGTTGGCTGTTCCTCATCTACGCACTGCCCTCGGTAATCGTTCTCTCCATCATCATGGCGCCGTTTCAGGTTGCCGACGAGCTGGCGCATATTGAGCGCGCCGACCAGATCAGCCACGGCAGGATGATTTCACGTCGTCTCGGCGGCACTATCGATGGTAGCTGGATCGTGATTGGCGCCCTCTATCAAAACATGCCGTTTCATCCGGAGGTGACGCAGACCGTTGCGTTGGCCCGTGAGGCCGGGGCAATCCGATGGTCGGGACCCAAGCACCGCGTCAACTTCCAGGGCACCGCGCAATATGGCCCATTTCTCTACCTACCGCAGGTGATCGCCGTGCAGTTCGGCCGTCTGGCCGGTTCAAGCCTCGCCCGGACTCTGGTGGCAGCGCGCATGATCAACGGGTTTGCGGCCTGCGTCGTCGGCTTCCTTGCGCTCTCGATTTGTCGGCGCGGGCGGGCCCTGACCTTCGCGACACTGCTGCTGCCCATGACCCTGTCGCAGTTCGGCTCGGCCTCGCAGGATGCGTTGCTCATCAGCCTCTCGATTCTCGCTGTCGCAATGGCTTCGCGCGCCCTCACCGGGCAGCGACCGGCCAGCACGGCAGAGTTCGCCGTATTCGCCTTCATCGTCGTGGCGACCACGCTGGCAAGGCCGCCGCAGTTCGCGCTTGCATTCCTGGCGCCAGCCTTCGTAGGCCGGCGAGATCCTGCCTGGAGAAGCAAAGGCCTGATAGCCGCGGTCGCGGTCGTGACGGTCATCTTCTGGATGCGAATCCTCTCGGGTCTGACACCGCCCATGCCGCCCGAACTGTCCGTATCTGGCCAATTCCAGCGTCTCCTCGGGGATCCACTCCTCCTGCCAGCGGTCATGATGAATTCCTTTGCCAAGGACGGACTCTGGCTTTTGAAGACGGTTGTCGGCTATCTGGGATGGACCGATACGCTGATGCCGAACTGGTATTATCTGACCGCCGCGGGCGCACTGGTCGTGGCCATGATCGCGCCGGGAAATCGCGGGCCCGTTCTGTGGCCAGGCACGCTGGCGCTACTCACGTTCGGTGCGCTGCTCACCGCGTTGTGCGCCGCCCTGTATATGACCTGGACGCCTCTGGGCCAGGCGACGATCAATGGAATGCAGGGTCGCTACATTCTGCAGGTGCTGCCGCTCTTGGCCTGGGTAGTTCCCGAATGTGGCCCACGTCTTGAACGAGTGCTGGCGCCGACCTGGTATCCGGTCCTTCTCTTCCCGCTGATAACACTGGCGGTGACCCCCGTCGTCATCATGGAGCGCTACTACGGCAGTTGGCCGGTCATGGCGGAATCGCTCAAGGCGCTTCTGTTGACGTGACACTCGCGTGATGACTACAACGCGTTCGTGTCGTGAGAAAAGGTCCCTGGGGCCGTTTCTTCCTCCCGATCGAGAACTACTGCGTGCGTCAGCGGACTCTGAATGAACCTCGGCATCGTCACACCGCAGCTCAGTCACTACGGGGGCTCGGAGGTTTACCTGCTCGAATGCTTGCGCCGCTGGCAGGACGTGATGGACGTCACGCTGTATACGCCGCTCTACCGGCGCGACCTGCTGGCCGAATTTGACATCGGATCGCGGGTCAAGGTCGTCCGGCTTGCGGGCGGACGCACCGGCCGCAACGCGTTCTTCTACAACACGGTGGTGCTTCCGAGGGTCTGGGAGCAAAAGATCGGGCCTCACGATCTCTATTTCCTCTATTTGTTCCCGACGCACTTCATTCAACGGCGCCCCTCCGTTTGGTTCGCCGCCGAGCCGCTTCGAGCCCTCTACGACCTGCGTCGAGAGCCTCACGGGGGCGACACGGTCAGCATTCATCTGTATCCGAAGATAAGTTACGACCGGGTCAGCGTGTCGGAGCTGGACGTGTTGCTGCACCTCATCGAGACGATCGACTCCTCCGCAGGCATCGATCGGCTCGCCACCAACAGCCGCACCACCGGAGAGTACCTGCGAACGATCTACGGTCGCGCTCCCGATCGGGTGGTCTATCCGGGGGTGAACCTGCCCGCGACGGTATCGCCGCCGTCGTCGTCAGACCCGCTTCTGTTCGTCGGCAACCTCTGGCAGCACAAGCGCGTCCATCTGGTGATCCAGGCGTTGGCCCGGCTACCGAACGGCAGTCTCCGGATCGTCGGCGAAGGGCCCGAGAAGCAGAACCTGCGCCGACTGGCGCGCGGTCTCGGCCTCGATGGGCGAGTGGTGTTCAGCGGCCGCGTCGACCAGAACACGCTGAGCGACGTCTACGCGCGGTCTTCCATCTGCGTCTACACTCCTCAACGCGAGCCATTTGGAATGGTGCCTCTCGAAGCAGCGGCGGCCGCGAGGCCGGTGATCGCCACCGAGGGCGGCGGATACAGCGAGGTCCTCAACGACAGCTGCGCCCGCTTCGTGCCCGCTCATCCCGACAAGATCGCGGAGAGCATCGCTGCGGTGCTGGGCGATCCGGATCTCGCCCGCCGCATGGGGAACGCGGGACGCGAGATCGCTGCCCGCCACAGCTGGGAACGGACGGCGGGTGAGCTACTCGACCTCTTCCGCGAGACCGTCTCGCGTCGCGTGGCCCGCCCACGGCGGCCGCTGCTCGGTGCGCACTACTATCCCTGGTATCGCGCCGGCGACCAGCCGCAGCACTGGAACGAGAACCTAGAGTTCGCCGCCGTCACGGATCCGCCGCCCGGGGGCGCCTATTCCTCCGGAGATCCGGGCCTGATCCGCAGTCACTTGCAGATGGCCGCCGATGCGCAGCTCGACTTCTTGGTGGTCAATTGGCAGGTCACCTTTCAGGGATTGAACCCGACCGAGGTCGAGGCAACGCGAATGCTTTTTGCCGCCGCGGAGAAAGCGCCCCGGCCGCTGGCACTCGCCATCCTCTTGGCGATCAATACGGAAGACGCGAGGGTGGTGGAGGGAGCCTTGAACACGCTCCGAACCGAGTTCATGCCGTCCCCCGTCTACCACCGCCTGCGGGCTCGTCCACTTCTCTGGTACTACCTAAGCGGCCCGTTTCTCGGCTTCCTCTTCTATCATCGCGACCTGCTGTCTCGGCTCACGCGCGGCTGCCACGCGATCGCCACGGGCCAGCTCATCTTCAACCAGTTCGTTCCGCGCCTGCTGCGGGAGTTCTTCAGCGGCTGGTGCGTGTACTCGCCGCTGCAGGTCGGCCGCCGCACGGTGCGCGAAGGGATCTGGACCAGCAGCTACCGTTCCTTTGCAGAAGACGGCGGCGCCGTTCGCGTCTTCACCGTTTGCCCAGGCTACGACGACACGCGCCTGGCCTCACCGCAGCGCAGTCAAAGCCGTTACCGACTCACCTCGCGGCGGGGAACGCGCACCTACGAGCACATGCAGCAAGTCGCCCTAGACCTCGAGCCGTGTCCGGACCTAGTCGTGGTCACGAGCTTCAACGAGTTCCACGAGAACACCCACATCGAGCCATCGCTGGCGTTCGGCGATACGTTCCTTCGTTCCACCCGGTCTTTCAAAGAAGCGCTGCGACACCGCCGAGCGAGGCCCTGATCCATGGGAGAATGGCAGCGTTGGATTCGCTCGGGAATCATCCGCAGCTCGCGACTGCCGTGGATCCGCACCCTCTATCGAAAGGCATGCCAGCTCGGCACGTGGGTGGTGGGCCGCCAGCTCGCGAGCATACCGGGAGTCGAGGCGGTCTACGCGCGACATAGCCATCCCCGCTCCGTCACGTTCGCACCCGGCCAGAGCGATCTCGATCTCACCCTGGTGCTCGACGACGGCGCCGCGCAGGACGCGGCGCTCGTGCGCGCCTGCACGGACCGAGTCGACGCCTTGAGCCGTGTGTTCTGCTTCGTCTGGCCGCAGGACGCGCGCTTCGTCGCCCGGCGCGAGCTCGCGCAGATCGAGGCGTGGCCCGGCGCGGCCGAGATTCTGAGCGCGCCAAGCGGGTGGATCAGGATCGGTGGCCGAGAGGTGAGGCGTGAAGGCCAGCTTCCCGCCATCGAGAGGAATCGCATTCCGTTGCACCCGGAGTTCAACGCCTGGTGGCTCAACGTGCTGCAAACCCACGTGCTGACGCCCCAGACGAGCCTCGCCGAGGGTCACATGCGGCGCTGCTTCCGCGTCGCGATGAAGAGTCAGCTCCACCTGCAAGTCGGCCGCGGCCGCGTGGCTCCCTCGGCGGAAGCTTACCTGCCCGATTCGGAGGCAGCGTCGTTGTTTGCGGAGGACGCGGAGATGTCAGGGCTTCTCGGCGACCTCGAGCGCAAGGGCTTCTGGGCGCAGAATGGCGAAGAGCGAAAGGCCAGGATACTCCACCGCTCTCTCGCGCAGGCGGCAGAGTTCTATCGCGACCTGCCGGTCCCCCCCGACGCGGCGTGGGTGGCTCCCGCCGCCGGTCGATCGGCGGCGCTCGACGAGGCGCATCGCTCCGAGTTGCGGGATCGGCTCGACGGCGAGGGAGCGCTGCGCTCGATCGCCGGAACCATCATCGTCTATCCAACACCCCACTGGGCTCCCTGCGAGTATCAGATTGACCTCCTTCTCCACGACGACGTGCCGCCTGCAGCCTTCGGTGATGCGGTGCGTGCGATCAAGAGATCGTTCGGCGGCCGCACGTTCGGCATCGGCGGAACGCACGCGCAGATGACGTTGGTTCCGCGAAGCGCGTTCGAGCATCCCTGGTACTTCCTGGGCACACCGTTTCCGTTCCTTCACGAGCACGTCGCCGCTTTCGCAGAGACTCTCTTCGGATCACCGCCGCGCATCCCCGCCGCCCCTCCGAGCGCCGAGCGTCTACGGTGGTTCGCCCAATACTACCTCTTTCATCGTTTCACCCTGCGCTACCGGCCGCGATACGTCTCGAAGGATTGCAACTTCTGTCAGCTCGCTGCCATTCGCCTCTTTCTGGAGCACGGCGCGGTCTTGACCGATGCAGCGCAGGTCCGGCGCGCGTATCTGGACGCATTCGTGAAGCGGAGGGAAGAAAGCCAGGCGCTGGACTTCCTGCTGCGCGGCGACGGTGAGCGCCCCGACGAGATATCGTTTGCGGCCGCCCTGCAGCTCCAGTCGCGAGAGTACGACTCCGTCGAGGCTCTGCTGCGCCGCGATGGGGCGCTTTCTTGACGCGTGGCCGGCGTTGGGCGCTTCCGTTGTCGTTACCGAAAAATTAGATCCGAACGTATTGATGATGCAGTCGTCCGATAAGCGGCACCGCGGTGACTTGCTCGATGCGCAAAAGGCCAAAAATTAAGCTGGCGTTCCAGGTGGACCCTTCGATGCTACCGGCCTCGTACGATAGACATCGTGACGGATGACGCAAAGGAGGAGAAGGCTTACGTCACCTTCGGGCGTTAATACCGCCTATCCCCAAAAAAGGACCGAAGGAATTTCCCTGCAATCATAATTTTTTGTTACTGTGCAATTACATGATAAGTCAAGCGCGAGAAGATCCGTCCACATCAGATGCCATCTTCCATCCCGCCCCTTCATGGCTCCCTTTTCTCTATTGGGAGGTCGTCTTCGCTATGCTCTACGAAACATGGTTCGGCCGCTCGTACCTAAGCGGGCTTGCGGGAGAACTGGGTGTATCCGTTGGAATCGTGACGCTTCTCACAGGTTTGCCTTGGATCGGCTCGATCGGACAAGTCCTAGGCGCGTGGTGGCTCAGCCGAGCTGCCTCCGCGAAGCGCTATGCCTGGACGGCGATGGCTGTGGGACGGAGTGTGTGGATCTTTGTGATTTTGCTCGCGCTAGTTCCCGCCATATCCAAAGTTCAATGGATGGCTTGGACTGCAGGGATCGCCTGCTTTGCGAGCATTTGCTCGAGTTCGGGCGCGGTGGCGTGGCTTGCGTGGATGCATGGGGTCGTGCCGGCCAACCGCCGCGGCCTGTTCTTCGGCGTCCGCCAGCGTTTCTGGGTTATCGGCATCATCGCGGCGAATTTGCTCGGCTCGCTTTTGGTCGGTTGGCGGCGGGGAGGTCCCTATACCGGCTATGCTCTGCTCGGCGTACTCGCGGTATTCTCGGGCTGGATTTCACTCGGCCTTCTGGCCTTTGTTCCATCTTCGCCCCGCTCATCGGCGGTGTGCTTTGAAAAAAAAAGAGTTTTTAAAGCCTCTTCGCGATCCTCGCTTTCGCGTGGTGCTCGTGCTTTGGCCGTTGCTGAACGGCGTGGTGCAGATTATGGCCCCGTTCTTTCCTTATTTCTTCACCCGCGAAGTTGGCGTGCCCATGAGTCGAATCGCCCTCTGGATCATGGCTGGCAACGTGGGGTCGCTGATGACCGCGGGATTCCTCGGGGAGCGTATCGATCGCACCGGCAATGCGCTCGAGGTGCTGCGCTGGATGGGACTGCTTCTTGCGGTCTCGCCGCTCCTCTATGTTCTGCCGTCGAAGGCCGCTATCTTTTGGATCGCTCCTCCCGAGCATTTCGCGAGCGGTATCGCCAATGGCGGACTAAAAGTGGCCATCTTAAGTTTGCTTTGCGGTGTGACGCCGGAGGAAAGGAATTCGCTGTACTTCTGCGTCTACACAGCGTTCATAGGCGTTTTTGGCGCGCTCGGCACGTTCGCTGGCGGATTGCTTGTCAAGTTTTTTCAGGCGACGCCGGCGCTCCAGATCCACGGTTCAGGTTTCCGGGCTTTTTTCGTCGCCGGCGCGGCGCTGCGAGCGCTTGTTGTTATCTGCGGTGTGTGGTGGGCGCATCGCACGCTGGCCCATGATGGAGAGAGTTGCATCGAATGAGAAACTCCGTTTATCTCGCCTTAGCATTGGTCTTTGTTCAGCTTACATCCTGCCGGAACACCGACAATTCAAAAGCAGTCAAACCCGGAATTGCGCTGACATACGCCAACGACGTAATGACGGATGGCGCGGGCGCGCAGCTTCAAAGAGTGTACGGTATCTATGCCCTCTCAAGATATTTCCACGTACCGTATGTCCACACTCCCCTGAAAGAGATCGGCTACCAGGGATTGGCCGCGCTGGAAAGAAACGCCGGCTCTCCGGACATGCAGGACAAATATAACCGCTTCTTCACAATACCGTCCGATATTGAATTGCCCGAAAACACCATCTCTCGGTATATGAGTTCGCCCACTGTTGGAGACATCGAGCGCCTTAAGAATGAAGCGGGAAAAGAGAACAAATTTTACCTGGTAAAAATCTTATTGCCGTATTCAATCACGGATAGGAATACGGAGATATACCGCTGCCTCAAAGAAATTTCGCCATTTCAGTCCGCGCGTTCTAATACCTTTAGAATCGCCATTCATGTGAGAAGGGGTGAGCAACTTGCGCTCGATTCGCAGCTCGGCGCGGGCGACGAGCATAGGATTTTGCCGAATTCATATTATGTCTCTTCAGCAATGAGAATTGTCGAAGCCCTTAAGAAACTCGGCATACCTTTTGTTTGTGAACTTTACACGGAAGTTCCTTCTAAGGCCTTTGTGGTCACACCTCAATCCCACGGAATCAATGGGCGCATTTCCCACCCGGTCCTTATTGATCCCAAAATGAATCATATCGAGGACTTCGACGTTATCCCCAATCTGCGCAAATGCATAAACCTCGATCCCATCGAATCCCTAAAGGGAATGGCCACCGCTGATGCGTTGATCATTAGTCGTTCCTCATTTAGTTACTTGGCCGCGCTTTTTAGCAAAGGAATCGTAATCTACTACCCGTTTTGGCATCAACCGCTCAAGGAGTGGTTGATTTCCGATATAAGCGGGAACATTTCCTCCGAAGAGCTTCTCGAACAGTTGAAATCCTGGAAGGCTCAAACGCAGCAAGCGCCGCATCAGCGATCAGCCGCCACATAAGACTGCCCCGATCGCTGCTCCACGACACTAGCAGGTAACATGAAAGAGGGGTTGAGCTCCGTCGTATAGTGGTGAGAGTTGAAGTTCACCATTTGCGAGCAGGAGGAACGACCCCGATGCTGTACGCTGGAATAGATTACCACAAGCGGTATTCGCAGGTGCACGTGATAGACGAGCGAGGGCGAACACGAGCCACGGCGCGGCTGGCGAACGACTTCGGAACGCTGCACGGGTTCTTCGCGGGGCTGGCTGAACCGTGCCGGGCAGTAGTTGAAGCCGGCTGGAACTGGGGTGAGATGTACGACTGGCTCGACGCGATCGAGAACATCAGCGCGGTTGAGCGGGCGCATCCATATCGAGTTCGAGCAATTGCCGCGGCACAAGTGAAGACCGACTCGATCGACTCGCATACGTTGGCCCAGTTGCTGCGGGTCAATCTGATCCCACGAGCGTACGTACCGGGAAGTGAGACGCGACGGCTGCGAGAGGTCGTCCGCCAACGGGTGTTTCTGGTGCGCATGCGGACCATGGTAAAGAACCGCATCCAGGCGCTGCTCGCGCGCCATCATGTACCGCTGCCGGCAGTGAGCGATATCTTCGGCAAGCGCGGACGCGACTACCTGACCAATCTGAAGCTCGAAGACGCGGCACAGGAACTCTTGCGCCATGACCTCGAGTTGCTCAAGACCCTCAGCGAGGAAGTACGCGCGACCGAAAAATGGCTGCACCAAGCGACCGGCGGCGATCATCGGGTAGAGGTCTTGCGCACCATCCCGGGCCTCGGCGCGCTTCTGGCGACCGTGGTGGCATTGGAGATCGACCGTATTGAGCGCTTCGAGAGTTCGGCCAAACTCGCCGCTTACGCTGGTCTGCTGCCGACCACATATTCCTCGGGCGGACATACCTTCCACGGCAAGCTGATGCCGCAGAGCAACAAGTGGCTGCGTTGGGCGCTGGTGAAAGCAGCCTGGGTGGCGGTCAGGCTCGATCCTTACTTCCGGGCTCACTTCGCCAAGCGCCGCGCGCACAAACCGGCCCAGAGCGCGATCATCGCGACCGCGCGTCGTCTGCTCGAAGTTGTGTGGCACGTGCTGAAGGAAAATCGCCCATACCAGAACCGGCCGCCAACCGGCTCGAATCATGCGTCGCAGAACTCCTCGGCTGCCTTTGCAACAACCTAGCCGTCGGGGCTCGCTAGCAGGATAAGGAGCCGAGGATCGAATTAGTTACCACGTGTGGCAAGGCCACCAAGAGAAGGATGATCCAGATCAACGACCCCTGCGCGCCAAGGCGAGGAGAAAACACTTAGCTATAGGCAACACACGTCGGAGACTTGATCACCTCTTTCAGAGAAGGTTGTTGAGAAATCCTCTTCAGTGGGATCGACGGATCTGATGGGAACTGTATAGTGGAAGGAGGCCAGTTGGGTTGAGGAGGAAGCGGAAGATGCGGGGATACGATCGGCCACAGACCACGATGCTGACGGTGGTTAACCCTGAGCAGCGAGTGCCGGCCAACCATCCGATCCGGTTGATCAAAGAGCTGGCCGAGGTGGCTGTGGCTCCTCAAAACTTCGAATGAGTTGAAAGCCCTGGAGTTTTGGCGTTGGCCGCCCTAAAGGTCGCCGGTATGCTCAGGTTTGTGTCCGCGGCCCTTTCTGTGCTGGTTTGCTCGTTACTAAACGAAAAGGGGCCGAGCCCTTTCGAGCCCGGTCCCTTGTCTCACTTCGTGGCAAATTACTTCTTGACCTTCGCCTTCCGCGCCCGTGCCGCTGATCCATAGCGTTTACTGAAACACTTGCGGCATCGGCGATCCCGCCGCTTGATGAAGCTCGGAGCCAGGTCGTCGCTCCCGCAGTAGCGGCAAACCAGCTTGTCTGATTTCGAGTTGCTCCCCATCTCCTTCCGGGGCGGCGGTGCGGGCTCAGCCTCTTTCCGGTCAGCTTTCTTCCGGGCCGAAGATGGGGAGTGTCCGATCGGTAGTTTATGTCCGCCTTCCTTTGCCAGTTTCGCGTGTTCCATTCGCTCTAAATCTCCTTAAGCCGTAAGGGCTCGTCGGGATGTTTGCTCTGGTCGGCGTGTGAAGCGAGTGGTTCCCGCCAATTTTCCCAAGTCATTCGCGCAGAAGGGAGAAGCCGGCTATTTGCGCGGATCGACGGTCTGCACGATCAAGGCGATTGGAAGGCGAATGGAACCGGCGAAATCGCAGCAGAGAAAACGAGGGCCTGGTAAGAGCGGAAATTGCCCGAAATCTCCCGCCGCGCACGACTGGCTCCGTGCCGCGAAACGAGCAATGTGTGTGTCATTGGGGCAGCAAATCGCGCGCCTCGAGGAGGACCACATATGAGCTTGGATGCCGAGCTGAAGGTCGCGAAGAATCGAGAGAAACGATCATGAAGCGGCGGGCACCAGCTATCGGCCGTGAGGCGCTCGCCGTGGAAATCGCGGGCCTGTCGAAGCTGGATATTGATGAACTCCGTGAGCGCTGGAAAGCCATGTTCGGAAAGGCGCCGTCGCGCGATATCAGCCGGTCGTTCGTGACGCGCGCGATTGCATATCGCCTCCAGGAAAAGACTTTCGGCGGTCTCAAGCCCTCGACCCGACGCCTGCTGGCAGAGTTCGCCCATGACGGCGCTAACGGGTCGTCTTTGGCTGCGGCACCGTCTCGCATCGTGCAGTCCGGCGCGGTGCTGGTGCGAGAATGGCGCGGTATCAGCCATCAGGTAAGCGTTCTCGAAAAGGGATTTTGTTTCCGAGGCAGGCACTATCGTTCGCTCTCGGAAGTCGCGCGCGAGATCACCGGAACTCGATGGTCGGGTCCCTTGTTCTTTGGACTCAAGCGATCACAAGAGGGGAGCCGCGATGGAGCGCGCTAAGTCGCGAACACGGCGCTGCGCGATATACACCCGCAAATCTTCCGAGGAAGGACTGGCGCAGGACTTCAACTCGCTTCACGCGCAGCGCGAGGCATGCGAGGCGTTCATCAAAAGCCAGGCGGGCGAGGGCTGGCGGCTCATAAAGACCGCCTACGATGATGGCGGCCTTTCGGGCGGCACAATGGAGCGCCCCGCCCTGCAGCGCCTGTTGGAAGATATACAGCGGAGACTCGTCGACGTGGTGGTCGTTTACAAGGTCGACCGCCTGACCCGATCTCTCGCCGACTTCGCCAAGATGGTCGAGGTGTTCGACGCGCACGGCGTTTCGTTTGTCGCAGTCACCCAGCAGTTCAACACTACCACCTCGATGGGCCGACTTACGCTCAACGTCCTGCTGTCATTCGCCCAGTTCGAGCGGGAGGTAACGGGCGAGCGGATCCGTGACAAGATCGCCGCCTCCAAGCGCAAGGGAATGTGGATGGGCGGGGTGCCGCCGCTGGGCTACGACGTCCGCGATCGCAAGCTGGTAGTCAATCGGGCCGAAGCCGCGACGGTGAAACACATCTATGAGCGATATCTCGAACTCGGTTCCGTCCGGCTCCTGAGAGGCGATTTGGAGCGCCGCGAGATCGTCTCCAAGGTCCGGGTGTCGAAAAGCGGCGTGCGATCGGGTGGCCTGCAATTTTCGCGCGGGGCTTTGTACCAGATGCTGTCGAACCCGATCTACCTAGGCGAAATCCGTCACAAGAAGGA
>OBLT010001303.1_pt1 | contig 16061 bp, 16 predicted proteins | sample 1518721 | NCBI WGS metagenome assembly OBLT01 (sample SAMEA3539307, study PRJEB22396) | soil metagenome | biome: tundra; feature: field; material: soil | place: USA | collected 2010-05 | depth 0.15 m | reverse complement strand
TGCCAGGCAGTGGCGCGTATCGGCGCGTTCGGCGAGGCGGAACACGACCGATACCTGGCGGAGCTAGGTGCGCGCGGCGTGCGCCCCCGGCCGGCCTCGGGCGGCGTGGTCGCGTTCGAGCGCGCGGGTGTGGAGATCGACGTGGTGACGAACGCCAACCTGCGGGCCCACTTTGCCCATCGGGTGGAGTCCTTCCGGCCGGAGGCGATCCTGGCCTCCACCGACGATCCGGCGCAACTACTGCTGGAAGTCGCGCTGCGAGCAGAGAGCGCGCGGGTCTTCTACCTGGCGCGCGCCACACTGGCGGTGCCGTTCGGGCCGGATTGCGCGTTTCCCAGCGAGGCGAAAACCGAGCGCATCCGCGCGGCCGATCGGGTGGTTGGAGTAAGCCAATACGTGGCCGAGTACTTCCGCCGGTATGCCGGGATCGACGCGGTGCACGTGCCGATCTCCCTGCTGGAACCGGGGGAGTGGCCCGAATTGGGGAGCTTCGAGAGCGAATTCGTCACCCTGGTGAATCCCTGCGCCGTGAAGGGCATTTCGATTTTCCTGGCGCTCGCCGCCGCATTTTCGGGGACGGACTTCGCCGCGGTTCCGACCTGGGGCGCCAACCACCAGGACCGCGCCGCGCTGGCTGCCCACCCCAATGTGCGAGTGCTCGAACCGGTGGACGATATCGATGTGCTGCTCCGCCGGACCAAGGTGCTGTTGGTACCCTCGCTGTGGGCGGAGGCTCGCTCGCGGATCGTGCTGGAGGCCATGCTGCGCGGCGTGCCGGTGATGGCCAGCAATGTGGGCGGCATCCCGGAAGCGAAGATGGGCGTCCCGTATCTCTTGCCCGTCACGCGGATTACGAAGTACCAGCCGCGATTGGACGAGCAGATGGTCCCGGTAGCCGAGGTCCCCGAGCAGGATATCGCGCCCTGGCGGGAAGCACTCGGGCGGCTGCTGACGGAGCCCGCGCACTACCGCGAGATCTCGCGCCAGTCCCGCGCCGCCGCGTTGGAATATGCGCGGGCCCTCAGCGTGGAGCCTTTTGAGCGGCTGCTGGTAGAGGCCGTGGGGCAGGTCACCGGCCTGCCCAGTAAGACGAGTGGGCACGTGCCGCGGCACGCAACGGAGGATGCAAATGCGCCAAGCGTCGACACGAGTGTCGACGCGGCAAGCACGAGTGCTTGCGCCACGGTTTTTCGAGGGAGCCTCGAAACTCTATCCCCCGACAAGCGCCGACTGCTGGCTCTGCGCCTACGGAAGAAGGCTCTGCCCTCCGCCTGGTTCCCCGGAGCGGACTCCGTTCGGGGTCTCCGCCTGTTCTGGTTTCCCCATGCGGGCGGTGGCACGGCTTTGGCTGGGCAGGTCGAGGACCTGCCCTATTTGGGCATATGCCCGATCCGCCTTCCGGGGCGTGAATCCCGCATCGTCGAGGCTCCCTTCGAACGAATGGAGCCCCTGGTCGAAGCGCTTGCCAACGCTATCCAGGGCTATCTTGGGCGACCCTTCGCCTTCTTCGGACACAGCATGGGCGCCGTCGTGGCGTTCGAACTGTCCCGCCTGTTGCGACACCGCGGACAGCCCCTCCCTAGGGTTCTGATCGCATCCGGAGCGCGCGCGCCGCAGTATCGCCGGAATTACACGCCTCCGCCGGCTCCCTCGGACAGCCAGTTCCTCGAAGAATTGCGCCGGCTGGAGGGCATCCCCGGTGAGGTCCTCGACCGGCCTGCGTCCATGCGCGCGATTCTGCCGGCGTTGAAAGCCGATACCGCCCTCTATCGCGGCTACGTCTACACCGAGGACGCGCCGCTGCCGTGCCCCATACGGGCCTACGGCGGCCGGGAAGATCCGAATGTTCGGCTGGAGCACCTGGAGGCATGGGCGGAGCAGACCACTGGCTCCTTCGGCGTGCGTCTTTTTGCGGGCGGACACTTCTACCTGCGGGCGTGCCAGACGGAGATCCGCGCGGCGCTGGAGGAGGACCTCGGATGATCGCAGGCGTAATCGAGGTCTGGCGGATTCGACTGGATGACGCACGGGTGCCGCCGCCCACATCCGAAGAGGCCGCTCGGGCGGCGCGTTTCGTTGCGCCGGTTCTGGGGGAGCGCTATCTCCGCGCGCACGGGGCTCTCCGCGCGATATTGGCCCGGGTGACCGAGGCCGCTCTGGAGTTCGCCGTTACGCCGTCCGGCAAGCCGTATCTCCCCGGCGTTCCCGAGTTGAAGTTCAACCTCTCGCATTCGCACGGCATGGCCCTGGTGGGTGTAGCCCTGGAAGTGGAGATGGGGGTGGATGTCGAGCGCGTGCGCCCTTTACGCGAGTCTGAGTCGATCGCCGAGCGCTTCTTTCCGCCGAGCGAAGCGGCTGCGCACGCGTGCGTGCCGGCGCCCCTCCGAGAGCGCGATTTCTTCCGACGCTGGACGCGTATCGAAGCCGTCCTCAAGGCGCGCGGCGTCGGCCTCTATGGCGCAGGCGAAGAACCCGAAGGGGACTGGACTATACAAGGAATTGAAATGGGCGAGGAGTATGTAGCTGCGGTGGCCGCGCCGAAAGAAGGGATGAGGGTCGCGGTTCACGATTTCTAGTGTCCCGCGGTGGATTTGACAGGGGGCGCCGAAGCGTCGACACGAGTGTCGACGCGGCAGACACGAGTGTCCGCGCCACATAGGCTGGGAGCTGAAGACATGAAACTGACGATACTGGACGGATATTGCGTGAACCCCGGAGACCTTTCCTGGGATGCTCTGCGGCGGTTCGGCGAGGTGGAAGTGTTCGACCGCACGCGCGTGGATGAAGTGCTGGAGCGTGCCGCCGGCGCCACCGTCGTGCTCCTCAACAAGACCTCGATGCCTGGGTATATATTGCGGCAACTGCCGGAACTGCGGTACATCGGGGTGCTCGCTACGGGGTACAACGTAGTGGACGTGGAGGTGGCGGCCGAACGGAGCATTGTGGTCACCAACATTCCCACCTACGGAACGGCTTCGGTGGCGCAGTTCGTCTTCGCGCTGCTGCTGGAACTGTGCCACAACGTGAAACTGCATTCTGACGCCGTGCGCGCCGGGGAGTGGGCGCACAATCCCGACTGGAGTTTTTGGAAATCGCCCCTCATGGAACTCTCGGGGAAGACCATGGGGATCGTCGGCTTCGGACGCATCGGGCGGCAGGTCGGGCGCATCGCGGACGCCATGGGCATGCGCGTCCTCGCCAACGACACCTACCGCGGCGACGAGCCCACCTTCCCCGGCTTCCGCTGGGCCGGCGTAGACGAACTCCTCCGCGAATCCGACGTGGTGACCCTGCATTCCCCGCTATTTCCGGAAACGCGCGGCATGATCTACGCCGGCAGCCTGACCCTGATGAAGCCGACCGCAATCCTGATCAACACCTCGCGCGGACCGCTGGTGGTGGATCACGATCTGGCGGACGCGCTGAACGCCGGGCGCCTGGCGGGCGCCGGGCTGGATGTCCTGTCGGTGGAACCGCCTACCGAGCACAATCCCTTGCTTTCGGCCCGTAACTGCCTGGTAACGCCGCACATCGCCTGGGCGACGAAGGAGGCGCGGTCGCGCCTGATCGACCTGGTTGTGGAGAATATCACCGCATTTATGGCGGGAGAGCCGCGAAATGTGGTACGGTGAACGAAAATAGCGGTAACGTGTTCCGTTAAATCGGACAGGAGCGGCTGGTATGGATCGAAGACACTTCTTGATTGGTTCGGCTGCGGCGTTCGGCGCTGCGTCGAGCATGATTGGCAGTCCGAACGACACCGTGCGGGTCGGCGTGATCGGCGTCGGTGGCCACGATTGGACTTCCATCGGAAAAGGTAAGTCCCTCGGTGGACGTGGTAAGGACCACTTGCAGGGCTTCAGCAAGTTGCAGAATGTCGAGGTTGCGGCAGTCTGCGACGTGGATCAGAGCCACCTGGACTTCGGCGTCGGCCTGATCGAAAAGGCCACGAACAAGAAGCCCAAGGCGTATGCCGATTTCCGGAAACTGCTCGAAGACAAGGATATCGATGCCATCTCGATCGCCACGCCGAATCACTGGCACACTCCCATTGCCATCATGGGTTGCCAGGCGGGTAAGGACGTCTACGTCGAGAAGCCGTGCTCGCACAATATGTTCGAGGCCAGGCAGATCGTCGCGGCGGCGCGCAAGTACGACCGCATGGTGCAGCAGGGCAGCCAGATCCGTTCGTCGAAAGCTGTGCAGGAAGCCGTGCAGAAGATGCGCGAGGGCCTGATCGGCGATGTCTATCTCTCCCGCGGCCTTTGCTTCAAATGGCGCGACACGATTGGCCGCACCCAGGTGGGGCCGGTGCCCGCCGGCGTGGACTACGATCTGTGGACCGGACCAGCCCCCAAGCACGACTTCTCCCTGAACCGCTTCCACTACAACTGGCACTGGTTCTGGGATTACGGCAACGGCGACCTGGGCAACCAGGGCATTCATGAGATGGATGTGGCGCGCTGGGGCCTGGGCGTGAAGTATCCGTCGAAGGTCAGCGCCATCGGCGGCCACTTCATGTTCGATGACGATCAGGAAACGCCCAACACGCTGAACTGCGCGTTCGAGTTCAACGAGGGCGGCAAGCACAAGATGCTGGAGTTCGAAGTGCGCCACTGGATGAGCAACGGCGAGGCCACGGTGGGCCGGTCGCCGGTGCGCAGCGCGACCGCTCCTGGCGCTCCGCCGAAACGGCCTGCCACTGCCGCTACCGCTGAGGCAGCCCCGGCGGACGATAGCGCTGCCGAGGCTGGTGGCGGGCGGCGTGGAATCAGTTCGGACGCCATCGGCAACTTGTTCTATGGCTCGAAGGGCTTCCTGGCGGTGGACAGCTACTCGTCGTACAAGAGCTGGCTCGGCAAGGAGCAGGCGCCGGGACCGGAGAAGCGCGAGGGCGGCGACCACTACCTGAACTTCATCGAGGCCGTGCGCTCCCGCAAGCGCGAAGGCTTGAATGCCGAGATCGACGAAGGTGCGGCGTCCACCGTCCTGGTGCACCTGGCGAACATTTCCTACCGCGTAGGCCGCACCTTGCACTTCGATTCGAAGACCATGACCGTGACCGGCGATGCCGAAGCCAACAAGTTGTTCACGAAGGCTTACCGCAAGCCGTTCGTAGTGCCCGAAAAGGTGTAGAGCTGTAGGACAGGCGATGGTTTTTCGTCGTCTGTCAGCTTGTGTGGGGCAGTTGGGAATCGAGGCCGAGGGTAAAGTCCTGGGCTGCTATCAGGAGCGCGGCGGCGAGCGACAAGATGGCCACAGGAATGCTCTTCATGGGGATATTCGATTCCTCCGAGACAATCTTACACTGCGAAAAGGAAACGATTGACTTCGGGATCGAAAACCGTCAAGATCACATCACACCAGGGAGGCAGCCATGGCAGCAATGCGGCAAGCCGAAGCGGTATTACTCAAGAGCCAGGAACGGAAACTTTCCGGAATTGGCGCGACCGAAGACCAGATGAACGTCCGCGGAGCAATCCCGCAGCGGATCGATAAAAAAGGCACCAAGATTGAGGATATGGCCGGAACCGGCGAACACGACGGGTCCGGTGGGTAAGTACGCAGGGCAGGTCCTCGACCTGCCCTGCGCCGGCCAGAAGCGGGCTTGAGAGAGGCGAAACCGCCTGTCTCACCAGACACTTCACGCACTCAGCGGCCGGCTGACAGGGTCGAAAAAGCGGTCGCCTGCCAAGAGCGCGACCAAGGGGTCGCGCTCGGACCGGGGGGCCGCCCCACTTTTTCATGAGATTTTGCGGGCCGAAGGCCCATCCCAACAGACCACCCAAAACAATGGTCTTGCCTAGTTCTTCGCGCAGAATCCCAGATGGGTCAATCCTTGCGGCTGCGTGTTGATTCAGGACCCACGCATCCCCGACCGGGCGACCAGTCGGCCGGGTTGCGGATTGGTATAATCGGCTCGACGCCTCCACCGTCTCAATTGCATGTCGAAGCGCTTTACGCTCGCCGAAGCCCAACGCCTGATTCCGCGGGTAGACCGTTTGCTGCGCGATGCCGTCGCCGTGAAGGCCGAATACGACGAAGCCGAGTCCGCCATCCAGTCCTTTACCGAGCGGGTGATGATGATGGGCGGTATGGACGTGGACCGGAGCGTTGCCTTGGACGCCCGGAATCGCCGCGATTCCGCAGCCGGGCGCCTGCGGGCCGCCATTCAGCAGGTGCAGGAAATCGGTTGCGTCGTGAAGGATCTTGACACCGGTCTGATCGATTTCCCCACGCTGTTGCGTGGCGTGGAAGTCTATATGTGCTGGAAACTGGGAGAGCCTGCCATCGGGTACTGGCACGGCGTGGAAGAAGGATTCCGCGGCCGCAAGTCTATCGACCAGGATTTTCGCGATCACCACCAGGGCGACCGGTCCCAGTAGCGAACCACCGATGCCACACGGCACCCACGAAACCGAAATCAAGCTGGCAGTCGGCGATGCGAACACGGGTCGCGGGATGCTGCGCGCCGCGGGCTTCCGCGTCTTCAAACGGCGGGTGTTCGAATCCAACACCGTCTTCGACACCCAGGAGCTGACGCTCCGGAAAGCTGGTTTGCTGTTGCGTATGCGCCAGGCCGGCAGTGTCCGAACCCTCACTTATAAAGGGCCGTCCATCCCAGGAAAACACAAGAGCAGGGAGGAACTGGAACTAGTGATCCCCGATGCGCGCGTCATGACCCGGATCATCGAAAGGCTCGGCTTCCACCCCGTCTTCCGCTACGACAAGTACCGCACCGAATACAAACAGCCCGGCAGCCGGGGCGTCGCCGTGCTGGATGAAACGCCCGTTGGTGTCTACATGGAACTGGAAGGAACCGCCCAGTGGATTGACCGCACCGCGCGCAAGCTGAACTTCTCCGAGCAGGATTACATCACTGTGAGCTATGCCGCCCTGTACCTGGACTGGTGCCGAAGCCAGGGGATCGAACCCGGCGACATGGTGTTCGGCGCGGCCGTGTAAGCACCGAGAGGCGGGTAATAATGGTTCGTGGCCGATAACCCATATAACGAAATTCCGTATAGCACGTTTCCGCGGCTGCAAACGCATCCGGACCGTCTGGCCGCCGTGGGTACACTCTTCGGCATGAGTCCCGTCCCCATCAGACGCTGCCGCATGCTCGAGATCGGCTGCGGAGACGCGAGCAACCTGATTCCCATGGCGTACGCTCTCCCGGAAAGCCGTTTCACCGGAATCGATCTCGCCGCGGAACCGATCGCCGCTGGCTGCCTCACGATCGCCGCGCTGGGACTGGAGAACATTTCGCTGATATCCGCGGACCTGCGGGATGTCGGTTCCGAATATGGCGAATTCGATTACATCGTCGCGCACGGGGTGTATTCGTGGGTCCCGCGGGATGTCCGGGACCGCCTGATGGCTGTGTGCGCCGAGCGGCTCTCTCCCCATGGCATCGCCTTCATCAGCTACAACGCATACCCCGGCTCGCACGCACGCCAAATGCTACGCGAGATGATGCTCTATCACACGCGGGACATAGCGGACCCCACACAACGCATCGAGCAGGCGCGCTGGTTTCTGAAGTTTCTGCTGGAGGGCCGGTTCGTCTCTCCGGCCTGGCAAACGTGGCTTGACGAAGAAGTGAAGTCTCTGCTCGCTCGCGGCACGGACGCCCTGTATCACGATGAGCTCGAGGAGACCAACGAGCCCGTTTACTTTCGGGACTTCACCGAACACGCCGGCCGGCACGGACTGCAGTTCCTGGGCGAAGCCGAACCGCACGTCATGTTCGATCCCGAGGGCGCCCTCGCCTGGCTGGGCGATGACGTGCTGAAACGCGAGCAGTACCTGGATTTCCTGCGGGGCCGCCGTTTCCGGCAAACCCTGCTGTGCCGCGAAGGGATCCCGCTGCGCCATCACGCAGCCCCGGAACATATGGAGCCTTTTCTGTTCTCCGCCACCGCCACCCCAATCGAGGGAGGCCAGATAAGGGGACTGCGCGGCATCTCGATCACCTCGGCGCATGAAGCCGTCTATCGCGTGGCCAGCGCGATGGGGGAAACCTATCCGCTCCCATTGGCCTTCGACGAACTGGTTCCCTATGCAGGCAGCCGCGCCGCCTTACAATCCATCCTGTTCGGACTGGCGACCGGCGGCTTTGCCAACATACACGTATTCGACTTCCCCTGCGAAGAAACCGTAACCGCGAAGCCCAAGGCCAGCCGCCTGGCACGCCACCAGGCCGCCCTTTTCCGATTCGTCACCAGCGCCTGCCACCATACGGTGGAGTTGGACGATGTGGGGCGCCAGTTGGTGCTCCTGATGGACGGCACTCGGGATCACGAGCAGTTGGCGCAAGATCTGGCCGCCGTCCGGGGAGCGCCACCGGTGGAAAAAATCCGGGAGCATCTTTCCACGAGCCTGGAATGGCTGGCCGGCGTGGCCTTGCTGGAGGCGTAGCAACGGGCAGCAGCACTTCAGCCCTGCCGCACTACGTTATCATGGGAAGAATTAACCCTATGATTCAAGACGTACTCACCGAAGGCCTCACCTTCGACGATGTTTTGCTCGAACCGGCCTTTAGCGACGTGTTGCCGTCTGAAGTGGATACCAGGACCTGCCTCACCCGTCAGATCGGATTGAACATTCCGATTGTTTCGGCCGCCATGGACACGGTGACGGAATCGCACCTGGCCATCGCGCTGGCGCAGCAGGGCGGCATGGGAATTGTCCATCGCAACATGACGATCGCGCGGCAGGCCGAAGAGGTAGACCGCGTGAAACGCAGCGAGAGCGGCATGATTGTGGACCCCATCACCATCGGTCCCGACGCGCCGATTTCGGCCGCGCAGGCTCTCATGAACCGTTACCGCATCTCCGGCGTACCGGTCACCAAGAACGGCAAACTGGTGGGAATCCTCACCAATCGCGATCTGCGGTTCGAGAATCGCTTCGATCTGCCCATCTTCGAAGTCATGACCAAGGAGAACCTGGTGACGGTGGCGGTGGGCACGACCCTGGAGCAGGCCGAGGCCATCCTGCACAAGCACCGCGTGGAGAAGCTGCTGGTGGTGGACGACCAGTACAATCTCAAAGGCCTCATCACCGTCAAGGACATTCAAAAGAAGCTGAAGTACCCGAACTCCGCGAAAGACAGCCAGGGGCGCCTGCGAGTGGGCGCGGCCATCGGCGCTACGGGCGATTTCTTCGAGCGCGCGCAGGAGCTGGTGGCGCGGAAAGTGGACGTGTTGGCCATCGACACCGCCCACGGACACAGCGCCCGGGTGATGGCGGCGGTCAGGACCATCAAGAGCAAGATGCCGGAGGTGCAGCTCATCACCGGTAATGTGGCGACGTATGCGGGAGCCAAGGAGTTGATCGCGCTGGGTGTGGACGGCATCAAGGTAGGGATCGGGCCCGGCTCGATCTGCACCACACGCGTGGTTTCGGGCGCCGGCGTCCCGCAGATCACCGCGATTTCGGAATGTTCGCGCGCCACTCGGGAAGCCGGCGTGCCGTTGATTGCCGATGGAGGCATCAAGTACTCGGGCGATATCAGCAAAGCCATCGCGGCAGGCGCCGACACCGTGATGATCGGAAGCCTGCTGGCCGGCACGGACGAAAGCCCCGGGGAAACCATCCTCTTTCAGGGCCGCACCTTCAAGACCTACCGCGGCATGGGCTCCATGGGGGCGATGTCCCAAGGCAACGCCGACCGTTACGCGCAGGATCCCAACGCCAAACTGGTGCCCGAGGGCATCGAAGGGCGCGTCGCCGCGAAGGGCCCGCTGTCGGAAATGGTGTACCAGTTGGTGGGCGGGCTGCGCTCCGGCATGGGCTACTGCGGTGCCCACGACATTCGCGAGTTGCAGCAGAAGGCGCGCTTCCTGCGGGTTTCCTCCGCCGGCCTGCGCGAAAGCCACGTCCACGACGTGATCATCACCAAGGAAGCGCCCAACTACCGGGTGGAGTAATCCTCGAAATCGGCGCGGACCGCCTTCTCCATCTTCCGCGCTGCGTCCAGCAGCCAGTTGCGCGGCCGCTTCTGCAGGTCGGCAAGCAGGGCACGCGGCTTGGTGCCGCCCATGTGGATATTGGCGGTTTCCCAGCCCATGGCGTAAAGCAAACGGAGCTCGTCGCGTTCTTTGGGGAGCGCGGAAAGCTCGATTCGCGAACAGTCGGGCGCCAGGCGGCGGACGATCCACCGCTTCAGCAAATGAACGAACGGATCGCGGCAGCGCACCGAGTGGTCGAGAACCTCCTGGTAGAGAATCGGGGCAGTGCCTTTGCCTTCCTTTGCCCAAACGCAGGCAGAGGGGGCCAGCGCCTTGGCTTCACGCGCGATGGATCCGCCGCGCCACTCGGCAATCGCGACGTAGCGCTCGCGGCCCAGGCTGCCGAGCCCCGCCACGCGGTGCGTCACACGATACTGAATCTGGGTGCGTTCCGGCATCATCCGGACGATGGCCTTGGTAGCGCCGGCAGGGGGAGCCTCTTTGATGTCCGGGAGCGCGTGCAGCTTGGCCCAAAACGCCTCCGGGTCGTGCAGCCGATGCACCGCCATGGTGCGAAGCGCGCTGTGATGTTCGGCGAGGGCGAACGGGCGGCCACCCGCTTCCAATGCGCTGCCGTAGCCTTTGAGGATGGCGGCCATCCCCTGCTTCAGGTCACAAGGGATCTGGGCCACGAGTGTGCTGGTGGCCAGGCGGATCAGGTCGTTGGTGTAAGGCATCCGCCAGGCTTCATCGAAGTCGTTGATGCCCCAGATGAGCCGGCCCTCGATGTCGCGCCACGTGCCGAAGTTCTCCACGTGCAGATCGCCCACCGCCAAGACTCGTGGAGCGCGGGCGGCCGCCCCGCAGACCTCTTCCCAGATCTGCGCCCAGCGGTAATACGTGGCGCGCAGGAAGGGGAAAGGAGCCAGGCGCATCTGTTCGTGCTTGAAGTTGAGGTCCGCCTCGAGAATGTGCAGATGCCGGCCGAGCCAGGCTTCGTAACGTTCGGTTGCTCTTGCGAATTTCATAGCGCTCCAACTGTGATCAAGCTGCTGTCAATCCCCTGAGTCTCTTGCAGATCAGTGGGCCAGGATGAAAGCCTGCCCCACTGATCACTCTCCCGCCAACGCCGGCGTAATCATCCACCTCAGCACGCCGCGTGGTTCCGGCCCGAACCGGTCGCAATCCACGCGCACCAGCGCAGCTTTCTTCATGTCCACCTGCATCGTTGGGCAATCCAAAAGGAACGCCACCATGGAACTCATCAGCGGTTCATGGCTCGCCAGCAGAATCGAGCCCTCGCTTTTTCGCGAGCGGATCTCTTCCCACGTGTCGAAGGGCGACGCCTCCGGGAGCAGTGCGCGCGTGCGCACCACCTTGCCTTCGTATCCCAGCACCTCGATCGCGACATCCGCGGTTTCCACCGCGCGTCGATACGGGCTGGAAAGGATCAACCCCGGAGCCGCACCCGCCACCCGCGCGCGTTTCAACACCCGGCGCAGTTTCTCGCGCCCCTCGCCGGTGAGGGCTCGCTCGGAATCCGGGTGCCCTGGATGGGCGTCTTCGGCAATCCCATGCCGCAACAGGTAGATCTGCATCAGTCCCTGGTTTCCTTCACAGCAGGCTTCCGCGCCCGAACCCGACCCAACTTGCAGCCGCGGCGCCACGGCCCATTGTAGCGTAGCGGATATCGGCGCCTCTGAGACCGCAGGCCTGGTGGGGCTGGCGGTGCCGCCTGCCCAAACAGGCGCTAGCCGGCTTTGGCCTGCTCCAGCCGGTATGAAACCCAACGTTTCGAAGGACAATGTCGTCTAATACTCGATCGGAGACCAGCGACCATGCGACGAACGCTCGTTACTGCCGCTTGCACAGTTCTAGCCCTATCCGGGGCTTTCGGCCAGGCGACGGCCCCTACGCCTACCTTTGAGGTAGCCTCCATAAAGCCGAATACGTCCGGGGACCGGGGTTCGAACACAAACACCAACAAAGGCGAAATGTTCGTCCGTAACGCCACCCTGAAGGGCATCGTCATGGGTGCCTACAACGTGCGGGAATATTCGTTTTCGGGGCCGGATTGGCTCAGCTCGGTACGCTTCGATATCAGCGCCAAGCTGCCGCCGGAAGATTCCGCCCAGGTACCGAAGGAGCAGCGTCAATTGAACCGCCAGCTCATGATGCAGAATCTCCTCGCGGAGCGCTTCAAGCTGACGGCCCACCGCGAGACCAAGATGTTGTCCGGCTATGCGTTGGTGGTAACGAAGAAGGGGCCCAAGCTCACAGTGTCGGAGAGAAAGGAAGGCACCAGCATCAGCACCAATAACGGCCTGCTTGACGGACACGGGATGTCGATGGCGAACCTGGCGAATTCTCTGGCGAACCAGTTGCAAGGCCCGGTCGCCGACATGACCGGGATCGAGGGCTCGTACGACATCAAGCTCGAGTGGTCCACGGATGAAGGGAAGGTGGGAGGAGGCGACGGTGGGGAAGGAAAATCGCCGGACACCCGTCCGTCCATCTTCACAGCCTTGCAGGAGACCCTCGGTCTGAGGCTCGAGACGAGAAAGATTCCGGTCGAGATCCTAGTGGTCGACCACGTCGAACGGACCCCCACGGAGAACTGATATGGCGCCCCCCGGCAGACTCACTGCGGATCCGCCGCCGACCAGTAACCGGGCCGCGCGCGGATGCGGAACTCCCCGGCACGGACGACGCGCACTTCAAGCTTGTGGTAGCCCGGAGCCGAGTCCTCGGGCACGAAACTGAGCATGTATTGTGAGTGGAGTTCCGCGCCCAGTTTTTGGATCGCGTCCTCCAGGCCCTTCTGCCGTGTGAACGGGAATGCTATGCCCCCGGTCACTGCGGTCAACGCCTGCGTGGTGTTGGTCTTGTGTAGCCGTAGAAGCTCACCAATTCCGGCGCCGAGATCCGCGGTCTGTTCCTTAGGGATGTTCTTGGGGTTGAGCTTGGTTTGAGGGGTGCCGCTGGGAGTCCCCAAAGCCTCGGATGGCGTCTGAGCATGTGGGGGCGGCGGCGGTGGACCGACCTGGGCCTTTGAGGTGAAGGCGGTCTTCATCAGCGAGTAGGTTGCCGCGTACATGGTTACGTCGGCGGATTCGGCGGCAATCGTGACGGCCTCCAGGGTCGCCTTGCTGCCTCGGTCGCGCGATTCGGAAATGAGCAGCAGCACTCGCCGCGAATTCGGTTGGCGGCCGAGACGCGCAATGGCAGCATCCACTGCGTCGAGCATGACCGCCCGCTTGTATTTGCCCGGTTGGAGTTGATGGAACGCATGTTGGAGCCTATCGGCGTCGTTCGTGCAGTCCTGCAGCCATTCCACACTCTCAGCGAAGGAAACCAGGGCTGCACAGCCGCGTTCTCCAGTGACCAGCGGCTGGATCATGGCTCCAATTCGCCGCACCTTTTCCAGAACCGGAATCGAAATACCGGATGACTGTACGGCGATCACCAGGGCGATTGGAGCTACACCTGTGGCGATCGTGTCCACAGCGACTTTTCGCTCACGGCTGCCATCGAGGAGCAGGAAGTCTGCTGCGTCCAGATCGTCCACCGAGCGGCCGTTCGCATCCGTGACAGTCACTGGGACCAGCACCAGGCGTGAATGTACGCCGAAACGGGAGTCCTGAGCAATGAGTGGAAGCACGAACAAGAGTATCGCGGCGGTTCTCATTCACGAGTTTCACGGGCATTCCAATGGCCACCGCCGAGGGCCTGTTGAGCGACCGGCACGAACTGACCCTCAGCCGCGGCTATCGCGCAAATCTGCCGCGACTGAGAGGAGAGAGGCGGAGAGTGCCTGAGGACAATTTACCGCCGAGGCGCCGAGACGCCGAGGAAGAAGGACCAAAGTCAAAAACTTGAGAGCGCAGAGGGGGCAGAGGTAACATCGCCTGGGTGCGCAGGCGGGATGACGAATGAGGAATATCTCCGCGCTCTCTGCTCACTCTGCGCTCCAATTCGGGGAAGAAGCGCGGGCAGTCGGCCCTCGATTCTTCTTGCTTTTCCTCGGTGTCTCGGCGGTGAACCCATCCCCCCACTCACCGGATCGGCGAAAACGGCAGTGGACGGAGAATCGTGTTGCTGATGTTGCTTACGATCTCGGCATCGCTCAGGCCGGGCTGGGCGCGCAGTTTCTGCCACTCCTGGTCGGCGCCGAAATCGCGCCACAGCTTCTCGCGCGAGGCCAGGTCGTCGAAAGCCAGCATGTAGGTCAGGCTGGGCAGATTACGGCCTGCTACGGTCTGAGCAAAAAACACCGGCGCCATACCCAGGCGGCGGAAAATGCCGATCTCGCCGTCGCTGAACATCTGAATCTTGCGCCGCGAAGCCTTCTCGTTCACGGACTCATAGGTGCGAAGTTCGAAAATGCGCGCCGCGCGTTTGGCATCGGTGGCGGGCGTCTCGAGCGCCGGCATGCTGTCGAAGGCGCGCAGCAGCGTGCTCTCCATACGCACGTACGCCGGATCGGGGATCGTATTGTACGCCTCAAATCCCTTCTCGAATTCCTTGTCTTCCGCGAACTTATTGTGGATGGTCTCCATCGAGGCGAACGACGGATAGGTGGCCAGCGACAGAATGAACGGGCTCCGCTCCCCGATCACCGGACTGAAAAACCCGACCGGACCCAAGCCGGCGCGCCGGGCCGCCGGCAGATAGATGGTGTTCAGGTACTCGGTGGTGCGCTGCACCTGCGAACCGGTCCGCATGTAGAAGTAGAGGAGTTGGAAGATCGAGTTCTTGGGCGCGTCGGCCGGAGCGGCACTGGCCAGCCCGGCAGCAGCCGCGGTGGTTACGAATTGGCGTCGCTTCATTCGAACTCCGTTACAACCCCGGCCCACAGGCCAACCGCTAACCCCCGACAAGCACCGTTGGCAATCCGATTACAATCACGCCGCCGTGCACCGTCAGGTCGCCGATACGCGCTTGCATTAACGACACCGTAAGGACCGTCATGGACCCCTTCGCGATCACGTCCGGCGGTCCGACGCAAGTGGCCATATCGGTAACTCGCGCCGCGGGTATACCACCGATCAGCACGGTCACCGCGCAGGGCGGAAGGATGGGCCCTCCCACGTGCGGCACGATCCCCGTCACCATCGGGCAGGTATGCATGTCGCCAATTCTCGCCGCCGGCATTCCCATGACCTTCTCCCCTTACGCCTGCTTCCCTTCCCACAACTTAAGACGTTTCGTCACATCCACGCCTTGGGCCACGAAACTCTTGAACTTTTCCGGCGCCTGGTTCGGATCCCCGCTCATCGCCGCGAAAATCACCGCCCCTGTAACCGCCTTGGCCGTGAGGTATGGACCCGGCGGCACGGCCGGACAATCCGGGGGCGCCAGGCTGTCACCGGCGAAGAATGCCGCCAGCCCGGCACAACCCGCCGCCGTACCTAATTGGGCGATTTCCGCAGCCGCTTTGGCCTCTCGGCAGTTCTCATCAGTCGGCTGCGCGATCCACTTTTCGGTAGCCTCCAGCGACGCCTTGATCTTCGGCGGCGCATTTTCCCCGGAGCCGCGTCGTGCCGACATCCAGGCCCACCAGACCGCTTCACGTTTCGGCAGGGCATGCGCCACGAACCGGACCGCGTCCGGGTAGAACTGCTTCTCCATCAGCTTGGCCACGAAGTCGAGCGGATGCATCTCCGGCTTCATCAGCGCCATGGCTTCGCCGCCCAGTTCTGCCACCGAGGCGACGGACTCCGTTATCGAATTTTCCTGCACCGCGCTATCCATACTCAGTTGATCATCACCATGGCGCCCTTGATCGTCGTGATCGCATCCGATTTGATCGTGGTCATGATGGCGTGTTCGTCTAATGTAGCCTGCGCATCGATCTTGATCATGACCGACGAAATGGTGATGCTGGTGGGGTCCATGACAATGGTGCTCTGGCCGCACTTGATGGTGATCTTGGTTACCGCCTCGGTGGTTTGGGCGTTGTTGATCTTTTCGGTCAGATTGTTCATGACCGTCAGCGTATCGTCCCCCGGAGTCATCGGACTCTTGCCGAAGCCGATGGTCGTCGTCCGGTTGTGTTCCACTTCCACCGTCAGGTCCTTCTCCGCGTGGACCAGAATCTCTTCG
>OBLT010001300.1_pt1 | contig 16074 bp, 18 predicted proteins | sample 1518721 | NCBI WGS metagenome assembly OBLT01 (sample SAMEA3539307, study PRJEB22396) | soil metagenome | biome: tundra; feature: field; material: soil | place: USA | collected 2010-05 | depth 0.15 m | reverse complement strand
GGCAACCACTCCCTGACGGTCGTGGCTCCGCGCGGAGCCGTGAGCGTCAGCGAGCGGTTTCCCGGTAGCACCGAATCTCGCGATCAGGAACTAGAATGGGTCTTGGCCACGCCGAGGCGTGCAAGCTTTGACTCCTACTCTCTTCCCCTGCTACGCAGCTCCCGACCGGGATCTGGCCGCCGCGCTGGTGGCTTTTCTGGAGCGGAGCGCCGACGTGCGCGTCTTCTTTGGCGAAGGTGAGATGCGCCCCGGCGAGGACCTGGCCGCCAAGGCCAGGGAGGCGCGCATGGCCGATATCGTTGTGTTGCTGCTTTCCCAGAACTCCGTGCCTGCGCCCTGGCCGCGAGCCCAGTGGGAAGGCGCTTTGATCGACGAACCCAGGGCCGAAGGCGTCCGGATTGGCTTCGTCCGATGCGACGATTACGTCCCGCCCCGGGTGCTCGCGCCGCAATTCGACTGCCGGTCGCTGGGAGGCCAGCGCGAGTTCAAGCGGTGGATACGAGACCGCGTGGCCTCTTATGTCCCGCCCGAGACTCCGGCGTGTCCCGAACTGCCGGCAGACCTGGAGGTCCTCGGCGCCGCGCTCGCGGACCGCCCGGGCAGCGAAACGGTCGCCAGCGCGAATCTCGCCTTCGAATTTGCGCGCGTATCGAGCGCGGATTTCGACGAGATTTTCCGTCTGGAGTGCGGAGACCGTACCCTGACCGCCCTTGCGGGGGATTTGGCCGCGCAGCTTGGATTGCGGTTGGATGGCGAACTGGAAAGCAACCTCGCGCGTCTCCGCGATTTCTGCTCCGCGCGCCGCTTCCTGTTGCTCTTGGACGGCGTGCGATCCCCGGCCGCCCACGAGCTCATCTTCGGCGGACGCTGCTCCACGCTGCTTTGTACCGAACCCGGTCCTCCCGGCGGCCCCCCGGAGGAGGAGCCGCTACGGACCGCGCAGCGTGTCTTGCTTGAAGCGGAGAGCGCCGGCTTTCCGGAGGTTTGCCGGCTGGCGCGAATGGGCCGACGTCTGCTGCGGGACCAGGGCCGCATCGCCGAAATGTACGAACTCATGCAGCAGTGGCACGCCGCCGCCGAGTCGCGCGGGGACCGGTCCGCCCTGGACGAATCCTCCCGCGAGATGGTCTGGATTCTCGAAGGCTGGAGCCGTTTCGACGAGGCTCGACGCCTGGAGTACCGCCGCGCCGCGGAATACGGCGCGCAAATGCTCCTGCCTCTGGGCGGTTTCTGACAGGGCGCCCGCCGTTTCGCCGCAACTTGCACGGCCAAGCGGGTTTAAACTAGGCAGAGGGTTTCGGGATGCGTAGGAAAGCAGTTGCCGGGTTGCTGGCCGGGCTTTGGCTGATGCCGTGCTGGAGCGCCGCCGCAAAGGCCGCGAAGAAGGACGCCCCCAAAGCCGCCACATTCTCCAAACAGATCCCCCCGGATCAAAGAATCCAGCAGGCGCTGAACCGCCTGACCTTCGGGCCAAGGCCGGGAGATGCGGAACGCGTGCGCTCCGTGGGACTGAAGAAGTGGATCGACCTCCAGCTTCACCCGGCGCGCATACCTGCAAACCCAGTCCTGGAAGCGAAGCTGAAAACGCTCGACACGCTCTCCATGACCGGCGCGGAGTTGGTCACCAACTATCCCTCGCCGCAGGTCGCCAGACTGATGGTCAGTGGCCAGCTTCCTTTCCCCACCGACCCCGACCGCCGCATGACGATCCAGAAGATTGTGGCGCGTCTCAACCGTGCGCAGGGTCAGGCCACCCAGACTCCGCCCGTCCCCGCCGATTTATTCACGCCGGAACAGCTTCGCGCGCTCCGCACCGGGACGCCGCAACAGCGTCTGGCGTTCTTCGGCGCCCTGCCGCCGGAAAAGCAAGAGCAAGTAATCGAGGCGCTGCCCGGGGTGCGGCAGGCGCTGTATGACAGCGCGCCGCCGGAACTGCGCCGACGCATCGAATTGTCCGCCGGGCCGGCCCAGGTGGTGGCGCGCGACTTGATGGAAAGCAAGATGCTCCGCGCCATCTACAGCGACCGCCAACTCGAAGAAGTGCTCGCCGACTTCTGGTTTAATCACTTTAACGTTTACTTGGACAAGGGTGCGGACCACTATATGGTCACCGAGTACGAGCGCGACGTCATCCGCCCGCACGTCCTGGGGAAGTTCAAGGACCTTCTGGAAGCCACCGCCAAGAGCCCGGCCATGTTGTTTTATTTGGACAACTGGCAATCCGTCGGGCCCAACGTTTCGCAGGCCCGCGCCGCCAACCAGGTCCGGCGCGGCCTCAATGAGAACTACGGCCGCGAGCTGCTGGAGCTGCACACTCTCGGCGTGGACGGCGGCTATACCCAGAAGGACGTCACCGAAGTGGCGCGCTGCTTTACCGGCTGGACCATCCTGCAGCCCCAACGCGGCGGCGATTTCGTGTTCAACCCGCGCGCCCACGATAACGGCGAAAAGGTGGTGCTCGGCGTGACGATCCCCGCCGGCGGCGGCATGAAGGACGGCGAGAAAGTGTTGGATATCGTGGCGCACCATCCTTCCACCGCGCATTTCATATCGAGGGAACTCGCCCAGCGCTTCGTGGCGGACGATCCGCCGGCCGCGCTGGTGAACCGCATGGCCCAGACGTTTCTCAAGACCGATGGCGACCTGCGCGAAGTCATGAAAACCATGCTGGCCTCGAAAGAATTCCGGAGCGTGGACGCGTACCGCACCAAGATGAAGTCGCCGTTCGAGTTGGTGGCGAGCGCCGTGCGCGCCGAGGATGGCCAGGTGGATTACGCCGTGAGCTTGGCCAACCAGGTCGCTCAGCTTGGCGAGCCGCTTTACCGCAAGCAGGAGCCGACGGGTTACTCCAATTCGGGCAGGGAGTGGGTGAATACGGCGGGCCTGCTGGCGCGCATGAATTTCGCCTTGCAATTGGCGGACAACCGGGTACCCGGCGTGAAGGTCGGCGCCGCGAACGTAGCCGGCATTGCACTGGGTTCGCCCGAGTTTCAGAAGCATTGAGAGGGAAAGGCAGGCCGGGAGGCCCGCCCCACTGGGGATCATCCAATGACGAATCGTCGCGTTTTTCTTCGCAATTCGGCCCTGGCCATGGTTGGGGCCGGCGCCGCGCCGCTCTGGCTCCAGCGCGCCCTCTACGCCGCCGACGCTCCCAATCCGCGTAAGAAGATTCTAGTCGCCATTTTCCAGCGCGGCGCGGCCGATGGCCTGAACGTCGTCGTACCGCATGGCGAGAAGGCCTACTACGATCTCCGCCCGACCCTCTCGGTCCCACGCCCGGCCTCCTCCGGCGAGAAACGCGACGATGCCGCCATCGATCTCGACGGCTTCTTCGGCCTGCACCCGTCCCTGGCCCCGCTGAAGCCGCTGTTCGACCAAGGCCATCTGGCGATCGTCGACGCGGTGGGCTCGCCCGATCCCACGCGCTCGCATTTCGACGCGCAGGACTACATGGAATCGGGCACCCCCGGATTCAAGGCCACCGCGAGCGGCTGGATGAACCGCGCGCTGCCCGCGATGCAAGGCAAGGTTTCGCCCGTCCGCGCCGTGGCGCTGGGGCCGGTCCTGCCGCGCGCCATGCGTGGCGAGCGGCCGGCCGTCGCGGTGCAGACGCTGGCCGGCTTCCAGGTGCGCGACGCCAAAGCCGCCCAGGAATTCGAGCAGCTTTACGCGGCGGCGCAAGACCCGGTTCTGGGCGCCGTGGGCCGGGAGACTTTCGAAGCCGTCGCCATGCTGCAATCCATCCAGAAGCAGACTTATGTCCCCGCCGCGGGCGCCGAATACCCGCGCGGCCGCTTCGGCGACAGCCTGCGCCAGATCGCCCAATTGATCAAATCCGACGTGGGCATGGAGATGGCCTTCGCCGATATCGGCGGCTGGGACCACCACGTCAATGAAATGGGCCAGCGCGCCTCCGAAGGCCAGCTTGCCAACCTGCTGCGCGAGTTCGGCCGGGCCCTGGCCGCCTTCTGGCAGGACATGGGCGACCGCATGGCCGACGTGGCCCTGGTCACCATGTCCGAATTTGGCCGCACCGCGCGCGAAAACGGCAACCGCGGCACCGACCACGGCCACGCCAACTGCATGTTCGCGATGGGGGGCGGTATCCATGGCGGCAAGGTCTACGGCCGCTGGCCCGGCCTGCAACAGGAGCAGCTCTACGAGTCTCGCGACCTGGCCCTGACCACCGATTTCCGCGACGTCCTGGGCGAACTGGTAGCCCGGCGCCTGGGCAATCCTACCCTAAGAGACGTCTTCCCCGGCTACGCTCCCAAGTTCCTGGGCCTGGTCTGACGCCTCGCGTGGGTGGAAAAATCCGCTACGACCTGGGACCGAGTTGTGCGCTTTGGTACAGACAGCAAAACGCTGGTGGTTTAGATTGTTTCCTGGGGCTGGTTTCAGATAATATGACCCTACAATCACAAACTTACGTTCGCCACAGCATCCGCCCGCTGAACGTGTTCAGCTTTTGCGGCCAACCCATTCCCGCGCCACACGGCCAGTACCACCTGGCAACCAAGGATCTGCCTCCCTGTCCCGAGTGCAAGCGCGCCCGTGACAAGGCCGCGCTGACGCTTGGCGGAGGATCGCGAAAGCGAGCGTAAGGAGCACAAAACAGCCTTGAAGGCTTGGCGGCGGCCGTTCGCCGGGGAACAGGTGTTCCAGGTCCCGATCTATGAAACAATTTGTAGTGAGGACCAGTGGCTCCTGCCGATGATCGAGGAACTGGTCGCCGACTACGCCATCGACGGCATTCACCACGACTATGTCCGCTACTGCGGCGACGTCGCCCCGGACAGCTACTGCTTCTGCGACTATTGCCTGAAGCAGATTCCGCGCCACGCTTTGTTGCAATGGGAGACGGGGCCCAAGGAACGGCAGCGCATCCACGTCATCGAGCGCCGCGTGTGGCCCCAGGTCGAGTCCGTTTTCCGGTAGGGGACGGTCAGACAAACGGTTAAGACTCACTTATCATGAAATAGAGCTACGCGAGAAGTCGCAGTCTCGCACTGAAAGGAAGAGCATGCTTTATACCAGAAGAGAAGTGGGAAAGCTGGCGCTCGCCTCCGTGCCGGCCGCCAGAATGTTCGGTGCGGCTAAGATCAACTCGAAGTTCGGCGGCGTCCAAATCGGCGTCATCACATACAGCCTCCGCAGCATAGCCAGCCCGGACCCGGAAGCGATCATTAAGGCGTGCATCGAGGTTGGGCTCGGCGAGGTGGAACTCATGTCCAACCACTGCGAAGCTCTGGCCGGCGCGCCAAGTTCGGGCGGTGGCGCTGGTGGCGGCGGCGGAGCGGGCCGGGGAGCGGTTCGTGGGACGGGTGGCGCCCCAGGAGCAGTGCCCGGCATGCAGAGTTCCGGAGGGGGCCGCGGACAGGGCGGCGGACGCGCGTTGACTCCCGAGCAACAGGCCGCCAGGGACAAGGTAACCAAATGGCGCGCGGACGCAAACGCCGCTACCTGGAAAGCGGTGACCAAGAAGTTCACTGATGCCGGCATCGATGTCGCCCTGCTCTGCTACAACATGAGCGACAGCATGAAGGACGAGGACATCGAATACGGCTTCGCGATGGCCAAGGGACTTGGCGTCAAGGCGATAACCACCAGCACCACTCTCTCCATGGCCAAGCGGATCGCGCCGATCGCCGACAAGCACAAGCTCCTGGTCGGTTACCACGGCCACGACGCGACCAACGACCCCAACCAGACCGCCACGCTGGAGAGCTACGACACCTTGATGGCATACGGGAAGTACAACGGCATCAACCTCGATATCGGCCATTTCACGGCGGCCAACTACGATGCGGTCGCGTTCATCGAGAAGCACCACGATAAGATTACCAACCTGCACATCAAGGACCGCAAGAGGGACCACGCTCCGAACGTCGAATGGGGCAAGGGCGACACTCCGTTGAAGGAAGTCTTGCTACTGCTCAAGAAGAATAAGTACCCCTTCCCGGCGAACATCGAGCTGGAGTACCCGATTCCGGAGGGCTCGAACTTGATGGCCGAATTCAAGAAGTGTCTCGCCTACGCCAAGAACATTCTGGTCTGACCATCGCGGCGCTGAATTCCAATGATCAAGCGCGCTTCCCTTTCTGCCGGAGTTCTGATCGCTGCTTTGCTGTCGATTCGCGCCCAAGATATCAAACTTTCCATCTCGGGCGGCTCTATTCCGGTACTCGCGGTTCCCGAGTTGCGTGGCTCCGGTGACGCCCAGCGGTACATGGCAACGCTCAACCAGACACTCTGGGAGGATCTTGCGGGTTCGGGGATGTTCAAGATGGCGGTCCGGACGATGTATCCCACCGCTATACCCCAGCAGCCACAGGACTTTCGACAGAATCAGATCGCTGCTGGAACGGCGCAAGGGAGCCGGATGGCCGATTGGTCGGGACCTCCGGTCTCCGCGGACTACGTCGCTTTCGGCTATTCGGGTGTTCAGAACGGCGTATTTGTGCTCTACGGTTGGATGTTCGACCTGAGGCGCGATACGCCCAGCGCGCAGGTGATCGGCAATCGTTACCCCGCCACACTCGATGAGGCGGGCGCGACAAAAGCCGCGCATGAATTCGCCGCCGATATCATTTCGCAGTTCGGGGGGCATCCGCTATTTGGCACCCACATCTATTTCACGTCCGACCGCACGGGACACAAGGAGATCTGGGTAATGGACGCGGACGGACAGAATCAACGCCAGATCACCAAATTCAACTTCCTTGCGCAGTATCCGGCCGTATCGCCCGACGGATCGAAGATCGCATTCACCGCATGGCCCGGCCCTGGCGAAACTCCCCGCATCTATGTGTACTCAACCGATCCCGTACGCGATCGGCGGTTCTACAACCAGAAGTCATCCGTGAACGGAACGCCGTCGTTTACGCCTGACGGACGTCAGATCGTTTATGTATCGGCGGTAGGGGCGGCGCACAGGGTCTTTTTCGCCGATCTGGATGGGTCCAACTTCCGGGAGATCACGGTCTCCGAATTTGACGACTTCGAGCCCAAGGTCAATCCGAGGACGGGAAGCGAAATTGTCTTCTCGTCCGGCCGCTCCGGGCGGGAGCAGATCTACCGTACCAATATGGACGGCGCCGACCTCGAACGAATTACGGACGGAACCGGCGAGGCGTCGAACCCTTGCTGGCATCCCGATGGCCGGACGATCGCATTTGCCTGGACGCAAGGATACGACCCCGGGCATTTCAACGTCTTTACCATGGACGTAGCGTCGCGGACGTACGTGCAATTGACTCACGGCGAAGGGAAGAACGAGAACCCAAGCTGGTCTCCCGGCGGGACGCACATCGTCTTCGGGTCGAACCGCAGCGGCTCTTATCAGATCTGGGCGATGCTCGCGGACGGAACTCAGGTGCGGCAGTTGACCACGATTGGCAATAACATGAATCCGGTCTGGGGCAGGTAACGGGAAGCGGTTATGCAATTCGGAGAGCCAAGCCGGACAGCTCGAGCGGCAGCCTTTCACCGCGCCGCTCATCAGGTGTTGGAACACGGCCGCATCTTCGCCGATCCACTTGCTCTGCGCATCCTGGGTGAAGACGCCGAAACCGTCGCCCGAGAGGCCGAGCAGCGCCCATCCGGACGAAGGATGCGAATTTTCATCGCGGTGAGGACGCGCTTCGCGGAGGATGCTTTGGCCGCCGCCGTGGAGCGCGGCGTCCGTCAGCTTGTGGTGCTCGGCGCGGGGCTGGACACCTACGCGTATCGCGGCGCATTGCGCGACCGCCTGCGCGTATTCGAGGTTGATCATACGGCTACCCAGGCATGGAAACGCCAGCGCCTCGCCGAGTCTGCCATCCCTTTGCCGGCCTGGTTAATCTTTGCTCCGATCGATTTCGAACGGGAGACTCTTGCGGAGGGCTTGGCGGCTGCCGGCTTCGATCCGGCGCAGCAGACCTTCTTCACTTGGCTTGGAGTCGTGCCATACCTGACGGAGGAAGCCGTATGGTCGACCCTCGGCTTCATCGCTAGCCTGCCCCATGGCGCACACGTAGTGTTCGACTACGGCGATCCTCCGGCTTCATTTTCGTCGGAAATGGGCGCCAGTCATGACCGGCGCGCCGCGCATGTAGCCGAGTTGGGCGAACCCTGGATAAACTACTTTGAACCGGACAAGCTCCGCGCCAAACTGCTGGGTCTCCGGTTCTCCGAGGTCGAAGACCTGGGGCCTCCACAGATCGCCTTACGCTATTTTCCAAACCGCGTCGCTTCAGTTCCCGACAGGGGCGGCCACATCCTACGCGCGACGACAATCTGAGGATGTGAACCGTGTCATTGGCGGTGGGAGCGGCATTCATGTCACTTGAGGTTCAATCGGATCCTCTCGATCACGTCGCGCACTCTCTTTAGTTGGACCGATAGGCGTTCGCGATCGGAATCATTGAGGCCGGGCAAGCGCCGTTGACCGTCAACGACCGCTTTCCCGGCTTCCTCTATCGCGCGGAGCGCGTTGGCGTGGTCCCCGGAGAGGCTTTGCATCTCGGCGGCATAGAGGAGCGCGAAGGCCGTGTCGAGATCGGCCTCGACGAAGTCGTTTTCTACTTGGAAAGCGCTTCCCAGATCGCGCGGACGGGACATTGGCAACACCCAGTTGTCACCAGTCTACCCCCAAAACGTGGCGCCCGGCTACGAGTACGGCGCGGGGAGGCCGAGAGCTTTGCGATGGTCGCGCATGGCCCACTGCTGATGGGTTTCGAGGACAAGGTCGCTGCGGGGCCGGGCGGTACACAACAGTACGAAGCCCGCCTCGCGATCCGCCTGGAAGTAAGACGCCGCCGCGGACTGATCGACCTCGCCCTCGATCAGCCTGGCGGCGCAGGTCAGGCAGCGACCCTGGTGACAGATGGCAGGCAGCTCAAGCCCGAAGCCGGCCGCGGCGTTCCAGATCAACTCGTCCTGCAAGCAGTCGATGAGCTGAACGCCACCGGGCGTGCGGAGTTCCACCCGGAAGCCGCTCACGTTACGGGTTGTAGAAGCCGCGGTTCTTGCTATAAGGGGCCTCGCCCGGTTCGCCGCGCCGGAAGTGTCCGGACGGAACGGACTTTCCGTCGCGCTCATGCGCCAGTAATTCGATGAACCACGCCTCGTGCTCGATCTCCTCGTTTAGGATGCGCGAGGCGAGATCGTAGGTCCGCGGGTCTTTCCCGAAGGTCACATCGCAAACGGCGCTCCAACTGCGAATGGCGCACCGCTCGGACTCGAGCAGCAGGGTGAGAATGTTTACAGCCGTGGGCGGATCGGGCAGCTTTGCAGCCGCGCACCCGGCCTGGTCGTGGAATGCCTTCAAGTCGTTCGGGAGGTTTCCCCCGAGTTCGTAAATCCGCGGCACGATAAGCTCCCAATGAGCGCGATCCTCGAGCCGGGCGTCCTCGCAGATTTCCTTGTAGTCCTCGTGGCCGGCCAGGTTCATGCGCAGGATCGTGTAGTAATAATACGTACTCGCGAACTCCGCGGCGGCGTTGGCCACCAGCATCTTGATCAGCTTATCGACATCCACTCCGTGTGCGCGGATCACTTCCACGCCGACACGCCGGGTTACATCTCCAGGTTGCACCGCTTCCGAATCAGGCATAGTTCGCTCCTTCAGATGCTAGAATAGCCCAGGCAGAGGTATTCGTCAAATATATGTTACCTATCCTATTCATAGGAGAAAACTCTGGAGACCGGCGAAGGTAAATCATGGAAATCCATCAGCTCCGGTACTTCTGCGCGGTTGCCTCTTACGGCACATTTACACGGGCGGCCCAGGCTGAGAGCGTTGCGCAGCCGTCTCTTTCGCAACAGATTTTGAAGCTTGAGGACGAGCTGGGCGCGAAACTGTTCGACCGCATGGCAAAAGGCGTGAAGCTGACGGCCTGCGGAAGAGCTTTTCTTCCGCGCGCGGCGCAGCTTTTGCGCGAGCTCGGGAATGCGAAGACCGAGATCCTCGAAATGGCCGGCAAGGAAGACGGCGAACTCACGATCGGGGTGATACCTACGATCGGGCCGTACCTGCTGCCTCCCGTGCTCACCAGCTTCTCCCATGAACACGCGAGCATTGTCATCAAGGTAATGGAAGATGTGACGTCGGCGCTGCTCGATCGCCTGCACGAGGGCGCCATCGATCTGGCGGTGGTGTCATTGCCAGTTCCGGGGGATTGGATCCGCTCGATGGAACTGTTCTGGGAACCGATGCTGGTGGTTCTGCCAGCCGGGCACCGCCACGCCCGGCGCACGGCAATCCGGCTGAGCGACCTGAAGGACGAACCGTTCCTGCTGCTCAAGGAAGGACACTGTTTTCGCGAGAGCACGATCACGGCCTGCCGCCAGGCGCGCGTCCAGCCGAACGTGGTATTTGAAAGCGGGCAGTTCGCGACGATCCTGGCGATGGTATCGGCCGGCGTGGGTATCTCGGCGGTACCGGCGATGGCCGCGCGACCGGTGAAAGGGTGCCGGTACGTCAGGATCGCCCACGAAAAGGCGGGACGCAGAGTCGGCGTCATTACGCTGCGGCGACATTTCGAGACGCGCGCCCAGCAGGTGTTCTTGCGCCACCTTTCGCAGGTCTGTTCGGCCCAATTCGGGCCGCCGCGCGACCCTCCGGCCTAGAAGTGCAACCCGACGGTCGCGGTCACCGTCCGCGGCGTCACAGTGCGTGCCGCCGAATCCTCCGTGCCGGCCGCTGGGATCTTTATGAATGTGGACCCGTACTGCGATGCCGCGCATAGGCCGGTCGGACTGATCGGAGCGGTCTGGGTCGCATGCACGCTCCCGCAGTAGAGTCCCGCCTCGAACTGCCGACCCGGCGTCAGACTGGAAACGTCCAGTATGGTATCGGTCCCATTGGGCCCGTTCGCGCAATTGCCTCCAGCGCACGGCACGGCGCCGGCCACCAGACCGTTATCGTAGCGTCAGTTGACGCTGAACCACGGCCCCTTCTTCCACGGCTGGTATTGCACGTGAGTGGTCTGGTTAAGATTATCGTCGGGGTCGATGCGGAACACCTCGGAGCTGAGCTTCGTATTCCGCTGGCCAACGCCGTTCCAGCGCGATGAGTTTTCCGGGCCACACAATCTGTGCTACACGTCAATTCAGATGGACGTACTCTACGACAAGCTTCGGGAGTTGCAGCAACTGCCGCAGTTCCCGGCCATCGCCACCAAGGTGCTGCGCGTTCTGTCGCACGACGACGCCAACGTTCGCGAAATCTCCGACTTCATCCGCGCGGACGCGGCGCTGGCCGCCGGGTTGCTGCGCGTCGCCAACTCCGCTCTGTACGCGTTTCCTTCTCCCATCACCAGCATCCAGAAGGCCCTGATGATGCTGGGGTTCGACGAAACGAAACGCTTTATTCTGACTTTCTCCACGCAGAACTTTTTCCAGACGGCCCTACGGCTCGACCTGCTGCGCGGCATGTGGCGCCACAGCCTGGCGTGCGCCTGGATCGCGGAGGAACTGTCAACGGCGTGTTCGCTTTCTCAAGGGCGCGGCGACCCCGCCTATACCGCGGGGTTGCTGCACGACATTGGCCGATTGGGTCTGTTCGTGCTGCATCCGCGGGAGTATGCCGCCCTGCTCGCAGGCCCCTCCGATGGGAAGACTCTTCTGGAGCGCGAGCGGGAAGCCTTGGGAATCGACCACTGCGAGGCCGGCGGCTGGCTTGCCCGGCACTGGGGACTTCCCGAGGAAGTCCATAGGGTCGCCGCGGATCACCACAGCCTGCCAGCCGCCGGGGCGTTCGACCTCCTGGACCTTGTGCGGGTTGCGGTCCTCATGACCGACAGTCTCGGGTTCGACGTGATGCCCCCAAGCCACTCGTACACGCTGCCGGAGATCAGGGCGTTCCTGCCCCACGCCGCTCAGTACCGCTTCGACCCGGACCCAGCCGCCATGAAGGCTCGGATCGCCTCAAAGCTCGAAGCTTTCGATTAGGAGTCTGTCGGGATAAAAAGCCAACAAGCATCTGTTAGAACCAAAAATCCGATCGGCGGGAAGTCCCGACGGATTTTTGGACCGGTGGCGATGGGGGAGTCGCAGAAGCGGGTTTATGAACTCGGCTTAGCGGGCTCGCGAGCCCTTTTGGGTCGATTTTCAGGCCGCCTGAGGCCTATAACCGGACCGAAACAGTTTCAGTAGATTATGAGTGGCGCAGATCAGCTTCCATTCCGCATGAACCTTGTCGAGTCCGCGGAGCAGAAAGGCTCGGATACTGCGGGCGGCCTTAATCTGCCCGAAGACCGGCTCCACAATCGCTTTTCGCATCTTATAAACAGCCTGGCCTGTTTCGGTTTTCAACTTCTGTTTCATCTTCTCCAATGCAGAATCTGATTCTGGCGGAAGTTCTTCGGGCTGAATCAAGTCGGCCGGCTCTGGCCGGGCCTGTTCGGGATCGGGTATCCGCGGCGGCCTGGCCTCCGGACTTTTTGCCGCGCTCCCGTTCCTTCTGCCGACGCTCCTCAAGTTTCTCTTCAGCCGCTTTCCTGGCGGCCTCGGCACGCTCGCTTGCCTCTTGCTCCAGCGCCGCTTTGGCTTCCGCGGTGTTCTTCAGCCGGCTCTCGCGTCGCGCCAGTTCGGCGGGCAGTTCATCGCCCCGCCTCCCTTTGCCATACAGCGCGTCTTCCGCCGCGTCGGTCTCCGCTGCCTGCGCCAGCAGCCTTTCCACTTCCGCCTTCAGTTGCTTCTCTTTCTCCTCCATCCGCTCGTAACTCATCGCTTTGTGCTTACTGGCGTTGGCCTGAAGCTTTGTGCCGTCGATCGCTACATGCCCCAGCTTCACCAGCCCCGCCTTGTCGCATAACTGCAGCACCTGCGTGAATAACTGCGCCAGAACCGGCAGGTGCTGCTGGCGGAAGGCCGCAATCGTGTCGTGATCCAGATGTTGATTCGCCGCCAGATACCGAAAGGCCAGGTCCTCGCAGGTGGCGCGCTCGATCCGCCGCGAACTCATGACGCCCACGCAATAGCCATAGAGCAGCAACCGCACCATCGTCACCGGGTGATACGCCGCCTTCCCGCGCCCATCACGCCGTCCATAAAAGCCATAGATCCTGGACACGTCCAGGCCAACCACCAGTTCCGCGATGAAGCGCGCCAGATGATCCTCCGGCAACCAGTCCTGCAGAGAGGGTGGCAGCAAAAATGGCTGATCCAGATCACACGTTCGGAAGCTCTTGCTCACAAAACCAGGATAAAGGATACCGAAACATTCGTCTACGAAAATGTTTTGTCGAAATCCCGCATGAGCCGGCAATCTATCTCCGACAGACTCCTAGTCCAGCGTCCACTCCCGGCCGCCGCCCCCCGGCTTTGGACCACCCTAAGAGCCTCCGAAACACCCCCCCTTGACAGGAATCGTCCCCCAGCGTACCATCCTAGAAACACCGCTGGGTGCAGTGTTTGCATGATAACAGCGGAGGTTGAGGGGACCCAGTATGACCTTTCGGATCGGTGACAAGGTAGTCTATCCCAATCAGGGCGTCGGGACTATCGAGAATATCAGCACTCGCTCTTTTGGTTCCGCCTTCGAAAAGTTCTATCTCCTTCGCTTCGGATACAGCAGCATGACCGTGCTGGTGCCGCTTTCCAATGCCGCCAACATCGGGCTCCGAAGCATCACCAAGGAGCGGGAAATATCGCGCATCCTGTCCTTTCTTTCCCATGGCTCCTGCCGGGTCACCCCCGATTGGAAGGCGCGTTTCAAGGAGAACTCGGAGAAGATGCAGAGTGGCGATCTGCTGAAGACCGCCGAGATCTTCAAGAGCCTCTTGCAGCTTCACACCGACAAGCCGCTTTCCTTCCGGGAGAAAAGGATGCTGGACCGCGCGCGGCACATGCTGGTGTCGGAGATATCGAGCGCGCGGAGAGTGCCGGACATACACGCCTCCGCCCTGTTGCAGCACTCTCTGGCGAAAGCCGGCCTGACCCTGCCCACGGTGTCTTAGCCCCTGTTAAGGCGGCGCCGATCCGGACACCGCGCCAGATGATATGATTCCACGCGTGGGGAGATCTCATGTTCTGTCACAGTTGCGGCACGCAGGTTAGTTCCGCGAACGGCTTTTGCCCAAGTTGCGGCGCGTCGTTGAGCGCGGCCGCCCGGCCGTCCGCCGGCTCCGTCTGGACGCCCCCGCCGGGCATCAGATCGCAGACGGGCCGGTGGATCGGCGAAGGATGGGAAATGGTGAAGGACGATCTCGGCGTCTACGCCGGGCTGGCCCTGGTCACCTTTTTCCTGGGCACGATGGTCCCGTTCATCATCCAGGGCCCGCTGACCGCCGGTTTCTTTATCTTCTGCATGAAGAAGACCCTGAACCGCCGCGCGGAATTCGCCGACCTGTTTACCGGATTCAATTTCTTCATTCCCGCCCTGGTGGCCTCGCTGGTGATTACGCTTTTCGTCTCGATCGGAACGGTGTTCTGCATTATCCCCGGGATCGTGATAGCGGCCAGTTGCAAGTTCACCTACCTGTTCATCGTGGACAAGCGCATGGATTTTTGGCCCGCCATGCAGGCCAGCCACGCAGTGGTGAAGAACGACTACTTCGGCTTCACCATGTTCCTGGTGGCCATGACGCTCCTGAACGTTCTCGGGGTCATCTGCTGCCTGGTTGGCGTGCTGGTCACGATCCCCATCTCGGTGGCCGCCATCACCGTGGCTTACCGGGACATCGTAGGCTTCGACCCACGGACCGTGGAAACCCTTTGACCAGGCTGTGGCGCGTTTCGGCGATGGCGCTCCTCTTCGGGGCGCTTTGGCGCTTCACTCCCCCCGCCCACCCGGCGTTCCCTCTCTGCGGTTTTCACTGGCTCACGGGCCGCCCCTGCCCTTTGTGCGGTCTCACGCGGGCGCTGTTTGAGCTGGCCAAAGGCCACTGGCGCGCGGCCGTCGGCTTCAACGCTCTCAGCCCTCTCGGCTTTGCGATGCTGTTCGCCCTCTTCTGGGACGTCCCCGTTCGATCCCGTTTGTGGACCGCCGGCCTGGCCGCATTCGCCGTCTACGGCGTCTGCCGCGCCCTGTTTCCTTCGCTGGGCGGAAGTCTGTAGCGCCCCTACCGGAAAAGCGCCTCGGCGCCCCGCTGGATGAAGGCCCCGCAGACCGCGCCCGCGCCGGCGGAAAGGAACGCCGGAACCGCGCCGCGCCGTTTCCACTCCTCGTGTACGGCGTGGTAGCCCAAATAGAACAGCCAACCCGCCGTGAGCCCCACCGGATAGGCGACCCACTCGCTTCCCAGGCGGGGCGCCATCCACAATCCGGCCGCGCCGCCCAGAAGGGTTGACCCTTCGGCGGCCACGCACCAGCCCAGGGCGCCGAAGCGCGACTTGACGGACGCCCGCAAAATCCCGCCGAGCGCGACGCCTTCCGGAATCTTGTGGAGCGCCACAGCCAAAGGTACCGCCACCCGCAAGCCCAACGGAGCGGACAGTTGCGTAGTCGCCACGCTCCAGCCATCCATGGCGCTGTGCAGCGCGGCTGCCGCGACCAAGGGAAGGGCGAAGCCATGCAACTCCGTGACGCAAGCGCTGTGGTCGTGGTCGTGCGCGCAGGTCGGGCACACGGGATACGCGTACCGGTTGACCGCGAACAGCAGGAGGTAGCCCGCCGCGAAAAGCAGTACGGTGGCGGTCCAACCGGATTCCAACGCCAGCTCCGGCGCCAGCCCGAACAGCGCCACTGCCAGCAGTACCCCCGCGCTGAACGGCACCACCACGCGCGCGCGGCGGTTCGCGCCGGTAAGCCAGACGCCCACCACCGCGCCACCCACCCCAACCGCCGTCGCCAGCGCCGGCGCGGCCATTCCGGAAGATGGAGGCAAAGTCAAGCCTCTACTGTAACAATGTGGACCGTCCACCGCCGAAAACGGCTGCAAGCTGCGTCCGCGCCGCCGCGCTTCAGTGGCACGGCGCGGATGTGGGGCAGACGATCGCCTTTCCCGGCTGCCTCTTCAGGGTTGGCGCTTGTCAATCCTCACGAGAGACACCACCCCAGGACCGGCTCCTGTAGCCTTGTCAGTCGCCGGACAGGCTGATGTAGTGTCCTGTCTCTAAAGTTCGCGACATCAGCCCTCGTGGGGCGGG
>OBLT010001299.1_pt1 | contig 16076 bp, 10 predicted proteins | sample 1518721 | NCBI WGS metagenome assembly OBLT01 (sample SAMEA3539307, study PRJEB22396) | soil metagenome | biome: tundra; feature: field; material: soil | place: USA | collected 2010-05 | depth 0.15 m | reverse complement strand
CCGCTCCCGAGCCCCCACCAGCGGCCGGCGAAACCCCTCCCTGGGACGGCGCGCTATCGGCGGCAACGGTCGCCACACCCGGACGGCGGTTCGGGCCGCGGCCGGCCACGGACACGGGCGCGGAGCGGGCAACTCCGCAGCCTGGGCCGCCAGCCGGAGGAGCGCCGCAGCCCGGCCGGAAGTTGTTCTGGCTGAAGCTGGCGCTCGCTGGCGTCTGCGTCCTGGCATTGACCGGCGCAGGTCTGGCATGGCGGTACCCACTGTGGGTATCGAGCCTGCGGCAGCGCATCCGGCCGAAGCCGCCGAAGCCGCCGCATGGACCGCCGAGGTACATCGAGGAGCGTCATCCGAACCAGGAAGCGCCGCGAACACGCGAGCGTTCCGGACTTCGATTCCGGTTGCGCAATCGCACCGTAGCGCCGGCGGTCTTGCCCCCGGTTGGCCGCGCGGAATCGGCGCTCCGAGCGAACGCGCATATTCGTCTCTGTCTCTGCAGTGTAGGGTTTCCCGAATATGTCTAAACAAACCGCTTTTCTGGCTCCCGGCCGCGAGCTGACCGCGGTTTATTCGCGCAAGCCCGTAATCGTCGACGACATGCTCGGTGGCGGCGGTCAAGGACAGGTGTTTCGGGTGAGGTTCGATGGCGGGCTGTTCGCCCTGAAATGGTATAGCACCGCTTATCTTCCCCTGGACCCGACCCTGCGGGAGAGGCTCGAGAAGTCCATTGAGGCTGGGCCGCCGAACAACCAATTCTGGTGGCCCTTCGAACTCGTGACCGCGCCTCGAGAACCCAGTTTCGGATACATCATGCCGTTGCGGGAACCGGGATTCGAGACTCTCCTGGACTATCGATGGGGACGCGTGAAGTCCACCTTCCCGCCCATCATCCTGGCATCCTTCCATCTGGCCGACAGCTTTCTGCGCCTTCACGCGAAGGGACTGTGCTACAAGGACATCGCCTTCGGCAACGTGTTCTTTCAGCCGCAGTCGGGTGAGATCCGCATCTGCGATATCGACAACGTCGACGTGAACGGACGGCCGGGCGCCATCATGGGAACCCCCGGATTCATCGCTCCGGAAGTCCTCCGCGGCGAGGGGGTGCCCAGCACCCAGACCGATCTGCACTCGCTCGCGGTGATGCTCTTCCAATTGCTGATGAACGGCGACCCGCTGGATGGGCAGCGTGGGGTGGGGCCGTTCGACGAGATGATGCGAATGCGGCTCTACGGCTTGGACCCCTTGTTCATTTTCGACCCGAACGATCGGTCCAACGCGCCCATCCCGGGCGAGCAGGATTCGGTGGTGGCCGCGTGGGAAATCTATCCGCAATACATCCGCGATCTCTTCACCCGGGCTTTCACCAGCGGGTTGCGCGACCCGCTGAATGGCCGTGTACGCGAGAGCGAGTGGCGCGAAGCGCTGGCTCACCTGTATGATTCGCTGTTTTCCTGTAACCGGTGCGGCGCGGTGACGTTTTACGATCTCCAACTGCTCCGCATCAATGGCGGAAAGCTGAACCCCTGTTGGGGATGCGGACAGGAGCCGGCTTTGCCGCCGAGGCTGCGTTTCGGAAGCCACGTGGTGGTGCTTCGCAGCCACGCCAGGCTGTTCTGTCACCATCTGAGCCGCCAGCGGGGTTACGATTTCGAAAATCCGCTCGGAGAAATGACGGATTCGCCCTTCGGCTTGAAGAACCTGTCCGGCGAGAAGTGGGTCCGCAAGGACCCCGACGGTTCGTTCCTGGAGGTCCCGCCGGGAAGTGTCGCTCCCCTTGCCAACGGCGCCAAGCTGTTCTTCGGTTCAGCCGAAGGCGAAGTGCGCATGTGACTGCGGGACAGCCCGCCCTACCGACAAGCTCCGCGTGGGAGCACAGTTGTACGACCGCAATGTTGGCAACCTCGGCAGATGGGAGCCGCAATTGGACTGGGCAGTGGCCGACTACCGGCTGGGAAGGCAGTATACACCAATCGAGGCCCAACGGGTTGGTGAGATGCGGCCGGGCCGGCCAGGCCGGAATGTTTGCGCTGAGTTGGCCGGCGCTGCCGTCTCATCGAGAGATTCTCCGTGCCCGGAATCGGCTTCGGCGAGAGCTGCGCGGAATCCTCCGGGACCGGCAAGCCGCCTGGCATGAATGCCCGGAAATCCGGCATCTATTTCCGTTCGATGCGGCCACGGCTCTCGGCTTGGCGCGAAGGGCGGGGAAGGGCGGGGAAGGGCGGGTTCTTCAGAAAATAGCGATGCCATCGCCCTGGCCTATCCGGGATTGTAGGATGATAATGCACAGGAAACTGTTTTCGTGAAACGTGTGAGGCGAATATGGCACTGATTAAACTTCGCAAGACAAACGAGGTGGGAGAGGACGTGGGCGCTCTCATTATTAATACCGATCAAATTGTTGCAATCACTGCTGGTCACAATGCGACCGAGCTTCAGATGGCCGATGGACGCACTCGATGGGTAAAAGATACTCCTGATGAAGTCGCCGCGCTGGCAAAAACGCCTGAATGATCGCTGCGCAGGGTTCTAGGACTCGTTCTACCCGGCACCATTCTGAAGACGCCGCTGATGTATTCCGCCCACCACAGACAAACCAGCGGAGTAAGGGCAAGGGGAAAGGGGGGAGCAAGAGGGGTGGCGGTAAGAAAGCGCCCACCAAGGGCGTCGGCCGCAGCGGCAGGTAATCGGCAAGCCGACTCATAGGAGGTCTGAAGATGTTTGCGAGAATACCATTTCTGGCTGCGGGCACGATCACCGATGACGTGGCGCTTTCAAGGGGTGTGAGTCCCTTATGGACCGTAATGACCGGAACCATCCGTCTAGGCAAGGGTGCTCGTCGCGAGGCGGGATCTGAAGAAAGCTGATGACGAAATCTCGGATTCGACGTACAGGAAGCGGATACAAGGCCGGCGTGGCGTGGGTAACCCGGCCGGGGACGGGGATGCCCAATCGTCATTCGGAACGCCATGCGGGTAAATCCGACGGGTCCGGGAGAAGAAGGCGCGTCTTACCTCGAGAGGTCTCCGGCCCTGTCCAGAGCATCGGACTACCGCACGGGCAACCGGGCGGGAGGAGGCCGGAGAAGTCAGCAGAGGCCATAGTAGCCCCACCGGGCGAAGGGCCGAATCTTCCAATGCAAGGAGCAGGCGGTCGAGTTCGATGAACGCGGAGCAGCAGAAAAGGGGAACATACTCGACACACCAGGCGAAAACGCCTGTCCCACCAGACTGCCCTGGACCGGCGGCAAGACCGCCGGCGCCACCTACATCAGGTCGAACTTTTCCACGTGCAGTTGCGCGTCGCTCTTGATCATCACGGTCCGGCCCAGAATCTCTTCCAATTCCTGCAGGAAGGTATTCTGATTGGACTTCAGCACCTTAGCCACATCGGGCGCCACGCGCAGCATGACGTCCTTCCCCTCCACATGCCGGGAGATCTTGTGGGCCTCCTGCAGGATCTCGCCCACCACGGTCTGCGCGCTCTTGACATACCCGGCGCCCTCACAGTACGGGCAGGGCGTGCACAAAGTGCGCTCCAGGCTCTGCTTCACCCGCTTGCGGGTAATCGCCACCAGTCCGAAATCGTTGAACTGGAGAATCTTATACGGCGCACGATCGGCCCGCATCGCCTCCTCGAGGGCCTGCATCACCTTCTGCCGATTCTTGCGCTCGTCCATGTCGATGAAGTCCACCACGATGATCCCGCCCAGATCTCGCAGCCGGATCTGCCGCACGATCTCTTTGATAGCGTCCGTGTTGGTCTTGACGATCGTGTCCTCAAGCCGGTTCGACTTGCCGACGAACTTGCCGGTGTTGACGTCTATGGCTACCAGCGCTTCGGTCTGGTTGATCACGATGTAGCCGCCCGATTTCAGCCACACTTTGGGCCGCAGCGCCTTCTCCAGTTCTCCCGTGATGCCGAACTCCTCGAAAATCGGGGTGGAGCGGGTGTACATCTTCACGCGGTTTACCAGGAGCGGCTGAAAGCGCTGCGCGAACCGCAGTACGCTCTCGTAGATCTCCTCGTTATCCACCCAGATGCTCTTGAAGGCGGAAGTAAGCTGGTCGCGCAGGATCCGCTCCACCACGTTCAGATCGTGGTGGATCAGCAACGGCGCGGGCTTCCGCTCAGCCTTCTGCCGCATGTCGAGCCACATGTTATATAGGAACATCATGTCGGCGCGCAGCTCTTCTTCGGTGCGGCCTTCGCCGGCGGTCCTGACGATGTACCCGCCCGAGATTCCGGTTCGATTGGATTGCAGAACACGCTTCAGGCGGGAGCGTTCCTCGTCGCTCGGGATTTTTCGCGACACGCCGATGTGGTCCACCGTCGGCATGTACACCAGGAAGCGTCCCGGCAGCGCGATGTGCGATGTGATGCGGGCGCCCTTCTGGCCCAGCGGCTCCTTTGCAATCTGAACGATGATCTCCTGCCCTTCCCGCAAGAGGTCGCTGATGGAGGGTGCCCCGGCCTTGTCGGGCCGTGGTGCAGGGGGAACCGGAGCACTTACCGCAACGGGCGGAGGCGCGGTCCGCTGCTCGGGAACATTCCTGGGGCCCGCGTCCTGCGGGCGCGGCTCGGGGGTGCCCGTTGGTCCCGGTTGCCCCCCACGAGGGGCGTCGCCCATGGGACCGCCGCGGCTGTCCCGTCCCCGGCGCCGCATACGCCGCGAAACCCGATGCAGATAGCGCGGATTCTGCTCGCGCAGTGCGGCGGTCAGGCTGGTGGGGATCCGGGCCGGCTCCGGACCTTCCGGCTCAACCAGCCTCTCGGTTTCATCGACCGCTTCCCCAAGTTCCGCGGATTCGGTTTCCTCGCCGGCCGCTTTTTCGATGAGGAACTCTTCGACCGGCGCTCCCGCGGCTTCTTCTGGAGCTTCGGAGGCTTCCGGCTCGGCTGCATCGGTCGGCAGGACATCCACATCTTCTGCCGTTTCAGCCGAGTCGGCTTCCGCCGGCAACACCTCTTCCGCCTCAGGTAGGCGTTCGAGTTTGGGCTCCCATTGCGTGCGTCCGGCGAAGGCCTCGGCTGCCGCCTGTTTGACTTCTTCGAGCGCTACCGCCAATTCCGGTTGCGGCTCTGCCGGTGGTTCCGTCCTGATCTCCGCCATCGTCACCGGGGTCGCGGCGAAGACAGGCAATTCCGGTTGAAGCTCCGCCAGCGGTTCCGCCACGATCTCGGAGTCTGGGCCAGCAGCCGCTTCCGTATGATGCGGGTCGGGAGCATGCCCGGTTGGGTCGGAAGCTGAGAAAGAATTCGCCTGCGCCGTCGGTAACACCGGCCACACCACGGCAGGTCCTGCGCTTTCAGAGGTGGAGGCGGTTTCGCCAGCCTCGGCCGTTGGCGGGCGATTCTCGCCTTCTTCGTCTTCGAATCCCGAATCTTCCGGTGCGGCTTCGAAAGCGCCCTGGCCTGGTCGATCCTCATCTTCCTCTTCGGAGCCGGGCCTGGTGTATTTGGCCAGCGACTCTCCGGGCAGCACGAAGAAATCGTCGGCCGTCTCCTCGCGGGGAACCACAACCGCGGGTGCGGGCGTGCTCGCGGTGGCCGGTTCCGGCGGGTTGACTCTTGCCGCCGGCTCGTTTTCGGGTGCGTTCCTCGCGCCCGGCGAATAGAATTTGGAATCCGGCAGGCTGCGTCCGCCAGTCTTCTGCCCCCTCCGCCGCCGCGACCGGCGACCCCGGCGCTCGCGGTCGTCGCGCCGCTGTTCCTGGCTCGGTGCCGAAAGTGGCGCGGAGGGCGCCGCTGGCACGGCTGGCACGGCTGACTCGATGATCGGCGGGCCGGCTTCCGGACTGGCGCTCCGCACATCCACCGGCTCCGGGACTTCGGCCGGCGGGCTGGCTACCGGCGGTAGGGCGGCCACTGGAACCGCCAGCGGAAGGCGATCCAGTTTGAGGACTTTGTCCTCCACGCTGGTCACGATCTTGTCGTATTCTTCGTTGTCCTCGAAGAAATCCGAGACGTAGAGAAACGCGTCGCGGTCCAGACCGATATCCACAAACGCCGATTGCATGCCTGGCAGCACGCGCGTGACTCTACCTTTGTGGATACTGCCCGCGAGGGAGTACTCGTTCTCGCGCTGATGATAAACTTCGACGACCTGATCGTCCTCGATGATCGCCACGCGCGTTTCGTGGCGGCTCGCCGAGATCACTAACTCCTTTGACATCGATACCTCCAAAGGAGCATGAAGAGAGTACATCGAGGGAAGGTGGGCGCCCTGCGTGGCTCTCGGGTTCCCCGGGTTGCCGGGAAACGAAAAACAAACCCGCTACAAGATCACGCTGGCCGAAGGTGGAGCTGCTTTCCTCATACACCTTCCGGCCGGGAACTCACCACCGGCGGCAAGACCGCCGACGCTACTAGGGAGAGCGCTTTCGCGGCACCGTCCCGAGGGTTCTCTTACAGGCTCCCGAAAAATCTTAAAAATTTGATTCGGGCAACACCGCCCGGAGGAAATGCTCTCCGAACCCGCTACCCGGCTAGTTCACAAACCTTCTGAGGCGGACGCTATTCACCAGCCCCAAAGCTAAGAAACTCGACCAGACACTGGAACCACCGGCGCTCATAAAGGGAAGCGGAATACCGGTTACCGGCATCCTCCCCGCTACCATCCCCACATTCACCAGAATGTGGAACAGCATCAGGCCTGCTACCCCCATACAGATATACATGCCCGCTCGATCGGGCGCCGTTTGCGCATTCTGGACGATGCGCATTACCATCACAAAATACAACGACAACACTACCACTACGCCCACGAACCCGTGCTCCTCGGCAAATGCCGAGAAAATGAAATCCTTGTGGCGGACCGGCAGGAAGCCAAGCTGGGTTTGAGTTCCCTTAGTGACACCCTTGCCGAACATCCCGCCCGCTCCAACCGCGATCTCGGACTGGATCAGTTGGTACCCAGTGCCCTGCGGATCCCGGTCGGGATCCAAAAAAGCCGTCAATCGCGCCCTCTGATAATCCTTCAGGAAATGGTTCCCTAAAGGAAGTACCAGAACCGCCACCACTGCGATGACGGCAACATACTTCCAACGCAACCCCGCAACAAACGCGCCCACGATCAGAACAGCCACATACGTCAGGGCCGTCCCAAGGTCTGGCTGCTTGATCACCAGAAACGTGGGCACCGCAACCAGCAACGACAGAATCGCCATTTCCCGAATATCGAACTCTTCCGTCTTCAATTCGGTCAGATAGCGGGCTACCAACAATATTATCACCAGCTTGACGAATTCCGATACCTGTAAGTGAAGCCCTCCGCCCAGCGGAATCCAGCGCCGGGAGCCAAACGCCGACTCCCCGATGATATACGTCCCCAACAGCGCCACCACCGACGCAATGAACAGCATCGGAACATAATGCAGGAGCGCGTGATAATCAAACGCCAGGATCAGCCACATCAGGAACAGCCCGCCCAGCACATAGAGGATCTGCTTCCACCAGGCTCCATGGTAGTCGGTCTCCATGGTGGCACTATATATTTGCAGGACCCCAACTCCGCAGATCACCATCGTGATCAGCAAAAGCGGCCAGTCGATATCGCGAAAGGAGAGGTGGCGCATGGCTAGTTCGGGGGCCTGGGGCCGGAAAGCGGTTGGGGATTAGGGGTCACGGGTTGGGGCTTCGAAGTTGGGGGTTGCGGGTTAGAAGACTGGGGCCGGGGGCCGGGGGCAAGCGGCCGGGGCTGCGAACTGGTCGCTGGGGACGCGGGGGCATCTGGCGTAGCCGGAGATGCCGTCTCCAGGATTGCGGCATCCATGCTGGAGCCTGACCTGTCCGCCACGCCACCCCCTGGCCCCTGGCCCCCCCCCTGTTTGTCCGCCCCCTGTCTCTCAGTTCGTGGCGGTTCCGTCAGTCCCAGGCTGCTCATCGCGGCCAACCTGGCGCTGCTGGCGGACTCCAATTGTTGGAATTGGGCGAGCCTCTTCTTTTTGTCAAAATAGGCCGTCATCACGTCGCGCACGATGGGGGCGGCGAATTGGCCATGTATCCCGTGCTCGAACAGAGCTACCACCACAATCTCCGGCGCCGAACGCGGAGCGAAGCCTTCGAACCACGCATTGTCCCGCAGGTCCCTGGCGTGTCCCGCGGTCGTGCCCTTGACTAATTCGTTGGACGCCAACTGCGCCGACCCGGTCTTTCCGCAAACTTCGATGTTCGCCAGCCGGGCCCGCCCGCCGGTGCCGCCGCCCTCGTTCACCACACCGTACATCCCGTCGATGATGTCCCGCACGTTCTGCGGATTGAGGGTCCACTCCACCGCCTTGTCCGTCTGGTCGAGGGCCTTCAGCAGATGCGGATGGTGCCACACCCCCCCAATCGCCAGGCCGCCGATCGCACGCGCCAGTTGAAGCGGCGTTACGGTCAACGCCCCCTGACCAATCGCCACCGAAGGCGTCTCACCGGCATACCATTTCGTGCGCTGCGTGCGCAGCTTCCATGCGGTGGAAGGCATGATTCCGGCCTTCTCATTGGGCAGGTCAATTCCACTCGGATGCCCAAATCCAGCCATGTCCCCGTAGAAGGCGATGTTGTCGATCCCCGCCTTGCTGCCGATGGTGTAAAAGTACACATCGCAGGAATGCACGATGCCATTGTGCAGCGCCAGCGTGCCATGCCCACTTGGTACCCAGCAATGTTGATACGTGCCGTAGAGCGAAACGCCGCCGGAGCAATGCACGGTAAACTCATTGTCGATGGCCGCCGATTCCAGTGCCGCCAGCGCGGTGAAGGGCTTGAAAGTGGAGCCCGGCGCAAATTGTGCCTGGATCGCGCGATTCACCAGCGGCTTGTCCGGATTGTCGGTGATCTCTTTGAAATCCTTGGCTCGCATCCGCACGGAGAACTTATTCGGATCGAAGGTAGGCCGGCTCGCCATGGCGAGCACCTCGCCGGTCCGCGGATCGAGCGCCACAACCGCGCCTTTCTTCCCCTCCAGGGCAAGTTCCGCAACCGTCTGCAGGTCCAGATCGATCGTGAGTTGCAGGTCCTTTCCCGGGACCACCGGCTTTTCCTTCAGAGGCTTACCCCGCACTTGCCCGCGGTTATCCACCACCACTTGCCGCTGTCCGTTCACCCCCGTCAGCCAATCGTTGTACTGGCGCTCGATGCCGGATTGCCCGACGATGTCGCCCTGGTTGTACTTGGCGAATGCCGGCGAGTCCAGGTCCTCCTCGCTGATCTGTCCCGTGTAGCCGATGAGGTGAGCCATCATACCGTTCTGGGGATACATCCGGCGCTGCGATGGGATGAGTTCCAGTTCCGGGAAAAAATCGTGGTGCGAATCGACGAAAGCCAGGTCTGCCGGCGTGAGTTCCTGCTTGACCACGATCGGTACGTATTTTGGCGCTAGTCTGACTTTCCGAACCTGGCCGGCCAGATCGTTGTAGTCCAGATCCAGCCCTTGGGCGATAGGACGGAGATGCTCTTCCTTGAGGGATTCCCGGCGCAGAATCAGGCTGAACGAAGCGTGGTTGTCGACGATCACGCGGCCGTCGCGGTCGAGGATGCGCCCGCGCGGCGCCAGAATCGGCACCGACTTGATGCGGTTCTGCTCCGCCCGCTCGCCGTAGAACTCCGGGTTCTGCACCTGTAACGCCCAGAATCCGGAGATCAGAAACAGGAAGATGCCCACCGTAACGTACTGAAAAACAGCAATCTTGCCCGCCGCGAAATGGGTGTCATCGCGAAGGGGAGGCTTTTCCGCGACTTGCTCTTCGAGATGGGGATCGACGGGAGGCAGGATCACAGAACCTTAGCCAGAAGCTAGCTCTATCATTAGTGTAATTGACCGGACGCTGTTCGGCAACGCTGGAGTGCTTAACCGAACTGGGGAAGCTGCCCCAAAAAACGAAACCGGGAATCGTAACGATCGCCGGCCATGCTTCCGAGGACCGTGACCCCAAGACGCAGGCATCTATACTGAAACAAGCAGGGCTGAAGAAATGAAATGCTCAGTTCCGCGGGATGGGGGCGCGCTCGAATAACGCACCCATTTTGCCCGGAACCAGCGTCTGGTACCCCCAACCGCCGATTTCAGGTCCGTACCGCGATTCCCAACTGCTGCTCACCTCCGATCCCGGTGAGACCAAAACCACCAGGTAGCGCGGACGCATTCCGGTCGGGAGAGCGTCCATCTCTTCCGGCAACAGCGAGCGTACCGCCGGATCGACCGGGCTTCCCGCAGCCACCATGTGGCCCGCAAAGTAGCCGCCGTCCGGAAGGGCCAACTCAGCCAGACCCTTGCCCGCCACGGCTTGGATCGCCGGCTTCAGATCGTTCCAGTAAGCTGTCCATCGGTCACGATTCCGCTCGACCACGAGCGGTCCGAGCGTCACCAGTCCCAGAACCGCCACCGCTACGGCTACCGCGCGACGCCTGAGCGCCAGGAACACCACAAACACCAGCGCCGCCATCGCAACCACCGCCGGCGGCCCGAAGAGTTCGAGCTTCCCATACAGCAACACCAACCTGCTGAGCAGGTGGAGCGCCACCAGGGGCACCACCAACCAGGTGAACCGCGCCAGGAGCGCCACGAGGAATAGTTCGCTCACGGCCAGAACGCCATCCACGTAACGAATACTGTTCAACCCGTTCAGAAGGAAAGCCAAGTCCCCGGAATAGGCGCTGGCGCTGAAAACCGAGCGGAAGTACAAGAGCCATCCGCAGAGCAGGAAGAACGCCGCCCAGTCCAGCGGCGATGGCCGGGTGCCAAGGCGCAGCCAGCGGAAGACGGCTCGCCCACCTTGTGCCGCACTGACCACCAATGCGGCTGCCAGGATCGGGGGAAACAGCAAACCCGCGGGAGAGAGTCCCCCGGCCGGCAGGAATAGGGCGCGCCACAGACGCGGGTCGTGCAAACTGTACAGGATCGAGGTGTTGGAGAGGTCCGCGGTGCCCGGCAGATGCAGGAAGGCGAGGTTGATCTGGAAGGGGTAGAACGGGCTGCCGTACCGCAGCAGATTGTGGAGATAATAATGGCCGCTAGTGAGCAGAAAGAACAGGGCGACAGCTAATGTCCTTGTAGCGCCGGCGGTCTTGCCGCCGGTCCCGATCACACCGGCGGCAAGACCGCCGGCGCTACGAGGACCTGCCCTCCTCAAAAACAGGACCACGGCAATCGCGATGACCGCCGCGAAGATCCCCGTGTATTTCACGGCGCCAAAGGCTGCGCCGAATGCCAGTAGAGCCACATCGGTCGACGTAAGCCGCCGCTCGGCAGCGCGCAGGATCACCAGCGTCATCAGCACAAATCCCACTCCGTGCAGTACGTCGTTTTTCAGCGTTGGGACCCCGGACGGGCCGTACCAGAAGTGCTCCATGGCAACGCTGCCAAAGACGGTCCAGACTAGCAAACTGCGGGGCACGCCCAACTGTTTCCCCACCAGCCACAACCCGAGAACCATCAAAACCACGGCCTTCAAGGCAAGGAGAGGAAAGAACACGTCCACGCGGGTGACCATCCATGCCGGCGCGAACGAGAGTTCCCAAAACGCCACGTAATTGGTGGCGAAGGTGTAAGGCGTCGCGCGGTTCGCCAGCCACTCGATCAGGTAGTGGAGGTAGTTGATGGAATCGATTTCTTCGACCGGCTTGAAGGACAGCAGAACCAGCGGGACGAGCAACGTGGCGATGAGGCCGTGGGGCAGGTCACCGACCTGCCCTCTTGATAGTAAGGACGCCGTTGGCGGAATGCCAGATACAGTCCGCCTGACAAATGATTTTAGCCGGGGCAGGTCGGTGACCTGCCCCACTAATGCCCCCGTCAGGCAGACCGCTGCCGCGATCCAATACGCCGGCTGGGAATTCACACCCGCGAACGAGAAAGCCGCCGCTATCGACGCCTCCAGCGTCACCTGGATCGCCAGCACGGCCAGCCAGAACTCGACAGTCCGCTGCTCCCACCCCACCAGACGCGCCAGGCGCATGGCCGCCAGAAACAGCGCGGCCTCCCAACACGCGAACCGCACAATTGCCAAAACAATCGCGCTCGCGGTCATGGCTCAATACTTCGACATGAGGATGGTCACTGCCGCAGCCAGATACAGCAGCGCATCGATCTGGAGCCTCCGGTCCTTCAGAAAAATCTCCTCCGGGCTGGCGCCTGCCTTGCTTTCGTATACCAGGTAAAGATAACGGAACACTCCGTAAAGGAACAGGGGGAGCGTGGCCACCAACGCCTCGCTATGTTCGGATTGGAAGGTGTATAGAGCATAGCTGATGACGCCGGCGCCGGTGACGATGGAAATCAGTTGATCGAGAAACCCTACGCTGTAACCACCGAGTGCCGGGCGGAAGCTGACCGCCAGTCCCTCCAGGCTGACCAGTTCCGCGCGCCGCTTGAGCAGTGCCAGGGAAAGCGAGAGCAGCAGCGAAACCACGAACAGCCAGGCGGAAACGCGCACCGGAATGGCATAAGCGCCGGCCATCGGCCGCATCACGAACCCGGCGGAGACCAGCAGCACATCCAGCACCGGCTCCTTGCGCAAACCCAGCGAGTAGCCGGCATTCGACAGCGCATAGAGCGCCAGCACCAGCAATACCTTGCTCCCCAACAGCCCGGCGAGCCACAACGCCGCGCCGGCGAACCCGATTCCGGCGAAGGCTGCGGTTCCGACCGGCAGGGTGCCGGCCGCGATGGGACGCATCTTCTTCCCCGGGTGCGCGCGGTCGCAGTCGCGATCCGCGATGTCGTTGAGCAGATACACCGCGCTGGCCATGAGGGTAAAGGCCCCAGCCGCCATGGCGCTCCGTTCTATGGCCTCCGGAGACGAGAGACTGGCCGAGGAAATCAGGGGGACAAAGACGAGCCCGTTCTTGATCCACTGCCGGGGGCGGCAGGAGATCGCGAGCGCCTGGGCCGTGTTCACGCCGTCTCCCGCAACTTGTCGAGAAAGTGAAAGACCGAAACACCCACCACGGCATTCAGCAGCGCCAGGAGCAGAGTCTTCTGGATTTCGAACGTCAGTGGCTGGCTCAGGAGCGCACGCACCAGCACCCAGTACATCAACCGGTGGAACAGGTAAAAGAAAAACGAGAGCAGCAGCCGGATGACGCCTTGGTCCACGTCGATCCGCATCCCCACCGAAGCCGCGAAATAGCCCACCAGCGTGTTCACGATCCCGAACACACCCAACGGATTCTTGGATAGCGAATCCTGCGCCAAACCCACTACGGCGCCCAGCAGGAGCCCGCTGATCTGGTTCCGCCGCATGAGCGCAAAATACATCACCACCAGTAGCGGCATTTCCAGAAAGGCCAAGAACTGGAAAAACAGCGGCACGTAAACCTGGAACAGGATGGCCGCCAGCGGTATGGCCAGGATGACCCACGCGCGAAACCGCGAAACCTGGCCTTCGCGCTGGCTGCTCAGAAGGATGCGGCCGCTCGAATAACTCATTCGTGGGGCGGGCCTCCCGGCGCGCCCGCGGCCTGATTCGTGCGCCTGACTGTCGGGGGTTGGGGGCCGGAAACCGGGGGTTGGTTCCCCGAACGGGGACCAGGGGCCGGCGGCCGGGGGCCGGGGGCCTCCTGCTTTTTCGCCGGTTCTGGCGGCCTCGCGGATTGCCCTGCGGGCGCCGGTTCCCCGGCCGGCGGTAGCGCCTCCACGGGTGGTGCCGCAACTCCTAACCCCTGGCTCCCAACGCCTGGGCCCTGGCTCCCGGCCCCTGGACCCTGGCCCCCAACCCCCGTGCCTTGGCTCCCGGCCCCTGGACCCCGGCCCCCAGCCGGTCCGACCGGCAGTTTTGTAAAGTCGGGCGGTCTCGAACCCAATTCCCCTTCACCGTAGATGTGATTCTGAGCTTCTCCCACGGACTTATACAGGGCACGCAGTCTGTCAGCCTCCGTTCCGGCAGCGCCGGGTGGGAGGACGGGGACCGGCGCATTGGAATTCGGCGGCGGTGGCGCGATGTAGATCGGCTGATTGGTGACCGGCGTATCCGGAATGTCTTGATGCACGTCCTCGGTAAGAATCAGCACATCTTTCAGCCCCCGTTTCAGCCCCGCGGGTTCCACCAGAATCTCCTGGAACGGTTGCCCCGGCCGCACCGACTTGATCACACCAACCGGGAACCCGCTCGGGAACACGCGGTCGTCGCCCGAGGTGTAGAACCAGTCGCCCGGCTCCACCTTGTCCTCGAACGGCACGTAATCCACCCTGCACACCGGAGTACCCTCGCCTTTGAGAGTGCCGCGCACCTGGTTCTTTTGCGAGATCACGCCGGCCGCGAAGTCCGAGTCGGTGATCAATAGGACCTCGGAGGCAGTCGGATATGCCGCTCTCACGATTCCCACGATGCCGTCCGGCGTCACCACAGCCATTCCGCGCATGACGCCGGAGACGGAACCACGATCCACAAACACCTCTTTGGAGTTCGACCCGGCACCCATCATAATGATCGTCGCGGCCACCGCCTTGGACGCCGTTCGCGCCTGAAACAGTTCCAGCGCCTGGGCGCGGTCCGCCCGGTTCAACTCGTTCTTCAGGAAGATGTTGTCCAGTTTGAGATGGCCGTTTTCGTCGCGCAGACGCCGATTCTCGGCATCCGCGTCGTGCAGCATGATGTAGTTGCGGACGAACCCGGTGCTGCCGCCGCGCAGACCCTCCAACAGGCGGGCGGCCGGCGACACCGCAGTCACCGCCCACACACGGATCACCCGTACATCCTGCTTGTTCTTCACTCGAACAGCAATCAGCAGAAGCTGCGCGAAGATCACGAGCAGCAGGACGGTGATGCTCCGGTACCGGTTGAGAAACCCTTCCATGCTCCCCTAAAAGTCGGTGGAGAAGACCTGCGGTCCGCTCCTAGTGCAGGGCTGAATCCTGCCGCACCTGACACTAGTCTATCGAAATCTTGCGGAGTAACCGGAAATCGCTGAGCATGCGTCCGGTTCCCAGGACCACCGAAGCCAGCGGATCGTCGGCTATCGAGACCGGCAGCCCCGTCTCTTCGCGGATGCGTTTGTCGAGATTCTTCAACAGTGCGCCGCCGCCCGTCAGGACAATCCCGCGGTCGCTGATGTCGGCGCTCAACTCGGGAGGCGTCCGCTCCAGGGCCACGCGGATGGCGTTTATGATGGTCGCGACACATTCCGAAAGCGATTCGCGGATCTCGCTGTCGTTGATGGTGAGGGTCCGGGGCACACCCTCGATCAGGTTGCGCCCCTTAATCTCCATCGTAATCGGCTTGTCCAGGGGGTATGCCGAGCCGACCTCCATCTTGATGGCTTCGGCGGTGCGCTCGCCGATCAGCAGGTTGTACTTGCGTTTGAGGTACTGCATGACGGCGTCATCCATCTCGTTGCCGGCCACACGCACCGAGCGCGAGTAGACGATGCCGGAGAGCGAGATCACCGCGACGTCCGTGGTGCCGCCTCCGATATCCACCACCATGTTCCCGGAAGGCTCCGTAATGGGCAGACCGGCGCCGATCGCGGCCACCATGGCCTGTTCCACCAGGTGTACCTCACTGGCTTTGGCGCGGTATGCGGAATCCATGACCGCGCGCTTCTCCACCTGCGTGATCTCGCTCGGCACCCCGATTACGATGCGCGGGTGCACCAGCATTTTTCGCCCGTGCGCCTTCTGAATGAAGTAATTCAGCATGCGCTCGGTGACTTTGAAATCGGCGATCACGCCGTCCTTCATCGGCTTGATGGCCACGATGTTGCCGGGCGTCCGGCCCAGCATCTCTTTGGCTTCCTTGCCGACAGCTTCGACTTCACCGGTGTTCTTGTTGATGGCGACGATGGATGGCTCGTTGACGACGATGCCTTTGCCCTTGGCGTAGACCAGGGTGTTGGCCGTTCCCAGATCGATGGCGAGGTCCGACGAAAATAGACTGAAAAGAGAGCGTAAATTCATTGATGAAGGTGGTTCACTTCAGGAAAAAGACGTGCCTCCGCAGCCCGAGCCGGAGTCCACTTGAATGGTAACACACCGTTGCTGCTGTAGCGCCGGCGGTCTTGCCGCCGGGTGCTTACCCTAAATGGGGATGCATCATCATTGGCGTTGCGTTGGCACGCGGAAGCTCCTGCCCCACCTCGCAGGATCAACGTCTTGTGAG
>OBLT010001292.1_pt1 | contig 16110 bp, 18 predicted proteins | sample 1518721 | NCBI WGS metagenome assembly OBLT01 (sample SAMEA3539307, study PRJEB22396) | soil metagenome | biome: tundra; feature: field; material: soil | place: USA | collected 2010-05 | depth 0.15 m | reverse complement strand
ACATCATCACGGAGTCAGCAACATGAAACTTTCCGTAGTAATACCGATTTACAACGAAAAAGATACCATTAGAACAATTCTCGAAAAAGTGAATGCTGTAGATATCAACAAAGAAATTATAATTGTTGACGATTTTTCAACTGATGGCACAAGACAAATACTCGCAGAATTGGCTTGTTGCAACACAAAAATTCTCTATCATGACAAGAATATGGGCAAAGGAGCTGCACTGAGGACTGGATTCAGTGAGGCAACAGGAGAAATAGTCATTATTCAAGATGCAGATATGGAGTATGACCCACAAGATTATCTGAAATTGGTTAAACCAATACATGATGGGAAGGCAGATATCGTTTTTGGTTCCCGTTTTGCCGGTGGAGAGTATCATAGAGTGCTGTTTTTTTGGCATTATATTGGCAATAAATTTTTAACATTTTTGTCAAATATGCTTACAAACTTAAATCTCACTGATATGGAAACCTGTTATAAAGTATTTAGAAAGGATATTTTGCAAAAGATTACTATTGAAGAGAACAGATTTGGTTTTGAACCAGAAATTACAGCAAAAGTAGCCAGAATGAATGTTAGAATATTTGAAGTTGGTATTTCTTACTCAGGTAGAACTTATGACGAGGGTAAAAAAATTGGCTGGAAAGATGGAATGTCTGCAATCAGATGTATTGTAAAATACAATATATTTCGCTGAGATTGTAATTAATTCTATAACGAGCAGATATGCTGCACCGGCATCATCCTTGCGGAACTTATGCAGGGGGCGAAATCGGACAAGGAACTTGCCGTGCTCGGCGACTTCCTCCATGTTTTCGAGTTCATACCCGAGACCGCTGAACTGTGGGCTGAAGCCGGGCGGCTCGCTTTCAATCTTCGCCGTAAAGGGCTGACTGGCGGCCTTGCCGATTGTTTTATCGCCATGGCGGCCTCGCGCGCCCGTATCCCACTGGCAACACTCGACGGTCATTTCGAAACACTCAAGAAACCGGCGAAGATTTCCCTCTATACACTCGGAGAGAGGAGATAAGTGCCATGTCTCAACCCAATCAGACCCCATATCCCATTAACGTACAGCAGAAAAACCACGCCTCTTCCCATGGGTGTATAAAAAAATACTTCTAAGTATAAAAATAATCATTTCCAGTCAATCCTATCCTTAACTATTTGAAATAACGTGTATATGTAGTCAGTTGGATTAATGCTTCCGAATGCCTTTCCCGTTAAGAAGTATAATCCGCATACCCCCGTTCATTCCCTCCCATAACCAATCCAATTAGCATGAAATAAATTTTAAAATAATATAGGTAGCGATATCAATAGCTTGTAATTAATTTTTCGAACAAAACAGGTTTTGGCACGGCTGATGCTTTTATAAAGACAAAGAGCGAAAACAGACCCCCGGAGAAAAGGGGGAGGAAGTTACAGGGAAAAAGGAGACCGCCATGAAAACCACAGCCATGAAAATCGCATACGCAACGATCCTCGCACTCGTTATCACTGCATCCAACGCCTTCGCCGGCGGCGGCAGCTATGGCGCCGAAGGGCTAAGCCTCCTGACCATCCTCTTCGTAGGCTTCGTCGCCCTGGTAATAGTGTTCCAGTTGGTGCCGGCCGTGATCCTTCTCGGCGGCATGGTGAAAGCATTGTTGTCGAGCCGGAAGAGCGATGAGGCATCGGAAGCGAAAAAGCATTAACGAGATAAGGGCCGGATGGCCCGCAGACGACATAAATAAATAAAGGGAGAACAGCCATGAAAACGAAAAGAACAATGACCGAGATCTGCAGTGCGATAACGATGCTTCTTATGTCAGCTACCGGAGCACTTGCCGCAGATACCCATAAAGTATACTCCAGTGGTCTTCTTGTCCTGATGTTCCTTGGGTTCTGTGCCATCGTGGTTGTCCTGCAGACGATACCGGCGATGATGCACCTCTACGGAATGATCAAGGGAGTGGCCAGCAAGAAGGAAATGGCCGAGGTCAAATCCCACTAGGGAGAATGCAAGGAGCCTTCACTGAAACCACAATCTAATGTCTCGCTACGTGAAAAGGCCTGCTCCGAGCGGGCCTTTTTCGTGAGTCTGATATCTTGCAAGACCTACCCATAAATGCTTTGACGGCAGTTTGTCCCTTATGATGATTTATGATTAGTGAATATTAATATAATTCCGCATGGGTATTCACAATGAAAGGAATACGAAGAGGGTTGTTCATAGGCGTTGCCGTTTGTGTGGCGCTCGGTGCGCTGGTGGCGGAAGTCCTGGCAACTCCTGCGTCGAGTTCGAATATTATTGCTGTCAACTGGCCGGAAATGAAGAAGGAGGCGAAAAAGCTGCTGAAGGGTTATGCGAGATGGTTTAGATACAAGGGAGACGGTTATGGAGGACCGGTCGATGTCGATATAACAATTTCCGTGTCACCGGAAAAAGAATACTGAGCTATACGCCCACCGGAGCGGGCGCAAAGGCGGCCAAAATCTTTGGGCAAACGACCATCCACCCGACAAATGTCTATCAGACCGAGAAATAAAGTGGTCAGACGGGCACAATTGTCCTATAACCATACGCACAGTAACTGAACTGGGAACCGAACGGGATAGAAGATGGCATGAGCCTCAATACTGACGTCTACGAGAATCCGGTGAATAAAGGTGAACCTCCTGAAACCGTAGTTATGTTAATCGGCGGTTTTTTTGATTCTTTCCTCAGAATTGTTAAGGGCTATGCGGAAGAATATCGCAACAATAATTCTGGCCGCTTAGTGGAGTATTTCAGTTGGACGGATAAAGATGAAATAATCAGCGCCATTAATTCGACACCTTCTTCCAAACAGATCTTCCTGGTTGGCCACAGTTTCGGGGCGCATACAGCGGCGCAGGTGGCAGCTGGAAGTTCCCGGCGGATTGATCTGCTTGTTACGGTCGATCCGGTAGGCCGCCGCGATGTCGGAAAATTCACACAAAACGTAGATAAATGGATAAATGTTACAGCAACACCAGCCAATGGCAACTTGAGTGACTTTGTAGCATGGCTGGGTGGTAAGGGAGGGGGATTGCCTGTTGAAAAAGCAGCGTTAAATTTCAGCGTTGATGCGAATCATGAGCAGTTCGCAATAATGTTCAATACTACTCAATCCGGTGAGCAAAGTGCCGCGCAAACTCTGCAAGGAAGCACCGTATAGAAGCTCAGATTCTTGTGAAACTCGTTCGATATTATAACAAAAGCCCGCACCAGTAATGGCAGCGGGCTTTTATCGTTTCTATAACCAGCCTTATTTTTTCTCGGGCAGCAAGTCTTCGGACTTTATTTCCCCCGGTTTGACGGAAACTGTATCCGGGACGGGGCTTACCGGTTCCATCCGGGGTGGTTGCGGTGTCTGTTGGTTTTGAGGGTAAACTTGAGGGGCAACAGTCACCGGTCTGGTTGCGGCAGGGGCAGGGGCCATTACCGGCGCCGGCTTTATCAGTACCGGGCTGTCCTCAATTTCAAATTTGAATTCCGGCTCGAGCATAAAAATCATATCATTAAAGATGTTGTTATATGCCCGTGACACAGGTAAATCTCTGATGAAAGAGGAATCTTTGCTCCTGGTCAGCGTTCTGGTTATGCCCGGCAAAGTCTTGAACTTAACTTCAACACGGTCGGTTGAATTTCCCGCGGCTTCATCGAAATCGGGATATTGAAGGTTTATGAGCGGCGAATAGGAAAGGAAGCGTTTGTGAAAATTGGGGTATTCCCACAGGATGTTATTATCGGCATCCAGTATCTGGGCAGTCATTATGATGTAATTGAAATCAGTCTTCAGCGAGGAGAGAAGGTTGCTTGAGAATATCCGGTCTTCTTTGGTGACACCGCTGACGGTTACAAGCATTACTGCATCAATCTTGTTTCTTTCAAGCAGTTGCTTCAATTCCTTCTGCCGGAAAAAATACTTGTTGTAGACCAGCCCCTCGTCTCTTCGGCGTTCCCGGCGAAAGAAGAGGCTGGAGAACAGCTGGTCAGCGGGGCTTTCAAGAAATCGAACCGACGAATAGGTGCTTATTGTCTTAAGTCGCGCCACCAGCTCCAGTTCGTTTTTCCGGTTCAAATCCTTCAAAAGTGGTATCAGCGTCTCCTTCTCCGGGTGCCTGATGTCGGAATCGTCATCGGTAAAGAAGGGGGCAACGCCAAGGACCCTAACGTTCCTCTCGTAAGATTCCCTCGGAATATTGTAGTAATTTTGCGAGCAACCAAGAGCGAAGAGAGCCAGAATGGCGATGGGAATGAATTTAAGAATGCTTTTCACGGACTTCCTCCTTTGATGCTATGCGTGGTCGGGTGTTGCCCTGCTTTGCTCTTATACCAAAAGCTGGTAGAAATGGTCAATAATAATTCCCTTTGCAATGTTTCCGGATAGAAACTATCGAAGCATGATAAACCCCATGTTCCTGCCTGTATTTCCCCCATCCCGCCGGTAGGAAAAGAAGAGGTCATGTTCGCAGGCCACGCAATGTGAGGAGCTTTCGATATTCTCCTTCAGGAGCCCCGCATGCAGGAATTGCCGGTGGTTTGCCGCAGCCAGATCCAGTTTCCATTTCCCCTGGCCTGCTTCACTGGCAAATAGCTCCCACTGCTGTCCTTTCTTTCTGAAGGCTTCCATGACGGGGGTATCCACCTCATAACAGCATGAACCAATACCGGGACCGATCGCCGCCAGGATGTCCCCGGGCTTTGAGCCGAACAGGGCGACCATGGCTTCCACCCCTTTCCCGGCGATCCCTCCAGCTGTCCCTTTCCACCCAGCATGCAGGGTTGCAGCGACCCTTTTCACCGGATCGAGGAGCAGGAGTGGCACGCAGTCTGCCACACAAATCCCGATTATAATCTCCTTCTGGTTTGTGATGATGCCGTCGCATTCCAACCCATGGAAGTGGGAATAATCAGGGTTTGGGGAATCTATGACCAGAAGGTCCGTGCCATGGAGCTGACTGACCGTTACAAGTTTCTCTACCCTTGACCCGGCGGCCCGTGCCAGCAGGCTCCGGTTACCCTGAACATTATGAGGGGAATCGAAGGTATTGGCCCCAAGGTTCAGGGAATTGTAGGGAGGCCGTGAAATCCCTTCGTGCCTTGTGGTGAATCCCTGGGATGAGATTCCCTGTATTGCAAAGATAGCTGGTTCAAGGAAATGAACCTTGCCGGATTTTGTTATTTTCATGAAAGTTCTCCGGGGTTGTTTCAAGTTTCCAGGTATGCAATTATCCCTGCCATATCCTCGGGCAGTTCGGTGTCGAATTCCAGGTAGTTTCCCGTGGCGGGATGGATGAATCCGAGGGTTTTGGCATGGAGCGCCTGACGGTCCATCTGTTTTACCAGAGAGCGGAGGCCTGGGTCTTTTATGCCGGCAATCCGTCCGCTTCCCCCATAAACCTTGTCGCCAAGGATCGGAAAACCTGCTTCCGAAAGATGGACCCTGATCTGATGGGTCCGGCCGGTCTCAAGTCTGAGCCGCATGAGGGTTATGCCAGGTAACCGCTTGAGAACTTGCCAGTGTGTTACGGCGGCTTTCCCCCGGCTGACTTTTCCGGACATACGTTTCCGGTCAACCGGATGACGGCCGATGACGGATTCAATCCGGCCTTTATCAGTTGCCGGTGTGCCGTAAACAAGGGCAATATAAAGCCGCTTTATGCTGTGTTCCTTGAACTGGTGGGCAAGGGCTTGATGAGCCTGGTCATTTTTTGCGACAACCAGTATGCCGGAAGTCTCCTTGTCTATCCTGTGAACAATGCCGGGCCGCAGCATGCCGCCGATTCCGGACAGGTCTGTGACATGGGCGAGGAGGGCATTTACCAGAGTGCCGCTGCTTGTGCCGGCCCCCGGATGAACCACCATGCCGGCAGCCTTGTTTACCACCACAAGGTGCTCATCTTCAAAAAGTATGTCCAACGGTATTTTTTCCGGGACCGTTTCCACCGGTGTCGGCGGGGGGATCCGGACAAGGAGCTGTTCCCCTCCTATCAGTTTCAATGATGATTTCCGGGGCAAACCTCCAACCGTCACAAGCCCTTCTGTTATGAGTTTCTGTGCCGTTGACCGGGTTATCCTCTCTATGGAGCGGGCCACAAAGGAGTCAAGCCTTTCCGCCACGCCTCCCTCCGGATATGTCAATTCAATTTGTTTCATTAGCTCTCATCCGGCCGGCTTTTTCCGCTTCTGTAAGGAAATAAAAAGGCGCGATCAATAAACCGCGCCTCGTGAGTTGGGGGAAAAGGATTGGCTACCAGATTTCAGATTCAATTTTACCGGCCCGTTTTATCAGGACATCTACAAGTGCAATATCGTATATGTTGGATGATGCCAGCTCTGGGGTTACCCTCGAGATAAAATGCTGACGGCCTTCCTCCAGTTCGTCGTTCATCAGCTCAAAGATGTTGTCATCCCTGATTCCCTTTTCCACTTTTTCCCTGTTGTAGAGGGCAACATCGGAGATTACTGCCCTGGCAAGTCTTTTTGCCTGGACCGGGTTGTCTATCAAGCTCATTCAAAAACTCCTGGTGTTTTTTTGCCACCTGACAAGGCGTTGGTTATCAGACCACTGCCTTGGCAGACATTATACAGAATTTTCCCCTGGATACTACCTTAATTTTAAGGCAAAATAGATGCTTGCTTCTCCCCGCCTGACGAGGAACGCCACAGATCCTTTCCGTTCGGCGTCTTTCATTGCTTTACCGTAATCGATAACCCCGCCGATTTTTTTCTGATTGACGGAAACGATGATATCTCCTTGTCTGAGGCCAACACCTGCGGCTTCTCCTTCGGGAGCGAGCTCCGCGACAATTACCCCGGACAGTCCGCCAACCCTCATATTGCGCGGCAGCTCCTCCACCTTCATACCGAACCATCCGGCCTGAGGTTCCGACGACCTCGGTTTCACAGCAGAAGGGCTCTCGGTGGTGGACAGGGTTATCGGCAGGGTCATAACCTTTCCTTCCCTAAAAATCTCTATTTCCGCCTTTTGGCCGGGCGGGGTTTCAGCCACAATAAGCTGCAATTGTCGGGGGTCTTTAATCTCCTTGCCTGCGAAACGGGTAATCACGTCCCCCTGCTTCAACCCGGCCTTCTCTGCGGGGCTTCCAGCCATGATGTCATTCAATAACGCCCCGCGGGTTGTCTTCAGCCCGAGGGAATGGGACATTTCTTCCGTAACCGGCTGGATCGAAACGCCCAGCCAGCCCCGGGCAACACTACCTTTCTTGATCAGCTGCCCGACCACCTTCTTTGCCATATTGATTGGTATGGCAAAGCCGATTCCCTGGCCTGCAGCAACTATGGCGGTGTTGATGCCGATAACCTCACCATACACATTAAGGAGCGGTCCTCCCGAATTTCCCGGATTAATGGAAGCATCGGTCTGGATAAAATCTTCATATGTTTCGATTCCCATGTTTGATCGGCCGGTTGCGGAAATAACTCCGACGGTGACAGTCCGGTCAAGCCCGAAGGGGTTTCCGATGGCTATGGCCCACTGGCCGACCTGGAGTTTGTCGGAATCGCCGAGAACTGCGACCGGCAGTTCTTCCTTGACTGATATCTTAATGATCGCCAGATCGGTCTTTGGATCTTCACCAACTACCTTGCCGTTATATTCCTTTTCGTTTGATAGCTTAACCTGGATACTCTCGGCATCCTTCACCACATGATCATTGGTGAGGATATACCCTTCCTTGTTGATGATCAACCCGGAACCGAGGCTGTTTTCCCGCCGGTATTGCGGCCTCTGTTGCCTTCCTCCGAAAAAATCTTCGAAAAAAGGTGAAATCTCGAAAAAGGGCTGTACTACTTTCTTCTTGCTGACAGTTGATATGTTGACCACCGAAGGGGTTACCCCCTTTACAACATTGGTGAAGGCCTGCTGGGTGGCAAGGATATCCTTGGGGACCTCCTTGACGGGGGCTTCGGCGGTCCCCTTCCGGGTTGATTCATAGAAGTAGGGTTCCTCTTTCTTTTTGCAGGCGGAAAGTGTGGTGAGGAAAACCAGCGAAAAAATTAACATAATTAAACGGGCCATGCGGAGAACCTCTTAAAAAACAAAGAATAGTTATTTCGTGGAGATAGTAATCATTAACCACCATGATGTCAACCCGGATTCACACTGTAATGATTCAAGCCGGACTGGAAGGCTTGCTTTGCGACCTGGAAATCTTACCTGGTGAAATCACCCCTTGACCTGTTGTTTTCTTTTGCTTATAACTTTGCCTATAGGGAGGGTTTTCTATTGAATGACATTAAGGATGAAGTCAGGGAGCTCCGCATCGGTGAGAAAATAAGAAAACGGCGACAGGAGAGGAGGCTGACACTCCAGGAACTTGCTGATCTTACCGGGTTGTCAAAACCCCTTCTTTCCCAGATCGAGAACGACCAGGTTATACCCCCCCTGGCAACGCTGTTAAAGATAGCCAAGGGGCTTAAGGTCGGGATTCACTTCTTTTTTGAAGACGAAGGGGATCGGCGGAAGTATGTTTTAATAAGGGGTGAAGGGCCCTTAAGCCGGCGCCGCCCGAACAGCGACGCACCCCAGGGTTACCGGTACAGATCTCTGGCTCCCGGTCTCCGGCACAAGCAGATTGAACCTTTTCTTGTTGAATTCGAACTGATGGAGTGGAACGACGGCTGCTTTTTTAATCATGAAGGAGAAGAGTTCCTCTACATACTTGACGGTGAACTGGAATTCCACTATGGGGAGGAAGTCATGCGGCTTCTTCCCGGGGACAGCATTTTCTACGATTCGTCCATTCCTCATGGGTATCTTTCGGTTGGGGAGGGGAAGGCAAGGGCGGTGGCGGTTCTCTATTCCAAAGAATGATGAATTCGATAAAAGGGCGCTTTTCTCGAATTCATCCTTAGCGTTTCACCCTGCACTGTTTCCGCATCAGTTCTCTGAGGATGTTCCTGGTCCGATCCTCAAGATCGATAAACCGAAGCCCCATTTTATTATCCGGTTCTATGGTGCTCCAGATGACTTCTGCCTGCAAAGTGAGAGGTTCTGATGAAAGATGGGTAAATAATTGCAGCCTGGTTATTTTACCCGGCTGGAGCGGATCGCTGCATTGGACACAGATTCCGTTTTCAGAGATTGAATACGTGCAACAACCGATTGCCTCGTCCGTTTCCTTCAGCCAACAGGACAACTGGGCTCTGATCCGCTTGCTGGACCGTTTATCCACAACAACCTCACTTCAAATGATGCGATTCCGAATGGGTATTGAAAATTTCATCAAAGGCGGCAGATATGCTGATGAATGCATCCAGGACCTGAGGGTCAAAATGTTCCGGGCATGTCCTGCCGTCCCCTTCGGTGATTATCCTGACGGTGGTATTATGGTCGAAGGATTTCTTGTAGGGCCTGGTGCTGCGGAGGGCGTCATACTGATCGACCAGCATGACTATTCTGCCTTCTATGGGGATCTTTTCTCCGCGGAGAATGTTGGGATAGCCGGTTCCATCCCAACGTTCGTGATGATTCAAGGCAATAGATGCCGCCATCTGAAGCATCGGGAAGGGGGTCCCCTCGACAATTCTTGCCCCGATCGTGGTGTGGCTTTTTATTATCTGAAACTCATCGGGAGTCAAAGGTCCTGGTTTCAAGAGGATTGCATCAGGGATGCCGATTTTCCCTACGTCATGCATTGCACTGGCGAGGGAAATTTGTTCTACGAAATCGTCTGACATCCCCAAAGTTCTGGCGATTTCATTTGAATACATGCCAATTCTGGAAATATGCGAACCGGTGTCTTCGTCGCGCAATTCGGCTGCGGCGGTCAGCCGCGCGATAATCACCTTGCTCATCCCCTTCAGCATCTGAAGAGCATTGGAAAGTTCCTGGGTCCTCTGCTCAACGGTACGTTCAAGTTCATCCCGGTAATTTTTTTCGAGCCGCTTCATTCTCTTGTACTGGACGGCCTTTTCCAGAGAATGGAACAGGTAAGGGAACTTGTACGGCTTTATAATGAAATCGAAAGCCCCTTTCTTTATCGCCTCAACCGCGACATCAAGTTCTGCATACCCTGTGGTGAGGATGACCGGGGTTTCCTGGTCGATTGCGTGGATTTTATCAAGAAGTTCGATGCCGGTTATGACGGGCATTTTGATGTCGGTCAATATTACATCAACCGGTTCTTTGAGGAATTTTTCGAAGGCATCCAGGCCGTTGCTGAAAGAATATACCGTAAAGCCATCCTGCAGAAGGAGTTCGGTTACGCTCTCCAGCAGGTAGATATCGTCATCAACAAATATTATCTTGGCGCTCTGTTCCTGGTTCATAGCCAGTAATGCATCTCCGGATTCGGGCTAAATGGGGATCTAATCGGGAATTAGGTTGCTATTCTATCAAAAATAATGTTTTTATAACAGCAAATTAATTCCATTATTAAACCTGTAAAAATATTCAAAGGCTTTTTTATGATTTTCATCCTGAAAAAAATCCTGAGCGCAGTTCTTTTTCCCCCGGGTCTGCTGGTAATTATCTTTTTATTGTCTGGAACATGGCTCTGCAGAAAGCGGGTCATTGCCGCCGGTCTGGTAAATATTATGCTGGGTTGTCTTTTATGGGCAATGTCGACTCCCCTGGTAGCCAACCGGCTGGTCCAGCCTCTGGAAAGGGGCGTGTCAATTCCCCAGCCGCTGATGGGGGATGTTATGATTCTGCTTTGCGGAGGGATTAATGAAAAAGCACCCGACCTTACCGGTAAGGGTACTCCTTCCGGCGATGCCCTCTGGCGGGTGGTAACCGCGGCCAGGGCTTTCCGGAAAATTCACCTTCCGATTATCGTCTCAGGAGGTGCTCCCGCGAGGGGAGGGACACCGGAATCGGTGATAACAGGCCGTTTCCTTATAGATCTGGGAGTGCCTGCGGAAATGATCATCGAAGAGCGGCAAAGCCGTGACACCAGTGAAAACGCCCGGTACTGCAAGGAAATCCTCAAACAACGTGGCTTCAGGAATCCCATCCTGGTAACATCAGGATACCATATGAAGCGTTCCGTGCTGGCCTTCGAAAGGGTGGGAGTCAGGGTTATCCCTTTGCCGGCAAGATTAATGGCGGTTCCTGAAAAAGCATACAGCTGGGCAGATTTCATTCCTTCCGGATCGGCCTTCGGGGTTTCAGCAGCAGCCCTGAAGGAGCACGCGGGGTTTCTTTTCTACCGTCTCAAGCCTGCAAACTGGTAGTTTTTCCATCCGGAGTCCCCGAATGGAACCTACCTGACCGGATCAAGCCTGATTTCTCTTGCCGGGCCAAGCGTTGACAGTGGTTTGTCGAATTTACTGTTGTTTCCTACTACCATCAGTATCATACTGTCGGGATGCAGGTATTTCCTCGATACCCGGAGTACGTCCTCAGCAGTGACCCTGGACATGTTATCCCGGTAGTTTTCAAGGTATCCCGGTGGGTAACCGAAGAACTCGAGGCGGGCCTGCTGGTTGACGACCACGTCGGGTTTGGTGAATCCGAAGATGAATGAATTTATTATGGCATCCTTTGCCAGGGCAAGTTCCTGATCGGTCACCGGGCCGGTTTTCATTCCGGCAATAATATCCCGCATATATGTTATGGTCCTGACCGTGGATTCAGACTTGGTTTCAGTTTCGGCAACGAAGGTGCCAATAAAGCGGCGCCCCACATCGAAATGGCTGTCAACGTTGTAGGCAAGCCCCTGGTTGGAGCGAATCTCCTGAACAAGCCTGGATGTGAAGCCGCCCCCCAGAATGTAGTCCATTATCCGGACGGCGTAAAGGTCCGGACTGTTTTTGTCAATCCCCATATCCCCCATCCTTACGACTGACTGGCTGACCTCCTTCCTGACAAAAAGATTCTCAGGGGTGATTTCACTGGCCGGCTCCGGGACAGGAGGGAAATCCAGAGCTACTTTCTGCCAACCGCCAAATCTCGCCTCTAGCTTTTCCAATAGGTCCTTGCTGTTGAAATCGCCCGATACTGCAAGAATAATGCTGTTCGGATGGAAATAGCGTCGGTGAAAAGCCGTCAGATCGTCCCGCGTTACATTCTGCACGGAGTCGATTGTCGGGTAACGGCCAAGAGGGTGCCCGGCATAAAGGGCTTTCCTCAGTTCCCGATCGGCGATCCCCTTCGGGTCATCATTCTGCCGCCGCAAGGATTCTATGGTATTGTTGATGACCAGGTCCAGACGGTCCTGGCGAAACAGGGGAGACATCATAACCCGGGAAAAGAGTTCCATCGACCGGTCAAGATTTTTGGCCAGCGTGGACATAGATACGTTTCCTACCTCGTTACCGATGCTGGATTCTATGGCCGATGCCATGAATTCCAGTTCTGAATCAAGCTTTTCCGGAGGCATGTCCACTGTCCCGCCGTTCCTGAGGGTTGCCCCGACGATCCCTGCCAAACCAGCCTTGTCAGACGGGTCATAGATGCTGCCGGTGTGTACATAGGCGGTGATATTGACCAGGGGGATCTCGTGGTCCTCAAGCGTGAAGACCACCATACCGTTTCCGAGAACCGACCGCTGGCTTTTCGGAATTTCGAATTTCAGCGGTGGGAAGCTCATGGTCCGCGGGTCAGAAGCCCTTACGGTAACTCCGTTTGTATCGGTGGTTGCGCAGGAGGCAAGCGAGAAAGCAAGAATGAATGCCATGAGGAGTCGTTTGAATAAAATCATTGACTGGCTCCCTCTTTTTTTGAAATAGTTCCGAAGGTGCGGTTTTCCCGTACCAGATAGTGTCTGGCAACCCGCGTCACATCCTCCGGGGTCACAGCGGCTACTTTTTGCCGGTGTTCTATCAGGTAGCGCCAGGTCCCGGCAATTGCTTCGTATTCAGTGAGATTACGTGCAAGGCCGCCATTCGAACTCATCTGCCGATACTCCTCATACTCCAGGGTATTCAGTATCTGCTGCAATTCCCTGGAACTGACGGGCTCATTTTGCAGACGCTCAATTTCACGGTAAATTTCATTTTCTACCTCCGTAACAGTATGGGGAGAACGAGGGGTTGCTTCTATGATGAACAGATTCGGGTACCGGCTTCCCGGACCGGAAAATGTGCTGATATCGGTGGCAAGCTGTTTTTCCATGATCAGGTTTTTATATAGTCGGGAAGTCCTGCCATGGGACAGAATCATGTCAATCACATCAAATACATAGTCGTCAGGCGCCGGGAGGGTTGGTTTATGAAAGGCGATCAAAAATTGCGGTTCGGCGTCTCCGATAATCTCGATCCGCTTTTCCCCGAACTGGGGGGGCTCCTCAATTGCGACCGGCCCGACAGGGGTTTTTGGTGGGATAGCGCCGAAATATTTTTCCACAAGGGCAATGGTTGCTTCAGGGTCTATAGCGCCGACAATGGCGACAATGGCGTTGTTCGGACCGTAGTATTTATGGAGGAAGGATTCTGCCTTGGTCCGGGAAAGGTATTCAATGTCTGACATCCAGCCGATGGTGGGTTGGCTGTAGGGATGGGCGACGTAAGCGGTGGCCTGGAAAGTCTCCCAGAGCCTTCCCATCGGTTCAGCTTCATAGGAGCGGCGCCGTTCCTCCATGACAACATTCCTCTCGGTATAGAACTCGCGGAGAACGGCGTTCTGCATCCGGTCCGACTCTATGGCGGCCCATAATTCAAGCTTGTTGGCGGGGAGGTTGATCAGGTAAGTGGTGCCGTCCTTGCTGGTGAACGCATTATATCCCGACCCGCCGTTTTTGGCGTACAATCGAAAGAATTCCTCCTTGATGACGAATTTACCAGCTTCATTTTCCAGTCTGGCAATCTCTTTCTTCAGATCTGCTACCTTTCCTTGATCGCCTTTCTCACGTTTTGCCTGCTCTGACATCATCAGCTGGGCTGTTTCCTCGATCCGGTCGAGAATCGGCTTTTCGGCAGCATAATCAATAGTTCCGAGGGTTTTGGTTCCCTTGAAGAGCATATGCTCCAGGAGGTGTGCGAGCCCCCGCTCGTCGCTTCTCTCATCAACGCTGCCGACCCGGAAACGGATCCAGGCGGATACGGTCGGGGAGGTGTGGCGTTCTACCAAGAGGAGCTTCATGCCGTTTTTCAGGGTATGCTCTTTCACCCGATCCGCCAACCCCTCGCCGAAACAGGGTGAAGCAAGAAGGGCGCAGAAAAGGATTAACCTGAGCGATATCTTGTAAAACCTCATTTTTTACCTCGAGTAGTTTTAGACATTATAGGTATGTTTACCAGTTCATTATTTGCCAAGGGTCTTCTGCCCCGGTTTCCAGTTTAGCGGACAGAGTTCGCCGGTCTGGAGGGCATCCAGGACCCGCATGGTCTCCTCGATGCTCCTTCCCACTGAAAGATTGTTGACCGACAGGTACTGGAGTATGCCCCGATCATCGATAATGAAGAGTCCCCGAAGCGCCACGCCTGCTTCTTCGTCAAGAACGCCGTAATCCCGGGCTGTGTTCTTCTTCAGGTCTGAAAGAAGCGGGTAATTGAGCGTACCGAGGTCGCCTCTCTCAATCCAGGCCTTGTGCGACCATTTGCTGTCCACCGATACAGCCAGTATGACGGTGTTCTTCTGGGAAAAATCGTCCAGGGCCTTGTTGAAACCCTTTATCTCTGTCGGGCAGACGGCAGTGAAATCGAGAGGATAGAAAAAAAGGACGACCCACTTTCCCCGGTATTCCGACAGGCTGACCTTTTTGAATTCCCTGCCGACCACAGCATCAAGTGAGAAGTCCGGCGCCGGTTTCCCTATTTTTGCCCTTCTGGATTGTTCCATAGAGGCACAGCCTTTCTGGATTTCCCGTTGACGGATATCCGGGGATGGTTCTGCTCCGGATGAAGAAGCCAGTAAGATCATGATTGCAATTGCCGGCGAGAATGCTTTTAGGATAATGTGCATATCATCTCTCCTCTCGGTCTGTTTTCCCTTTGCCCTGCATCATATGGAATATACTATAACCACAAGCCTCCGGGTTTGCAAGAACTGACGACCCTGACAGTGAATCAGTTCCGCTCTTTTTTAAAATATTATTCCTTTCCCAAATTTTGTGGTAAATTTTCACCATTACATAAATGGTTGCGCCTGGGAAAAATCCAGGCGGAACCTCGAAAAGGAGCTAGAGATGAGCGAAGAAAAAAATCCCAGGGTGCTTCTGGAAACCTCCATGGGGAACATTACGGTTGAACTGTTCAAGGACAAAGCCCCCATTACGGTTCGCAACTTCATTAACTATGTCAAGGAAGGATTTTATGACGGCCTGATTTTCCACCGGGTAATCCCTCATTTCATGATCCAGGGTGGGGGCCTTGACGAAAACCTTCAGCAGAAAAAGACCAAGTTTGCCATAAAGAACGAGGCGGACAACGGTTTGAAAAATATCAAGGGTAGCATCGCCATGGCACGCACGGCAGTAGTTGACAGCGCCACTTCTCAGTTTTTCATAAACGTTAATGATAATTCCTCCCTGGACCATACCGGCAAGAACATGAATCAGTATGGCTATGCGGTATTCGGCCAGGTATGCGATGGGATGGAAGTTGTTGATGCCATCCGGCTGGTGAAGACAGGGCATAAGGGCGGGCATGGTGATGTTCCGCTTGAACCGGTTTTTATCAAGGCCGTGAAACTTTGTGAAGATTAACATATGAAGGGATAAATTGAAAAAAGGCCGTTGGGATGATTAACCCCCGGCCTTTATTCATGAATGATGTCCATTTTCACGATGAGCCGCCGACGGTGATCTCGGAAATCAGCAGCGTTGGTTGAGCGTCGGATACCGGCACTCCCTGGCCGTCCTTGCCGCAGGTGCCGATTCCGAAACCGAGATCGGAGCCGACCCGGACAATCTTTTTCAGCACCTCCGGCCCGTTTCCGGTCAAGGTAGCCCCCCGTACCAGCTCACCGATACTGCCGTTCTCAATGAGATACCCCTCGGAGACCTCGAACACAAAATCTCCATTGACGGTGTTGACCTGACCTCCGCCCATTTTTCTGACGAAGAGCCCCCGGTTGGCTTCCCGGGCGATCGAAGCCGGATCGCTTTCTCCTGGAGCAATAAGGGTGTTGGTCATCCGGGTAATCGGTTTTGACTGGTATGATTCTCTTCGGCCGTTGCCGGTGG
>OBLT010001291.1_pt1 | contig 16112 bp, 16 predicted proteins | sample 1518721 | NCBI WGS metagenome assembly OBLT01 (sample SAMEA3539307, study PRJEB22396) | soil metagenome | biome: tundra; feature: field; material: soil | place: USA | collected 2010-05 | depth 0.15 m | reverse complement strand
GCACCGACGGCATTGACGGCAACAGTCCTGCCGCCGGTGCCGTAGTCGATGGCAGTACCATCTTTCGTGCCGGCACTGGTCGCGTCGATGCCCGCGCCGATGCCGGCGCCGATGCCCGCGCCGGCGCTGAAGCCGTGCGGCACGCGCTCTCCGGCTTCAATGCCTATCCTCTTTTCGACGCGCTCGCCGACACCATCATCACCGGGCCCACCGGAAATAATCTTCGCGACCTTCGCATCCTGCTGGCCTATTAGGACCGCGGCCGCGCCGGCGCTGGTCCTCGCGCCGCTTGCCCTCGCCGGGCAAGAAACATCCAACCTTTACATATCGGTGACGTAGAAGTGGACGCCTCCGCGGTGCGGAACTTGACGTGCTAACCGCCGGCAGTTCACGGTCTTCCGGGACCGTAAATTCTTGTAAATCTACTCGCCCCCGGCATCGTTGTACTCTCGATCTGCATCCAACGTCCTAAAACCAATACCGGAGGTTTCGATTGAAACAGACATTGCGTATTGCCGTCCTCTTGACGTTTGCCTGCGCCGCCCTGACGGCGTTCTCGAATTTCGCGCAAGCCCAGAAAATCGACATTGCATTCGGCGTCAGCACGACGCTAGCCCCGGGAGCCAGTTTTGTGGACGGCATTGAAAGCGCCCCATCGCTCTCCGGCGGCGTCTTTCCCGGCTTTAGCGGCGATGTACTCTTCTGGCACAACCTCGGCTTTGGAGCCGAAGTGTTCTGGAGGGCAGGCAGCGCCAGTTGCCCAGATTCCATCTGCGGCTTCGCTTCGGGCATCAGCTATCGCCCGGTGTTCTACAACTTCAACGCAGTGTACTCTCCCAAACTCGCGAGTCATGCCTATTTGGAACTTGTCGGCGGCCTCGGCGCGCTCGACACCCATTACTCCGCCTGTAACTTGAGTGGTGCGTCGTGCGGTGGCAGCCAACTGCTCGCATCGAGCAATCACTTCGACGTAGATCTCGGCGGCGGCATCAAGCTCTATCTTAGCCGCGGGTTCTTCGTCCGCCCCGAGGCGCGCTTTTACTGGATCAACAACAACACGGACTACAGTGCAAACCACGGCGCCCGCGTCGGCGCCTCCATCGGCTACACCTTCAGGTGACGCGAGCCGCCTCAAGCTTGTCATCCTGAGCGAAGCGAAGGACCTGCTGTTTGCCTCCTGGCAGAGGCTGGTCCTTCGTTAGCGGGAGCCCTGCTCCTCCGCCTTTTGTAAGCTGTTTGTCGGCTCGTACTCCCCAGTGGCCCGCTTCCCCCATCCCGCATTATGATAGAGCCATGAATTTCGGCTTCTCCGGTGAGATGATCTTCTTGTTTTTTCTGGCGCTGATTCTTTTCGGCCCCAAGAAAATGCCGGAGATCGGTCGCCAGGTCGCGCGCTTCCTGAATGAGTTCCGGCGCGCTTCCTACGAATTCCGCTCGCAGATCGAGTCCGAAATCAATTCCCTCGATACAACAGATACAAACGGTAGAAACGCCGGCAGCAGTAACGCCAGCAGCCGTCGGCAGCAGATCCTGCCCCCCATCCAGGCCCCGCTCGGATCGCTAGCTAATCGCATCTTCAATCCACCGCCCGCCGAAAAGCTAGAAGCTGCGGAAAATGCCGCTGTGGAAAACGCCGCTGCCGAAAATGCCGCCGCCCCACTCGCCGCGGCCGAAGCCGCTCCAGCCGAACCTGCACCCGTTCCCGAGCCTGCTCCCGCTCCGAGAGTTGAACCTCCGAAGGTTGCGCCCGATGCCTGAGCTGTCCGCCTCCTCGCCCCTGAACGAATCCGCCAAGGAGCAAATGCCCGCCATGGGCTTCCTCGAACATCTCGAGGAACTCCGCAAGCGCATCGTTTATTCCATGATCGCCATCGTGGTCGGCTTCTTTACCTGCTGGGGATATGCCGGGAACATCTACGCCATAATGCAGCGCCCCATCATGGACGCGCTGCAACGCAATGGCCTCTCGGCCAAGCTCGTTTACGTCAATCCGGTCGAGCCTTTCAATCTCTATCTGAAAGTCGGAATGATGGCCGGCTTGTTCGTCGCCTCGCCCTTCGTGCTCTACCAGATCTGGTGCTTCATTTCGCCCGGTCTCTATCGCAACGAGAAGCGCTACGTCATGCCCTTCATGGCCTCGACCATAGCCCTGTTCCTTTCCGGCGGATACTTCGGCTACAAAATAGTGCTCCCGCAGGCGCTCGTGTTCCTGATCGGCTACGGCAAAGACTTCCAGCCGATGATCACACTCAGCGAGTACAGTTCTCTGTTTCTGACCATCATCGTCGGCCTGGGCGTAATTTTCGAAATGCCGATCGTGATATTTTTCCTGGCGCTCATGGGCATCGTCAGCGCCGGCTGGATGTGGCGCAACATCCGCTATGCCATCCTGGGTATCTTCGTCGTCGCCGCCATCATCACGCCCACCCCCGATATCCTGAACATGTGCATCTTCGCCGCCCCCATGGTGGCGCTTTATGTACTAAGCATCGCCATCGCCTGGCTAGTGCATCCCAAGCAGCGCAGGAAACACGCGGAGAAAAACTCCCGCTAAGCCATAAAAATCCAGCCCCGGAGGGGCGAATTAGCTTAGCCCAGCGCAGCGCTGGGAAAAAGTGTAAAAGGTAATTTAAGTCCCGGAGGGACGGCCCAGTTTATGTTTAGACATACAGGTTCCGCCGGAGAAACCGCGAAACGACCCGCAACCAGAATGGAAGTGCGCCAAGCCTTCCCCTGTGTTTCCCCGCGCCCCCTGTGGTTAAAGGTTTGTCTGACCGTACTCGGAATGGTAACGCTGGTTTCCTGCTCGCGTGGAACGGATGCGCAGCCAAAGGAGTTCGATCAAATATCATCACAAATCAAAACCGCGCCGCCCGAAGCCGCGCCCCCCGACAACGCCCCACTCCCGCACATCGATGCCAAACGCGCCTTCCAGTACACGCGCGAGGTCACCGCCTTCGGCCCGCGCTACATGGGCAGCGAGAATCACAAGAAACTCGAGCGCTACATCCTTGACCACCTCAAAGGCGATCAGATCGAAGACGACGCCTTTACCGCCGACACCGTAGAAGGCAACTTCCCGGTCCACAACATCATCGCTAAATTTCCCGGCACAAAAGATGGCATCATCGCAATCCTCGGCCACTACGACACCAACTACCCGCTGCGCAATATCGGATACGTCGGTGCCAACGACGGCGGCTCTTCCACCGCCATCTTGCTCGAATACGCCAACCAACTGCGCGGCGGGGGATCGGGAAAAAAGCGCGATGGCTACAGCGTCTGGCTCGTCTGGACTGATGGCGAAGAAGCGGTGCGGAAGTGGTCCGACACCGACAGTCTCTACGGCGCCCGCCATCTGGCCGAGAAATGGGAAAAAGAAGGCACGCTCAAGAAGATAAAAGCGCTCATGGTAATGGACATGATCGGCGATGCCGATCTCGACATCGACCGCAACACCAATGGCGCTCCCTGGCTGCTCGATCTCATCTACACCGCCGCCGAGCGCTTAGGCTACCAGTCCCACTTCTACGCCCGCGAGGGCCCCATCGAAGACGATCACCTGCCCTTCGTCAAACGTGGCGTCCCCTGCGCCGACGTCATCGACCTCGATTACGGATACAACAACGTCTTCCATCACACCGCGCAAGACACCATGGACAAGCTAAGCCCCAAGAGCCTCGAAATCGTTGGCGATACCATCCTTGAAACCATCCACATGCTCGATCAACGCTAGTATCGACACCCAGTGATTAGGCGCTCCTCCGCTGCTAAAACTGAAGACCCACAGAAACATCTAACTCAAAGTTGTGTTATCGCAATTGGAGGATCGTGAAGAAATGAAAAAGCTGATTGGATTGCTCGCGATATGTTTCGTGTTTTCTCTCTCAGCCCTGGCGCAACACGAAGAACATGCAGGCGGCGCCCGGCCAGAGGTCGGTGGCGGTCATCAAAACATTCCTAAGGGCGGTCCTGCGAAAGTAACCACTCCGCATCCGGCGGAGGAAAACCGCAAGTTCAACGACAAGGCAGGACATCCCGAAGCTCCCCACGTACATGCCAGTGGACAATGGGTGGGCCATGATACCGGCCGGAACGACCCTCATTACCATCTGGATCATCCGTGGGAGCATGGTCGCTTCGCCGGTGGTATCGGGCGCGGCCACGTCTGGCACCTCGCAGGCGGTGGTCCCGGCCGCTTCTGGTTCGGCGGTTTCTACTTTTCCGTGGCTCCCGACGACGTCGGCTTCTGTAACGGCTGGCTCTGGGATTCGGACGAAATCGTCATCTACGACGATCCCGATCACGCCGGCTGGTATCTCGCCTATAACGTTCGGCTCGGAATCTACGCCCACGTAATGTATCTGGGAGTGTAGTACAGAGATCAGTGGATGAAATCATTCGGTGGAGAGACGGGCGTCTCGCCCGTCCAGCCGGGCGGGGACGCCCGGCGCTCCACCGAACAAGAAATTTCGCTACTTCTTTTCTTGGCTCGTGTCGTCTTTCTTTTCGTCTTTCTTCTTACCGGCATTCTTGTCCACGATCGAGAGCAGTTCGACCTCAAAGATCAGGGCCGCATTGGGCTCAATTCCGCTACGCGGGTCCGGGCGCTCACCATAGGCAAGGCTCGAAGGAATGAAGAGTTGCCACTTCGATCCCACGGGCATGAGCTGCAGCGCTTCCGTCCACCCTTTGATGACTTGCCCGACTCCAAACGTCGCCGGTTGCCCACGCTTGTAGGAGCTGTCAAATTCCGTGCCGTTGATGAGAGTACCCCGGTAGTTGCACACAACCTGGTCGCTCGCGGCGGGCTTCGGTCCGTCGCCCGCTTTCAGAATCTTGTACTCCAAGCCGCTGGGCAGTGTAACGACGCCTTCTTTCGCTTTGTTGGCGGCGAGAAAATTTTCGCCTTCGGCCTTGTTCGTAGCCGCAGCCTGTTGCATTTTCTCCTGCTGCTCTTTACGTACCTCTGCCTGCACCTCGTCGAGCACGGCCTTCGCTTCTTCTTGCGTCAGACGCGTCTTACCGCCGGACATGGCGTCCTTCAATCCCTCGGATGTCAGATTCCAGTCCACCTCCACCGACTGCTTTTTCAGGCTGCCGCCAACTTGCGTCCCGATGTCCATTCCCAGCGCATAGCTGAACTTTTCTTTTCGCGTTTTAAGGGGAGCAGGGGCCGCGCTCTTCGCTGCCGGTGCCGTCTTCTTCACGGGAGCTTTCGCCGTTGTGGCCGCTTGCGGAGTGGCGGCTGCAGGAGCCGCTGGAGTCGTTGCCGCCGGAGTGCTTGTTGCTGGAGTCTGCTGGGCGTAGCCATCTCCGGCCAGCATCATCCCTGCGGCCAATAGAAAGGTCGTAATGAAAGATCTTTGCATTCACCTATTGTCACATTGCTCCGCATTCTGCGCCAGACCGAGGTAACAGGGTAGTGATCTAATTCCGTGTTGCTGGGCTGCGAGCTTCGAGCCACGAGCTTCGAGAAAACTGGTTGCCCGCAGCTCGCGGCTCGCGGCCCGCAGCCCATTTCGCTATAATCCCTCCATGAAAACCACTCGCTTGTTCTCGCTCGCACTGCTCGTGATCGCGCTCGCCTCGGCCAGCTCGGCCAAGATTCTGGTTCAAATCAAAGATGCCCAAGGCAAGGTTGTAGGCTCCGCGATTCTTTGGGAATCGGCCCCGGGCATTGAGATGGAAGTCGATCTCGAAAATCTGCCTCCCGGCGAACATGCTATCCACTTTCATCAAAACGCGAAGTGCGACGCCCCGGACTTCAAGTCCGCGGGAGGACACTTCAATCCCGATGGGAAGAAGCATGGATTGGAGAATCCGGAAGGTCACCACGCCGGCGACAACCCCAACTTCACCGTGGGCGCGAACGGCAAAGCGCATTTCAAGTGGCAAGATAAAGACGTCACGCTCGGCAGCGACAGCCATTCGCTGTTCAGCAACGGAGGCACGGCAATCGTAGTACACGCCAAGGCCGACGACCAGAAGACCGACCCCGCGGGCAATGCCGGCGACCGCATCGCCTGCGGTGTGATTACGAAGTAGCGTCGGAGAAATTTCTGCTGTGTGACACGCCGGGGAGTCCCGGCAAGAAGCGAACGCTTATTGACAGCCGCGCCCGGCTGCCCAAGGCGAGCGCAACTCGCCAGGATTTTTGTCGCCGGCGTGTAAATCCAGGAGCGTGGCGACGCTTAGCACATTCACTCCGATTCAAGATGAATAAAGAAACTCCAGCGCCTCCGGAAAGCGCGCTGCCCAGGCCGATTCGCTGTGCGCAGCATTTTCTTCGATGTGGACCTTCAGCCGTTGTTCGTTCAAGCCAGCTTCGCGCAGAATCGATTCCAGTTCGCGGACCTCGCCAACGATCCTTTCGTCTTTCTCCGCATGCCCCACTTCCCGCGTTCCCATCCCCAGGTACGTGCGCGCCGGCCAACCGCGGAATCGGCGGCTCTCTTCCAGAATTCTCCGGTTCGCCACGGAGAGAGACGGGCTCTCGATCAGCAATCGCCCGAACACGCCCGGCGCTGCCAGTTGCGTGTACAAAGTAATCAGGCCTCCCAGAGAAGACCCGCCCAATCCCGTATTCTCCGGCCCCTTTAATACACAATAATGCTCCTCGATCAGCGCCATCACTTCACGCTGCAGAAAATCCGGATAGCATTTTCCCTTCGCGTTAAGAACTTTAGGATCTTTTGATTTGTACGGAATGTACTCGCAAGCCCGGTTCTTCGTGTTGTCGATGCCGACGATAATCAGCGGCGGAACTTTCTGTTCGGCGATCAACCGCGCCGCGCTCTCGCCCACCCGCCAGTGCACTCCCGCAAAAGCCGTTACCGGATCGAACAGATTCTGTCCGTCATTCAGGTAAAGGACCGGATAGCGCGTCCCGCCCCAGCCGTCGTAATCGGGAGGCAGCCAAACCCGCAACAGTCGCGTGTTCCCGAAGACACGGCTGCGAAGCTCATGCAACCACAGGTTGCCGTTCGCCACCGGCATGGCCGCGGTGGGGGTAGGCTTCGCCTTCGGTTTTAGTTTTCGCGTTGTGGGCCGGGACATGGAGTGAATCGAGCTGTCAGCTCTCAACTTTCTGGAAAAACATTCTGGCCGGCCGTGAGTACTGGCTACTGAGTACTGGCTAATGAGTACTGGCTACTGATTGCTACCGTCTCGCTTCCACCAGATCACCGCCGTCAACATCGTCGTCGTAGCAATCAACGCCAGCGAACTCAAACATAAAATGCACCAGACTCCCAGCACGCGCGCTTCAATGTAGGTCAGATACAAAGCAAACGCCAGGCCCGCGGCAGCAGCGCCCAAGAGCATTGCCGGAGTCTCGCGCCGCTCGCGATACACTGTCGCCAGCCCCACCAGCGCCGCATACCCGAGCATCCCAATCAGCGCGACCGGGATTCCCAGAATCGACGAATATTCGCTGCGGTTCACGATGTCGCAATTAAACGTTTCCCCAATATCGCAATACGCCGTCTTTGCGATCGCGTAATGATGCTGTAGCGACACTGACGACACCGCGATTCCGCACACCGCCAGAATGGCCACAAAGCTCATCAAACGCTGCCTCAGATCGGTCATGGCAGTGCGCATCCGGTGCGGTCGCCCAGTTCTTGCAGAGTAAAAACGCGTTCCACTCGTTCACCCGTAGGCGGAAACTGCCAAGTCGGATAATGCTTGATGTCTTCGTCTTTGCAAATCTGCGAAACACCGCGCAGGTCGCCTTTTATGCCGCATTCCACATAAGGAGCGTACTCGAACGACGCACCGAACTTTTCTTTCTGCTCCACGCAATGCGGACACCACCACGCCCCGTACATTTTCACGCCGCGCCCGGTCAGACAGCGCGCGAACGCATCGTGCTTGTGCTGGGTACGGTGGTCGACATAGTAGGCCACCCCGAGCGCCGCTACGATCAGCACGGCATAGATCGCAACGCGCCCCCAATTCCGGCCGGAGATTTTGATGCCGAATTTTTCCTTTTGCCGTTCTCTTCGCTCTTGCGACATGGATGTTTTATATCACGCTGGCGCAAGCCCGCTGGAGCAGGGCGGTTCAGAACCCGACTCTTCAAACCACCACCCGGAGCGCCGAGGGCAGCACGTCGATCGCCCGGCACTCCAGCGTCAGCACCTCGCCATCCACCATCACAGCCACCGGACCGTCGAGGCGAAACTCCACCCGCCTAACTGCCTGCCGCTCCGCCAGCGGGTGCCGTGTGTGCGTGCCATCATAAAGCGTTGCCAAATTCCGGATCAGCCCCAATCGCCCAATCGGCCCCCACCGCACATACTCGATCAATCCATCATCCGTGACCGCGTCGGGCGCGATCATCATTGTGCCACCCGTAAACTTACTGTTGTTGAATGTCAGAAACAAACAGCGTCGCGCATCAAACTCTCGCTGTTCGTCGAACCTCACCGGAAACGGCCGCCGATCAAGCCGCGCCAGAGCAAGAAAAATCGACAGCAGATACCCGAACTGCCCAAGACCCTGAAACCGCCGGTGTCGCAGCGCCGCCACGTCCGCTGCAAACCCCATGCTCAACAGATTCGTGTAGTAAATCGCGCCGTCTTTGTGCGTCAATCGCAAAACATCACAAGGCCGCGAACGCCGCGCCTCCAGCGCCCGAAGAGCGTGCTCCAAACCGCTCTCTCCGGAAGTGACATCCTCGAAATCCCGCAGAAACGAATTCCCGGTGCCCAGCGGAAGAAATCCTAGCGTAGGAATCTGCTGTTCCGCACCTGGAACTTCCTGAGACCCGAGACCTAAAGCCTGAGACCTGCTCTCCGGGAACAGCCCGTTGACGATCTCATAGGAAACCCCATCCCCGCCCACTGCAAGAAATTTCCGAAAGCCGCGCCCATAAGCCTCGCGCGCAATGTGCGTGGCCTCCCCCGCCGCGCGTGTCTTCGTCGTCTCAATCGCAATGCCGGCACCCCGCAACCGATCAAGCGCGGCTGTCACGCGCTCGCCGCAACGTCCCCCGCCCGCCGCCGGATTAATAATGGCAAGAAAAGTATCGTTCACACTTAGCTCTTGGCTTTTGGCTCTTAGCCCTTGGCCCTTGGCGATTCTTCCGAACGACTGAAAGTTGGGAGCTAAAGGCCAAAAGCTAGATCCCCACCACTCCCGCCCGCGCAGCGTCCGCTCCAATCTCCTCCGCCAATTCTCCGCGCTTGATTTTCAGCGACGCCGTCCGCGGAAAATCTTTCTCCCACACCAGATATCCGCCCACGCGCTTGAAGTCGGCCAGCCGCCGGTTCCGCGCCACAATCTCTTCGCGCAATCGGTCGTCGAACTGCTGGTTCTGTTCCAGTCGTACCACCAGCATCAGCATCTCGTTACCGAGAGTCTTCTGTGGCCATAAATAATTCGCCGCAAACACGCAGTATTCCTTCACCGGCAGACCATCAAACACGGCCTCAATGTCCTCGGGATAAATATTCTTCCCGCCCTCGGTGACGATCATATCTTTCTTGCGCCCGACGAGTTGCAAGTGCCCGTGCCCATCAAAGCGTCCCAGATCGCCCGTCAGCAGCCAGCCTTCGACGATCGTCTGCGCCGTCTGTTCCGGGTCATCCAGATAATGCGACATGACCGCGCGGCTCCGCACCGCCACTTCCCCGATTCCGTCGCCATCCGGATTCAGCACGCGCACCTCAGTCCCGGGCAGGGGCTTGCCCACCGTATCGGCGCGAAATGGTTTCAGATCGTTAAGCGTCACGGCCGTGCAAGCCTCGGTCAGCCCGTACCCGCAAGTCACCGGAATTCCCAGATCGTAGAAGAACTGCAACGTCGAAGGATCCGTAAAAGCCCCGCCAACAATCAACGCTCGCAGTTCTCCGCCAAACGCCTTGTGTACTTGCGGCAGCAAACGTCGGCTCAACTCCACCCGCGGACGCCCTCGCGTCAGCATTTTATTCAGCCCGATCAGCCGGTCCAGCATCCAGCGCTCGCGCGGCTTCAGTTCGTCGAACTTCGCGCGCAGTCCGCGTTCCAGATTTTTCAGCACCATCGGCACCAGGCTCACATAGGTGATGCGATAGCGCACAAACGCATCGCGCACAAACTCCGGACGCAGCGTCCGCAAATGAACCACGCACGCTCCGCACACGAACGGCCCAATGAATCCCACCATGAAATCGATCGCGTGATTAGTCGGCAGAATGCTCAAATAGCGCACGCCCGGCCAAAATGGATACCACGCCGTCAGCGAAGCACACTGCTCCAAGTAACTGTCATGCGTGAGCACGCATCCCTTCGGACGCCCGCCCGTGCCCGACGAATAGACGATGCAGGCCGTGTCCTCGCGCTGCCGCGCCACAAACTGCGGCTCGCCCTTCCTCTTGAATTCTTCCCAGCGATAACCGCCGTGCAAGTCTTCTCCCGCCGGCGCTTCCGTCACCAGCACGATCCCAACCTTAAGTTTTGCGAACTCCGGCGACTGCGTGATCGCCCTCCACAAGTAATACTCCACAACCAGAAACCGCGACTTCGAATGCGCCAGCAGTTGCAGGTGCTCGGCCGCGGTTAATTTGTAATCCAGTGGAACCAGCACCCCGCCGCAGAAAAAAATCGAGTATGCCGAAATCAGCCACTTCGACTGATTCGTCATGATGATCGCCGCGCGGTCGCCCGCATTACACTCGGCGTCTTCAAGAGCACGGCAAAGCGGACGCGCCATTTCCTTAAAATCAGAGTAAGTAAGCCGCACTTTTTCGCGGTCGCGATCGGCTTCAATCAGGCAGGTTTCGTTGGGCCAGCGCTCCAGCGCATCCTTAAGCGCTGCACCCAGGCTGGCATATTGGCGGAGATCAAGCATTCGATATTTCTTTGAAAGGGCCCGCCTTCAACCGGGCCGCAACGATCCCATTCCGAAAGTTCCTAAAGCCGCGCTTGAATTCGATTCGCCAGTGTCCGGAAATCCGACACGCCCTGCAGTTCATAGTCCGGCAACTCGATGCGGAAGTGATGCTCCAGTCGCGTCAGCAAATCGAGCGCCTGCAAACTATCGATTCCCAGCGTCTTGAAGAAGTCGTCATCGCCAGAAAGCTTCTCCCGTGGGACCTTAAAGTGGGTCGCGGCAAGATCGAGAATCTGGTCGAGTGTGTGATCGGTCGCCGGCATGAATATTGCGCCTCTAAAATCACCAATTACAAATTACCAATTCACGGCAAATACGGCTGCACTCCCTCGTTCTCCACAAACTTGCGGAGCCCCTCTTCGACGGCTGGACGCGAATAAAGGTCGCAGAAAATATCAATCTCCCGCTTCAACTCTTCATACGGAATCGGCTTCACAAATTCCTTCGCCGTCGCTGCCGTCCGCCGGTCAAATTTTCCGACTTGGCTGGCCGTTGCGCGTGCTACCCGCAGCGCCTCCCCTTCGGCGGCAATCTGGCTCACCAGCCCGATCTGCTGCGCCTTCATCACATTGAAACTGCGCCCGGTGAGAAGCAGATCGCGCACCACCGCATTGCCCAAATCCCGCTTCAGCCGCGGAATCCCGCCGAATCCCGGAATCAGCCCCAGCCGCAGCTCGGGGAAGCAAAATCGCGCCATGCGGTCCGCAATAATAATGTCGCAAACCAGCGCCAGCTCAAACCCGCCGCCAAATGTCACGCCGTGCACCGCTGCAATCGTCGTCAGCGGCGCCGCATCGAGCGCGTTCATCACGGAGTGAATGCGCTCCAAAAAGTCCCGCACCCCGCGCAGGGCTGCGGTCCTTTCCATTTCTTGTCCGCGCTGAAACAGCTCGCGCAAATCCGCTCCGGCTGAAAACCCGGCCTTCAACGTCGAGTGGACAATTAACGCGTGCGCTTCGCTCGCCAGTCCGGGCAAAGCCGCTGCAAATGTTTCTAATTCCTCCAGTGTGAGCGACCCGATCTCGTTGCAAGGATCGCGATGCAATGCCAGCTCAATCGCACCGTTCACCATCTGCCACGAAAGCGTCTGCCCTTTGAAGTCGTTCATGCCGTCTTCGCCGCCTGGTTCTTCGGGGCCTGGTTCTGCGAGGTCAGGTAGATCGCGTCAATTTCATTGCGAAACCGCTCGGCAATCAAGTCGCGCTTCAGTTTCCCGTTCGCCGTTAGCAGGCCGCTCTCGATGGTGAACGCTTCCTTCACCAGATGAAACGCTCGCACCTGCTTGTAATGCGGCAGGTCCTGATTCACAAGGTCCAACGCTGCCTGCGTCTTCTCGCCGCTCACCGTGCCCGTGACCAGCGCCGCCAGATATCCGCGCGCGTTGCCCACGAGCACCACCTGACTCGCGCCCGGCAACTCGTGCAGAATCTTGTCCTCAATCGGCTCGGGCGCAATGTTATGCCCCGACCCAAGAATAATCAGGTTCTTGATGCGCCCGACAATCTTCCAGTTTCCGTTGGCGTCCACTTCGCCTTGATCGCCGGTACGAAACCAGCCGTCGCGCAGCACTTTCGCCGTCTCCTCCGGACGATTCCAGTATCCCGGAAAAATATTCGGCCCACGCACCACGATCTCCGCATTCTCCGCAATCTTCATCTCCACGCCCGCAATCGCCGGCCCCGCGCGGCCCGGAATTACCGGCGCATTCGGATCATCCATGGTGCAGATCGCCGTCGTCTCGGTCAGGCCGTACACTTGCAAAACGGGAATACCCAGCATCATAAAAAAGAGTTGCGTCTCCTCACTCAGCGGCGCCGATCCACAAATCAGCGCGCGCAGTTTTCCGCCGATCATCTTTTTGCGGATGGTAGGAAACACGAGCCGATTCGCCAGCCCGAGCCAGATCCCGTCCCCGGCGCGCGATTTTCCCTCCTGCCGCCGCACCCACGCGCCCTTTGCCTTGGTGTGCACCTTCAACGGAAATCCACCCGTATTCCAAAGCTGCTCGTCGACCGCCTTGCGCATGCGTTCGAGAAGCGCCGGAACATTCAGGAAATAATCCGGCGCCGCCAGCCGCATCTCGGTAGCAATCTTTCCCAGGTCCGTATTCAACGTCAGCTTACTTCCGCGCAGCAGGCAGGTCAGCATCATGATCCACGAGCCGGCAAAGCAAAGCGGCAAGTAATGAAACACCGCGTCCTGCCCCGGCCGCGTCTTCCCCGTGTCCCCCAGTATCGGGCGACCCCTTAAAAGCTGCTCCAGCCGCCCCGAAGTGCAGCCCAGCATATGCCCGACGTTGCCCGCGTTCAACATCACGCCCTTCGCCTCGCCCGAGGTGCCCGAGGTGTAGATGATCGTCACCACATCTTCTTCCGCAACCTCCAGCGCCGGATCCTCCGCCGGCTCGCGCCCTGCTGTGAAAACATTTTCGAAGCAGAAACTCGGCGGCGCCTCGGGCCAAGCTTCCGCGATGGCATCGGCCAACGACTTCTCGCCGCAGGCAATCACTGCCGGCCAGCAATCCTTCATCATCGCGACCAGTTCGGCCGGCGCCTGTCGCGCATACAGCGGCACCACCGTCAACCCCTCCGCCATGATGGCCAAATCCATCGCCACCCATTGCAGCGAGTTATGCGCCAGCAACGCGCACCGGTCGCCCTTCTTCAGCCGCAACCGCCGCAGATAAGCCCGCGCCACCAGTACCTGCGCCAGCAACTGCCGCGCCGTGAGCCGAACCGCTTTCCCGTCGCGCATTTCCTGCAGCACGATGGCATCGCCGCTGCGCTCCAGGCTCGCAAAAAGTTGTTCGAGAAATGGCATGCGATTCTGGTCTATCAGGATTGCCAATCGAAATCTCGGGGGTTTCCTTCGTTAACTTCGCGTCCTTTGTGGGTTCCGCACTTCTTCAACCACGGAGGACACGAAGGAGCCCGCCTACCCGTACGCCGCCACCAATTGGTTCAACCCGTCGCTCATCAGCGGCAAATAATCTTCCCAGCTCCATTCTCCGCGCCGAGTGGGAAAATCCGGATACCGCCGCTGCACTGCTTCTTCGAAATACACGCCCATGCGCGCCATCAGTTTCAAATTCCGCACCACGCTCCGCGCGATCCCATCGGCAATCCGCTCCACGTCGCGATCCAGAATTTCGATCGCCGCCAGAGTCCTCGCCTCCAGGTCCGGATCGTCCACATTCATCAGCAACTCCGGATGCCCGCGCTCATTCATCAGATTCCGTATGCGCTCATCCATCGTGATGCCCGCCGAGGCCACCAGCGCCGGCATCGAAGTCACAATCCCGTGATAGCGCGAAGACACCATCATGCGGCAAGCCCGCAGAATACTGACCATTTGGTACATGTTGTAGTCGTCGGAAGTCAGCATCGGAACGCCGCCCAGCTTCTCCGAGATGCGCCGGCAAGGCCGGGCATCCATGCGCTCGGTCGCCGCCATGATCACGAACACATTCCTTTTCTGCCGAAACGCGGCTACCGCCTTTGCAATCGAACTCAAGTAATGTTCGTACGCTCGCTCCGCCTCCGGCCCCGCATGATGAAAGTAGGGCCCGCGGTAGTGGCTCTCTTTGTATGCGCCCGTCAGGCTGTGCAGCGTCGCCTTCGCCACCGACGCCTTCACCGGCCACTCAAACGGATTGATCGGACACACCACCAGCACCGGCGTCTTCCCATTCCACCCCACATTGCGCAGCGCTTTCTGTCCATACTCCGCGCCCAGCGGCTCAAAGGTCCACGCCGTGTCCGTACCCAATTCCGTCGGCACGCCCATCTCGCGTAGAATCTTTCGCGACTCGTCATTGCGCGTGATCACCAGCGAATTCCTGCAATAGCGCTCACACATCTTCGCGACCAGCGGATCCATGTGTCCTGCCTCGGCGCCGTAGCCGATCGACAACTTGTTCTCCGCCGCCGCAATTCCCAGCGACCCGATCATCATCGTCGTCAGCGCATTCGCAAATTTCGATTTGAACATCGAACCTTCACACGCCACCACCCCATGATGTTTTGGCACTTCATTCGCCAGAAAGGGTGGAAAAATATCCGGCAGCCGCACCTGCGACGTCCCGTCAAAATATCCGCGCGACCGGTCAAAATTAAACGTCATCATGCTCAGGTCAACGTTCTCCGGCCCAAGAATTCGCCGGATCTGCCGCAGCATTTCTTCCACGCGCACATCCGATCCCGTATTACGCGTGCCGTTGTAGCCCGCAAACAGCAACTTCAGTTTCTCGCCCGGCTGCCATGGCTCCCGCTTGCCCATCATCCACTGAACTTTCTTGCCCTCGATGATGCTCGATACCCACGCTTCCAGAACGAAGTCCATCATGCGGCGGACCCTCCTGCTTTCGTGCTCTCCGGCCAGGCTTGATATGGATACTCAAAATTGTGCTCGCGGCTGAAACGGAGCAGCGCAAAACTGTATCGCGAAAACGGCGCTGGCTTGCGTCCCATTTCCGCTGTGACCCGCGTGTTGTCGAACACCGTATTCCAGGTCAAGTACGGCAAGAAGACCTGCAACAGCGCCGCTCCCAGCCCCACCGGTCCTTTGCGGTTCGCCAGCGTATTGACGATGGAGCCAAACGGCTTTTCCAATACCGGCAAGAACAGCGGCCCGCGCTTGTTCTGCTCCGCCGCCAGCGCCCGAGTCAATTCCCGAAAGGTCTGAGAATCGTTGCCCGAAGAAAGATGATAGGTATCGTATTCAGGATTCGCCTTCATGTGCAAAGTCGAAATCGCGTCCGCCACGAAATCCACATTCACAATGTCGATCTTGTCATGCGGACGAAACGGCAGCACCGGCAACCCAGCCAGAAATACGAACGACCGTACCATGTCGAACTGCGTCGTTTGCGGATACCGGCTGTCCCCCAACACGATGCTGGGGCGGAAAATCGTCAGCGGTACATCCGGCAGCAACTCGCGCACCATGTGCTCGCAGAATTTTTTCGTCCGCGCATACGGATCGTAATCCGATCGTTCCCACTCAATCGACCGGTCTTCCAAAACAACTTCGTGGCTGCGTTTCCCCGCCACCGCCACCGTGCTCACGGTCGAAAACCGTCGCAGTCCGTGATAGTACTGCGATTGCCGCGCCAACTGCAGCACTTCGAGAGTCCCGCGCAGATTCACATTTAGACAACTTTTTTCCGACTTCCGATTCAGCGAAGCCGCGCAGTGGATCACCGAATCGGTGGTGTGCACGAGCCGGTCGTAAT
>OBLT010001290.1_pt1 | contig 16116 bp, 9 predicted proteins | sample 1518721 | NCBI WGS metagenome assembly OBLT01 (sample SAMEA3539307, study PRJEB22396) | soil metagenome | biome: tundra; feature: field; material: soil | place: USA | collected 2010-05 | depth 0.15 m | reverse complement strand
CCTTGGCTTGTTGCGGGCTGAGGAAGATCGCCTGGTGGTTGCGGATCGTCACCTGCTCCGGGCTTTCGCTTGAGGCAAGGCCGAAGACAAGTTGGAAATCCCACACACTGACGCGTACCTGCACGCTATTGGCATAGGACTCCCGGTAGTCGGCTGTCTGGGCAAGATTCAATTGGGGTTGCTGCGCGGATTGACTCATGATGATTCCAGATTACTCCGGTCAATCAAAGGATGCTCGCATTGGGCGCAAACGCTGACACCCATTAGACTGATGGGGTGAGGCCGCAAGTTTTCTGCGCTCTTTGGCCGATCGCAAAATCGGGACACACACCATGCAATCAAATATGCCAATGCTTGTATGCGCGGTCCTCTCCACCGCCTCCATCGGCCACGCTCAACGCCTTTTTCATGACGGGCCGGTTGGTCCGGCCAGCATCCGCATCGTCCTGGTGGGCGACTCGACGGCCAACAACGGGGGAGGGTGGGGTCCCGGATTCTGCGCCTTGATGACGCCTAACGTGGACTGCGTCAACCTGGCCCGCAATGGTCGCAGTTCAAAGAGCTATTACGACGAGGGCCTTTGGCAAGCTGCACTGGCCCAGCACGGCGACTACGTCCTGCTTCAGTTTGGCCACAACGATATGCCGGGTAAAGGCCCTGAGCGCGAAACCGATCCCGAGACCACCTATGCCGCCAACATGCGCCGCTACATTCAACAGGCGCGGGCTGCCGGGGCAAAGCTGGTGATTGTCACTTCCCTTTCCCGGCGGAACTATAAAGACGGTAAACTGGTGCAGGACCTGGCGGCCTACGCCAACGCCGCAAAACGAGTTGCTCATGAAGAAGGTGTCCCCGTAATCGATCTGAACGCGGCCAGTACAAAGTTGCTTGAGTCCATGACGCAAGGCGCAGCAGACCACTTCGATGCAGAGACACATCCCGATGCCGCTGGCAAAGGCCCCGACCGCACGCACCTGAACCCAACCGGCTCTGCAGTGTTTGGACGCATGGTCGCCGACGGCCTGGCAGCCGCCATCCCGGAGCTGCGGCCTTGCATCAAGGGTGTGACCTTGCATGTCGCCGCCGACGGATCAGGAGACTACACGTCCGTTCAGAAGGCAATCGACGATGCACCGTCCTCAGGTGGTGCGCTGGTCCTGGTTGCGCCGGGAACTTATCGTGAGGTGCTTACCATCGACAAACCGAACATCCAATTGCGCAGCGCGAATCCTGACGCGAGCAAAGCAGTCGTAGTTTTCGACAAGAGCGCGTCTCGAAACGGCGGCACTTCGCACACAGCAACCGTCAATGTCTCGGGCGATAATTTCCTCGCCGAGAACATTACCTTTCAAAACGATTTCAAAGTGGCACAGGATCCCTATCCAGAGGGCTCACAGGCTGTGGCGTTGCGGGTCACAGGAGATCGCGCAGCCTTTCACAATGTTCGCTTGCTGGGCCACCAGGACACGCTCTACGCCGCCAGCAGGGGATGTACCGGAACTGCAGAATCGCGCACCTGCCGACCAGCACGGCAGTACTTTTCTGATTGCTACATCGAGGGAAATTTCGACTTCATCTTCGGCGATGGCAAGACCGTCTTCGATCGTTGTGAGATTCACAGCGACCTGCTTACCGCGGGGTTCATCACGGCGCAGAGCAAGGTCTATCCCCAACAAGACTCGGGGTATGTCATTTACAAATCGAGACTCACTGCTGACCCCGGTGTAACGAATGTCTACCTTGGAAGGCCATGGCGCCCCTTCTCGACGGTGACGTACATCGACACGGAGATGGGCGGGCATATCCAGCCTGCGGGGTGGCGTGAATGGCTGCCCGGACAAACGCATTCCATTGACACAGCCACGTACTCCGAATATCGCTCAACGGGTCTCGGGGCGCATCCGGGCGAGCGCGAACCGCACACCAGGTTTCTGACCGCTGAAGAGGCGGCGCATTACGCGCCCGATGTCTTTCTCAGTGGAGATGATCACTGGGATCCTACAAAACAAAAGATCCCGCCACTTCATTAGGAGCAACAACAGATGGAGACCTTGCCGATTTCCATCCCATATCGATCATTGAGCGCGGCCCGGGACCCGCGCGACAAGCCAGCGGACAAACTCCTTGCCCGCGGCGTAGTTATCGAATGGCGCCTCCAACTTCCGCCCATCGGTGTACTCGTTGTAGAGCCAGGGATCAACCGTTGCGAAGACAGTGCCTTTGCCGTACTTAGCTGTCGCCATCAGGATTCCTTCATCATCCTGAAACACAGTCGTCGCCGGAGTCTGCACTGATATGTTGCACACGTCTTTCATGAACAGTGTGTGCGGATCGTGGAAGATGGGACCGCCGCCTGGAACATCGAGTTTCCCCATCTCATGCGCATCCCCGATGACGTGCTTGCGGAGCACACTGTTGAAGTGAATTCCGAAGCGATCGGCGATCAGATTGAAATGCTCCAGGTCGGTGTTCGCCGGATCATTTGCCAACAGGACCAGAACGCCTCCGCCTTTGACCCAATCGGCAATCTGCGCGCCGTCTTCTGCATTCACGTAATGCGGATTTGGATTCTTCGCAGGGGTATCGGGCGAGGCAATGATGTAAACCTGGGCCTGGCCGAGAGCCGAGGTAGTAGGTTCCGTGTAGAGAGTCTTTGTCCTGGCGCCGAAGTTGTGGATGATGTGGCCCAGCAGCGAATATCCATCGTTGCTCTGGTCGTTCCACTTGTAGTGAAAATAATCTGACTGGCCAAAAGCGTCCAGCCTTTTCTGGCTGTTGAACCACGCGTCCACAAGGAATGCTTCGTCTCGTCCCAGTTTCGCGGTTTGTGAATTCTCCATTTCCATACTTGCGAGGAGAAATGCTCCCACTCCCTTGGGATCGTCGGTCACAGTCTTTTCGCCGATGTAATAAGCGTAACTTCCATCGCGGTAGGGATCGCCGCCGAGCCCGCCGACCTTCACGGTTCCGGTGAGAGAAACTGCGTCTCCAGGTCCGGTCTGGATGAAGTGACTGAGAATGCCTTTGTAGCCACGTTCGGCATTCGACAAATAGCTTTGCGGAAGGTAACCGAATCTGACTCCCTTGGCCAGCGCATACACAAACATGCATGACGCCGACGACTCAAGGAAGTTTCCCTTGGTACCTGCTTTGTCCATCACCTGGTACCACAGTCCCGATTCGCGATCCTGGTAGCGCGCTACGGCGGCAGCATCTCGATCCAGCTCGGCTACCAGTTCCTTCCGTCCCGGGTCCTTCTCGGGATAGAAAGAGATAGTGTCAACGAGCGCCATCATGGTCCAGCCCATGGCACGCGCCCAGAACTCCGGGGAGTCGCCGGTCACTTTGTCTGCCCAGCGCTGCTGCTTCGATTCATCCCAGCCGTGATAAAGCAGGCCCGTCTTCGCATCGCGCGTGTGCTCGTCGAGTAAAACAAACTGGTGCGTGATGTCACTGAAAGCTTCAGGATGATGAAACACCGCTGCATATTCGGCATAGAACGGCTCTGCCATGTAGAGGCCATCCTGCCACATCTGGTTTGGATATCTTTGCTTGTGCCAGAACCCGCCCGACGCAGTGCGCGGTTGATGCATCAGCTGCTGATAGAGCAGCGTGGCGGCTTTCGCGTAGCGTGCATCCCTGGTCACGCCATACAACAGTAGAAGCTGCCTGCCCATCAAAATGCTGTCGAGTTGAAACTCTTCCGCGTTGAAGGTCGGGATAGACCCGTCGGTTCCGACAAACTGATCGACCGAACTCTTGATGTATCTGTAATAGCGTGCATCGGCGGTATTGAACCACACGGCGTCCATGCCTCGCAGCAGAGTTCCAAGCTCGTAGTTCCATACCCATCGCTGATCGGCGGGAACAAATCGCCCATCCGGCCAGCGCTCGATGGCCGCATTCGCCGCGCGCTGTGAAAAGGGGCGCTCCTGTCCATGTAAAACCGAAAAGCTTCCGGCCACTATTCCGGCCAACAGCATCAAACAAGTACAACTGCGTGCCTTCTTCATTTCTGCTCCGGGTACTCTTGCGCCCACTTTTCAAAGCGGTCAAGCGCCCGCTGCGATTCCGGGCTGTACCAACTGTAGCCATTCTGCCGCTCTTTGGACAACTCGCTGACGTTGTCATGAATGGATTTGTCCCTGTCCCCAAAGATTGGAATGTTTGTGCCAATCTGGTAGTAGCGCGCCCAAATGGGCCCTGCGCCCGGAGTAGGTACAAGCTCTCGTCCCTGTGGCCCGCGCTGATAACTCTGGCCATAGATCGCGGTCTTGTTGAACCACGCGGCGGCCGCTCGAATCGATCGCTGTTCCTCCGTGGTCGGATGCGGTACGTTCATCAATACCAGCAGCAAGCTTGCGCTCTCACCGGAGCAAAGAGCGGGTGGCTCGTAGTTGCGACCAGATTCAGGCTTCAGTGTCAAAGGATCGTCCTGCTGCGGCCACACTGTCAGTGTTCCGTTCACAACAATCTGAGAATCCAATATGCATCGAATGCCTCGTGCGAAGCTGGCCGCTGCGCGCTCCCGTTCGTCCTGCGGCACGAAGGCAAACTCATCGCGCCCGTCCGCCGCATGCATCATGAGGTCCACTACCTGGCTTACCGCGTCGTCGTTATATGTGACTGCATCGTGATAGCCGCCTTCAAGTGGCCACACCTGCGGCCAGCCGCCATTGGGATACTGCGCATTGAAGAGATAATCCATCCCATGAAGAAAAGCGGCGCGATATGCCGCCCCGCTCGCCGGAGGCGCGCCCCCGATGACCTTGGCCAGGAAGTTCATCTCCGTTGTCGTGGCATCGTTGTCGATGGTGCCAACATAGTTCCAATCCGGTTCCAGCGGAGCGTCAAAGTCCCCAGGCGTGAGAAACCTGGATAGATTGTTGGGTGTGAATGATTCTCCGGGAGTGCGCACATCCTTGCTCATATCCATGTTCTTTCCCCACCCGCCGGCAGGAGTCTGGAACGAGACAATCACATCCGCGATGTGCCGCGCTTCGCCGGTTGCATACCAGGCAGCTTCCCGATCGAGCGGGATGCTGCGAGCAGAGAAGCTATGAGGCGGCTCGGATGGCTTTTCCATTCCGGCGTGTTTCAACTCCGCTTGAAGGAAGTCTTTGTCGGCCTGGCGCCGCCGTTTGGAGCGCTCGAGGTAATCAAGCCAGGCGCCGCGCTCCCTTGCCGGCAAGAGTGCTATGCGCTCCCGTGTCAGGGGCTCTACGGGAGGATTGGTTCCAATGGTTGAGGCGGAGGAAGCAGCGGCCCAGACGATAAAGACTGCAGCGACGATGCGCAAAGATAAACCGTGGTGCCAGTGATTTGTCATGATCCCAATTCCTGTCGTTGTTGTAGATATCTCAGTGCGTCGGGCATGCAGAAAGATGGAGTTTATGGCGAAACGACAGTACGTTCAGCCGAAATTGTTGTCACGAAAAAGAAGAGGCTGCCGTTTCACCGGCAGCCTCTTCTACGAAAACCACGGCCAGTTTAGAAATCGATGCGTGCCGAGAACTGTGCCGCCTTGCGGTTAAAGATCGAACTTTGGGTGACCTGTCCGAAGCTCGCGTTGCCAACAGCTGTGCTGGCAACACCGAACAAGGTGTGGTTGGTGACGTTGTACCATTCCGCCCGGAAGTCCAGCTTGGACGTTTCCGTAATGTGCAGCGGGAAGCTGCGAACCAATCCGAGATCCAACTGGTAGTTGCCAGGCCCGAGCAGGTTGTACGGCGCGGTACGCGGCGAGTTGCCAAAGGTGAAAGAAGGCACCGTCGGTGTATTGAGCAGCGACACCTGTGCAGGCGTTCCAGTTGGAACTCCGGGAGGAACTGGGTTGATGAAAGGACCCGTAGGTGCCGTGGTCGTGCTGCCGATACTTGGAACGATAAAGCTGCTGGAGGAAACAGGAGCCCCAAGCGACGTCGCATTGTAATTGGACCAGTTAACGCCCTGACCCCATTTTCCATTCTGCCGCGCCGATCCCGAGAAGCCAGGATTGAGCGTGGGCTCGCAGGTACTATCCGAGGGGTTGGTCTGGCAGGTCGTTCCTGTAATTGCCAATGGTGAACCGGAGAAGGCCTGGAAGACTCCAGAGAGTTTAAAGCCTCCAAGAACCGCGCGCTCGACGTTGTTGTCGCCGAGCATCGACTTGCCAAAAGGCATGGCCCATACGCTGGTCGCAACGAAGTGGTTCGCCTGATTGGACGTTGATACCGTCCGTTCGATGGCGTCGGCCGGGTAGGCCGCCTGCGGGAAGTTGACGATCGTTCCGACAGGAATGGCATAGCCGGAGCGGAAGGTGCCGCCGTCGTCGATTGCCCGCGCCAGAGCATAGTTAACGCTCAACGTTACGCCGTGCCAGGCGCGCATGCTGGCCATGGCTTGCAGAGCATGGTAGTTGGCGTTGCCAACGTAGCCCCAGCTGTCAGAGGGCGACTGGAACGGGAACGGCTTCAGGAGCTGACTGAGCGGCTGTGAGGTGACGAATTGGCTCAAACCGGTGCAGGTCAAACTGTAGGTCGTGCAATCTGCGCTGACTTTGGTTGCAGTGGTGCCCGTGTCCGCCAGCCTGGCGCCCAGGTACAGATACTTCGGGTCGAGTTGGTTGGCGGGGATGCCGCGGGCGTTCATGCTATCCAATTGCAGGAAGTGCCCCTCAGAGCCCACATAGGTGGCGCTGACGGTCAAACCGCTGGTCACCTGGCGCTGCACGCCGAAGGTCCAGTTGATGTACTCTGGAGCGCGGCCGCCGAGGTATGGGTCATCATAGGTCACGCCTGAAGGCGCTGCAGTGTAGGTGGTCGGGCTGCCGGACAGAACCGCAGTGGTGTAGCCAGTGCCGAACTGCGGTCCCGACGCTACGCCTGTTGCGTTGGTGTAGGTGGGAATTGCGCCAGTTCCGCTGCCCGCAACGCCGCTTGAGCTGTTCAGAAGCCCAGGCATCGTGGTTTGGTCGTTCGTTGAAGAGAAAGACGGCGCGGTCGAGAAGCCCAGTGTGCCGATTGTGGTGGAAAGGCCGCCCACCGCGTCGCCGTGCGAGAACATGACGCCGTAGCTGGAGCGGATTACGGTCTTGGTGCCGAGGGCATAAGCCATGCCGATACGCGGACCAAAGTTCTTCTTGTAGTTGGCCGTTGGTGATGAGCAGTTGCAGGTGTTGGTGCCGTTGCCTGTAAACTGCAGGGCTCCATTCAGACCGGTGACCGGATTGGCGAGGCCGGGATTGAAGAAGCTCTCAAAGTTATGCACTTCGGTCACGCTCGGGAAGAAATCGTAGCGCAACCCGAGGTCCAGGGTCAGGTTCGGATTTACTTTCCAGTTGTCCTGGAAGTAAGGCGAGATCGCACGGAAGCGGGCGCCGTACTCAGGATGCAACGAGTAGTCAGTCAGGCTGCCCTTATCGATCTGGCCGAGCAGGAAGCTGGCGTAGGACAAACCGGTGCTGGCCGCTGCGGTATAGGAGCCTTTGGAGATGCCCGCGGTTTCGGTTACTGCCGCTGCGAGGGTAATGGGAGTGGTGCCGCCGAAGGCGCTGATCGTGTTGTACTGCAGCCAGGCAACTTGGCCGCCGAATGTGAATGAGTGCTTGCCCACGGTCCACTGCAAGTTGTCGAGAGCCGTGAAGTTTGCCCCCAGGGTCAGATTGGCAGTCGTGCCGCCCCAGTTGGTCGGGGCATCTGTGCCTGCAAAGGTGACGATTGGGAAGGTCTGTTGCGCCTGGCCGACCGGCAGTCCTGACATACCCATGGTTGTGGCAGCATAAGTAGTAGCCTGGTCGGGATTGAAGGTGGGACCGTAGTACCGGGCATATCCCCATTTGGCCTGGTTGACGACGTGCGGCGTGAGGACGTGTGTCTCCTCGATGATGCCCACCGCAGTTTTGGGGGCGTAGGTCTGGCCATAGTTGTACGGGACCGGCCCGACGTTGCGGCCCGCGGTGGTCTGGCCCACCGGATTGGAGCTGGCCTGTCGACCGATGGCCGCGATGAACGTGAGGGTGTCCTTCGAAGTGACCAGGTAGTCAATGCGCTCTGTCGTGGACCAATTGACCAGGCCCGTGGCGTTGGGAGCTACGTAGTTGTTCTGCAAAGCTGTGCTGATGCCCGACGATGGAAGGAAGGCTTGCATGGCCTTTGCAATCGGCGAGATTTCCCCGGGCGGAATAACATTGACCGGAGCGCCGGTCGGGGTCGGGTTGCCCGCCGCGCCTACAGTGGAGCCCGGCCCGTAGCCGTACTGATACCGGCAAAAGCCGTTGTTGGAGTGCGCCGTGCAAAGGGCCTGCGAGCTTGGGTCGTAGATAGGAGGGAGGCCGGCTGCGCTGAAGTTGCCTGACTGCTGAGCCGACGTTGGGAAGGTAATCGGCGTCGGTGTCGCGCTGGTGTAGCGGAAGCCGTTGTAATTGGCGTAGAAGAATACCTTGTCCTTCCATCCGCCAAACGGAATCAGCGGACCGCCCAGGTTGATGCCGTACTCGTTGCTGTGCTCGATCGGCTTCACAGGCAATCCAGTCGCCGGGTTCGGAATCTTGCCAAACCAACCCCAGGTGTCGAGAGCCGTGTTGCGGAAGAACTCATAGACTGAAGCCTTATACTTTGCGCCGCCCTGCTTGACGGTGTAGTTCATGACGCCCTGGCCTTCGTACACGGCAGAGTATCCGTTGGTCTGCACCTGGAACTGATCGATTGCGTCAACAGAAAACGCGGTCCAGACAAAGCGCGGGTCACCGTTGCCGCCGGCGCGCACAAACGGGAGACCGTCGATATAAACGTCAGAAGCAGCACCGCGGCTACCGGAGCCGTTCACAACGCCGACGTTGGTAGTTGCGTTTCCGTTGGTCTCGTTACCTTGCACGCCAGGCATCAGGTACACAAAGTCGGTTGCACGCCGCTGATCGGCGTTGCCATACGCGCCCATTTCAATGGGCAGCTCGGAGTATGTCTCCTGCTCCATGGTGGAGCCGAGGGTGGCGTTGCTGGTTTCCAATTGTGGCGGTGCAGCGCTGACGGTAATCTCCACGTCTGCGCCACCAACCGTCAGAACTGGGTTATATACCTGGGTCTCCATCGCATTGACGTGGATATTCTCTTGAGCCAGTTTTTCAAAACTCTTAGCAGTTGTAACGATCGAGTAGACGCCCGGGTCGAGATTGGCGAAGGTAAAGTCACCTGATCCAGTTGACGTTGTCTTTGTTGTGATACCTGTGGCGATGTTGGTTGCGGCAATCTCGGCGCCCGGAATCACAGCCCCGGTCTTATCTGTCACGAGACCCGTAATTTCGCCTTTTCCACTCAGCTGTGCCATCGCGCTTAACGGTGCCAGGATGACAACCGCCAGCAGAACCAGCCAACCCCAATTTCTCAGGAACGCGCGACTCGGTTCCATCGAAGACGTATTCATGCACAACTTTCTTTCAACTGCCAACTGCTCCATTGAAGCCTCCAAAGGTTCCATCATTTGCTTCGGTTCTTAGTTCCTTACATCAAGATTCCACAAGGATAATGCGGCGGTGGTCCGACCACTATTGGATTCTAATTTAGTTTCCCGCACAACATAACCAAAGTCAAATGAGAATTCCACACTTTGGGGTCATTCCGCTGAGCCGAAGCCCTAGTTCTTATATAACTACTTCATTATATGTAGCTTAAGGATCATGACTAAGGATTATCCAGTGGTAATCACGCCCCCAATTTTGACGCAAAAAATCGCCCTGCAAATGGGGGCATTTTTGCCTCACAATCTTGAAATATGTCGAGATTTTGCACAATTGAAGTGGTTCGCCAAAAAACGGAGGAATCAGCTTCGTGCCGATTGGCACTGCAGGGCTCACACCCTGGGGGGCACCAGGGAAAACGAGGCGTTGACCTTGCGGTTGGGACGCAGCCGTTGGGGCATGCGCCGTTTTAAAGTCGAGCGCGCCCCGGCCGACGCACTCCCTGAGCGGTCAGCGCAATGAGACCTTTGCTCCAACCTTTTCCGCAATGCCCTGCCCATCAAAGGCTTGAATCACCACGCCCTCGCCTGAGACCTCGGCATAACCGATGGTCAGGCCTTGTTGAGCGCTGATCTTCACATTGTGCAGAACCACCCCCGTGACAGGCGCTTCCGGCAGCCCCACAATGGCTCCCGCCATTGTGCTTCCGGTGGCCGTTACATTTTCCAGAGTGATGTCGTGAAAGTGAGGCGTCAACCGAGTGACGGGTTGCGCCGTTTCCCCTTCGGGAGGCAGAATCTTCGGATAGTACTCACTGATGATGAGCGCGTATTTCACATCTTTCATATCAATATCGCGGAAGACCAGGTGCCCGACATCGTTCCCGCGATCGCGATTGGCCTTCACGCGAATGCCATTGTCGGTCCCGTCAAAATGAATGCGCTCGGCCCGAACATTTTGGGCACCGCCCGCAACCTCGCTGCCAATAGACAGCCCGTGCCCATGCATGAAGGTGCAGTCGGTAATTGTAATGTCACGGCTTGGATCATCCGGGCCCGGTGAGTTGATCGGTCCAGATTTGATGGCAACGTCATCATCGCCCACATCCGCAAAAACGTGATCGATGACCACATGCGACGATGAGAAGGGATCGATAGCATCTGTATTCGGAGAACGAGCAGGTGCAAGAACCTTGACGTTGCGAATCACCACATCATCGGAGTAGTAAGGGACCACCTGCCACATCGGCGAGTTCTGGATGGTGACTCCCTCGATCCGAACGTGCTTGCAATGGTCGAAGACCACAAGCCTCGGTCGCGGATGATCTGACCCCATCACACCGGCATTCCTGATGCTGCGAGCCATCTGCCACCAGGTGTCACCGGCGCCGTCGATGACGCCCTCTCCGGTGATGGCAACGTTAGTGGCATTGGTCGCGCTGACCAGCGACTGCAAGCCCGGTTCACGAAACTCCGTCTTGGCCGGATAGTCCGCATGGTCAGTCGACCCCAGCAGCGTGGCTCCTTTGTCGAGTTGCAGCGTGATGTTGCTCTTGAGCACAATTGGCGCGCTCAAGTATGTTCCCGCAGTCAGTCTCACCGTTCCGCCGCCGTCCGCCGCACACTCATCAATCGCGGCCTGAATTGCGGAGGTGTCCTTTGACGCGCCATCGCCCTTGGCGCCATGTTTGGCGGGACTGCAGGCAGCGTCGAGAGCGTTTGCTGAAATAGCTGCAAAACCAGCCAGCAGGGCCAAGCCCAAGCAAAGGTGAATCGTCAATCTTTTCCGTTGAATCACAGGAACTCCGCAGGGGCGTTTGGCCCGGGTTGCAACCTGATCATACGCCTCAAAAGTCCAGTGGTCATACCACGCTGGAAAGAAAAGCCACCAAGCTTGAACCACTCATGAAATCTGAAATCGCCGCGCCTGGCACTGGTTGTGGCAGCCCCCCAACAGACCGATCGGGCTGAGCTGGGGATCCGGAGATGGCCAGGAAAGGGTTGGTGCGAAAGGGGGGACTATTAAGCCATGTCGCTTAACCCACGGGGAGCAACCGACTTAGGCTTAACTCAAAAAAGACTTAGTTAGGTTTTTGCAAAGGTGGGTATTAGCTAGAGTAGTTCAACTACTGGAGAAGAATACATGGCAAACAGAGTAGCCACATTAATACAGAATGCCAACCTTCCCGGCATCGGCTGGCGTCGGGGCAACCTTATCAAGTCCAAGAATGGCCGGTTCAAGCCGGGGTACATGCTTTACAGCGGTCAGGAATACGCGGCCCCGAACGGCACCTACCAGATTCGCACCTTTGAAGGCACCAAAGTGAAGTACACACCAGTCGGCGATGACCTCGAAGTCGCACTGTCCATCCTTGAGAAGCTGAATGCTACTCGCCAGATGAACGCAGCAAAGACGATCCTCGGCATCGTAGTGCCTGAGCCCGAAGAAAAAGAAGAACGCAAAACACTTGCCGAACTTGTCCAGAAGTACATTAACAAGAAGAAGAGCCCCTCGCAGGGTTTGGGCTATGCCAGCATCCACTTGTACGAAGCAACGCTGAACAGCTTCCTTGCTCAGGTCAAGCGGCAGTACGTCGCCGATGTAATCGAGGAAGATGTTACCCGCTATTGCGACGCTTTGAAGAGTCAGGGGTTTAGCCAGAAGACCCGTCTGATGCGATACACCGTGGTGCGTGGGTTCCTCAGGCATTGCGGCGTGGCCGTGGAAAAGGTAATTGAAGTCTCGACGCACAAGCGGCTGTCGGCGAAGCCGGACTTGCACACTGAGCCCTACACGGACCGCGAACTGGAGAAGCTGTTCGCGGTCTGCACCCCGTACTACAAAGTAGTGTTCACGCTGTTGCTGTCAACCGGGATGAGGTTCCGTGAAGCTTCGCACTTGATTTGGACTAATGTGCTTTGGGAGGAGAACAAGATTAACGTCCCCGGTTCACAGCGCGTCACCAACAAGGGCAAGGTCGTTGAATTCCAGACGAAGACTCGGCGTGGTAGGAAAGTGCCCATGTTCCCCTCGCTCAAGACCATGTTGCTGGAATGGCGGAAGCAGCACCCGGACACAATCTACGTTGTGGGTAACTCCCTCCACAGAGCAGTATACGAATCAGTTCGACAAAACGGCCACCATTCGATGGCGACGAATGCCCCTTACATCTGCAATTCGACCGACTGGGGAGTGCGATTGAGCATCCGCCAACGATCAATGGGAACAGCGTGACCGCAGCGATCCTTAACGGAATCGAGATGCATCAGAATGGCAGACCCAGCCCCGTCGATTTCGAACTTAAAGAATGAAGATGATGCCAGTTTTTCGGTTTAAGACCCCCAAAACTGAACCTACTGCTTCCGGCCACCCGACAGGAATTCGCCGAGCGCCCTTCAGAACGGTCTCTCCATCCCGAAGAGGCTGGAGGATGCTGAAAGGCGCTGCCTTGGTGCATACATTGGAAATCGACCTTTTGAACCACCTTCCTCGAAGCAAAGGACTGTCTCCCAGAGTGCTCCGCAGAAAATAACCACGGATCACCCGAAATATGGGCAATACAGACCAGACTCCGGCCACGTTCAGAGATAAATTCGTGGCAACCCCAAAATCCTTCCCTCTGAAAGAGGAAGAAAATGTCCGATCACACCCGTAGATTCTTTCGACATCGGCTCAATGCAAATGGTTCCTTCGATTCGATCTGCACTGAGTGCCACATGATGGTCACTTCCACAAGGTTCGAAATGGAACTTGCTCACCACGAACAGGTGCATACTTGCGATCCGCAACGCCTATACCAGATCATGGAAAACCCATTCACCTTTCGCCAATTCGTTTGATTGCTCCAAACACACGTAGCGTCCTATTAGGACACTACGTGAGCCATGAAGCTGTATCTGAGATGGAGGTAGGTCCTCCGGTGCCGCGGAGAGTTGCCGCCCGAAAACAAGAGGCACTAGGGGAGTGCCTATCTGCTCACTCCTACGGAGCCTCCGAACTTGATATGCTTGCCGGGAGGGCTAATCAGTGCTTCGAAGGCAACGCACAATCTTGAAGCTCTTCAGCACAGCAAATTGTCCCGTTCCTGCAACCAAGCTTCAGAAGTACGTGTTCCTGCTTCGTCACGAGACCTTTCTCGGAAGGGACTCAACCTTCTACGATTTCCTGCCGTACAAGTTCGGCCCGTACTCCTTTGCTGCCCAACGCGAAATCGAAGCCCTTACCGCCTACGGCTACCTTGCGCTCTCTGGCTCGTCGCTGACCTTGACTACCCTCGGAACGCGAGAGGCCATGAAGGTGGACAACGATACCACCCGTGCTGTGAGTGCCGTCGTGTCCAAGTACGGAAAGATAGGCCTTCAGCCGCTGTTGAAGGATGTTTACACCCGGTATCCTTGGTACGCCCGGAATAGTGAGCTTCAAGAACTCGTTCCTGATGGAGTGAGGAAACCCAATAAAGCTCCGGTCGCGGTTTACACCATCGGCTACGAGGGGCGTTCCGTGGATGGCTTTTTGGATAAGCTGCTTCACACAGGAGTCCGGCGCATTGTAGACGTTCGTGCAAACCCAGTGTCGATGAAGTACGGGTTTGCAAAGAGTTCTCTCTCTAGCCTCGCCGACAAGGTTGGCATTGGATATGTCCACTGCCCAGAACTGGGTATCCCCTCGAATCGCCGCAAGCAAGCTCAGACCGACACGGACTTCCGGAAGCTCTTCAACTACTACGAGAGCCAGATTCTTCCAGCACAGGAAGACGACGCCGCGAAAGTGGCGGAGTTGATGAAAGCATCGCCCTCAGTGCTCCTCTGCATGGAACGGGAAGCAGTGAACTGTCATCGTGGTCGTCTTGCCACCCGCATTGCGGCTCTAAACAAGCTCGATGTTGTCCACTTGTAAAATGCTTGAGCACCTGAAAGTTCTCATCACCGTAAAGACACACCCGATTCCCTCCTCGAAGTACGACGAGCTTGTTTGCACGGCTGGAGTGACCGAGGCGGGGGATTTTGTTCGGCTGTATCCAATCAATTTTCGCGACCTGTCGTTCAGCCAGCAATACAAGAAGTATCAATGGCTCGAAGTTGATGCCACAAAGCACACCGGGCGTGACTCACGAAAAGAAAGCTACCGCCCACAGTGCGACAGCATCCGCCTTATCGGAGAGCCGCTAACTTTCAAAGATAACTGGGAAGAACGTGGTCGATATGCTTTGGCAAAATGCTCCCGATCTATGGAGGAGCTTCACGCCAAGCAAGACGCCGATAGGACTTCACTCGGAATCTTCAAGCCAAAAGAAGTGCGCGACTCGTTTGGGTGCCCTCAGATGCTGACTGGAAACCATCGTTCAAAGCCGCACTGAGCCAGCAGAGACTTTGGGAAAACCGTAAGGCCAGCAAAGAACCTCCCCGGAAGGTGCCGTGGAAATTCCAATACAAGTTCGCTTGCGATGACCCCCGCTGTAAGGGTGCTCATCAAATGATGATTGAGGATTGGGAGATTGGTGCTCTCTATTGGCGGTGTATCGATGGCGGAGCAAGCCCAGCCGAAGCCTGTCAGAAAGTGAGGCTGAAGTTCCTTGAACAGCTATGCGCTTCCGACCGGGACACTCATTTTTACGTGGGCACAATACTGGCTCATCCGAAGACGTGGGTCATCATCGGCGTGTTTTATCCGAAGAAGACTGCGATGATCCAACAGGCTTCGCTATTCTGAGCATCCCAGCGCATTTCACCTTGGATGTATGGAGGTCCAAGAATGACCGAGTCAATCTCTCACAAGCTCGTCACGACTTGGGGCTTCAGCGATGCGTAATCAACTCCAATACACGCGAGCATTCAATAAGTGGAGACCCGAGCTTTCCGCCGTGCAGCGCAGGGAAGCCGAGTGGCAGCGGGCACACGCCGATAGCAAGTCATCCAATAAAATGTAGCCCGACTCAAATGTGCGTCATTTTGGATGGGGCGGGTACGTTATACGATCCAAATCGGAGCCATCGCACGTGTGCTTCTCTTCGGCTATTTGCAAATCAGCCTCCTCTCGTTCGGTGGCGATTGTCTGAAAGCACCGAGTACAAATTGAGTCGATTGTGCCTTCAGGATTGTGCCGGTGGGGAAACATCGGGCGTGGAAGTTTAGGGATGGATGGCCTCGATTCATGGTCTGGCCGTTCGGAGCGGTATGAGGAGCCTACGCCTGATTCGCACTAGAGTCCATTTTGCGAAGTATATGGTAGTGGGTCAGTTTGAAATTTTCTGGTACACTCGTCGCGCTTTAGGGATTCCCTTCGCTCTCCGTGGTCGAGACAGCACTGCTTTACTTAGTTTCGGTTTGGGGATCGCTACAAGCGGAATGACTTCGATGGGGATGCGCTGCTGGTCAGTTTGAACGAGTCGCGCTTGTAGGATTCGAGAAAATCGCTTGGGGTCTCTCCGCCGCATATTCTTTTTCATACCCAGACTCCGCACAAGTTTTGATGTTGATTGATGGCACAATCAGTATATGCCTACACGCTCAAGCAAGGGTCGAGACATCGCGGTTAATGCCTTCTGCTACTCTCAATCCTCACACATAGCACGCCGATTCCTGCGATATCCCGCAGTGTCCCAAAAGTTTTGCTAAGTATATTGTTACCCTTAGGGATTGATGGCCTCGATTCATGGCCTGGCCGTTCGGAGCGTGGATCATTGT
>OBLT010001284.1_pt1 | contig 16131 bp, 10 predicted proteins | sample 1518721 | NCBI WGS metagenome assembly OBLT01 (sample SAMEA3539307, study PRJEB22396) | soil metagenome | biome: tundra; feature: field; material: soil | place: USA | collected 2010-05 | depth 0.15 m | reverse complement strand
CGCCAGCGGCGCATATTTGTTTTTCGGCGGGTGGAGCGAGCGCAGCGACGATGGCCAATAGCATTCGAAATCTGCGCACAAATGCCCAGGCGGCGTGCGACATCATTGCGGACGACATCTATTTTTTCGACGAACCATTCTTTTCCGACGGACCAATCTCGCAGGCGATCGACGACGTCGTGACGAGTACCTCGTTGCTAGGGAAGAAAGTTGTCTATTTTTCCGCGGCTGGGAACGAGGGGAATTACGCGTATGAATCGGACCTCAACCTTGTCACGCCCACGGCAGGCAAGGCGGCCGCGGGCAACTTAAATTTTGCCACCGTGCCCGCGAATTTGTACGCGGGCGGCTTTCACAATTTCAATACGGACAATACAACGCGGATTGCGATGACGATTAAGACGGACGCAAACAACGGTCCGACTGTTGTGTTGCAATGGGATGATCCTTTCGACGTTAATAATGGTGTCACGACGGACTACAACCTTCTCGTTTTCAACGCCAACGGCACCTACAACAGCAGCCTTAGTGGCACAGACAATAATTTCAACACCGACGAACCGATCGAGACCACGACGAATCTTGTTAAGAACACGACATACCAATTCGTAATCGCTCTCGCTTCATCGGCGCCGCCCATCGCGACCCATTTGAAACTAGTGTCAGTAGGCGGCGATTCCTTATCGGGTCCTGATATCGCTTACAACGCCACCGCAATGTTTGGACATACGACCGCGGCGAATGCGAATGCGGTCGGCGCTTATGTTTATAATACTGGCCCCAACACGACGGTCTCCTACAATTCCGGCGGAGTAAATCCTCCGCCTGGCCCGTACCGTCCGGGTTTGGAAGATTTCACTTCCACGGGCGGCAGCATGGCATTTTATTTCGACGCGGATGGCAATCGCATCCCTCCAGTCATCCGCCAAAAACCGGAAATTTCGGCGGCGGATGGAGTCGATACTTCATTCTTCCCGTCCGGGAGCGGTAATGATTACGACAACGATAATTTTCCAAACTTTTTTGGAACGAGCGCGGCGGCGCCGACGGCCGCGGCGATCGGAGCGTTGATCTTGGATGCGGCGGGCGGACCGGGCTCGCGGACTCCCGATCAAATTCGTTCCATCATGGAACAATCCACTTTCCCGCACGACCTAGATCCGAATTTTTGTCAGGCGACCGCTTCGAACGGCACCGCTACCGTGCAAGTGAGCGCCAACGGCAACTCCACCAACGACAGCGCGAGTAGTCCGAACTTTTTCACAGTCGCATTTACCGGCAATAGCGGCCAGACGCTGAATCAGCTTGTTATCGATCTAACCAACACGCCGCTTGTTTTCGATCCAAGCGTGAGCACCGGATTTCCATTTACCGTAGGTTCAAATCCCGGCGGCGTTTCCATCAGCAATAGCCTTTCCGCGAGCAAGCAAATCCTGACGCTCACTTTTGGAAGCACGTTCACTCCAGGTCAGACGATTTCTTTTGGAATCGATCGCGACCTGAGCGCGATCAACGCCGAGGGTAATTCCGCCGATCTTCTCGCCGGCGCGGACATCAAGGCCACCATCAATTCGAGCACGGTCCTGCTGGGCGCATTCGCAAACCAGCTCGGAAAAGGTTTTACCTTTGCCGACGGCTACGGACTGGTGAATGCGCAAAAAGCGGTGGAATCCGTTGTCGGTCCGTTGCCGCCATCGACGAGTGTCGCGGCCAACCTTTCCACCCGCGGACTGGTGCAAACTGGTGACAACGTCCTGATCGGCGGATTCATCGTGCAAGGTCCCACGTCCAAGAATGTCATTATCCGCGCGCTCGGGCCATCGCTTGCTGCGTTCGGCGTCTCCGGCGTGTTGGCCGATCCGAAGCTCGGATTGTACGACATCAATGGAACTCTGATCGCGTCCGATGATAACTGGCAGGACGATTCCAGCCAAGCCACGCAAATTCAAGCCGCCGGCCTCGCGCCGACGAACGCCAGCGAAAGCGCGCTGGCCGAGACATTGAGTCCGGCAAATTACACCGCCATCGTGCGCGGAGTTAACAACACTACTGGCGTCGGACTTTTCGAAGTTTACGATATCGACAGCAAGCCACCCCCATCGCAGCTAGCCAACGTTTCCACGCGCGGACTCGTGCAAACTGGTGACGACGTGCTGATCGGCGGATTCATCGTCACCGGCAGCAGTCCGACCAACGTCCTCGTCCGCGCGATTGGGCCATCGCTCACGGCATTCGGCATCTCGAACGCGCTGGCCGATCCACTGATCGAACTTCACGACGGCCAGGGAAATCTGATCACTTCGAACGACAATTGGCAGCAGGATTCCTTGCAGGCCACGCAAATTCAAGCGACGGGACTCGCACCGGGCAATGCACTCGAAAGCGCTATCGTCACGACACTCAGTGCGGGCAATTACACCGCGATCGTTAAAAGTGCGAACTCCACCCCCGGAGTCGGCCTCGTCGAAGTCTACAACTTGAAGTAGCTCCGGCGGCGCAAGGATGATACAAGACGCCCTTGCGCAAAAAAAACATTCACTGCGCCGACGATGCCATCGTCGAGTTGTCGATCGGCGATGACGAATTAACGATTCGCTACTGTGCCGCGAATCTCTCCGGCAATAACGTTTACCTTGCGCTGAAGACTCAGCGCGAGATCGGCTCGGCCGTTCTTCCATTCGAATGCAATCACGACGGTTCGACTGTTTTTCTTCCGTTCAAGGCAGATCTGTTTCTCTTCGCGGCGTGCGATCGCGAAAGGACAGAATGCCATGAACGCAAGTGGGAAAACTGGAAGTGGAGCGATCGCGCATTGACCGAGACGTGCGGCGTTTTTTCGGAGGAGGATGCTCTCACTTTTCGTCTGCCGCTGAAGCAACTCAGTAGCGCAATCGAGTTCGCCGTTTACGCGAAAAATCTCCAGGAAAACAACGGCTGGGGCAGGTTCTGGGGATGTTCGGACAGGAGCGGCGTGGCGGGCTGGGGAGATAAATATATCCCTAATTATTATGAGGTACATCTCGATTCCGCCGCCAAAGAGTTCGTTTTCCCACGCAGCCGTCTCGGCGCCGATCGATCGCGAATGCGAATTTATCAATTGTTCGTCCGGCTCTTCAGCAACCTAAACGAAACGCGCAAACCGAACGGCACTCTGGCCGAAAACGGCGCCGGCAAATTTAACGACATCAACAACGCCGCGCTCGATTCCATCGGTGAGATGGGCTTCACCCACATCTGGCTCACTGGAATCTTGCAGCAGGCGACCGGGACCGATTATTCGAGCATCGGCCAACCGGCGGATGATCCTGCTTTGCTCAAAGGCATCGCCGGAAGTCCGTACGCCATCAAAGATTACTTCGATGTTTGCCCGGATTACGCCGGCCACCCGGAGCGACGCCTCGACGAATTCAAATCGCTTCTCGTTCGTATTCATGAGCACGGAATGAAGGCGCTGATCGACTTCGTTCCGAATCATGTCGCGCGCAGTTACAACTCCGACGTAAAGCCGGAACTAAACTTTGGAAGCAAAGGCAACGCGGGCGCCGGCGACGACAGGTCGATCTTTTTTTCGCCGAAGAACAATTTCTTTTATCTCAAGCCGGACGGCAATGGACCGCCTTTACGTTTACCAACGAACAACAAAGAATACGACGAAGAAATGAATTTTGGCCGCGTGACCGGCAACAACGCCGTGAGTTGGACGCCCACGATCAATGATTGGTACGAAACCGCGAAGCTCAATTATGGTTTCGATTTTACCGGATCGTCCGAATGCGTTCGCGAATATCCGAATGCGAATACACCGGACAAACCCGTTCCCGACACCTGGAACAAAATGGATGCCGTGCTGGCCTACTGGCAGCAAATCGGCGTCGACGGATTTCGCTGCGACATGTCGCACATGGTGCCGCCAGAATTCTGGAACTGGGTCATCGCAAAGGCGCGCGCGCGCGATGCCGCTGCTGTCTTTATCGGCGAAGCGTACGACAACGATCCGGCCAAAGTGCCGGGGGTCGATCCGGTGATTTCAAAACTCAACTGGGGCAGATCGAACGTGATGTTCGATCTTTTGAATGCGGGATTCAACGCGGTTTACGACGACCCAACTTATCGCGCGATCAAAAAAATCTACGAAGGGGGCGGTTGGACCAACGACATCGACGATGCGCGCCCGGATGATTTCATTTTCGAAAACTCGCTTCGCTATGCCGAGAATCATGACGAAGTGCGCATCGCCGCCTCTTCGCAATGGGGCGGCCTTGGCCTGAGAGCCGGCGCGCCGGTTTCCGCAATCCTCTACGGTCTCTCGCGCGGCGCGGTCATGCTTTACAACGGTCAGGAAGTCGGCGAACCGGCTGAAGGCGCCGAAGGGTTCGGCGGAGACGACGCGCGCACTTCCATCTTTGATTACTGGTCGATGCCGGAGACGGTGAAATGGGTCAACGGCCATCGCTATGACGGCGGCAAACTTTCGCGCGATCAAAAAGAGTTGCGTTCGTTTTACAGCCGTTTGATCAACTTGATCGGTCAACCCGCTTTTCGTGACGGCGTTTGTATTCCATTGAATGCGATAAATCGCGACAATCCGCACTACGGGCGTTTAGCGAACGAACAACCGAGCGGTCATTGGTTATACGCCTTTCTGCGATGCGATCCTAAAAGCGACCAACGTTTTCTCGTAGCGGTGAACTTGAATCCGGCAACGCCCTTGAAAGACGCGCGGATTATTTTGCCGGAATCCGCCATCGCTTCGCAAAATCGAGATGCCGGTCTTCACCTGGCCGATCGCCTGGCAGAAAAGAATCCTGTCACGCTAAGATCGACAATCGCCGAGGCGATCGATCGCGGCGTTCTAATCGCGGAAATTCCGCCGCTCAGCGCCTATTATTTCGAGTTCAGCTCGAAGGCCTAATTCGATTTACCGCCGGCCACCTCGGCCAGGATCGCTTTCTGCACGTGCAACCGATTCTCCGCCTGATCGAAAATCGTCTGCGCGTGCGCCTCGAATGTTTTCTCGTCGATTTCCTGTCCGCGGTGCGCGGGCAGACAATGCATAACCAGCGCGTCCGGCTTCGCCAGTTTCACAACCGATTCGTTGATCCAATAGGGCGCGAGTTCGGCCTCACGGCGCGCCTCCTCGCCTTCTCGTCCCATCGATACCCAGATGTCGGTGTAGAGCACATCGGCGCCGCGCGCGGCTGCCGGCAAGTCGTCCGTGCAAATGACGCGACCGCCGGCGCGTTTTAGCACCTTCGCCTTGGGTTGATATTTCGGCGCCGACGCGATCCGCAATTCAAAATCAAGTTTGTTCGCCGCGAAAAGCCATGACCGCGCCGTATTGGACGCGCCGTCGCCCACAAATGTCACAACCTTCCCGGCAATGCTTTCCCGTTTTTCTTCAATTGTGAAAATGTCGCCCAGAATCTGGCAGGGATGTTCGTCATCGGTCAGCGCGTTAATCGTGGGTATGCCGGAAAATTCCGCGAACTCTTCGATATCAGCCTGCGCGTACGTGCGAATGACCGCCCCATGGACCATGCGGCCGAGCACCCGCGCGGTGTCCTTGATCAGTTCGCCGCGCCCGAGCTGGGCGTCAGTCGCGTTGAGATAAATCGAATTGCCGCCGAGCTCGCGAATACCCACTTCAAACGAAACCCGCGTGCGCGTCGACGGTTTGGAAAAAATCAGGGCCCAGGTTTGTCCGACCAGCGGTTTCTTCGAATTCTTTTCACGGTTCTTTTTATAATCGGCCGTGGCGCGAAGAATTCGGACGATCTCGTCGCGCGAAAGTTGTTCAATGCTGAGTAGATGTTTCATCGATTATACGGCCGCGATTCTTTGCCAAGACGGTTTTTCAAAAAAATCAGCCACGGATTCACACAGATGAAACACAGATAATCTTCACTAGGAATCCAAAATCCGTGTTATCCGCGTAATCCGCGGTTCATGTTTCTGAATCCGTTAAAATCTGTGTGCATCTGTGGCTAAGTCTCCTTCGCCAGATCGACAATTACATTTTCGATCGCGCGCAATCCTTCTTCCGCTTCACTTCGTTTGAGATTGAGCGCCGGCAACAGTCGAATCACTGAAGTCGCCGCCGGAACGGTCAGGATTCCGCCTGTGTGCAATCGATTCACAATTTGAATAGCGGGGGATTTCTCTTCGCGCCCAAATACGGCTGCATCAGGAACAAATTCAAGGCCGATCATCAGGCCAAAGCCGCGCGCTGCGCGCAGAATCTTTGGGTGTTTCTTAACAAGACCTTGTAACTCGCTCAGCAAAAACTCGCCAATCTTACGCGCATTCGCCGCCAGATCGTCCCGCTCGATCACATCGAGAATTCGTAGTGCAACCGCGCAGGCGAGCGGCGTTCCGCCAAAAGTCGTGGCATGCGTGCCAGCCGACAAAACGTCCGCATACTTTTCGCGCACCCAAAACGCGCCCATCGGAAATCCGCCGCCCAACGATTTGGCCATGGAAACGCCATCGGGCAAGCAGGGCGCCCCCTCCAAGATCCGCTGCCAGCTTTGAAATTTTCCCGTGCGAAAATGTCCGGCCTGCACTTCGTCGAAGAGCAAAAGCAAATTGTGCTCGTCACAGAGTTTGCGCAGACCAAGCAAATACTCCGGCGTCGCGATGGTGATTCCGCTCTCGCCTTGAATCGGTTCGATCAGAATGGCGATGGTCGACCTGGTGATGGCCGCTCGCATCGCCTCGAGATCGTTGAACGGCACGTGCTTAAATCCCGCCACTGCGGGCTCGAATCCTTTCTTAACCTTCGCCTGACCGGTCGCGGCGATCCCGGCCAGGGTGCGGCCATGAAATGAATCGAACGTCGTGATGATTTTGTAACGGCCTTGGTCGTGCCCGAATTTGCGGGCAAACTTGAACAGGCCTTCGTTCGCTTCCGCGCCGCTGTTGCAAAAAAAACAACGCCCCGGCGCGATAAGATCGACAATTCGTTTCGCGAGCCGCGCCTGCAACTCATAATAATATAAATTGGAAACGTGGATGAGCTTGCTGGACTGCTCGATCAGCGCCGCGGTGATTTCCGGGTGCGCGTGCCCGAGCGAGCAAACGGCGATGCCGCCGGCTAGATCCAAATACCGATTCCCGTTTGCATCCCAAACATAACTCCCTTCACCGCGCTCAAGCACGAGATCAAACCGCGTGTACGATGGAACAACAAAGTTTTCGAATGCGTCGCGAATCTCATTCTGATTGGGACGCTGGACGTTGGACGTTTGCCAGTCCGGCTCGGACCGTCGGGCGTTTTCTTCTTCTGACTTCACAGCACCACCTCCGTGCCGACACCCGCGTCGGTGAAAATCTCGAGCAAGACCGAGTGCGGAATTCTGCCATCGACAAATTGCACTTTTTCCACGCCGCTCTCGATTGCGGCCATCGCGCTGTCCACCTTCGGAATCATGCCCTCCCCGATCACTCCGGTTCGTCTTAGCTCCGGGACTTCCATCAGTCGCAAATGAGTCATGAGCGTGTCGGGATCTGCCGGATTCCGCAAAAGTCCCGGGACATCACTCATGAAAACAAGCCGGCGCGCCTTGAGCGCAATCGCCGTCCTGGCCGCCGCGATGTCCGCGTTGCAATTGTAGATCTTGCCGTCATCGCCGCGGGCCGTAGGACTAATCACCGGAGTAACGCTGCGCCGGATGCATTCGCGCAACGGCTCGACATCCACCTCGCTCACTTCTCCGACAAAACCGAGATCGAGTGGTTTTCCATCTACATCGAGTGGACAAAATTTTCGGCACCGGAAAATCTCCGAGCCGGCAAACCCGCGGGCTTTACCGCCGAAGCCCTCAATCGCCTTCGTGATTTCCGGATTGATCTCGCGCGACAGTACTCGGTCGACAATTTCCGCGGTGGCGGTGTCGGTTACGCGGTAGCCTTGCACAAATTCAGCTTTCAGCCCGGCGGCTTCGAGCGCACGCGTAATTGCCTTGCCGCCGCCATGCACGACCACCGGATTAATGCCGACCGCTTCAAGGAAAACAACGTCGCGCGCGACGCGATGCCGCACCTCCGGATCATCGGCATCCATGAAACTGCCGCCATACTTCACGACAAAAATCTGACTGCGAAACCGCTGAATGTAAGGCAACGCTTCCAGTAACGTCGCGGCTTTGGTGATGATCTCGTCCATTTCAGTCTTTGGAAATCCATCGCACAGCGATCACAAAGGACACAACGGATAAGAGATCGCCGTCGGGCTTCTTTGTGACCGTTGCGGCCTTTGTGCGAAAATTCTGCATCGTTGTCTAACCGCCGAGTGTGGCCGGATCGTTCACATCGCCTTTATTGAATGTCACATAATTTTCCGTGAGATCGGCCGCATACAGGACAAACTCGCCGCGACCTGCGTGAAGATCGACATGCAGATCAAATTCCGGCGCGGAAGTAATCTTGGCGAGTTTCTGCAACGAGACATTCGTCGGGTTTCCACGTCGAAAACCAAAAATCACTTTGCGATTTCCGGGCTTGGCATAACCAACATCGACCATCGCTTCGTCAACCTTCGCTCCGGAATACCCAAGCGCACAAAGAATGCGGCCCCAATTCGGATCGCCGCCGCACCAGCTTGTCTTGACCAGCGAACTGTTTGCGATCGATCGCGCAATGGCTTCCGCGTCGCGAGCATTGCGCGCGCCCCGCACATGCAGCGTGACGAATCGCGAAGTTCCTTCACCATCACGCACGATCATCTTCGCTAATTCGAGACAAACATGATTAAGAGCAGCCTGAAACAATTCGAATCGTGAATTTCGAGCTCCAAGCTTCGAATTTTCCGCCAATCCATTTGCCAGCATGATCACCGCATCGTTCGTGCTCATATCGCCATCCACTGTGATGCGATTGAAACTCTGCCCGGCCGCGATTTCGAGAGCGCGTTTGAGCAAACCCGGTTCGATCGCAACGTCGCTCGTGATAAATGCAAGCATGGTGGCGTGTTTTGTCGCCACAGCCATTCCCGGCTGAATCATGCCCGCGCCTTTGCAAATGCCGCCGATGCGCACCATACGATTGTCGACCTTGAATTCGACGGCGATCTCTTTCCGTCGGGTGTCCGTCGTCATGATCGCTTCGGCCACCTGTCGCGCATTCATTGTCGATCTTGCCACCCGCGGCGCACATTCGCGGATACCGCGCTCAACGTTTTTCATCGGCATGGCAATGCCGATGCGACCGGTCGAACAAACGAGCACGTCGTCTTTGTCGATGTAAAGGAACTTGGCCGTCGTCGCTGTCATTCGCTCGGCGTCAACGATTCCCTGCCGGCCTGTGCACGCATTGGCGTTTCCTGAATTCACCACGATTGCTCGTGCAAATTTTGTCGCGGCGCGCCGCGCGCTAACCTTAACCGGCGCTGCGCATACCTGATTGGTCGTGAACATTCCCGCGACCGCGGCCGGAACGTCGGAAACGATCAGCGCCAGATCGCGCTTTTGTCCTTTCTCCGAACCCTTACCCGTGCCGATTCGCTTGATATCGCAAAACACGGCGGCGGCCTTGAATCCACGCGGTGCGCAAATGGATCCGGGAATTTGTCGAAGCGAACTTTTCAAAGCAAACCGGCGGTCTCGTCGAAGCCACACATTAAATTGAAACACTGCACCGCCTGACCGCTCGTACCTTTGGTCAGGTTATCGATCGCGCTCATCACCACGAGCCGGTTCGTGCGATGGTCGATCTTCCAGGCAACGTCGATGAAGTTTGTGCCGACAACATTTTTCGTGTCGGGCAAGCGTTCACCGGCCAGCAAACGAACAAAAGGCTCGTCTCGATACGCGCGCTCATAAATCGACGCCACCTTCCCGAAGTCGATCTTACCGCGAAGATCGACATACATGGTTGAAATGATGCCACGATTTACCGGCACAAGATGCGGCGTGAATTGGATCGTGATCTTCTCGTTCGCAACTTGGGAAAGTTCCTGTTCGATCTCGGAAAGATGCCGATGTTTCGGCACGCCGTACGGACGGATGCTCTCGTTGCACTCGGCAAAGAGATAATCAGCCTCGACCTTGCGGCCCGCGCCGGTCACGCCGCTCAAACTCGTGACCACGATACGGCCAAGATCGACCGCCTGCTCTCGCACGAGCGGGAGAAGCGGCAGCAAGATGCTTGTCGGGTAACAGCCAGGAGACGCGACCAATTGCGCGCCGCGAATCTTGTCCCGATAAATTTCCGGCAATCCGTAGATCGCAGTCCCGAGCAATTCCGGCGCGGGATGATCGTTGCCGTAAAATTCCTTATATATATGAGCGTCGCGGAGCCGAAAGTCGGCGCTCAGATCAATGACGCGCGCGCCAAGATCGACGAGTGATTTGGCGATTCCAGCGGAGACGCCGTGCGGCAACGCGAGAAAAATGATGCCGGCCTTGCTGGCGAGCGTCTTCGGGTCGACGTCGGCAAACTCCAGCGCCTTTGCTTTTTCGTGATGCGAGAATCGCGGAAAAATTTGCGCGATCGTTTTCCCGGCAAACTGCCGCGACGTTACGGCGACGAGATCGACATCGGGATGTCCGAGCAACAGGCGCACCAGTTCTTCCCCGGCATAGCCGGATGCGCCGACCACCGCGGTTTTAGTCTTGCTGCGGCTGAGAACAGCCGCCTCTGCGGGTTCCTTCACAAGGCGCAATGGGTATTCCGTCTCGACGCGATTGCAACGAAAACGTTGTAGAGGCGCTTGTGGCAAGCGCCTGATCCTAGTTTCGGCGCTCGCCGCGACGAGCGCCGCTACAGGATTAAACTTTTCGCTGCGCCCAGAGTGGCATAAGTTCCAAACACTTATGGATGCGCTTTATCTTGTCGGCGTCGCGGTGCTCGCGGTTTTTGGATTAGTTCTCGCGATCGTTCTTTTCAACTTCTTCGGTGTTTGGCTTCGTGCGCGTATTGCCAATGCGCCCGTGGGGATGGGAAAGATGGTCGGCATGCGATTGCGGCGCGTTCCAGTCGGATTGATTGTCGACAGCCGAATCACCGCGGTAAAAGCGGGTATCGAGATTCCAAGCGATCCGCTTGAAGCGCATTATCTCGCGGGCGGCGATGTCAGTCAGGTAATTCTCGCTTTGATCGCGGCCGACAAGGCCGGCATTTCGCTCGATTTCAATCGCGCTTGCGCGATCGATCTGGCCACGAAAGGCACCGGCAAGACCGTGCTCGAGGCGGTGCGCACCAGCATCAATCCAAAAGTCATCGACGTCCCCAACCCGGCGGCGGGCCGGCCCACCATCGATGGCGTGGCCAAGGATGGCATCGGCGCCAAAGTGAAAGCTCGGGTGACGGTGCGTTCGCATCTCGACCGGTTCGTGGGCGGCGCGACCGAAGAGACGATCATTGCTCGTGTCGGCGAAGGAATCGTGAGTGCAATCGGTTCGGCCGATTCCTACAAGGACGTGCTCGAAAATCCGGACCGCATTTCCAAAGCGGTGCTGGCCAAGGGACTCGATAGTAACACGGCGTTTGAAATTCTTTCGATCGACATTGCCGATGTCGATGTAGGCGACAACATCGGCGCCAAGCTGCAGAGCGAACAAGCGGACGCGGACAAGCGTATTGCCCAGGCGAAGGCGGAAGTGCGTCGCGCCGCTGCGGTGGCGGTCGAACAGGAGATGCGCGCCAGGACGCAGGAAATGCGGGCAAAAGTTGTCGAAGCCGAAGCGCAGGTGCCACAGGCAATGGCGGAAGCGTTCCGCTCCGGAAATCTCGGCATCATGGATTATTACCGCATGAAAAACGTGCAGGCCGATACCTCGATGCGTGAATCGATTGCCGGAGGCGACAAGCCACGCGCAGAGGGAACGTGAGCAATGATAAGTAGCGACTAACTCCTCAACCTTTCAACCTCTCAACTTCCGCCACGTGCATCTCAATAATTGGATTTTCTTTCTGCTCGTGCTGGTGGCGATGTTGTTCCGATTGCTGGGGCGCGCAGCGAATAAAGCCAGCAAAGGCTCCGACAATACCAACAAAAGATCGACATCACCGCCGCCACTTCCACGCGCGCCAATTGAATCGGACGACGCACGCATTCGAAAGTTCCTCGACGCGCTTGGCCAACCGGTTGGCTCAACACCGCCACCACCAGTGGCGCATCGAACGGACATGCCGCCGCGACCAGTTGCACCGATCCAGCCGCCATCTCCGTATCCGCGCAATATTCTCAGTCGCCCCAAGCAACAAATTATCCCGTCCAAGACATCTCGCGAATCGACGCCCGTTTTTGAGGTTCAAGGACGATCCGCACCGGTCGAGTCGCAGCCCGAGACAAAAGCGCCAGTCAAAGCATATGCGACCCCCACTCAGCCGGCGATCGGCGTGGCCCGCAGCGAAACAAGCATCGTTGCGCTACTTCGATCTCCCTCTGGTTTGCGCGACGCGATTATTCTCCGCGAAATATTCGGGCCGCCGCGAAGCTTGCAGCCGCTTGATTTTGTGTTGTAGAGGTGCTTGACGTCAGCAGCGCGAAATGGCGACTGCTATCATCAAAAATTAGCAATAGTGGACTTACTTCGCCTTTGCCAAGCACTTTTGGCGGCAGCCAAAAATCAAGAGGCTTCCCAAGCCAAAGCTTAATAGCAAGGTGCTGGAAGCAGGTTCAGGAACGTTAACGGTAATCGAATCGATGTTTGCGCTCGCGGGGATAATTAGCGCACCGTTGGCCCAATCGCCGATCTCGACACCGGTTTCATAGACTCCGAGCTGCCCAAACGTGGTAGTCCCGTTGTATAAGATGCTGTCAAGAGCTGATAGGGTGTCGCCGAAGTAGGTGTCCGTAGTGTGGGTATTTGGATCGGCATCTAAATCATAAAATACATGGATTTGAGAAGAGCCGTTTAGATCCGGTCCACCAAAGCTGACCACCCCGACGTAACCACCGCCGGGTGCATAGAGATAGGTAAGCCAGTAAGGTTGAGTTCCAGCCGGCCCGATGGCAGTGTCGAAAAGATGGTAACTCGCGCTGAGAGTGTCTAAAATTCCCAGTGTAGGAAGCCCAACGTTAGCAGCCCTGACATAGACCGCCGGGGCGTCAGCTGTAGGTCCGGTTCCGGAGTCAGGCGTGGAAAGCGCGGCGAGGGCCGGAGTTACCCCGGCTGGAGGCACATATTGCGCGTCAGGAGGATAATGGTAAGTCAAGCCGCTAAGGCCGGTACCCGAAATGGTAGTCGCCCAGGAGGAGCATGCCAGAAATTCCATGGCAGTTATACTTAATATCAATGCGATATTTTTTATATTCATATATTCAATTTTTAAGCGCTCTAATTTTCGAATATGATGGCTGTGTGCGGACGGATCCGACTAATCGTAAATTGCGAAAGGTCGGCTATTTCTTGCGGGTCGATTAGGCCCAGTGCATTATCCGAAACTATGACAGAAGGTGGCGACCCTAACAGGATTCGAAGCCTCGCTAGCGACTTCGTGTTGTTGCGCGATTCTGACATGAATCCGCAGCTAACTGCGTATTATATATAGAGTGCGAATCTTATCTCTCGGCAGATTTGTGCAGAATTACACAGTTCGAGTGTCCGAATTTATCCGAAAACGTGGAGCGCCTTGCGTGGGAGCCTCGGCAGCGCAAAGATCGCTAATCGGGTTCTCAATTTGTCCGCAGGCCGGCGCCCGTTTTCGCAGTTCAAGAACGACCGATTCCAGTCGAGCCGCCGTCCGAGACCAAAGCGCCGGTCGAAGCCTATACGATTCCCAATCAGCCGGCGATGGGCGCGGCTCGAAGCGAAACAAACTTCGCGGCGCTTCTTCGATCGCCCTCTGGTTTACGCAACGCGATCGTTCTCCGTGAAATATTCGGACCGCCGAGAAGCCTGCAGCCGCTTGATTTTGTTGGAAGCGCTTGAGCTTCCGCCGGCACTCGCTACTTTCACAATTCCCGCCGCCGGCGTGGCGGAACTGGCAGACGCGCTGGACTCAAAATCCAGTGATCGCAAGATCGTGTGGGTTCGAGCCCCTCCGCCGGCACACCGTTGTTCGATGTCGCGAGTTGGTTGGAAAATTAAAGACCCGGGCTCGGCTCAAACAATTGCTTCGTCGATTCGCGTGAAAGCACAATAATAGTGAACACGCCGAGGATCGTTCCGAACGGAAGGAAGATGCATTCGATGCACGCGATCACGAAAGCGAACAAGTAGCGACTCCGTTTAGCTAGCGCGCGACCGGCCAGAAAAATGAAAAATGCAAAAGCAAAGCTGGCCAGCGCCAGAAGAATTCCGAACGCGATCAGGAACCAACCGACGGCTTCAGGCGGAGGTGAATCACCCGACTTCGCCGGTTGATGAGCCAGATATAAAAACAGCGATCCAATCCCCACGTAAAAAAGGGGCAAGAGAGAACAGAATGCCGCCAGACCTGCGATCACGTAGTGAAAGATCGATAAGAGGCGAAGATGTTCGCTGTCCTGATTCATTGGTGGCGTCGATTTGTCCGGACAGAATTTAGAACATCAGCTGCCTTGCTTTGTCTTAATCCAGCGATCGACCAGCTGTTCGAGAACATCCAACGGCACCGGTCCGTTTATCAGCACCACTTCGTGAAATTGGCGGATGTCGAATTTGCTGCCTAATTGCTTCTTCGCTTTTTCGCGCAGCTCCAGAATTTTCAACATGCCGATCTTGTAGGCGGTCGCCTGGCTCGGCAGGACGATGTAACGGTTGATTGAATCCACACAATCGGCCTGGCTGTTCGGCGTGTTGTCCGCCAAATATTTGATCGCCTGGTCGCGGGTCCAATGTTTCGCGTGAATTCCCGTATCCACCACCAATCGCCCGGCGCGCCACAGTTCGAGCGACAATCGTCCGAAGTCCGAGTAGGGATCCTGATACAATCCGATTTCTTTCGGCGTCAGCTCGCTGTAAAGCCCCCACCCTTCGGTGTAAGCCGTGTAACGAAGACCGAATTTGCGGAACTTCGGAATGCCGGTGAATTCCTGCGCGATCGCGATCTGCATGTGATGGCCAGGAATGCCTTCGTGATGCGCGAGCGATTCCAGCTCGTAAGTTGGATTGTCATGCATGTGCCGCAGATTGACATAAAACATTCCGGGACGTGAACCATCGGGCGCAGGCTGCTGATAAAACGCTTTGCCGGCCGAGCTTTCGCGGAATTTTTCGACTGCTTTAACCTGGATGTCCGCTTTCGGCTTGGTCACGAACAATTCATCGAGCCGTTTCTTCATCGTATCGATAATCTCGACCGCCTGAGCCAGATACTTGGCCCGGCCTTCATCGGTATCGGGCAGATAAAACTGTGGGTCGTCGCGCATGAACTTGAAGAACGCCTGCAGATCTCCCTTGAATCCGACTTTCTCTTTGATTTTGGTCATCTCTCCATGAATGCGCGCCATTTCCTTCAAACCGATCTCGTGGATTTGATTGGCCGTGAGATCGGTCGTGGTCGTCCGGCGCAACGCGAATTCATAGAACGGACCGCCATCGGGAAATTTCCACACCCCGGCATCGTCCGTGGCGCGCTTCTCCAAATCTTGCAGATACGCGATCAGTTTTTCATAAGCGGGTTTTAACGAAGTGGTCAGCGCGGTCTTTGCATCGCTCAATAATCGGTCGCGCGTAGCCGGATCGGCATCTTTCAAAGCACCGATTTTCTTCGAAAAATCGTCCAGCAACGGACTGTTGGCTCCGGTCGCGTCGAAAGGTTGTCCTTGAATCACTTTCCGCGAAGCGTCGATCACCAGCGGGAAAACAAACTTCGGCGGAATCACCCCGCGATCGGCGCGGGTTTGCAGATTAACGAGAAGCTGGTCGAATAATTTCGGAACGCCGTTGATCCGCGCGATGTACGCTTCCGCGTCCTTCACGTTGTCGATCTTGTGAATGTTGATCAGAAACGTCGGCGTCTCGGAATGGGCGCCGTACATTTGATTCACCGGATAACTATCGAACCGAAAACGGAAACCTTCGGCGTCGCGCTGCGCGTCGTTCTCGAAAAGTTTGTAGCTGAGCTGGGTTTGCGGATCGAGCGCGTCGAAATCAAAATCGCGCTTCAACGTCGCGAGGTTCGACAACTCCTGGGCCAGATCGCCGACCGCCCGCGCGTCCGAAATGTCGTCCCACTTGTCGTAATCGGTCTTGAGGCCGAGAC
>OBLT010001279.1_pt1 | contig 16147 bp, 17 predicted proteins | sample 1518721 | NCBI WGS metagenome assembly OBLT01 (sample SAMEA3539307, study PRJEB22396) | soil metagenome | biome: tundra; feature: field; material: soil | place: USA | collected 2010-05 | depth 0.15 m | reverse complement strand
CCGAGACGTGCTGCGGCTTCGGCGGCACGTTCTCGCTGAAGAACCCGGACGTGTCCGCGGCGATGTGCTCGGACAAGGTGTCCGCCGTGCTGCAGACCGGTGCGCAGGTACTCTGCTCTTCCGACAACTCCTGCCTCATGCATGTCGGCGGGGCGCTGGCCCGGCAGCGGACGGGGGTCGCCACGATGCATCTCGCCGAGATCCTGGCCAGCACCGAGAGCGCTGGCGCCGGAAGCACGGGCACCGGAAGCACGGGCGCCGGGAGCACGGGCACTGGGCGGGCGAGCACATGAGCGGGCGGGCGAGCACATGAGTATGCCCACGTACCTCGGCATGCCGGCCTTCCCCGAAGCGGCTGCCACGGCCCTGCAGGACTCACAGTTGCGCCGCAACCTCGCGCACGCCACCGGCGCCATCAGGGTTAAGCGGGCGGCGGCCGTCGCCGAGCTTTCCGACTGGGCCGAGCTGCGCGCCGCGGCCAAGGCGATCAAGGACCACACCCTGGCGAACCTGGACATCTACCTGGTCCGTCTCGAGGAGCGGGTGGTCAGCGCGGGCGGCCAGGTGCACTGGGCGGCCGATGCCGCCGAGGCGAACGACATCGTGATCTCCCTGGTCCGGGCCGCGGGCGCTGACCAGGTTGTCAAGGTCAAGTCCATGGTCACCCAGGAGACCGGTCTCAACGAGGCGCTCGCCGCCGAGCACATCCACGCGCTCGAAACTGATCTCGCCGAGCTCATCATCCAGCTCGACGGGGACCGGCCCAGCCACATCCTGGTGCCGGCCATCCATCGCAACCGGGCCGAAATCAGGGACATCTTCCTCCGGGAGATGCCGGGGGCGCCGGCTGGCCTCACCGACCAGCCCTCGGACCTCGCCGGGGCGGCGCGGTCCTATCTGCGCCGCACGTTCCTGCAGGCCACGGTCGGGATCTCGGGTGCGAACTTCGCCATCGCCGACACAGGCACGCTGGTCGTCGTTGAGTCTGAAGGCAATGGCCGGATGTGCGTAACGCTGCCCGAGACGCTGATCTCCGTGGTGGGCATCGAGAAGTTGCTGCCTTCCTGGCGTGACCTGGAGGTGTTCCTCGCTCTGCTGCCCCGCTCGTCCACCGCGGAGCGGATGAACCCGTACACGTCGACCTGGAGCGGGGTGACCCCGGGTGACGGCCCGCGGGCGTTCCACCTGGTCCTCCTGGACAACGGCCGGACCAGCGCGCTCGCCGATGCCACTGGCCGCCAGGCGCTGCGCTGCATACGCTGCTCGGCCTGCCTGAACGTATGCCCCGTGTACGAGCGGACCGGCGGGCATGCCTACGGCTCGCCCTACCCGGGGCCGATCGGCGCGATCATCACCCCGCTGCTGCGCGGCGTCACCTCGCCGATCGACGCTTCGCTGCCGTACGCATCCAGCCTCTGCGGGGCCTGCTACGACGTGTGCCCGGTGGCGATCAACATCCCGGAGGCGCTGGTCCACCTGCGCGGGAAGGTGGTGGACGCGAAACGGCATGGCTTTCCCAGCCCCGAACGAATGGCGATGGGTGCCGCCGCGTGGACGTTGCGATCGCCATGGCGGCTGGGTGTTGCCCAGCGCGCGGCATCGGCCAGCCGCAAGCTGGTGGCGCGGCGTGGGTGGATCCGGCGGCTGCCGCCGCCGCTCAGCGCGTGGACCCGCACCCGGGACGCGCCGGCGCCGCCGCCCGAGTCGTTCCGCGCCTGGTGGGCCCGGACCAGAGGGACGGGCGAATGAGCGAGCCGCAGTCGCCCGGCCCCGGGACCAGCGGCGGTCCCGGGACCAGCGGCGCCCCCAGGACCAGTGGGACTCCCGGGACCAGCGGCGGTCCCGGGACCAGTGGCACCCCCGGGACCAGCGGCGGTCCCGGCCCGGGCCGAGGAGCCCGGGAGCGGGTGCTGAGCCGGGTCCGCGCGGCGATCGGCGATGACGTGGCTGACCGGCAGCGGCGGGTCGACGCCGAGTACGCCGCGCTGCCACGTGAGTACCTGGTCGCCCATCACGAGCCCGCCGCCCACGACATAGTCGCCCTGTTCGCCGAGCGGGCGGCCGACTACCGCGCCGTGGTCGAGCGCGTTCCGGCCAGCGCGCTGCCAGACGCGATCGCCCGGGTCCTCGCCGGCCGCGCCGCCACGTTCGAGCCGGCCGCGGCGCCCGAGCCCGAGCCGCCGCCCGCCCCCCCGGGTGGCGATTCCATGATCACGGAGGATCCGCGTCATATAGAGCCGCAAATCCTCCGTGATCATGGAAATGACGGGACTTCGGCGACCAGGGATGGGGCTGTAGGGGCCAGTGGGGCTGCCGTGGTTGCTGGGACTGGGGACGGGGTTGCTGGGACGGGGGAGGGGGGTGCCGGGCTGCAATTCATCGTCCCGGAGGGGCTGCCGGCGGAGTGGCTGGGCCGGTGTGCCGAGGACTGCGCCAGGGCCGCGCTCATCACCGACGATCCGCCGCTGGACACCGCGTTGCTGGACGCCGCGGCCGGGGTGGTGACCGGGTGCGCCGTGGCGGTCGCCGAGACCGGGACCATCCTGCTGGACCACGGACCTGGTCAGGGCCGCCGCGCCGTTACCCTGGTGCCCGACTTCCATCTGGTGGTGGTGAGGCATGACCAGGTGGCCGCTGACCTCCCCGGCGCCTTCGCCAGGCTGGACCCGGCCCGGCCGCACACGCTGATCTCGGGCCCCTCAGCGACCAGCGACATCGAACTGGTCCGCGTCGAGGGCGTGCACGGCCCACGGACCCTGCATGTGCTCATCGCCGACCCCGGGTAGTTCAGGCCGGGGGACTGATGTACCCGACCGTCAGCAGCACGTTGGCGTAGAGGCGGTCGTCGCCGGTGGCGACGCACAGCGCCAGGTCCCTCTCCCGGCAGGCGGCGTAGAAGTCCAGCCGGCCGAGTGGCTGCAGCGGGAGGCCGTCGCCGAGCAGCTCGCGGTACCGACTGAACACGGCGGGCGTGCTGCCGTCGTCGGGGCGCATGACCGTCACCGCCTCCACCGGGATCGAGGCCAGCACCGGCTCGAGCACCTGGTCCACCGTGACCAGCCCGGGGCGCACGTTCAGGTGGATGAGGTCAGCCCGCGGGCTGATGTTGGTGCTGTGTGAGTAGTTGGCGTCGGCGATCAGGAGCCGCGCGCCGTGCCCGGCGGCGCCGAGCGCGGCCAGCAGCGGGGGATGAATGAGGGGGAGGCGCAGCATGCCGCTCAGTGTGCCGCACGGATCGCCTGGGCCAGGGCACCGTTGGCGGACAGGAGGATGGCGAGATCGCTGGCATGGGCCGTGGGACGGGTTAATGGCTGCTTCCGCAGGCACCTCCAGTCGCGGCCAGACCTGCTCCATCCCCGGTGTCACGACGGGTAGCAGATCACATATCAACCGGGAGCCGACCGAACGATATACCCAACAAAGCACTACTGGCGCATACCGCGCCCTTTTTCCAGCAGGGCATCCACGACCGCGAGGAGTTGGTGCCGGTCGTACGGTGCGGGCACGACCGCGTCCGCGGCACCGGCCCCATGAGTGTCCCCGCTCACGGCCAGGATCGGGATGTGCGCCGTGGCCGGGTCGTCACGCAGGCGCCGGATAAGTTCCAGGCCATCCATCACCGGCATCGTTATGTCGGTGACCACCAGATCCGGTGGGGACTCCCGCACGGCCGCCAGCGCGGCGGTGCCGTCGATGGCCTCGGTCACGTCATGCCCGGCCCGCTCGAAGATCCTCCGGAGCAGGAGTCGCTGGACCGCTTCATCGTCAACCACCAGAATCCGCGGCATCTGGCGCACCCTTCCTGCACGCGAGGCCAACCTTGGCCAGGCTAGGCTGACATAACTCGTAAAGGGCATCTCCTGGGCACGGGCCTCATGGCCGGGCTTGCTCGCTGCCAGCAGGATCGGCCCGTTTCTCCTGCAGGTTCCCCGCGCCGAGGGTGAAGTAGAAGGTCGCGCCTTCGCCGAGGGTCCCCTCGGCCCACGCACGACCCCCGTGGCATTCCACGATCCGCTTCACGCTGGCCAGGCCTATGCCGGCCCCGGGGAAGTCGCCTGCAGCGTGCAGCCGCCGGAACGGCTGGAACAGCCTGCCCGCATAGGCGGGGTCGAAGCCGGCCCCGTCGTCGCGCACGTAACAGCAGACTGCGCCGTCATCGGCCGCTGCGGTGGCGAATTCGATGGTGGCGTCGTCACGCCGGGCAGTAAACTTCCACGCGTTTTCGATCAGGTTCTGCAGCAGGATCCGGATGACAGTGGAATCCGCCGTCGCCCAGACATCATCTTGGATGGAAAAATGGACCCGGCGGTCGGGTTCACGGGACTGTAGCCGGTCAGCGATGGCGGTGACCTCCGCGCTGATATTGACCGGTTTGAGGTTGAGGCCGGCCCGCGACACCTGGGCCAGTTGCAGCAGGCCGTCAATGAGCGCAGCCATCCGCTCACTCGCCACCTGAATACCTCGGGCGTAGCTGCGGCCGGTTTCGTCGAGACTCTCGCCGTACTCCTCCAGCAACGCTTCGCTGAATCCGCTCAACCCCCGGAGCGGGGCGCGCAGGTCATGGGAGACGGAGTAGGTGAACGCTTCGAAGTTCTCGTTCGCCCGCCCCAGGTCGGCGGTGCGCTGTGCGACGCAGGCTTCGATCTCGGCATGGAGCGCCCGAACCTCAGCTTCGGCGTGGCGCTGCGCGGTGAGATCGGACAGGACTAGGCACCGCATGAGCATGCCGTCCAGATCGAAGCCGCTGACTGCGAGCTGGACCGGTATGGTCGTGCCGTCCGGCCCGGTCAGCTCCACCTCGCCGCGAGCGCAGTCACCGGCGCCGACGTCGAGCAGACGGGTGAATGTGCCGCGGTGGGCGTCGGAGACCAGGTCGTGCGCCGCGGCGCCGACCAGTTCCTCGGCGGTCCGGCCGGTCATGGAGCCCAGGCGCGGGTTGGCGCTGAGGATGACGCCTCGGGGGGAGACGGTAGCGGCGCCCTGGTCCATCGCTTCCAGGATGAGCCGGTCCGGGCGATTGGCGCTGGCCAGAGCGTAGACCTGCTCCTGTCCGGGTGGGCCGGTCACCGGCGAGTCGATGACACGGCCGCGGATCGCTTCGATGGTCTCGTGGGTCTCACGCAGCTGTGTCCGCACTTCAGCCAGTTCCGCGGCCAGCACACGGCTTTCCCCGGGCTTTCCCGTCGCGAAGCGGCCTTAATCCGTGACCTGGGGCCCCGGTTATCTGGTCCAGCACAAGCGATCTCCGTCGAAGCCTTTGCCAATTCCGGGCTCACAGCCGCAGCCATCAAGCCCGTCAGTACGGTGTTATCCAAGTGCCCGCCCTCCCCTCGAGTCAAGCGTCACTGATCCACTCTGCCCCACCATACAACCCGAAACACCGTAGTATGCGAAGCCGGCCCTCAAAGGGCCAAGACTGTGCGGCAATATGGTGGTCATCCATGATCGTGCCTGATTCCTAGGTCAGGTGGACTGAATAGGTGATTATCTGCGCAAATAACCAGGAGGCGATTGAAGCCGGGCTGCGTGCGGTCTAGAACGCTGCACCGATCAGTGATTGCAATTGGCAGCCTGCTGCATAGCCGGGAACTTCGAGCCACGCCAGCGAGGACGCGGCCGGTGAATCCCCAGCCCGTGGGAAGAGCCTGGCCTGGCTCCAGTGGCGACGCCCAGGCGCCCGCCTGATCGCCCGGCGAGCCGCTGCGGCTGGCTAAGTTGAACTAAATGTGACATACTGATCACGTTAAGTTACCATCGGCAGGATGGCCGCCCGCGGACGCAGGGCGACGGCGGTCGTTGCCCGGCACGAAAGAAGCTAAGTGGCATGGCGAATCGTCCGTCCCTGACCAGCCCACGGCCCGTGACCGCGGCACCGGACCGCCACCGCCGTGGTCCGCACCTCCACACGCGCCGGCGCGTTCCATCCTCCTCAGCGGCAGCGCCCGCCCCCCCGGACCTGGCCGCCGCGGCCGGGGAGGCTGTTGTCAACTTCCTTCGCGACGCATCGGTCGCTCAGGCGCGACAGGAGACCGAGGCGGCGGCCGGAGTCGTGAGCCCGGCCATGGCCCGCGCTTCAACGGCCGCGGACAAGGCAGCCGACCAAGATGTGCGCGAATCCGACGCGATCTTGGGAGCGTTGCTGGCGGACCCCCGCAACATGGGGGACGAGGAAGACACCATCGCCGCTCCCGGGAACGCCGCACCTACCACATCCGCGTCGCTGGCCCGTCAACTCGCGATGCCACCGAGTGCGTTCCCCACGGCCGGGAACATGGCCGATTCGGTCGCGCTCCAGGCCGCAGCGGCAAGCATCGCCACGCTAGATCGGATCGAGAAAGCAGCCGCCAAAGTGGAGGCGGACATCCGTATCGCTCTACGAACCCAGGCGCGCCTTCAGGCGGGGGCGGCGGTCGCCGCCGAAACCGCGGTACGCGCAGCCCAGGTGGCGTGGGAGGCAGCAGACGCCGCTGTCGAAGCCGAGACACGGACGAAAGCGCTCGTGGGCATCATGATACTGATCATGATCATGATCATCGTACTCGGCGCGCTCGTCCCTCTCAACATCGGGTGAAAGCGGATCTGGTCCTGCGCTGCGTGGTCTCGCAGTGCTCGATCTGCTCCACACTGCGGACTCTCCAAGGTTCCCGGCTTCTCGCTGATGCGGTCTCGCGAGGTCAGAAGCGAACGGGCGGTCCGACTGTCGTGCCTGCCTAGGGTCACCGTGGACGAGTGACGGCCCTTAGCTCGGGGTGAAACGGATGTGCCTGCCGTCATGTGAGCCTCCTAGTATGAACTAACCCCCGTGGAGCCAGACGTAGTCTTGGCCGCTATCTCCTGCCGGGCGGCAGCGAGCATCTGGCGGGTCAGGCTCACCGCTTCGTGGGCAGCGCTCAACTGGCCAAGGCTGGCCAGGCGCTGCGCATCGGTCAACTGGCCTTCGAGTTGGGCTAGCCGTGCCCGTTCGTCGACCTCAGCTAGGGCGCGCAGGATGGCGGATGGCAGGCGGGCTGGCCGGTCTTTCAGGAGGTAGTCCGTAGCCCCTTGCTTGATGAGCTTGACTGCTGCCTCGTCTCCGAGCGCACCTGACCAGATGATAAACGGAACGCCCGGGCACTGATCCCGCGCGAACTTCAGAGCGATCTCGCCTGAGAAGTCGGGCAGCGAAAAATCGGACAGGATGATGTCTGGCCGGAAGGCAGTCAGTTGCTCCACGAATACTGCCTCCGTTTCCACCACGACAGCTGTGAATCCGATGCCCGCGTCGGTCAGGAGGCGCTGCGCGAGTTCAGCGTCCCAGGCTTCGTCCTCCAGGATGAGGATGCGTACCTTCTGTTCCCCCGAGTCCGTCGGCATAGTATTCGCCTGCCCAGGACAAGGGGTCGCCTCGGGGCCACCAGTCTCTGGCTCGCTGCGCGGAAGGCTGCTATTCACGAATATCACCCTTAATCCGGTACGGGCACGTTCAGGAGCACCCAGAACATGCCGAGAACCTGATCGCCCTGGCGAGTTAACCGGTTTTGTACATAGGCGCCGCGCTGCTGCAGTAGTTGCAGAGAATGTATTATGCCTGCGCCAGGCTATCTGACTCCAGCATACACTCCCGGGAGCCTCGCTCAATGAACGTTAGTAGGCGAGGGATGAAATGATGGATGGTGCCGCACTCCTCCGTTTATGGCATCTTCGTGCTGAATTACACTATAATTTCCCCCAAGCCCGTTTGGTTCCGGCGTGGTGCATCACAGTGGATGATCATGTAAGCCCTCCACGTGCATAGGAGAATCGCGATCACGACGAGGGCGACAGCGATCGATCCAGGCGGATCAGGCGCCAGGCGTGATGTAACCGACAGTCAGCAGAACGTTGGCGTAGAGGCGGTCGTCGCCGGTGGCGACGCAGAGGGCCAGGTCGCTATCCCGGCAGGCGGCATAGAAGTCAAGCCGCCCGAGTGGCTGCAGCGGGAGGTCGTCGCCTAGCAGCTCACGGTAGCGCCCGAATACGGCGGGCGTGCTCCCGTCGTCGGGGCGCATGACCGTCACCGCCTCGACTGGAACCGAGGCCAGCACCGGCTCGAGCACCTGGTCGACGGTGACCAGCCCGGGCCGCACGTTCAGGTGGATGAGGTCAGCCCGTGGGCTGATGTTGGTGCTGTGTGAGTAGTTGGCGTCGGCGATCAGAATCCGGGCGCCGTGCCCCGTCGCGCCGAGTGCGGCCAGCAGCGGGGGATGAATCAAGGGAAAGCGCAGCATGCGCTCAGTGTGCCGCAAGGATCAGCTGGGACAGGACCTCGTTGGGTGACACGAGGGTGATAAGGAGGACCGGCTGCCCGTTGAGCCTGATCGTCGGGGTCGCGTTGACGCCGCCATTGACGATCCGGTTGCTGAGCGGGACGAGCTGGGCCGCGTACCGCTGCGACGTCGCGCACTGGGTGAAGGCACTGCTGGTGAGCCTGATTCGCCTGCCGAGGGCCAGCAACTGGGTGATCGGAAACCCGTTCTCGGCGGTTTCCGAGGGCTGGTTGGCGTAAAGCAAATTGTGGTATCTCGCCCAAGAGCCAGTGGGCACGCATTTGGCCGCCGCCCAGGCCCGGGTCGAGTTCGCCTGGCGGGGCTGGCTGCCCACGAAGATCGTGAACGGGTGGTAGACGACCTTGACCTGGCCCTGGAAGGCGAGTTTCTCGATCGTGCCGCCGTTGGCCATCTCGAACTCGTCGCAGATGGGGCACTGGAAATCCTCGTAGACCTGGAGGACCGGCTTGGTGACGCCGGGCTGCACCATCGTAACGGTGTTGTCCGCGGTCCGGGTCACCGGCGCATAAGGACCGTAATACGGGGGCGTGCCCGGTCCCGCCATGCCGCGCTGGACGAGAATCCCCGCCGCGACAGTGACCAGGATCAGGACCAGGACAGCGGCGTTGACCTGCAGTCTGCCTTTCCGCTGGATCTGCGACCGAGACGGCTGGCCGTTCTTCTGGGGGAGACCCTCGACCGGCGCCTGGGGCGCCGCGATCACGGCGCTTGCCCTTCCGCGCGACGTTCGGAGGGCGTGCCTGCGGGCACGGTGCTGTCGGGCCGTGGCGTTCTCGGCCGGGCAGGCCACAGGCGCAGCAGGCCGTCGACCGCGAACTTGCCGGGCGGCCGGGCGATCACCACGACGGCGAGGGCGAGCAGGCCCGCGTCGCGGAGCAGTTCGAGCGGGTACTGGGTGGTGCCTTCCACGACCCTCCCGCCGCCGCCGAAGCAGCCGCAGTCGATGGACAGGCCGCGGGCCCACGCGGCAGCGATACCGCCGAGGAAAGCGAGCAGCAGCAGCCCGGCGATCGCTGCCGCCATGCGGGTCGCTAGGCCAATAATGAGCATGATGCCGAGCAGGATTTCAAGCGTCGGCGTGGCGTAGGCCCACAGAGTCGCCGCGCCGAGGGGCAGGATCTCATAGGCGCGCACCGCTACTACCGTTACGGCCGGGCTGCCGATCTTTACCAGGCCCCCGATGATGAACACGATTCCGACTATCGTGCGGCCCGCTAGCGTCGCCGACGGCGCGGCGTCCCACGGGCGGGGCCAGGCACGCACTAGTGACACATTGAATTCATTGAAGCACGTCCTGTAACGAACCTCATACCGTCAGGCTACCCCGCTGGTCAAGACAATGCGCCCGCGGCTTCGCTTGTCGCAGCACTGCCAGTGGCTGGCCATGCTGGTCCGTGAACGACCGGGCCAAGCCGCTGTCGGCTCAGGGCGGCGCGCGGCCCAAGTCAGGCCAGCAGGTCACAGCTCAGGGCGGCGGGTCGGCCAGGCCGATCGGAGCTAAGTCCGTCGGCGCGCAGGCCACGGCCACGCCCATCCAGTCGGCCAGATTCACCGCCTGGGCGGTCCAAACAGCGGGTCCGGGCTTCTCTTGCTGCACAGCGTCAGCATCCTGACCGAAACCAAGTCAGATGCCGCGGTGAGGAACATCGCCGCACTCGAAACAGACTCAGGCACGCTCATCGCCGACGGCAACGCCTGTCTCGCCAACCCTCCCCCAGACCATGCGGCTCGCCAGAACTCAGCCCACCTGGACCAACAGGGACCACCGCCGTCGCGCTGGCTAGCCCTCAAGAACCGGGCTACCTGGGCCAACTGAAGCACCTAGGCCTGCGGCCGGAGTAGGGGGGATGGCCAGGTCATCCATCCCGGGACCTTCGGCCCTACGACTTATTCTATGATGACATAGAGTAGGCGTAGTATCACTAATTGAGACGGAGGGACGGAACGTCATGATTGTCCGCCAAGTGTGCACCGGCGAGCGACAGCGGCACGAGCACCCTCGACGCCCGCTAGGAACAGGAATCCGCCAAGCGGCTTCCTGAGACTCCTTTCCGCACAGAGAGGGCCCGCGATGAAGGTTACCAAGATCGAATCATCGGTTGCCAGGGCCGGACTCTTGGCTGGGGGGCGCCGCGGCCGTCGGTGCAAGCCTGTTTCCCAGGAGTCGTCTGGAGTAAATCCTCCTGAAATTACATAGAGTAATATAAGTACTACGAAAAGTGAGAATAAGCTTTCCCCCTCTTCCGGACTCATGAGGTCACCAGGCTTCCTGGAACTCATTCTTTGCAGAAACGGTGGCGCACATGAAACGAGCCAGGATCGCATCCGCACTAGCCGTGGCCGGGTTGCTGGCGGGCGGTGGCGCGGTCTACCTAGCCAGCCACGTTGATAGCGGCGCCACGCTAGTGAGTGCAAAGGCCATCCCGACCTGCTTGCCGGCCGTGCACACGACGTCCGAGAGGTTCGACACCTGGATCAAGGGCAAGGGCACGGTTGTCCTGAAGGACGGCCTGGGCGTCCTGGCCAGTGGCAAGATCGGTGCTACGGCTAAGAACGTCGCCAAGCTCCAGGCAGACGGCAATGCGCTGATCACCGGGGGCAAGGCCGCTCTCGCCGAGCCCCCTCCGGCCCACGTGGCTAGCTGGAACGCCGCTTTCACGGCGATGGTCAGGGCGGGCGACGACCTGAACGCCGGGAAGCTGACGGCCGCCGCCGCAGAATCTAGCATCTTTCAAGCCAAGATCTACGTATTCGACTCGCAGACCCCATAGACATGGCGGAAGCCCTCCAAAGTGTGGCGCCCGCTCCCGTAATACTGCGGAACGGGACGCCCCACCGTACGTCGTTTCATGATCGCGGGTAAGCGCCGGGATAAATCGGCATGGAGGAGGAGAAGAAGTTCTCTACGTCGAAGGGCTAGTGTGGCGCATTTCAGGCGCGGCATACTAGCTAGTGTCCTGAGTCATTAATTCTATGAGTAATTTGGTAGACTTGGAGGATGGCAGAAGCTGGCCGCCCGAAGGCGCCTTTGACGCTGACTGTGGATGAGCGGGCTGTCCTGGAGCGGTGGGCCAGGCGGCCGAAGAGCGCGCAGGCGCTGGCGCTGCGGTCGAAGATCGTGCTGGCGTGCGCAGAGGGGACGGCGAACAAGGAGGTCGCCGCCCGGCTCGGCGTGACGCCGCAGATGGTGGGCAAGTGGCGGGCCCGGTTCGTGACAGCCCGGCTGGAGGGCCTGGCCGATGAGCCGCGTCCCGGGCAGCCGCGGAAGATCACCGACGAGCAGGTCGAGGAGGTGATCGTGAAGACGCTGGAGGATAAGCCGCCGGACCTGGACACGCACTGGTCGACCCGGTCGATGGCGAAGGCGGCGGGCCTGAACCAGACCGCCGTCTCGCGGATCTGGCGGGCGTTCGGCCTCAAGCCGCATGTGCAGGAGACATGGAAGCTGTCCACCGATCCGCAGTTCATCGAGAAGGTCCGCGACGTCGTCGGGCTGTACATGGACCCGCCCGAGCACGCCCTGGTCCTGTGCGTGGATGAGAAGACCCAGATTCAGGCGATTGACCGCACGGCGCCGTGCCTGCCGATCCTGCCGACCACGCCGGCCCGGCGCAGCCACGACTACGTCCGCAACGGCACGACCAGCCTGTTCGCCGCGCTCAACATCGCCACCGGGCAGGTCATCGCCTCCCACCACCGCCAGCACCGGCACCAGGAGTTCCTGAAGTTCCTCAAGACCATCGACGCAGCCACTCCCGCCGGCCTGGACCTGCACCTGATCTGCGACAACTACGCCACCCACAAGACCCCCGCCGTGAAGAAGTGGCTGATCCGCCATCCCCGGTTCCATATTCACTTCATCCCGACCAGCTCCAGCTGGCTCAACCTCGTGGAGCGCTGGTTCGCAGAGCTCACCAACCGCAAGCTGCGCCGCTCAGCGCACCGCAGCGTCCGCGAGCTCGAAGCCGGCATCCAGGCATGGATCCAGGCATGGAACGACGATCCCCGGCCATTCGTGTGGACCAAGACCGCCGACCAGATCCTGGAAAGCATCGCCAGTTATCTTCAGCTAATTAATGACTCAGGACACTAGTCACGGTGTCCCGCACTCCGGGCACAGGCCGAACAGTTCGACCGTGTGGTCCACCGCGGTGAAGCCAGCCTCGGCGGCGACCTGCTCGGCCCATCGCTCGACGGCGCGTTCCTCCACCTCGACGCTGCACCCGCATTCGCGGCAGGTCAGGTGGTGGTGGTGGGCGTGGCTCGCGCACCGCCGGTAGAGCGTCTCGCCGCTGGCGTCACGAATCGTGTCGACCCTGCCGTCCTCGCTCAGGACCTGCAGGTGACGGTAGACGGTGGTGAGGCCTATGTGCTCGCCCCGGCGGCGCAGCTCGGCATGGATCTGCTGCGCGCTGCAGAAACCCGGTAGACCGTCGAGTGCCGCGGATAGGGCCTCCGCCTGCCTGGTCCCGCGGACCCGGGTGCCGCCGAGCGGAGGCTTAGCAGGCACCGGCGTCGTCACAACCGCACATTAGCAGGCTCCTGTCCATGCTCCCCGGCCTCGCGCCAGCGGGGCGGTGGCGCGATCCGCGTCCGGCGCCAGGCCGCCCAGCCGCGTCCGGCGCCATAGCAGCCAGCGCCGATGGCGCCGACGAAGAATCCGACCGGCCAGTTGGTCTGGTAGGACGCGGCGATCGACGCCCAGACCGTGCCGACCGCGATGAGCACCGACAAAGCCATCGCCCGCATCGGCTTGTCGGTGAACGACCGGGCCGCCGCGGGCGGCCCGATCATCAGGCTGAAGATCAGCAGCGCCCCCACCACGGGCAGCGTCATGCTGGTGGCCAGCGCCACGACGACGAGGAAGTACATCTCTATCCGGCGGCTGCGTACCCCGCGTACCTCCGCGAGTTCTGGCATCACCGACGTGAGCAGGAGCGGGCGGAAAAGGACGATGATGGCGCCGACGCAGAGCGCGCCCAATCCCGCGATCGGGGCTATGTCGTTGGCGCTGACCCCGAGCACCTCGCCGAACAGCAGCGACTCGATTTCTGGCCCGTACTCCACGCTGAAGCTGAGGAACAGCGCGCCCAGGCCGAGCATCACGACCAGCGCCAGGGCCGTCGCCACGTCCTGCCGCCCGCGGCGGCCGAGCCAGCCGATGCCAAGCGCGCCGGCCAGAGAGGCCACCGCCAGTCCGATGAGCGTGTTGATCCCGATGAGGCTGGCCCCGGCCGCCCCGGCGAAGGCGCCTTGCGGCACGGCGTCAGCAACGAACGCCGAGCCCCGCAGCACCACGAAGAACCCGACCACGCCGGCCACCACCGCGACGATGGTCGCCACCGCCCACGTGTTCGCCATGAATCCGGAGAACATGGCCTTATCCCTGGCCCGGTCCGGGCGCCGCCTGGACCAGAACGCCCGTCGCGTCGGCGGCCCGGGATCGGGGGTCGGGCCGCCTCATCTTCCGCACGGCAGGCGGGCGGGCGAGGACGTAAAAGATGAAGACCAGCGTCACGACGAAGAAGCTGACCGGCCAGCCGTGCCGGGCCGGAGGCCAGTAGAAGCTGTCCCAGGCGAGCAGGATGCCCAGCCAGGTCGCCGCCAGGCCGATCAGGGCCGCCCAGATCATGGCCAGGCCAGGCCTGCTGGTCAGCCGCAGCCCGGTCGCCGCGGGCCCGATGAGCAGCGCGGTGCTCAGAATCGTGCCGATGGTCATGGCCGACAAGGACACGGCGATCGCGATCGCCATCAGGCACAGCAGCCCGACGAGCCGCACCGGGATCCCCCGCGCCGCGGCCAGTTCCGTGCTCACGGAACTGAGCAGCAGCGGCCGGTAGAGCACCGCGACGATGCCGAGGCCCAGCACGCTCAGCAGCGTTACGGCCGGGACTACCGAACTGCTGATGGTGAATACGGATCCGAACAGGATCGTGATCGTCGCGCCCGTCGTATTGCTGTGGGTGGTGTCCCAGTAGAGGAACAGTGCCGCCAGGCCGAGGCCCGCTCCCCGCACGATGCCGGTCGCCAGGTCCCGTCCCCGGGGCCGCCGGATCCCGATCATGTCCATGATCCCCGCCGCCGCCACCCCGACACCCACCAGACCCCACAGCGGGGAGACTCCGACGAGGAAGGATGCCGACCCGCCGGTGACGCTGAGGTCCGCGAGCGCATGGCCGGCGTATGACTGCCCCCGGATCACCGCGAAAGACCCGATGATGCCGGACACCACCGCGACCAGGCCCCCCGTTACCAGGGCCACGCGGACGGGCGCGGAATGGAAGAAGCCTGGCTCGACGACAGCGCTGAGGAAGTGGCCCACCGCAGGTCACACGCCGCCGACGATGGGCGTGGCCGCCTGCTCGCCGTGGCGGGCGTCAGGGTCTTCACGGTGCACATCGATATCCGGATGCGGGGGGCCCAGGTCGTCGCCGCGCCCGGCGACGACCAGAATCCGGTCGTGGACGTGGATCACGTCGACGTGCTGGCCGTACAGGGCGCTGAGCACATCCGACCGGACGACCTCGTCGGCGGTCCCGGAAGCAGCCCGGCCGCCGGCCAGGTAGACGACCCGGTCCATGACGGGGAGCAGCGGGTTCATTTCATGCGCCGAGATCAGCACCGCGATCTGCTGCTCCTTCGCCAGCCGGGAAAGCAACGCAACGACTTCTTGCTCGCTGGCAATGTCGAGGTTGGCCAGGGGCTCGTCCAGGAGCAGCAGCTTCGGCCGGCTGATCAGCGCGTGGGCGATCAGCACCCGCTGCTGTTCCCCCCCGGACAGGTTCCCGACCCGCGCGTCGCCGAAGCGGTCCGCGCCCACCGCCCGCAGCATCTCGTCGATGAGTTTCCGGCGGCCCGGCGACGGCAGCGGGATGCCGAGCCGCTGCCCGTCCAGCCCCAGCCCCACCAGGTCGCGGGCCCGGATTGGCATGTCCGGGTCCAGCAGGATCTTCTGCGGAACGTAACCGATCACCGAAGGGCGCCGGGACCGAGGCTGGCCGTTGACCCGCACGGCGCCCTCGGACGGCGCTTGCAGCCCGAGGATGACCCGTAGCAAGGTCGTCTTTCCGGCGCCGTTTGACCCGATGAGGCCGGCGAACTCGCCGCGGCGCAGGGTGAACCGGACGTCATGGAGGATCTCGCGTCCCGACAGCCAGACGCTGACACCTTCAACGGCGAGCATCTCATCCTGGCTGGGGCCGGCCGGCCGGTCGCTCATCACGACAGCTTCTGCGTTGAGATCTTGTCGGCCACGGCCTTCTGCAGCGCGTGAACCTCGGCGAGCATCCAGGACTGGTAGTCGTAGCCGGGTGTCGGCATGGTCTCGTACACGCCAACCACGGGGATGCCGTCACGGTGGGCTGTGGCCAGGAACGACTGGGTTAGTGAATCGGTCACTTGCTGGTTGTACAGGAACACTTTCACCTTGTGGCCCGAGAAGAGATTGTCCTGCAGGGAAACGTACTGCGGGGCCGGGTCCACGCCGTTCATGACGTCCGCCTGGAACGCGAACGGGGTCAGAATGCGGGCTCCCGCGGCTTGCAGCAGGTAGTCGCCGACCGGCTCCGTCGTGGCCAGCGGCGTACCTGGGAAGGCCGCCTTGAATTGCGCGATGGCGCGGTACCAGGGCTGCAGCGAACGGTCGAACGAGGCGGCGTCCGCCTCGAAGTACGCGGCATGCGCGGGCTCCAGGGCGGCGAGATCCTTGGCGACTTCTTTCGCGACAGCCGGCATCGTCGAGGGCTTGTACCACAGGTGCGGGTTGGGGGTGCTGTCCGGCAGGCCGAGGAGGTTCTGCACGTCAATCACCTTGCGCTTGGCGTTCGGCGTCGCGGCCTCGA
>OBLT010001277.1_pt1 | contig 16158 bp, 13 predicted proteins | sample 1518721 | NCBI WGS metagenome assembly OBLT01 (sample SAMEA3539307, study PRJEB22396) | soil metagenome | biome: tundra; feature: field; material: soil | place: USA | collected 2010-05 | depth 0.15 m | reverse complement strand
CCCCAGCCATCCACCTGGAAGACGCCGCGGTCGGGCACGGCGCTGAAGGCGGTAAAGTTCCAAGAGCCGTTGGAGTAGTTATACTGAGCGCCATCGAAGCTGCGCTGCACGTCGGAGAAACCGAAAGTGCCGATCAGCCGCTGGGAGATGCCATCCCGCTTGACGATAGCCAAGGTCTCGTCTTTGGGCGTAACTTCGCCGCCGTCGGTAAATTCAAAGCGGCCGAACCGCACGTTCGAGTGCTCGCCCTTCAGGCGCAGGAAGGCCTGCTTCACGAAAACACTGGCGGCGTATTGATCGTTGTGATTGGCCGCATAGTAGTTTCCGCCCAGGCCGAGTTGTCCCTCCGGCGCCGGCTGCACCGCGCGATTTGGTATCCCCAGCAAGATCGGTGCGGCCAGTTCAAAACCCCAGTCATAGCTATGCTCGGTCTGGCTCAACATTAGACGCAAGAGCGACCCGGAATACCCGTAGGAGTTTTCGCCTTTCGCTTGGAAGAAATCCCAATCTTCGTAGCGCTCGTGAATGGATCCCGAGACAGTGACTGAGCCGATGCGCAGCGGATCGGCGCCGTCGGACTGCGCGGGCAAGTTGGCGCAGACGGCAAGAAATCCTGCAAGGCAGGTAAAGACGCGCATGGTAGCTCACTCCCTCAAAGCAATGAAGCGAGTGTAGCGGCGGTACGTGCTGGGCGTCAATAATGTAGATCCATTAGACACACCCAAAGAAGCGCGCCCTGCGCGACCTAACAGATAACTACTAATCTCAAAATGCTATAGGACCTTGTTCCGCCGGGTGATATGCTACTACCCATCGCAGAGGGGTAATCAAATGAAACTTGGAAAGCTTGGCCGATACGCAGGCATCCTGCTGGTGCTACTGCTGATCAACACGGCATATATCGCGGCGTTCGCTTCGCCCACCATCTTTTACATGGGCAATGTGGTGCTGCACCTGGCGCTCGGAGTGGCGCTCGGGATCATGCTGTTGTGGTTCATCCGGCGCATGCCGTTGGCGGGCAGCCTGTTTCTCATCGCCGCGCTGGCGGGCGTGTACCTCGCGGTGCGCGGCAACACTGCGCCGCACCGCTGGGTGCTGCAGGCCCACATCGTGGTGGCCGCGCTGGCGCTGCTGGCTCTCGTTCCCTACGTCGTACGCCACACTGGCGCGGGCTTCCGCAATGCCTATGCGGCCTGCCTGGCGCTGCTGGTCGTCTTCCCTGCCGCAACCGCGCTTTACCGAAAAGCTCATCCGGACCCCGACGATCGAATCCGGAACCCATTGATCGTGCCGGCTTCCATGAACGAAGAGGGAGGCGGTCCGCGCTCGCCGTTCTTTCCGTCGTCGGCCAAGACCAACGTTGGCGGCATCATTCCCTCGAACTTCTTCATGGATTCGGAGGCGTGCGGGCGCTGTCACAAGGATATCTACCAGCAGTGGAAAAGCTCGATGCACCACTTCGCGTCGTTCAACAACCAGTTCTACCGGAAGTCCATCGAGTACATGCAAAGCGTGGTCGGCACGCAGCCGAGCAAATGGTGCGCGGGCTGTCACGATCACGCGGTCTTCTTCAATGGCCGTTTCGACCGGCTCATCAAGGACCAGATCGATACGCCCGAGGCCCGCGCGGGCCTGTCCTGCACGTCCTGCCACGCCATCACGCACGTGGACAGTTCCATGGGCAATGGCGGTTATACGATTGAGTATCCACCGCTGCACGAGTTACTCAGCAGCAAGAACAAGTTGATCCAGGACGCGGACTACTTCATGACTTTCTTGAACCCCGAGCCGCACCGGCGCACTTTCATGAAACCGTTCATGCGCAAGGATACGCCTGAGTTCTGCGCGACCTGTCACAAGGTGCACCTGGATGTGCCGGTGAACAAATATCGGTGGTTCCGCGGCTTCAACGACTATGACGGCTGGCAGGCCAGCGGCGTATCGGGGCAAGGGGCGCGGTCGTTCTACTATCCGAAACAGAGCCAGAACTGCGCGGATTGCCACATGCCGATGGTGGCTTCGCAAGATCCGGGCAATATCGGCGGCCAGGTTCATTCCCATCGTTTCCCCGCCGCCAATACCGCCGTACCTTACGCGAATCAAGATCGGACACAGCTTGAGGCCACCGAGAAGTTTCTGACCTCGGGCTTTATCTCGGTGGATATCTTCGCCGTCTCGCCGGCCAACGATCATGGCACGGCGATGATTCGGCGCACGGGCGAGGGACCGCATGCCATGACCGGCTTCGCCGTGGGCGAGGAAGCCGAACAGAGTGGCAACGCGGTGATCCGCGAAGTCGGGCAAGTGGCGGCGCCGATCGATCACTCGGGAATCCAGCTTGAGCCGGGCTCCACTGCCCGCGTGGACGTGGTGGTGCGTACGCGCAAGATCGGCCACTTCTTCCCCGGCGGCACGGTGGATGCGTTCGATGTCTGGCTGGAACTGCAGGGCAAAGATGCCGACGGCCGCGTGATCTTCTGGAGCGGCGAAGTGGAGGACGGCGGCAAGGGTCCGGTGGAACCCGGCGCGCACTTCTATCGCGCCTTCCAGATCGACGGCGAAGGCAACATGATCGACAAGCGCAACGCGTGGCAGGCGCGCAGCGTGCTGTATGTCCGCCTGATTCCGCCGGGGGCCGCCGACGTGGCCCACTTCCGCGTGAAGATTCCCAAGGACGCCAAAGGCCCGCTGCAGTTCACGGCCAAGCTGAATTACCGCAAGTTCTCGCACTACTATACGCAGTTTGCCTACGCGGGCCAGCCCAAGCCGAACCAGGACCTCAAGCTATTGTCGGCCAGCTTGAACAGCATGGAATACAGCTTCGATCCGCACAACATTCCGCAAGATGTTTCGGGCAACATCAAGGATCGCATTCCGGATCTGCCCATCGTCACGGTGGCGTCCGCCAAGGCCAGCGTGCCGCTGGGTCCGTCCGCCTGGACTCCGGTGGTGCGCAAAGAGGACCGCGAGCGCTGGAACGATTGGGGCATCGGCCTGCTGCTGCAAGGCGACCTGAAGGGCGCCGAATACGCCTTCAAGAAGGTGACCGAGGCCGAGCCGGGCTACCCCGATGGCTGGCTCAACGTGGCGCGCGCACTCATTCAGGAGGGCGAGACGGAGGCCGCCAAGCCGTATGTCGGGCAAGCTCTCAAGATCAACCCCAAGCTGGGCCGCATCTACTTCTTCAAAGCCCTGATCGAGAAGGCCGATGGGAAGTATGACGACGCGCTGAAATCGCTCGACACCACGCTGGGCATGTATCCCCGCGACCGCGTTGCGCTGAACCAGGCGGCGCGCATCCTGTTTCTGGAACGAAAATATGCGGAGGCTCTGAAGTATCTGGATCGCGTTTGCGATGTGGACCCGGAGGATCTGCAAATGCACTATACCCGGATGCTGTGCTTGCGCGGCTTGGGCGACGCGGCGGGCGCCGGGCGCGAACAGGTGCTTTTCCAACGCTTCAAGGCGGAGGAGTCCGCGCAGGCCATCACCGCCAAACCGCGTCTGCTCAGCCCGGAGAATAACAACGAGCGCCAACAAATTCACGATCACGAGAGCGTGCCGCTGAATGTCCCGGCCCGAACGCCCAAACCGGTGCTGGCCGCCGCGGGAGGCGCCCAATGAAGGGGTCATTCGCGGTGCTTGGCGGCGTGGTCTCGGCGGCCTGGGTGGCGGCGCTATCCAGCATGGCCGGATCGGGCATCGTCGCTCCCGCGCCCGTCACTTTCACGGATGTGACCGCCCAGGCCGGCATCAAATTCGTTCATAACAGCGGGCGCGCCGGCAAGAAATTCCTGCCGGAGACGCTGGGTTCGGGCGTCGCGTGGTTCGACGCCGATGGCGACGGCTGGGCCGATATCCTGTTCATCAACAGCAAAGACTGGACGCCTCGTGGGCGCAAGTCCCTGCCGGCGCTCTATCGCAATAATCGCGACGGCACGTTCACCAACATCACCGCGGGCAGCGGTCTGGACGTGGAGATGTACGGCATGGGCGTGGCCATCGGCGATTACGATAATGACGGCCGCGACGACGTCTACATCACGGCGCTGGAAGGCGACCATTTGTTCCATAATGAAGGCCACGGCAAGTTCCGGGACGTGACCAAAGCCTCCGGGATCGACAACGCCAGCTTCGGCACCAGCGCCGCCTGGGTCGATTACGACCGCGACGGCAAGCTGGACCTGTTCGTCGCCAACTATGTGCAGTGGACTGCGAAGGGCGATTTGTGGTGTTCGCTGGATGGAGCCACTAAGTCGTACTGCACGCCGGAGTCTTACAAAGGGACGTCGTCGAAGCTCTATCACAACTTAGGCAACGGCAAGTTCGAGGATGTAAGTCAGAAGGCCGGCGTGGCCGATCCGACGAGTAAGTCGCTGGGCGTCACCGTGTTGGACTATAACGGCGACGGCTGGCCGGATCTGTTCGTCTCCAACGACACCCAGCCAAACAAACTGTACCGCAACAATCGCAACGGCACGTTTACCGAAGAGGGCATGGCCGCGGGCGTGGCCTTCGGCGAGGATGGCGTGGCGCGCGGGGCGATGGGCGTGGACGCCGCCGATTACGACCGCTCCGGACGGCCGGACCTGCTGGTGGGCAACTTCTCCAACCAGATGCTGGGGCTGTATCACAACGAAGGCACGGGGCTGTTTGTAGACGAGGCGCCTTCCTCGACGGTGGGCCGCGCCAGCCTGCTGACCCTGACCTTCGGCGCCTTCTTCTTCGATTACGACCTGGACGGCTACCCCGATATCTTCGCGGCCAATGGCCACATCGAAGAGGAGATCGGCCGCGTGCAGCCCAAGGTTCAATACAAGGAACCGCCGCTGCTGTTCCACAACCTCGGCAAACGGCAGTTCGAGAACGTGACGGCGCGGATGGGCGCGGCCTTCAACCGGCCGGTAGTGGCGCGCGGCGCGGCCTATGCCGACTATGACCACGACGGCGATCTGGATATTCTGGTGACGACTAACGACGGCCCGGCCTACTTGTTCCGCAACGATGGCGGCAACCGGAATAACTGGATTTGCATGCGGCTGGTGGGGCGCAAGTCGAATCGCGACGGCATGGGCGCGGTGGTACGTGTTACCAGTAAGTCGGGCAAGCAATGGAACATGGTGAGGAGCGGGTCGAGTTATTGCTCGCAAAGCGATCTGGCGTTGACGTTCGGGCTGGGCAGCGATCCGGCGGTGGAGACGATCGAGATTGCGTGGCCCAGCGGAGAGAAGCAGAAGCTGGGAGGGATGGCGGCGAACCAGTTTCTGACGATCGACGAGACGGCGGGGATTGTGGCGAAGTCAGGGCCCGGGAAGAATTGACGGAAGCCGAAGGTCCCAGGGATCTCTTCCTCAACACGCACCGGTATTCGCCATTATGGGGTTGAGATGCCCCAGAAGATCAACATCATTGTCGAGAGGCACGAAGCTGGATACGTGGCCTACCCGCTCGGGCTTCGCGACGGCGTGTCCATCGTGGGCGAGGGCGATACATACGATGAAGCCCTAGCCGACGTTACCTCAGCCATTCGCTTTACCCTGGAGAATGCCGCTGAAGAACCGGTCTTCAGCGATGAAGCTCCGGTGTTGGAAGCCTTCATTGCCGAAGCCGAGGTTACACTGAGTGCCTCGGTTTCCCGTTGATGCGCCGAAGGGGCAAACTCTACAAAGTGCTTGAATCAAGCCACCTGAAAGGTGGCCTGCAGCCAAGATTGGCTGCCCTGCAAGAATGGCCAAAGGTCTGTGCCACCGCAGTTACTTGGTCATTGAAATCTGAAAACCGATGTCTACTTCCTGGATGTCGACGCTATGAAAGGTGGCCTGCGCCAACATGTGCTGAAACTGCTCCCTGGTGTAGGCATTCTTGAGCAGCATCGTCCGGAAAGCGAGCTTCGTCAGAATTGTGTTGACGGTGCTCAAGCCCATGGCGTCCACCTTTGAGCACGCGGCACATTTCCTGCAAGGCACGAACCGGCTGTCCGAAGTTCTTGAAAGCCGCGCGGCACAAGAGGAAGTCCAAAGTATCGTTCGCGAAGGGCATCTGGGAAGCATTGCCTTGCCGGAAGTCGACGTGCACGCCCGCCTTGGCGGCTTTCTTGCGCGCGAGTTCGACAAAGGTATGGCTGATGTCGAGTCCGGCGATCGAGTACGGACCGAGCTTGGCGAGCTCGATGGAGAAATAGCCCGGGCCCGGCGCGACCTCGAGCACGGTGCTACCGGGCGGGAGCTGGCTGCCGATTCGCAGCGCGAGCTTTGTGAATTCGTCGAGCGTCTTGCCAGTGTTGGCCGCGTACCACTTCGCGACCATGCCTTCCATGCCTATGTCCTTACGAGCTTTGGGTAGTGCCGGGGGCATACAACTATGGACGCAAGCCACGGGCCGGGAGTTCAGCTAAAAGTGCGAAGCGGGATACGGGGCCTACCCGCCCGGCCCACCCAGAGGTGCAGGCTTACGCCTGCCGCTGAGCTGCATCGGCTGCGTGCGCCAGGTTGAGCAGCACTTCCATGAATTGCGGCGGTTGGCCAATGAACAGACCTTCGCCCATGAGGAAGTTGGCGGCCGCGACGGCATTGATCTGGTTCTGCCCGGTCGGCCTGATCACCGCGCAGCGAGGCAGATTCGGGCTGATGAACTCGCACGGAACCGGGAAGATCAGGTTTGTCTGCAGCAGAGGATTGGGAGTTGCATCGAAATTCGGGAAGGTCAACCCATTAGTCGGATCCGTCAAGGGAGCGATGGGCGGCTGCACCCCGTTGCCCGCAAAATCCACCCATTCCAAGAAATGCGCTACCTCGTCGCCACCGATGCTGATTACGATTTTCAAGACCTCGACGCTGGATACCTTCTGGGCGAGCGTAGAGTACAGGCTGGAACCGCCTTGCTCAATCGACGCAAAGTGAAACGCCGCCGTATTCGCGATCGCCTGGATGTGCGCGGCGGGGCCGAAGTCGTCATTGGTTCTGGGAATACCCGTAAATTGTCCACCCGCCAACTGCGGGAGGGCTTGCTCGAACGTGGCGCCGAAATCGGGATTGGTCGTGCTGCGATAACGCACGTACCAACTGGTGTCCACGCTGAGCTGCATAAGATTGGTCAGCCGTCCGATTTGCTGGGCGCCGGTGGCCTGGCTGCTGGGAAGCGTGCGGAACACATCCAGGTCAACCGGCTCCTGGCCCTTGGCAATCAGGTAGGCGTTCAGGAAGGACGCGTGGCTCTGCTCGTCCAGGGTATTGCTGGAGATGTATTGGGAGCCATCGGAGTCGAGTCTCTGCAACGCAAGCTGATAGGAATTCTGATGTCCCGTTGTAACTCCACCGAGCTCGGCATACTGCTGCCATAGATCGGCTTCGATCAACTCCGCCGCGGCCAGGAATTTGAGAATCGCGGCGTCGCCGCTCGAAAGCGGTGCTCCAACCAGAGTGGGCACGCTGCCGGCCAATAGCCGCGAGCCCATGGCTGCGCCGCCGGCCGCCAGTCCCATCTTCATGAATGAGCGCCGGTTCGCCGGCGGTTTCGCGTTAGTTAATAAATCTTTCACGAGTGTCTCCTCAAGTAGTTAGTTTGTAACATGAAACGTGTTTTAGCGACCACCAACTTATCACGGACGTGCGCCGCGGTTCGCATCCGCAGAAAGCATTTAACACATCGGACCGCCTTAATTTACAGACACTACGAGCTGACTTAGGTGTTAACGCCGGAATGCAGAAGACGGGCGGCTCGCGATACAATAAGCACATTGGATACCATCGGCAAAGCGGTATGCCTGCTGAGCGGCGGGCTGGACTCCTCCACCTGCCTGGCGCTGGCGCGCCGCGAAGGGTACGAGTGCTACGCGCTGTCGTTCGACTATGGACAGCGGCACCGCGTGGAGCTGGAGGCGGCCGCGCGCGTGGCGCAGGCATTGGGCGCGGCGCGGCATGTGGTGGCGCGCATCGACCTGCGGCAGATCGGGCACTCCGCGCTGACCGGCGACCTGGCGGTGCCCAAGGGGCGATCGGCGCAGGATATGTCGCACGGAATTCCGGTGACTTACGTGCCGGCGCGGAATACCATCTTTCTGTCGTTTGCGCTGGCATGGTCGGAGGTGCTGGAGGCGCCGGACATCTTCATCGGCGTGAATGCGCTGGATTATTCGGGCTATCCGGATTGCCGTCCGGAGTACATCGAAGCCTTCGAGCGCATGGCCAATCTGGCGACCAAGGCGGGCGTCGAGGGCGGCTTGCGGGTGCGGATTCACACGCCGCTGATCCGGCTATCGAAGGCGGAGATCGTGAAGCTGGGACGCGATCTCGGCTTGGATTTCGGCCTGACCCATAGTTGCTACGATCCGGACGCCGAGGGCCGGCCATGCAGGCAGTGCGATTCCTGCCTGCTGCGCCGCAAGGGATTCGAAGAGGCCGGCATTGCGGATCGCTGAGATCTTCCATTCCATCCAGGGCGAAGGCTCGCTGGTGGGCGTGCCTTCGGTGTTCGTGCGGACCAGCGGCTGCAACTTGCGTTGCGTGTGGTGCGACACGCCGTACACGTCATGGCATCCGGAAGGCGACGACTGGACGCTGGAGCGCATCCTGGCTGCGGTGGACGTTTACCCGGCGCGCCACGTGGTGGTGACCGGCGGCGAGCCGATGATCGCGCGCGAAATCGTGGAACTGACGCGCGGTTTGCGCGCGCGCGGGCGGCACATCACCATCGAGACGGCCGGCACGGTGTTCGCGCCGGTCGAGTGCGACTTGATGAGCATCAGCCCGAAGCTGGCCAATTCGACGCCCGCGGGTGAGTGGGAGGAGCGGCACGAGCGCCTGCGCATTCAGCCGGAAGTGGTGGGGCGGCTGATGGCGGATTACGATTACCAGCTCAAGTTTGTCATCGCGCGGCCGGACGATTTGGCCGAGGTGCGGGAACTGGTGCGCGCGTTCGATGCCGATACGGCCAAGGTGATTCTGATGCCGGAAGGCATCGACGCGGGTGTGTTGCGCGAGCGGGGCGTGTGGCTGGCGGAGATCTGCAAGCGGGAGGGATTCCGGTTCAGCCCGCGCCTGCATGTGGAGTTGTGGGGGCATCGGCGAGGAACATAGACGAGGCCCGCTCACCGGAATGGTAAGACGAAAGTTCTGCCCCGCGTTGCCTGCTTCTGGCTAATTGGAAGTCTTCTCGCCGTTTGCGGGGGCGTCCGCCTTGCCTCGTTGCTTGCGGTCCTCTGCCATCTTATTCTCGATGAACTCCCGGAGATTCGAAGGGTTCTTCGATTGTCCCCGTCCTGAGACAAGATCCTCAATCTGCAGTCGAAGCGAGTCGGCCGCCTCCTTGCGCTTTCGGGCATCATTCGAGTTGTTTAGGGCGTCCATACAATCTCCCCTTTCATTATCCCCTATTCCGCGGCATCCAGTGATCGTCAGGGCTTGAATAACGCTGTAATCTCGTCCGTCAGGCAAGAGGCATTCGCCTTCCTGGATACGTCTACCGTGCTTTCCTTGGCCTTCTTGCTTCCGAGGGCCGCAGTGAACGCGCCAGCGAGTACCGCTCCGCGGGGGGTAGTTTTTCTTATCTCCGCTCGATGCTTGTTTGTGAATGAGTCTGTGAATGAACGTAAGGTTCCGAAACCCTCTGGGAGCGGACCTCTGTCCTCAATGCTTTGTTTTTGTCCGGTCACAAATAGCTGGAATACGTGTTTCGTCGTGGGGTCCCACCAACTGATATACCCACCGTCCAAAACTTGAAGCGGTTTCTTGATTGCGCCGGTAAAGCTGTATTGGACGCCCACCGAAGCAACAGGATCGAAGAATCGCGGCGTGTAAAAATCGGATACCAGAATTCCATTGACTGTATAGCCAAACTGGGACGCCTCGCTCGGATCGCAAGCCTCGACCAAGACAAGGACACGGCCTTGCTTGGGCTTCGGTGAGTTCGCCGCAACGGTCCGATTCCCAGATGGATCGACCAGCATTTCGATAGTCTCGTGGCTGGTGGTCACCGACCACTCGTCTGAGTATGCTACGAGCGCAAATGGCTGCCCGTTCTTCTTGTTGAGATGGATGCCACCCGCATCGTACGGAATCTGGTCCATGATGACGACCGACCAGTATCCGAGCGGAACATCGTCGAGCGATTGGAAGCTGTCAACACTCGTATCAATATTCCAGGCCGGTGCGACGTCTCTAGAGACTTGCTTTTGAATCGCCGCGCTGACTTGCGCAAGCTCGTTAGGTTGAATCCTGTCGGATTGCGAAACAAGCGCAACTTGGTTAAGCATATTAGACCCTCCTCTTCACCGGCGCGATTTAAGGCACCCGACGCAGGCTCCCGCGCGGCAATACAACTGCGTTGTGGGAAAACGTACGTGTTTAAGAAATATATCACAAACTCTACCGAAACGTCAACCCAAAAATCACCAAAGATCCAAAAGTCCAAAAAGTGCCCAATGCCACCAAACGGATTTACCGGCCAGGTTATTGATTCTAAATCGCTTACGCTAGGGATCATTGGTGCAGAAAGATTGGCCGGTCAACGCCAATTGAAAGCAATTTGGTCCCTCCACGAACGCCTGCATGGGCCTAATATGGCCTACGATGCGCAGCCCTTGACAACCGCCGAGTTCCCATGTTACTAGTATTTAGCTCGCGGTAGTTGGTTGCGCGAGACTCTACGACGCCCATAGGAGATTATTCACCATGTCACAGGAAAATGCGAAGAAGTTCCTTAAGAAAGTGGCCAGCGATCCGGCGGTACTGAAGTCCGTCGAGTCCTCGTTGCACGGCAGTGTCGTTCGGGCCGCTGAGTCACACGGATTTCAGTTCACACCAGAAGAGCTGAAAGCGGTGGCCGGCTCGCTTGGCATCACAGCTCAGAGCCTCCATCCCGTCACCGGTGGCGCGGCGACGTGGGTGAGCGTTGCCGTGCCTGCCGCGGTCGCGGCCTTATAGGTTTAACCGGCACGACCTGTTTTTGCCTCGCGCCTAGCAGCCGAGAGGTGGCGGCTAATAGCTAGGAAGTAACCAAACGGCTACTAGGCGCGCCTCGGGGAGGGTATCCACCGGGGGTTAAACCGCTCGATGCAGTTGACGCGACGACTAGGTTCTGGAGGAAGCAATGGGTCGTCGGACATTGCCGAAGTTCCGTCAACCCTTCGGCTCATCGCCACCCTTCGCGCTTTGTAGCCCCAATGGCTTTCGGCTCGCGCCAGAGGAGTTTACCGCGATAGTCGAAGCGTCCGCGCAAGTCTCGCATGCGTAGCCATCACCGATAGCGTACCGTTAAGGGTGATGGTCTGCGATGCGGCGGTAATGCCGCGGCTTTTTGCCGAGCATCCCATAAGTTGACGCGAAACCCTCGCATGCGGGAGAGACCGCTGAACGCGCCCGAGAGATTTTAAGTGATCAATTACCGCGGACGGGATTTTGAACTTGTAAAGGTGTTCCGAAATGGAACAGACCGTGTCTGTACGCCCGCTGAGACGCTCTCTCGGATACGACCTCATTTTGACGCTGCGGGCCTAACACGCCTTGCAAATATCACTGGTCTCGATCGTGTTGGAATTCCCGTGGTGCTTTCAGTCCGACCCAATAGCTTCTACTTGGCGGTCGACGCAGGTAAGGGACATGACCTCTCGGCGGCCAAGGCATCTGCGGCTATGGAGACGTTTGAACGGTCGATTGCCGAGACCAGCAACTCCGAGTCATTCCGAGCCGCTTACGACGACGTGCACGGGCGCTGTGCAGTAATCGCTCCAGAGCAACTCCCGCTGGTCCGCGATGGAGTGCTGAGTCGCCGCTGGCATTACCGGTGGACGATAGGATGGGACATAGCAAATTCTGTTGAGATAGCGGTCCCTACCGTTCGCGTCACATTACCGCCTCCGCGCGCGTTGCCACAGGATCTCGGGACCTTTCTATGGGATTCAAATGGGCTTGCCTCAGGCAATTCCCTCCTGGAAGCGATTTGTTCGGGTCTGACAGAAGTGATAGAGCGGGACGCGATAACCTGCACAAAAGCCGCCATGCTCAACACGGGCTACATTCCACCGTTGCTCCGCCTTGAGACGGTAACCGATCCGATATCTCTAGAGGCGATCAATAGGTTTCGAGCTGCAGGGATCGCCGTGGTCGCAGTGGACTGCACCAATGACATCGGCGTGGCTACATATTGGGTGAAAATCTACGATACAATTGACGAAAACATTGGCGTCTACGGGGGGTATGGCGCTCATCTTAACCCAGCGATTGCACTCTCCCGAGCCTTGCACGAGGCTGCTCAGAGTCGCTTGGTTTACATCGCAGGCGCGAGGGATGACATGTTTAAGAAAGATTTTATCCGCCTAAAGCGCGCGCGAGCGCCAGCGACGGTGCGCTCGATGACGGAAACCCGACCCGTTGTGGATTTTTCTTCCAGGCCGTCGTTGGCCTCGGAAGCATTTGATCTCGACATTGGTGTCATGATTGACCGACTCCGTTGCAGGGGGCTGCACCAGGTGATTGTCTACGACTTTCCCAACGCTCTAGACGTCTCAGTCGTAAGAGTCATCGTGCCAGGGCTGGAAGGTTACATGTCCGAGCTTTATCAGCCAGGAGCGCGCGCGGCAGCTTTTGCCGCAAGGACGTCCTCATGAAGCCGGTGATATTCGTCGGACCTACGTTGTCCTTAGAAGAGGCGGGAGAAGTACTCGATGCATTCTATCTGCCTCCAGCAGGGCAATCGGATGTGCTTTCGGCCATCCACCGCTACAATCCAAGCATAATCGGCATTATCGACGGCGTTTTTCACCAGTCGCTTGCCGTCTGGCACAAAGAGATCCTTTTTGCGCTGAGCCGTGGAATTCGGGTGTTCGGAGCGAGCAGCATGGGTGCCCTGCGTGCCGCCGAGACTAAGCGCTATGGCATGATAGGGGTGGGCGAGGTCTATCGCCGTTACGTCGACGGGGAACTTGAGGATGATGACGAAGTCGCGCTCAGTCACACTTCAGCCGAGTCGGGCTTTCGGGCACTCTCGGAGGCGATGGTGAACTTGCGCGCTACCTTCCAAGCCGCAGCGGCATCTGGCGTCGTTTCGTGGGACGTGCACAACCGCCTGATTAACATTGCGAAATCCATGTATTTCCCTCAGCGCACCTTGCCCAATATTTTTCGACAGGCCGAGGTCGACGGTATCGGACGCGCATCTCTCGACGCCTTGCGCGCGTTTCTAGTTACCGGGTTTGTCGACATTAAGAAGGAGGATGCACTGCTGCTACTGGAGACTATTCGGTTGCTTCCTGAGAGCGCTCCCCGACCGCCAGATTTTGAATTTTCCCGCTCAAGTTTTTTTGAAGTCCAATACGAAGTCGATCGCAGGGTTTACACCGAGGGCTTCGGTATCGAGTTGGGCTCAATAGCGAGCCACGACTCTATCCACTCGTCGGAACACGCCGACACTGCATTTCACGCACGCAACCGGCGGCTTGCGGTACTGCTGGCCGATCTGATGGGGGTTCGGCCAGCATGCGCCGACACTCTGGACGTCGCTAAGCGCTTTCGAGCTAAGCTCGGTCTCCAGGACGACTCAGCGTTTGAGGCTTGGCGTGCGGACAACGATCTAACTTCCGAAGAATTCGATGACCTGATGATGTCCTTGGCTTGCTGCCGGACGCTACATCGGGTGAGCAAGGCCCTTTTCCCGCAATGCTACGTGCGCGACTACCTGGATGAATTACGGCTTCAAGGCCGTTACGTGGAAGCCAAGAATAGGGCTGCCATAGCGCAACATCTCGCGGTTGGTGCGCATCCGGACTACGAGACGTCGATAGATGGCCCCAGCATGGCCGACCTAGTTGCCGAACAGGGGCGAACAGAAGGCTGGCTGCCGGAAATCGGTATTAGCGATTGGGCCAAGGAAACCGGATTCAAGACTTCAGATGACCTCTATCTTGCGCTCTTACGTGCGCATTTGGCACGGCTAGGAATTCGTGATCTTGCCATGGAGGTGGCTGATGCGATACTCTCAAACCCCACAGCGAACACGCCTTCGGATACTTCGACCAACGGCTAGATCTCATTTGGTCAGCGCCCGGGTGTTCGAACACGGGTTCCGGGCGGCGATCGCCAAAGCGGCGGCGATTGATCTCGTGCCTTCCGAGAACTGGACGCAGGCACTGTTGTCCGGCGACACAGACGAGCTGGACAGGCTCACGGATAGCCACGACTTCGTTTGCCCATCACACGATGGCGTGCCGTTTCTTCCGCCATTTCTGCTCGCGCGCAACAAACGGAGGTCGCGGACGCGACTACTGTTGGTTGCCCACGCTCCTGGTGCTTGGGCTCTGGAATGGGCTCTGATTTGGCCGCTACTCATACCCGGCGACACAATCGTTGCACCGAGCCGTAGTGCGCAGAGCCTGATAGAATTCTTCGCTCCGGATCTAGCACCATTCGTTCGCGTTGTGCCCCATTCAGTCCCTCCCCTGCCCGCTACACCCCGTCCTCGCAGTTCCTGCGCAGTGGCTTGCGTTTGCAATATGCACCCCGACAAGCTTCTCCACCGGGTCCTGGACGCTCTGGAGATTGTGAAACGGCGCTTCAGACCCGATGTTCGTCTTCGAGTGGCAAGCCCCCTACTAGATGATCATGGCCAAGAATTATCATACTTTCGTACCCTCCAAGTACGCGCCGAGCGGCTGGGCCTTAGGAGTCGAATCGAATGGGTCGGTTTAATCGAAAATCGGAAGCAAAAGGCGCAGCTAGTCCGGTCAGCCGACGCCCTCATTAACCTCTCCGTATCGATAGAGGAGTCATTCGGAAAATCCGTCGTCGAAGCGCTTACCCTCGGCGTTCCGGTTCTGACGACACGCTGGAACGGGCTTATCGAGAGCCTTGGCCCAGGCGGACGGCTGGTACCCGTCAATGAAGGGGGCCAGGACCTTGGAGTTGATGTTCTTGCGCAAGATGTTGCCGATGGGCTAGAAGGCCTCCTTGCGTGCCCACCTTCAGCGGAGGTATGCCGTGGACACGCCTCCTACTTTGCGCCTTGTGCCGTTGCAGGCCGCTACTCCGCAGTCCTCGAAGAGGCGGCCGATTTAGGGCGGGCCACCCAAGCCGACTCGCGCGTGCCCGATAGACATATGCGTGCGTGCCCAGATAGTGGGCTGCTCAGTGCCGTGGCGCCTCTGACGTGTCTCGCATGGGAGGAGGCCTTTCAAATGCATTTAGACACCTTGCGGGGTCATTCGGAGCCGTCTCCCGGCGCTCAATTGCGCTCTCTATTAAGCATCGCAACCCGGCGTCACATAGCCCGCTTTCTGGCCGGGATCGATCAGGGTCTGACGCTTGGCTCCTTCACTGCTTTGGCGCAACCGGCAGCGCCCGGTTGGTCCGGCGTTTTATGCAGCGCTGTTAGGGCGCCCGGCACCTTTGCGTCGCGTGTGGCCTGTTTGGACGCCCTGCTTCAATTGGGGCACGTTAACGAGGCAGCCGAATTGATTGGTCCATTGCTCAGCCGTCATCCCGACTCGGGCGGCTTGCTCCTTCTCGCCGCGGCTATCGCGCGGCGTGCCGGCCAACCCGATCAGGCACTGAAAATGCTCGCAGCTGTGACGGACGTCATTTGGGACAGCGAAAGCGCGGCCCTTTGTTGGCCCACGTTAGCACGCCTGACTCGCGAACTGGGGCAGCCGCATATTGCCCTGCCAATGCTACGCATTTGGCTGGACAGGCACCCCGACGCTCCTCTCTCCCCGTCGGTGTGGCAAGAATATGCCCTTACCGCATTGGCCTGCGGACCGCCAGAGAGTGATCACCTCCGGACGGCGCTCGCCCGGATAGCTTCATTCGTCTCGGACACGTCGAGGGCAATTGTCTAAGTTGTCACCCTGGCTTTGCCCCGCGTTGAGTTGTTACTGTCTGGCGAGATCCTGGCGGTTTAGTTAATCGATCGTCGGGTTGTGATGGCCTGACTGGCCCGATGTTAGGCTAGCCTTTAGACCGGACTCCGACCTCCTTGGAGCCTACCCAGTAGTCACGGTTTCGACATGGCACGCAGGAGTGCGCGCTTACGCTTTCTTAAACGCGAGCACGGCATTCAACCCTCCGAACGCGAAGGAATTGGACAGCGCGTATTCGACCTGCGCGGCCCGCGCGCGGTTGGGAATGACATCCAGATCGCACTCCGCATCCAGCATGCGGTAATTGGCGGTGG
>OBLT010001276.1_pt1 | contig 16162 bp, 11 predicted proteins | sample 1518721 | NCBI WGS metagenome assembly OBLT01 (sample SAMEA3539307, study PRJEB22396) | soil metagenome | biome: tundra; feature: field; material: soil | place: USA | collected 2010-05 | depth 0.15 m | reverse complement strand
TGACCACGGCCGCGGACACCTTGGTCAGCAACCGCAACAACAGCGGCTACGGTCGGCCACCGCGCGTGTGATTATTACCCTGGAGTGTCAAGTCTGTCGCGAGCGCAACTACTCCAGCACGAAGAACAAGCGCGCGAACGCGGAGAAGCTCAAGCTGTCGAAGTTCTGCAGCAGGTGCCGCAAGCACACGGAGCACAAGGAGACGAAGTGATTGGTTATCTTGATGGGAACCCTGGGAGGGTTCCCAAACCCTCCCGCGCTCTGGCTGCGGCGGGCAAAGCCCGCCTGCGCCAACGCGTAGTCTTCCCTATGTTGAGGCATTCAAACGAAGGTAATCACCCTAGGGCAGTAGCTCTAATGGTAGAGCAGCGGTCTCCAAAACCGCGTGTTGTGGGTTCGAGTCCCGCCTGCCCTGCTCAGGGGTCTGGCCGCGTGGGGAGCCGCCGAGCTTTGCTCGGCGCGGACCAGCGCGGGAGGGCTTGGGAACCCTTCCAGGGTTCCCATTTCACTTGTGGAGAATGGGGCAACCATGGGCCCTAATAAATACATACAACTGACCTTCGCCATTGGGATACTTCTGCTCTCGTTCCTCGTCTACAAGACCGGGGACTGGATCTGGAGCTATTTCGCCAAACCCAACGAGTTGGCCATGCAAGGGGTCGCACTGATGTGCGGCGTTTTGGGTGGGGTCATCGCGTATCGCAATGAACGTGTCTTCGCGACAGCCGCAGACGTGACCAGGGAACTTGAGAAAGTCACCTGGCCATCCAAGAAGGAAACCTATTACGCAACCATTATCGTCATTGTGACGGTCCTTATCGCAACGCTGATTTTGTCGTGCTTCGACCTAATCTGGGCGTTTCTTGCGGGCAAGATCCTCAAGTGACAACCGAACCGATTGGCCCCACTGCAATGAAATGGTACGTCGTACACACTTACTCGGGACACGAGAACAAGGCGCGCTTGTCGCTGCTGGATAGGGTGCGACAAGCAGGGCTCAACGATAAATTCGGCAATGTGCTGATTCCGACCGACACGGTGGTTGAGTTGGTGAAGGGGCAGAAGCGCTCCACGACGCGGAAGTTTTTCCCAGGGTACATGTTCGTGCAGATGGACCTGGACCAAGAAACCTTCCACCTGGTGAAGAACACCCCCCGCATCACGGGTTTTCTCGGTGGCATGAACCCACAGCCAGTCAAGGAAACCGAGATCCAGAACATCAATACGGCTATCACCGAGGGCGCTTCGCGACCTCGGCCGCGCGAGAACTTCAAAGACAACGACAATGTTCGCGTCGTTGAAGGTCCGTTCGCGAACTTCACCGGCATCGTCGTCGAGGTGAAGCAAGAGAAGCAGAAGCTTCGCGTGAATCTTTCCATATTCGGCCGGGCGACCCCGGTCGAGCTGGATTTTGCACAGGTCGAGAAAGTCTGAACCGCTAGGTAGATCCGATGAAGAAAGCAACAGGTTACATCAAGCTCCAGATTCCCGCCGGCAAAGCCAATCCGGCTCCTCCCGTCGGGCCCGCGCTCGGCCAGCACGGCGTGAACATCATGGACTTCTGCAAGCAGTTCAACGCTCGCACGCAAGCTCAGGCAAAGGACGAAGTCACGATCCCCGTGGTCATCACGGTGTTCTCGGATCGGTCGTTTACCTTCGTCACCAAGACGCCGCCCGCGGCGGTCTTGATCAAGAAGGCGGCCGGGCTGGCCACGGCGAAGAAGCCGGGCTCCGGCTCCAAAGAGCCCAACAAAGTCAAGGTTGGCAAGATCAACAAGAAGCAGTTGCGCGACATCGCAACGATGAAACTCCCCGACCTCAACACCACCAACGTCGAATCCGCGATGCGGACCATTGCCGGTACCGCAAAGTCGATGGGCGTCGAGGTGGAAGGCTAACGCCGAAACGAGAAGGAAACCATGCCCAAAGCCGGAAAGAAGTACACGAAAGCGGCCGCCAAGGTAGATCGCCTGAGGCGATACACCTTGGTGGATGCATGCAAATTGTTGCCCGAGACCAAGGTCGCGAAGTTCGACGAAAGCGTCGACATCGCGGTCAGGTTGGGCGTCGACCCCAAACACGCGGACCAAATGGTTCGCGGCGCTATCGTGCTGCCCCATGGAACGGGCAAGACGATGCGCGTGGCCGTGATCGCCAAAGGCGACAAGGCCAAGGACGCCCAGGACTCGGGCGCGGATTTTGTCGGCGCGGAAGATCTAGTCGAGAAGATCCAGAAGGAAAACTGGACCGACTTCGACTCGCTCGTCGCCACGCCGGACATGATGGGGCTCGTCGGTCGTTTGGGCCGTGTGCTCGGTCCCAAGGGCCTCATGCCGAACCCGAAGGTCGGAACCGTGACGACCGACGTGGCCAAGGCTGTGCGCGAGCTCAAGGCTGGCCGCGTGGAATTTCGTGTCGAGAAGGCGGGCGTGGTTCATGCCCGTATCGGCAAGGCATCGTTCGGCGGCGACAAGCTGCACGAAAACGCACGTGTCATGGTCGAAACGCTGATGAAGCTGAAGCCGGCTTCGGCCAAGGGCACGTACATGAAGTCGATCACTCTCTCCACCACGATGGGGCCGGGGATCAAGGTCGATACGACCCCGCTCGTCGCCGAATTCGGCGTCCACTAGGAGGGCTTTCATCGTGAACGCTACAGAGAAGAACGCCAATATTGATACCTTGAAGACACGGCTTGCGGCGGCGCAGAGCCTGATTCTCGCCGATTTCCGCGGACTGACCGTCGAAAGCGACAACAAACTGCGACGCGAATTCCGCGCCGTGGGCTGCGAATACCAGGTTGTAAAAAACACCCTCCTCGGCAAGGCCGTCAAAGGCACGGCCATGGAGATCCTGGACTCGCTGCTCGCGGGGCCCACGGCGATTGCCTACTCGACCGAGGATCCCTCCGCGCCCGCCAAGGTGGCGACGAAGATGGCCAAGGTCGAAAGCAAATTCGTCATCAAGGGCGGATACATCGACGGCAAGTTGCTCGACAAGAAGGGCGTCGAAGCGCTCTCTACGCTGCCCGGCAAAGACGAAGCTCGTGCAACATTCCTTGCAACCCTGCTTGCTGTGCCTCAAAACTTCCTGCGGCTGCTTGCCGCAGCCCCGCAGAATTTCGTTCACTTGCTGGCCGCGCGTGAAGACGCGCTCAAGAACGGCGAGAACAAGTAACCGGCGGCCACACCCGGCTGCGAACTTTCAACAACACGATTTAGAAACCCAGAAGGAGACCCTGATATGGCCGATGTGTCGAAGGAGCAAGTTGTCGATTTTCTTTCCAAGCTGTCCGTCATGGACATCGCTGCTCTGACCAAGGAGCTTGAGGACAAGTGGGGCGTCAAGGCCGCTCCGGTGGCCGTTGCCGCAGCCGCCGCGCCGGCAGCCGCCGCTGCTGTTGCCGAAGCCCAGACCGAGTTCACGGTCGTTCTCAAGGAGGCTGGTGCCAAGAAGATCGAGGTCATCAAAGCGGTGCGCGAGCTCACCCAGCTTGGCCTCAAGGAAGCCAAGGACTTGGTGGACGGCGCCCCCAAGAACGTCAAGGAGGGCGTGTCCAAAGCCGACGCGGAAGGCTTCAAGAAGAAGCTCGAAGATGCGGGTGCAAAGGTTGAAATCAAGTAGGCACGTCGGCAGTTGACAACACAGAGTCGACAGCCCGTCGACAGTCGGAAATCACATTCGCCGGGGGCGCAAAAAGTGCCCTCCGGCGTACGACTGTTTAGCGTTCGTAGGTAGTAACTATCGGCGAGGGAGAGCGCATATGGCGTCCCAGATCCAGAACAATTTCAGAGCACGCAAGAGCTACGCCAAGATTGGCAAGATCATCGAAATCCCGAATCTCATCGACATCCAGAAGCAGAGCTACGAAAAGTTTCTGCAGAAGGATGTGCCGTTCGAGAAGCGTGAGGATATCGGCCTTCAAGGCGTGTTCAAGAGCGTTTTTCCCATCAAGGACTTCTCGGAAACATCGTCCATCGAGTTCGTCAGCTACACGCTGGACAAGCCGAAGTACGATGTCGACGAGTGCCGTCAGCGAGGGATGACGTTCGCGGCGCCTATCAAGGTGACCGTGCGCTTGGTCATCTGGGACACCAACGAGGACACCGGGTCGCAGTCCATCCGCGACGTCAAGGAGCAGGAGGTCTTCTTCGGCGAGATCCCGCTCATGACCGACAACGGTACCTTCATCATCAACGGCACCGAGCGCGTCGTGGTCAGCCAGCTACACCGCAGCCCAGGCGTGTTCTACGATCACGACAAGGGCAAGACGCACAGCTCGGGCAAGCTGCTCTACAGCGCACGCGTGATTCCCTACCGCGGCTCGTGGCTCGATTTCGAGTTCGATCCCAAGGATCTCCTCTACGTGCGCATCGACCGTCGGCGCAAGCTGCACGCGACGGTACTGCTGCGTGCCCTCGGCTACTCCACCGAGGATCTGCTCAACTACTACTACGACACCGAGACGGTTTTCCTCGAGCCCGGCAAGAAGTACGCGAAGTCGGTCGAGTACGATTTGCTGCCTGGCCAGCGCGCCACGCGCGACGTGCGTCACCCGGACTCGCGCGAGATCCTGGTCAAGAAGAACCGCAAATTCACCAAGCTCGCCATCAAGAAACTGAAAGACTCGAACGTCGAGCGCCTGCCGGTGGAGGTCTCCGAGCTCGTCGGCAAAGTCGCCGCCACGGACGTCATCGACGAAACCACGGGCGAGGTCGTTCTTCAGTGTAACGAAGAGCTGACCGAAACCAAGCTGGAAGAGCTGCGCGAGCACGGCATCGCCAGCATCAAGATCCTGTTCATCGATAACTTGAACATCGGCTCCTACCTGCGCGACACCCTCATTGCCGACAAGTTGCAGACCACCGATGAGGCCATCATGGAGATCTACCGCCGCTTGCGCCCGGGCGATCCGCCCACGGTGGAGACGGCCCAGAATCTCTTCCGCAACCTCTTCTTCAATCCCGAGCGCTACGACCTGTCCAAGGTCGGCCGCCTCAAGTTGAACTACAAGTTCAAGCTCGACGAGGCGCTCGACAATACGGTTCTCACGAAGCGCGACATTCTCGAAACCGTCCGCTACCTCATCGACCTCAAGAACGGCAAGGGCCAGATCGACGACATCGATCACTTGGGCAACCGTCGCGTGCGCGCGGTCGGCGAGCTCATGGAGAACCAGTACCGCATCGGCCTCGTGCGCATGGAGCGCGCCATCAAAGAGCGCATGAGCATGTCGCAAGAAATCGAAACGCTCATGCCGCACGACCTGATCAACGCCAAGCCCGTCTCGGCGGTGGTCAAGGAGTACTTCGGCTCTTCGCAGCTGTCGCAGTTCATGGACCAGACCAATCCCCTGTCCGAGGTCACGCACAAGCGACGCTTGTCGGCCCTCGGCCCAGGCGGTCTGACCCGCGAGCGGGCGGGGTTCGAGGTGCGCGACGTCCACGGCACGCACTACGGCCGTATCTGCCCCATCGAAACGCCGGAAGGTCCGAACATCGGCCTCATCGCGTCGCTGTCGACCTACGCCCGGGTGAACGAATTCGGCTTCATCGAGACGCCGTACCGCAAGGTCGTGGAAGGCAAGGCTACCTTGGAAGTGGGCTTCTATTCCGCGCTCCAGGAAGAAGGCCACTACATCGCGCAGTCCAACTCGCCCATCGGCAAGAAGGGCGAGCTGCTCGAAGAGCTTGTTTCCTGCCGGCACAACACCGAGACGGTGATGTCGCGGCCCGAGGAAGTCACGCTCATGGACGTGTTGCCAAACCAGCTGGTTTCGGTGGCAGCGTCCCTGATTCCGTTCCTCGAGAACGACGACGCGAACCGCGCGCTCATGGGATCGAACATGCAGCGCCAGGCCGTGCCGCTCATTCGCACCCGCTCGCCGCTCATCGGCACCGGCATGGAAGGCATCGTGGCACGCGATTCAGGCGTGACCGTGGTGGCTCGCCGCGACGGTATCGTGGAATCGGTCGACGCGGCCCGCATCGTGGTGCGTACCACCGGCGACTCGGACGACCTCTTGGCCGCCAAGCCCGACATCTACAATCTGGTGAAATTCCAACGTTCGAACCAGAACACCTGCATCAATCAGCGTCCCATCGTCGAGCCCGGCGATCACGTGAAAGCGGGCGATGTTCTGGCCGACGGTCCGGCCACCGAGCGCGGCGAGCTGGCCCTGGGCGAGAACGTGCTTGTCGCGTTCATGCCCTGGGGTGGTTACAACTTCGAAGACTCCATCCTGCTCTCCGAGCGTCTGGTGCGCGACGATCACTTCACCTCGATTCACATCGAGGAGTTCGAGTGCGTTGCCCGCGACACCAAGCTGGGCAAGGAAGAGATCACCTGCGACATCCCCAATGTGGGCGAGGAAGCGCTCAAAGACCTCGATGAATCTGGCATCGTGCGCATCGGCGCCGAGGTCAAGGCCCAGGACATCCTGGTCGGCAAGATCACGCCCAAGGGCGAAACCCAGCTCTCCCCCGAGGAGAAGCTCTTGCGTGCCATCTTCGGCGAGAAGGCGGGCGACGTTCGCGACAGCTCGTTGCGCGTGCCACCCGGCGTGCAAGGCATCGTCATCGGCGCCAAGATTTTCTCGCGCAAGGGCACCGAGAAGGACGAACGCTCGAAGCAGATCGAGGAGCTTGAGAAGGAGAAGTTGCTCGCCGACGAGCGCGATGAGACGCGCATCATCTCCGAGGCCTACCACGCTCGTATGCGCAAGATGATCCTTGGCAAGACCACGGCGGTCCGCTTGGTCGACGACAAGGGTAAGGTCCTGTGCGCCAAGGGGCAGAAGGTCGACAACGCGCTTCTCGACGAAATCCCAATCCGCTACTGGCCAGAGGTTCAGACCGAGGGCAGCAAGGGTGAGAACCGCTTGCAGCAGGTCGCTCTCCAGCTCGAAGAAGAGCTCAAGGTCATCGACGCACTCTACAAAGACAAGATCTCGAAGCTTACCAAGGGCGACGAGCTTCCTCCTGGCGTCATCAAGATGGTCAAAGTCTACATCGCCATCAAGCGCAAGCTGTCGGTGGGAGACAAGATGGCCGGCCGCCACGGCAACAAGGGCGTCGTGTCGCGCATCCTCCCCGTCGAGGACATGCCGTACATGGCCGACGGTACGCCGGTGGACATCGTGCTCAACCCGCTGGGCGTTCCCTCGCGTATGAACGTGGGTCAGATCCTTGAAACCCACCTCGGGTGGGGCGCGCTCCAGCTCGGCAGGCAAATCCAGGCCATGCTCGAAGGACAGTGGCGAGGTGAAGCCCTGCGCACCAAGCTGAAGAAGGTGTTCACCGAGGAGCATCATCAGAAACTCCTCGATGGCCTCAACGACGACGACCTGCGCCGGTTCGCCGCCACGGTTGGCCAAGGCATTCACCTTGCGACGCCCGTCTTCGACGGGGCCAAGGAATCCGACATCAAAGCCAGTCTGGCTTTGGCCGGACTGCCTTCCAGCGGCCAGGCCACGCTCTTCGATGGCAAGACCGGCGATCCCTTCGACCACGAAGTCACGGTGGGCGTGATGTACATGCTGAAGCTCCACCACCTCGTCGACGACAAGATCCACGCGCGATCCATCGGCCCCTACTCGCTGGTCACGCAGCAACCTCTCGGTGGCAAGGCGCAGTTTGGCGGTCAGCGCTTGGGCGAAATGGAAGTCTGGGCCATGGAAGCCTACGGCGCCGCCTACGCCCTGCAGGAGTTCTTGACCGTGAAGTCCGACGACGTGATCGGCAGGACGCGCATGTACGAGGCCATCGTCAAAGGCGAACAAACCCTGGAATCGGGCTTGCCGGAATCGTTCAACGTGCTTCTCAAGGAGCTCCAGTCCTTGTGCCTCAATGTCGAACTGATCGAGGATCCGAATGCTCCGCGCAAGCAGGAGTCAACGATTGAGCTTATGGCTCGGGAAGTGGCGGCGAAAGCTGGCGCTGGTGCGGTACCACCAGTAGCCACGGCCGCGAAGTAGAGACGACGATCCGCCACGGGAGACACCAGCTATGACCATGAAGGACATTTTCAACTTCTTCGAGAAGCCGAAAGATCCGCTTTCGTTCTCGGCGATCCGCATTTCCCTCGCGTCACCCGACAAGATCCGCGAATGGTCGCACGGCGAGGTCAAGAAGCCAGAGACCATCAACTACCGCACCTTCAAGCCCGAGCGCGACGGGCTCTTCTGCGCCAAGATCTTTGGCCCAGTGAAGGACTACGAGTGCAACTGCGGCAAGTACAAGCGCATGAAGCACCGTGGGGTCGTGTGCGAGAAGTGTGGCGTGGAGGTCATCCAGTCCAAGGTTCGGCGCGAGCGCCTAGGCCATATCAGCCTTGCCACGCCTGTCGCGCACATCTGGTTCTTGAAGTCGCTGCCCTCGCGCATCGGCAACCTGCTCGACATCACGCTCAAGGATCTCGAAAAGGTGCTCTATTCGGAGGCGTATGTCGTCGTCGATCCGAAGCAGAGCGGTCTGCTGCGCGGCGAGCTTTTGACGGAAGAGCGCTATTCGAAGCTCGTCGAGGAAATGGGCGAGGACGCCTTCACCGCCGGCATGGGTGCGGAGTCCATTCGCGAGCTCTTGCGCGCCATCGAGGTGCACAAGCTGTCCGAACAACTGCGCCAGGAGATGAAAGAGGCTACCTCGGAGGCCAAGCGCAAGAAGATCTCCAAACGCCTCAAGGTGGTCGACGCCTTCCGCGAGTCGGGCAACAAGCCCGAGTGGATGATGCTGGAAGTGATTCCGGTCATTCCGCCGGATCTTCGTCCCTTGGTTCCCCTCGACGGTGGCCGTTTCGCGACGTCGGATCTCAACGATCTCTACCGCCGCGTGATCAACCGCAACAACCGTCTCAAGCGCCTGCAGGAGCTGAACGCGCCCGAGATCATCATCCGCAACGAGAAGCGCATGCTGCAGGAAGCGGTCGATGCGCTCTTCGACAACGGCCGTCGTGGCAAGACCATCACCGGTCCCAACAAGCGCCCGCTCAAGTCGCTGTCCGACATGCTCAAGGGCAAGCAGGGCCGTTTTCGGCAGAACCTGCTCGGCAAGCGCGTCGACTACTCGGGCCGCTCGGTCATCGTGGTCGGTCCCGAGTTGCGCCTGCACCAGTGCGGTCTACCCAAGAAGATGGCGCTCGAGCTTTTCAAGCCCTTCATCTACAACAAGCTGGAGGAGCGCGGCCTCGTCACGACCATCAAGAGCGCCAAAAAGCTCGTCGAGAAGGAGCGCCCCGAGGTGTGGGACATTCTCGAAGAAGTCATCAAAGAGCACCCGATTCTGCTTAACCGCGCGCCTACCCTGCACCGCTTGGGCATCCAGGCCTTCGAGCCACTCTTGATCGAAGGCAAGGCCATCCAGCTTCACCCGCTGGTGTGCGCGGCCTTCAACGCCGACTTCGACGGTGACCAGATGGCGGTGCACGTGCCGCTGTCCCTGGAAGCGCAGATGGAAGCCCGCGTGCTCATGATGTCGACCAACAACATCCTGAGCCCGGCCAACGGCCGACCCATCATTCTGCCCTCGCAGGATATCGTGCTCGGTCTCTACTACATGACCCGCGAGCGATCCTTCGCGCGCGGCGAATTCCGTACCGGCAAGGGCGCGGCCACCGTGCGCGGCGTGTACTCCTCCATCGAGGAAGTGCGCATGGCGTTCGACCACGGCGAGCTGGACTTGCAGGCGGCCATCAAGGTGCGCATCGACGCGCAGTTGGTGGAAACCACCGTCGGTCGCGTGCTGCTCTACGAGATCGTGCCCAAGAGGTTGCCCTTCAAGTTGGTCAACCGCGTGATGGGCAAGAAGCAGCTCGGCGATCTCATCGACAGCTGCTACCGGGCCTTCGGTCAGAAGGAAACCGTTCTTCTCGCCGACCGCCTTCGCCACCTCGGCTACAGCAACTCGACCAAGGCAGGCGTGTCGATCTGCGTAGACGACCTCATCATCCCGAAGCGCAAAGTCGAGCTGCTCGAACAAGCGCAAAAGGACGTGCAGGAGATCGAGGAGCAGTACACCGAAGGTCTCATCACCGACGGCGAGCGCTACAACAAGGTCGTCGACATCTGGGCGCAAGTCTCGGAGCTCATCGCCGAAGAAATGATGAACGAGATCGGCGCCGAGAACATCGTCAACGAAGAGACTGGTGAGAAGAAGCGGGCACCCTCGTTCAACCCGATCTTCATCATGGCGGACTCGGGTGCGCGCGGTTCGGCGCAGCAGATTCGCCAGCTGGCCGGCATGCGCGGTCTCATGGCCAAGCCCTCGGGCGAAATCATCGAGACTCCGATCACCACCAACTTCCGTGAAGGCCTGTCGGTTCTGCAGTACTTCATCTCGACCCACGGCGCGCGCAAGGGCTTGGCGGATACCGCGCTCAAGACCGCGAACTCCGGGTACCTCACCCGACGTTTGGTCGACGTGGCGCAGGACTGCATCATCGCCGAATACGATTGCGGCACGCTTGAGGGTATCGAAATCGCGCCCCTCGAAGAGGGTGGCGAGATTATCGAGAAGCTCGGCGATCGTATCCTTGGTCGCGTGTCCGTCGACGACATCGTCGATCCGTACACGGGCGAGGTGCTGGTTCAGTCCAACGAGGAAATCACCGAGGACAAGGTGCGCATCGTCGAGGACGCTGGCATCTCGAAGGTCAAGATCCGCTCGGTGCTCACCTGCGAGAGCCGCCGCGGAATCTGCGTGCTGTGCTACGGCCGCGATCTTGCCCGCGGTCACATGGTCAACATCGGCGAGGCGGTCGGCGTCATCGCCGCCCAGTCCATCGGCGAGCCCGGCACCCAGCTCACCATGCGCACCTTCCACATCGGCGGCGTCGGCCAGGTCCGCACCGAGCAGTCGCAGCTCGAAGCCCGCTACGACGGCGTGGTTCGCTTGGAGAACGTCGAGTTCGTCCAGCGCGAGAAGTACGCCATCGTCATGAACCGTCACGGCGAGATCGTCATCCAGGACGAAACCGGACGCGAACGCGAGCGCTACGGCCTGACCTATGGGGCGCGTCTGTTCTTCGTCGAAGGCGGCAAGGTCAAGCAAGGCGACCTGCTGTCCGAGTGGGATCCGTTCTCGGTGCCAATCCTCACCGAGGTGGCCGGTCACGTGAAGTTCGGCGACGTTATCGAAGGCGTCACCATGACCGAGCAGCTCGACGAGGTCACCGGTTTGTCGCGCAAGAGCATCATCGAATCCAAAGATGCCGACCTGCGACCGCGCATCTCGCTCAAGGATGACGGCGGCAAGACGCTGAAGATCCCGAACTCGGACAACGAAGCCCGCTATTTCTTGCCCTTCGGGGCCACCATCGCGGTGTCCGAAGGCGACCGGATCCAAGCCGGTGACATCGTTGCTCGTATTCCGCGCGAGACCACCAAGACCAAGGACATCACCGGCGGTCTGCCTCGCGTGGCCGAGTTGTTCGAATCGCGCAAGCCGAAGGAGCACGCCGTTATTTCCGAAATCGACGGCGCGGTCAGCTTCGGCAAGGACACCAAGGGCAAGCGCAAGGTGGTGGTCACACCTGAACACGGCGACGCCAAAGAATTCCTCATCTCGAAAAGCAAGCACCTCTCCGTGCGCGAAGGCGACAAGATCAAGGCGGGCGAGCCGCTCATGGACGGCGCCGCCAATCCACACGACATCTTGCGCGTGCTAGGCGAAAAGCAACTCGCCAAGTACCTGGTCGACGAAGTCCAAGAGGTGTACCGGCTTCAGGGCGTCAAGATCAACGACAAGCACATCGAGACGGTGGTGCGCCAGATGCTGCGCAGGGTGCGCGTTATCGACGTGGGCGACACCGGCTTCCTGTCGGACGAGCATGTCGAGAAGTACATCTTCGAGGAGGAGAACGAGCGCGTGATGGCGAAGGGTGGGCGTCCCGCGCAGGGCGAGCCGCTCTTGCTCGGTATCACCAAGGCGTCGCTTTCGACCGAGAGCTTCATTTCCGCGTCGTCGTTCCAAGAGACGACCAAGGTGCTCACCGAGGCCGCGGTGTGCGGCAAGGTCGACTACCTTCGTGGTCTCAAGGAAAACGTCATCATGGGACGGCTCATTCCTGCCGGAACCGGCCTTGGCGCCTACAAGCGCCTGTCGATTCACACCGATGTCGCCGAAGGGGGCGAGTCCTTGCTTCCCGCTCCCGTGCCGGCGGCCGACCTGTTGTTGGCGAACGAAGCGGGGGAATAGTGCGTCCCCGCGCGCTTCCCAATACTTAGAACTTCTCGTTGACATTGGGATCTCGATCCCTATAATGCACCACTCCTCGGACCTGGGGAGTACCTGGAAATAGGCACATTCCGAATGCAGGAATGTTCGCCTCCCGAGGAAGAATCAAAGATGCCTACCGTCAATCAACTCGTGAAATTTGGCCGCCAAGTGATGCGGCGAAAGACCGACTCGCCCGCGCTCAAGGGATGTCCCCAGCGCCGGGGTGTCTGTGTGCGCGTGTACACCACCACACCGAAAAAGCCGAACTCGGCCCTGCGCAAGGTGGCGCGTGTTCGCCTCACCAACGGCATGGAAGTCACGACCTACATTCCGGGTGAAGGGCACAATCTGCAGGAGCACTCGGTCGTGCTGATCCGCGGCGGCCGTGTCAAGGATCTGCCGGGTGTGCGCTACCACATCATTCGCGGTAGCCTAGACACCGCTGGTGTCAGCAACCGTCGTCAGGGGCGTTCGAAATACGGTGCCAAGCGGCCCAAGTAGCCGCGGTACGAAAATTTTCCACAGCGCATTCCCACGGAGAAGTCGATAGATGCCACGTAAAGGTGAAGTTCCCAAGCGCAAGCCGCTTCCCGACCCGAAGTTCACGGATCAACCGGTCGATCTGCGTCGCCGGATTACCAAGTTCGTCAACACGGTGATGGAGTCTGGCAAGAAGGCAATCGCCGAGGGAATCGTCTACGGCGCTCTCGATCTGGTGGCTGAGAAGGCCGCTGACGACCCAGTGAAGGTTTGGGACAAGGCGCTCAGCAACGTGCAGCCCAAGATCGAGGTCAAGTCACGACGCGTGGGCGGTGCAACCTATCAGGTTCCCGTGGACGTCAGGCCGGATCGCGCCCTGGCGCTTGGCATGCGCTGGCTCATCCACTCGGCGCGCGGGCGCTCGGATGGCCGCACCATGCGGGAGAAGCTGGCGGCTGAGTTGCTCGACGCGAGCAACAACAAGGGCGCTGCCGTGAAGAAGCGCGAAGATACGCACAAGATGGCGGAAGCGAACAAGGCGTTCGCGCATTACCGCTGGTAGACGCAGCTAGAATATCGAATAACTGTCCCAAAGAAAGCACCAGACAACATAGCGGCAAGAAGATTCTGGCTCGATAGGTCGTTGAAGGGGTTGTCAAAGGCAAAAAGCTTTTGCTCATCCTTCCAGCCGACCGAAGCAGCCTGGACCAATTCTTGACCAGGTAAACGCAAGACCGCGGACCTTGTGGTCCCCTGGGGGTGCAAAGCCCGTCAGGCGATCCACTCGCGCGCGGAAAAGAAACAAATCGTGGCTCGGCAAGTTCCCATAGATCATACCCGCAACATCGGGATCATGGCGCATATCGATGCGGGGAAAACTACGACCACGGAGCGCATCCTTTTTTATACCGGCGTGTCGCGGACCATGGGTGAAGTTCACGATGGCACCGCTGTCATGGACTGGATGGAGCAGGAGCAAGAGCGCGGCATCAGCATCACGGCCGCCTCGACGACCTGCTTCTGGCGCGAGCATCGCGTGAACATCATCGATACCCCCGGCCACGTCGACTTTACGATCGAGGTCGAACGCTGCCTGCGCGTGCTCGACGGCGCGGTGACCGTGTTTTGTGCGGTCGGCGGTGTCGAACCGCAGTCCGAAACCGTGTGGCGCCAGGCCGACAAGTACAGCGTTCCGCGCATTGCGTTTATCAACAAGTGCGATCGTCTGGGCGCGGATCCTTGGCGTTGCGTGCAGCAGATTCGGGACCGTATCAAGGCGCATCCCGTTCTTACCCAGATCCCCATGGGACTCGAAGATTCGTTCTCCGGGGTCGTGGATTTGGTCGACATGCGTGCGCTCGAATGGGTGGGTGACACCACGGGCGCCATCTTCCTTGAGCGCGAGGTTCCCGCCAGCCTTGTCAAGGCCGCGAAGAGTGCCCGTGTGGCGATGATCGAAGCCCTGGGCGAAGCCGACGACGAGATGCTCTCGCTCTATGTCGAAGGCGCGGAGATTCCGGCCAGGCAAATCAGGGCCGCGCTCCGCCGTGCAACCATCGCCGGGAAGGCCGTGCCTGTGCTGCTGGGCGCCGCCTTCAAGAACAAGGGCGTCCAGCCTTTGCTCGACGCCATCGTCGACTATTTGCCTTCTCCAGCGGACATGCCGCCCGTGCGCGGTCATTCCGAAAGTGGCGAGCCCATCGTGCGCCGGGCGTCCAACGAAGAGCCCTTCTCCGCGTTGGCGTTCAAAATCATGAGCGACGTCGTGTCGGAACCACTGACCTATTTCAGGGTCTATTCCGGTCATGTCGCGACAGGGGCAACCGTCTTCAATGCAACCAAGGGCAAGCGCGAGCGGATTGGCCGCCTCTTGCGCATGCACGCCAACCGTCGCGAGGAGATTCGCCAGGTCACCTGTGGCAACATCGCGGCCGCCGCGGGGCTGCGCGCCACCTCCACCGGCGACACCTTGTGTGACGTGCGCGAGCCGATCACCCTCGATCTCATCGACTTTCCGCAGCCCACGTGTTCGGTGGCCATCGAGGCCAAGACCAGCGCCGAGCAACAGGATCTTCTCAAGGCCCTCGAGCAGTTGGCCATCGAGGATCCATCCTTCACGTTGAAGACCGACGGCGAAACCGGCCAGACCGTGATTTCCGGCATGGGTGAATTGCACCTCGAAATCATCGTCGACCGCCTGGTTCGTGAGTACAACCTGCGCGCTTCCGTCGGACGACCGCAAGTCGCCTATCGTGAGGCCATCACCAAGACCGCCGAGGCTGAAGGCCGATTCGAACACGCGATTGGCGGACGTGGACTTTTTGCGCAGGTGAAACTGCGGGTCGAGCCCGGGAGCGAGCGATCTGGCTTCACTTTTCGCAACCTTGCCCCTGCGCGCGCGGTTCCTCGCGAATTCGTGGTCGCGGTTGAACGTGGCGCCAGGACGGCGCTCGCTCGTGGAGCGGTCAGTGGCTATCCGATTGGGGATGCCGTGGTGACGCTGCTTGATGGTAGCCACCATCCGCTCGACTCGAACGAGATGGCTTTCCAGATTGCAACCGCGCAAGCCATTGCGGATGCCGTGGCCAAGGCCGGTCCGGTCTTGCTCGAACCAATCATGTCGCTCGACGTGGTGGTCCCCGACCAGTACGTGGGAGCCGTGGTTGGCAACATGTCGGCTCGGCGTGCCAGGATTATCGGGATCGAACCTCGTGGCGGGGCGCAAGCCGTGATCTCCGAGGTTCCCCTTTCGAGTATGTTCGGGTATTCAACAGACGTTCGCTCGCTCACGCAGGGGCGGGCGACGTTTACCATGCAGTTCCTGCGTTTTTCTCCAGTTCCGAACCACGTTGTCGAGGGAATCGCCAACCGCGTTCGCAGTTCGTGACCGTTTCGCCTCTGGGAGGACACCATGGCCAAAGAAAAATTCATTCGCAACAAACCGCACCTGAACGTCGGGACGATTGGGCACGTGGACCATGGCAAGACAACGCTGACGGCAGCCATTACCAAGGCACTGGCGAAGAAGAATCTCGCGACGTTCACGGCGTACGACCAGATTGACAAGGCACCGGAAGAGCGCGAGCGCGGCATCACGATCGCGATTGCGCACGTGGAATACCAGACAGAGAAGCGGCACTATGCGCACGTGGATTGCCCAGGGCACGCGGATTACATCAAGAACATGATCACGGGCGCGGCGCAGATGGACGGCGCGGTGTTGGTGGTGTCGGCGCCGGACGGACCGATGCCTCAGACCCGGGAGCACATTCTTTTGGCGAGGCAAGTCGGGGTTCCTTCGATGGTCGTGTACCTCAACAAGGTCGACATGATTGCGAAGGGTGACGAGGAGCTGCTGGACTTGGTCGAGCTGGAGCTGCGCGAGCTTTTGTCGAAGTACCAGTTCCCCGGCGATACGACGCCGATCGTGCGCGGCAGCGCGCTCAAGGCGCTGGAAGGCGAGCAGTCGG
>OBLT010001274.1_pt1 | contig 16172 bp, 13 predicted proteins | sample 1518721 | NCBI WGS metagenome assembly OBLT01 (sample SAMEA3539307, study PRJEB22396) | soil metagenome | biome: tundra; feature: field; material: soil | place: USA | collected 2010-05 | depth 0.15 m | reverse complement strand
GCTTGAGCGATCTAGGTCGTTCAGCGATCCGGTGGTCAGTCGCGTTCTTTATGACAACGACACGGCTCTGCGGTATCGCGTACTTGTCCCTGATGAGTTTCTGATAGTCCGGTGTCGGCACGAGCACGACCGCCGCTCCGCGAAGAACAGGACGGAGCAAGAACCTCTTGTAAGGAGCCAAGAGCGATCCGGCCCGGCCGGATGGCAAGACGTCGAGGTGCACGTGGGCCACATAACGGCGGCCCCTCAGCTTTGCATACAGCCACACGATCTCCGGGGTATAGGCACAGGAAACGTGTAGATGAATTATTGAGCTTCGCTCGAGGCCAAGGAGCCGGGGTAGCAGATTCGGGATGACCGGGGTATGTGCTATGTAGATGCTTTTCAGCCTGGAGACCGGAAAGCGCTCATCTTCCCGCGGGAGATCATTCCTCCCGTCGTCTGATGTGAGCACCCTGACCTGCATGCCGAGCCTGTGCTGATGACGGGCGAGAGACTGGACGACCTGCTCCATGCCGCCGAGGCCGGGGGGATACCTGGCGGCTACGTGGACGACGCTTCGCGCGGAGTTACTCACCTGCCTCCTGCCAGGTGCTCCCAGTTACCGCCATGACGCGTCTTCGCGGATGACGCGGGCGGGATTGCCGGCCACGAGCGCCTTGCTCGGGACCTCCGAGGTCACGACGCTGCCGGCCGCCACAACGGCCCCGTCTCCGATCGTCACTCCGGCCAGGACTGTCGCTCCCGTGCCGATCCACACGTGGTCGCCGATGGTGACGCCCTGCGAGCGGGGCCGCGGGATCCCCTCGACGGTAAGTTCATGGGCATTCGTGTCGAGGATGTTGGCGTTCCACGAGATCGCGCATCCCGAGCCGATCTTGATGTGCTCGAAGCACGTCACGGTCGAGCAATCGTTGATGAATGACCGTGTCCCGATCTCCAGGTGACCACCGTCGTGCACGAACACCCGCGTCCCGCGGTGTATCTGGACGGTGCCCTCGATGGAGACCTGAGCGCCCTTGCCCAGATGTACCGAGCAGGGCACCGGCGTGAAGTGAGCGAAGCCCATGAAGAGGAAGGACCCTCGGGGGATGCGGATTCTTGACCCCGGACCCATCTTCAGCCGGGTGCCCCGCGAAACGACGCACCATCCCCGGTGGCGGGCGGTCAGCAACAGCGTCCGAAGAATTGAGACGTGCGACAGGACCCGGATCACCATCTCCAGATCGAGCTTCCCGTTGCTCTCCGGGAGCAGGCGGCGCACCCGGGCCGGGCGGCCGCCGCGTACCTCCTCCGCCTGGTTAATTTGCCGCGCCCCCTGAGACCGCGATGCTGGCCGGTGCTTCCCGGGGCTCGGCACCGAACTCCGAGGGCGGCAGGGTGACCGCCGGTGAGGGACGCTTGAGATGGAACATGGTGAGAAAGAACGCATCGAACCACACGCTGGCCCCGAGGACCATGCTCAGCAGCCCCAGGATCGTGGTGGACGCGGATAGTCCCCCGGCTGCGACTGGCCCCCATCCCTCCACGGACTGGTGGATCACCACGGCCAGGCCGGCCATGCACAGGCCGGCGCCACATACGAGGCCGTGCTCCAGCGTGAACGTCCGCTCGACCCACTCCGACACGCGGCTCTTCTTGTCCAGGCCGATGCTCTTCGCGTACGTCTTGGCGAACAAGCCGAAGGTCAGCAGCTGACTTCCGGCGAGCGTGACCAACGCAAGCATGATCTTTCCGGCCAGCGCCGACGAGCCGGTCAGGCCGAGGAGGACGAGCTGGCTAAGGAGGCCGATCGCGAGGCAGGCAATTCCAGGCATCACGAACAGGTAATCCGGCGATAGCAGCAATAGAAAGCGCAGGTGGCGCCACCCATCCTTGAATGAGTTCAGCTTCGACTCACCGATACGACGGTGATACGTGATGGGAACCTCGGCCACCCGCAGATCGGCTCTAGCGGCCTTCACCACGATCTCCGAAGCAAATTCCATTCCTTCGCATTGCAGGGCCATCTTGTCGAGCGCTCGCCTGGTAAAGGCACGGAAGCCACTGTGCGCGTCGCTGACCCTCAGCTTGAACAGCACGTTGAGAATCGTGGTGAGTACAGGATTCCCGACGTAACGATGACTCCATGTCATAGCGCCCTTGCGGATCTGGCCGGCAAATCGCGAGCCGAGGACATAATCGGCGCCATGATCGAGCGGCCGCACGACATCCGGAAGTGCCGTGAAATCGTAGGAGTCATCGGAATCTCCCATGACAATGATCCGGCCGCGGGCGGCACTGAAGCCTTTCATATACGCATTGCCATAGCCGCGGCGTGGCTGATGAACCACCCGTGCTCCGGCTGCCTCCGCCACCGCCCGGGAGTTGTCGGTTGAACCGTTGTCAGCGACTATCACCTCACCTCGGAGGCCTGTCCTCCGTATGCCCTCCCAAGCCTTACTGACACATAGCCCGACGCTGTTTTCTTCGTTGAGGCAGGGCATGACAACACTGATATCGACGGCGCCGTGGTCTGAAACGTCGTTTGTAGTAGAGCTTCGCGGACGGCCGAATTCCGCGTGGATGTCAACCAACTCGGACATAGTCAGCCCCCCTTTATGCTTGTTATACTTACAGATGGCGTCCTGCATGCTAAATACCGCTCCTAGTGCGCTGGACCGTACCATGCTTCAGGACGAGTTCGCTAGAAATCACCACGTTGCAAGGGCTTGGAACTGCCCCTGATATGAGGGACGTTCTTAGCGCGTAGGAGGTTTACACGTGGCGGGAAATGCTTTCTACGAGAGGCATAGCAAATCGGGGCAAGCTGCTTTGATCGGTGCGATATTACTGGTCCCGTTTCACAATAGAATTTATTCCGGTTCTTTAAAATATGGCAGGTACGGCGTAATAGTCCGATGGTGGCCGCTTGCTCAGGGACATCCGCCGCCGGGCACGCCTGGAGCACCGTGGGATGGAACTGGCGGGGCCTTGGGTCAGGCTGTCGGGCGGAATTCGATAACGGCGAAGACGCCGCGGTGATCGGTGCCCGGCACCCGGATGGTCCGCGCCTCGAGCACCGTGGTCCCGGCCCGGGAGACCAGCACATGGTCCAGCCGCATCACCGGAGGGATCAGCCGGTCGGCGGGCCAGGTGAAGCCGGGCCACGCCCGGCTGATGGCGGCGTCCGCACAGTCCAGGAAACCTGCGGCGAGGAGATCCCGGAACGGCCGGTGATCCCGGCTGGCGTTGAAGTCACCGGCGACCACCTGCCGCTCGCCGGTGCCGCCCAGCGCCGACCGGATCAGCGCGAGGTCCCGCTCCCAGCGATCGTCGTTACCGCTCGTCGGGGCGACTGGGTGCACCGAGCTCACGGTCACCGGCTGCCCTTCTGACGGCTCGATGCGCGCGCGGGGCGCAGGTGCTTTCAGGCCCGCTACCGATGGCAGCGGGATCAGCGGCCAGCGTGCCCATAGTCCCAGGCCGGGAAAGCCAGGATGCGGGTAAAGGTGGCTGAAGGGCAGCACGCCGGCCAGGCCGGCGTCCGCCAGCTTGCGCACCATGCCCGGGGTCAGCTCCTGGACGGCGAGCACATCCACGTGGTGCCGCCGCAGCTCGCCCAGCAGGGCCGCCGGGTCGGCCTGCTCACCCAGGACGTTCAGGGTGAGGACGCGCAGGGTGGAGACGCCAGGGCCGGAATCTGGCCCGGCCCGCCGACCGGCGGCGGCCCGGTGACCGGGGCGCCTGCGCGGTGGGAGCTGCCAGGCCACCAGGGGCGCGGCCGGGAACGCGAGCAGCAGCGCCAGCCACCAGTGCTCGGTCGCCGCGACGGCCACGGCGATGGCGGCCAGCAACGCCGCGATCGGGGCCAGCGCCGCCAGCTTCGGACTCGGGCTTGGCGGATGCCCGCCCATAGCCCGGGCCGCCAGGGCCGGCAGTGCCGCGGCGGCGAGCACCAAGGCCACCACACCGCTCACGCCACGCCTCACCTCGCTCCGCCCGGTCTGGTGGCCGTGTCCATGCAAGCACACATCGCGCGCGACCGGCACGAACGAAACCGCCGCGGCGATCTAGGCCACGCTGAGCCCAACTGCGGAAGCGGGCGGCGGCGTGGTCTGGGCCCAGCCGGGCGCGGACACGTCAGCCTGGTTTTGACATCTTCCTGGTGGTGGCGGGCAACGCTGGGATCCAACATCGCGATGTCCGGGCTGACCTGAATGGGAATCAGATAGTTTCTTCAGCCCTCCTGGCTGGGCCGATGAAGGCGACACACATTGTCTTGGCATGCGTAATGCCGAAGCCGCCCGATGGAGTTCAACTGCCGGGCATCAAGTCCGTCGCATTGGAGAAAGGATCATCGGCATACCCGGGCGCATCCTGTGATAAGCCGCAAAAGGGACACAGGCTCCGCAGTCCCTAATGCACATATAAAGTTCTTTCACTCACCCGATATCCGCTCAGGGTGTACAGTCGGCCCTCGGACGCCGACAGAAGTGCTGGTCGGGACGCTGGGCGAAGAAGCTCAGCGAAGTTGCCCGCCGTTTGCCGCCACCAGTATCAGGTCCCAAGCGACGAGAATCCAAACAGACTGGACTGGCGGTAATCCATCCCACTGAGTCGGGCGTCTCTAGTTTCGGTGGGGGCGTCGCATCCTTACCAGTTGGAACCAGTTAGGAACCGACCGACTACCGCGGTGAAATGATCACTGGCGGTACTGAATACATCGGGGGGAAGGGCTAATGCCCTATTTGTCATCAGATGGCGCCGCGGCACTCTCTGTTGAGTTGTCACCGGGGGCTGAGTTGCCACCGGTGCGGCCCAGCCGCGTAGCTGAGTTAACGGATACCGCCGGAGCGGAGACCGGGATCCCAGCGAATCTCTTACGTTCTCCGAGGCATCTCGAAGTTCTGATCCCCGCGCGTAACGAGGCCCAGCGATTGCCGCGCACGCTCATGCGCACGATCGAGTATCTCGAGGCACAGCCGTATTCGTCGTCTCTCGTAGTGATCGATAACGGCAGCGCCGACCGGACAGTCGACCTCGCCAGCCAGGTGCGATCCAACCGCGTGTCAGTCAGCGTTATCGGCTGTACCCAGCCAGGAAAGGGCGCAGCGGTACGGCGTGGGATTCTCACCTCACGGGCCCGCTTCCTCGGCTATATGGACGCCGACCTGGCCACGCCCATCGAGACCCTCGACTTAGTCTTGCCGCTGCTCGAAGCCGACTGTCAGGCCGTGGTCGGTTCCCGCCGGGTCGGCGGCGCGATCTTCGCCGAGCGGCAGCCCTTTCACCGCACCGTCGGGGGCACAGTGTTCCGGTTGATGGCGAACCGGGTCCTCCGCGGGATCGCAGATACCCAGTGCGGATTCAAGTTCTTTGTCGGAGATCTCGCGCGCACGGTCGCCCGCCAGTCGAGGATCGACGGGTTCGCGTTTGACATCGAACTGCTCTGGGCGGTCACACAGCTGGGGGTTCCGGTCACGGAGGTTCCTGTCGTGTGGTCGGACAGGGAGGGCTCAACTCTGCGGGCGGTGCCAGATGGCGCGCGTGCTCTCGCCGACGTGTTCCGCCTAGCGCGCCGGAGGACGGTCTGATGTCGGCGGCCGCACAGTTGGCCGGACGCCGGGTCCTTTTCCTGAACTGGCGCGACCTGTCGAATCCCGCGGCGGGCGGCGCGGAGGCTTATGCCGAGCAGATCGCCCGGCGGTTCGCCGATGCAGGTGCACTGGTGACCCTGTTCACGTCTAGATACCAGGACGCACCGCTGTACGACTGGGCCAATGGTTACCTCGTAATACGCGAAGGCGGCCGGTTCGGCGTGTACCCGGCGGCAGCGCGCCACCTGGAACGGTATGGAGACCGGTACGACGCGATCGTCGACTTCCAGAACGGCATTCCGTTCTTCGCCCCGCTCTGGGCGCCGACCAGGACGCCTGTCGTCTGTGTAGTGCACCACGTGCATCAGTCCCAGTTCGACATGTACTTCCGCTGGCCGCTCAACCACCTGGGGCGTTTTCTGGAGGGCAGGGCCACCCGCCGCGTGTATCGCAATCGTCCGTTTGTCGCGGTATCTCCCTCGACCCGTGCCGAGATGCGCCGCCAGTTGCGCCTTCGCGGGCAGGTGCACATCGTTCCGAACGGGATCGATCCGCTGCCGCCGAGCAGTGTGCCGCGCTCGCTCGCCCCCGCCATCGCCGTCGTGACCAGGCTCGTCCCGCACAAGCGGCTGCACCTCCTGGTGGCAGCAGTTCCGGACCTGCTGCGCCGCTGGCCAGATCTGCGAGTGGATATCGCCGGGACTGGGCCCGCCCACGACGCCCTGCTGACACAAGTCCGTCGGCTCGGCCTGGAGCAGGCGGTGAACCTGCCCGGCCGGGTGTCGGAACAGATCAAGAGCGACCTGCTAAGCCGGGCCTGGCTGACGGTGGCGCCATCACTGGCGGAGGGCTGGGGTCTGACGGTGCTGGAAGCCAACACGCTGGGCACCCCGGCGATGGCTTACGACGTCCCTGGGCTGCGGGATGCTGTGCGCCACGGCCGGACCGGATGGCTGGTAAGTCCGGACTGTGACTTGTCAACGGCGCTGATAGACGCACTCGAAGAACTCCATGCGCCGGCGCGGTGCCGATTCTTTGCCGACCAGGCCCAGGCGTGGGCAGCCAGGTTCTCCTGGGACGCCAGCGCAGACAGGCTCGCCCGCGTGCTGTTGTCTGAGATCAGGCATAGGGAGCTGGGCAGTTCGTCTCCGCGGCGCGCCGTCGACCTCGCGACGCTCGCCTCGTGGCCGCCCGGCGATCTGGATGACGTGGAACGGCGCATGCGGAAGGGCCTGCGGGTGACCGACACGATCAGCCGCGGCCCGGACGGTCTCAGAGTGCTGCTGACAGGCTGCGACGAGGTTGGAGCGGCTAAGGCGCTGCGGCGAACGCAGGTCTCGCCGGCCGAGCTCCGCCTGGCCACTGCCAGCTGGGTCCTGTGCGGTACCGGCGAGGACGGGCCAGCGTGAGCGGTGCTGCCAGGCCGGGCGATTCCAGGCGCGAGGAGTCCGTCGCCGCCCAGGGCGCACGATGGATCGCCGTAGCCATGGTGATCGTGGGGCTCTTGAACTACGGGTACGCACTACTGCTTACGCACCTGCTAGATGTGGCCGCATACTCAAGCTTCGCCGCCGGCCAGGGACTAGTCCTTTGGGCCTCGACCGTGGCCACTGTGTCCGTGCCCTGGGTGCTTGCACAGGCTCTGGTTCGCGCCCGGTCCGATAGCGAGCGGAACTCCGCGACCCGGTTCGCGAAGCTCGCGAGTGCCGCGAGCGGGCTCATGGCGGCCGTCGTCGTCGGTACCATCGCCACCCGGTTCACGGGCTCATCTACGGCACTCGCGCTGGCCGTCAGCATCTTCGTCATATTCCTGGGCACTACGACCACCGGCTGGCTACAGGGCAGGGAGCGTATGCGTGCCCTCTCGGCCCTCTATGTCGCTGAGAACCTGCTGAAGAACGGCGCCGGGGTCCTGCTGGTCATGGTGGCCGGGATGGGGGACACCGGAGCACTTGGGGCGTTCGGGATCGGCGGGATCCTCCTGCTGGTGTGGTGGCCACGCACGCCGCGCGGTACCGACCGGCCGTGGCTGGCCGCGCTGGCCAACCGAGACCTGTGGCGCCGCGCCGCGGCTATGGCCGGGGCACAGGGGATCGTTTCCCTGTTCGTCGCGATCGACGTGGTGCTGGTCGCGCTGCTCCCTGGGAACCGTGCCCTGGCCGCGAGCTACCAGGCTAGCGCCGCACTGACCCGGGTCCCGCTTTACGTAGCGGGCGCGGTGGCGACGGCGTTCTTCCCGTCGCTGTCACGGCGCGCCACCGGTGGGGTGATCGCTGCCCAGGCGGTGCGGATGTACGCGGCCGTGGCCCTACCGCTCACGGTTGTCCTGGCGACCGTCCCAGCGCCTGTCCTGGCGGTGATGTTCCCGGCCCAGTATGGCTCGGTCGCGGCGCTATTGAAATACACCGCTGTAACTGGCCTGGCAGCGGGCGGCCTCAGCCTGATAACGGCGTTCTTCCAGGCCGCGGATGACTACTCCTGCCTGCGGTGGCTGGGCGCAGGCCTGGCGGGGTACATCGGGGCGCTGCTCGCCGGATGGTGGATTGGCGGTATCGGCGGGCTGGCCGCTGGCGACGCGTTAGGCGCCGCGGCCGCGCTGGCACTGGCGGGCTACCGCCTGGTTCGCCGTGAGGGACTCGGGGTACTCGCCCGGGTCCGCCTGGTGGAACCGGTGCTGGCCGCCGCAGTGCTTATAGCGGCGCGGCCGCACCCATTGCCGTGGCTGGCGGCGGCCTCTCTGGTGGGGCTGCACGGCGCGCGGCGCTTCGTGCGGCCCGGAGGCCGCCACACGCGGGGGCCGCGCTGGGCGGTACCTGAAAACCTCAGGCTCGAAGAGCAGTCAGCGGTCTCGTTGCTCATTGACACGGTGTGGCGGAGAACAACGCCCGAGGCCACTGACACGGAACTGCGCCACGCGTTGGATCTGGCCCGCCGGAACCGGGTCGAGGGTCGGCTCGCTCGCGCCTATCCGGCGCAGCTGGCGGAGGTGCTGGCGGAGGTTCGCGTCGTCGGCGAGTTGTTAGCTCGGCACCTCTGCCACGTGGTCGGCTGTCTCCATCGTGCGGGCGTCCCCGCGGTACTGATCCCGGTCGGCCTGCCGGGCGACGATGTTGGTGCCAGCATCGATCTGGTCGTTCCCGAGCAACACTGGGGCCGCGCGCTGAGCGCACTGGCCGACCGGTACGTGCATAGGTCCACGTTACGGCTCGAGTGCTCCACCACCGCCCTGCTGTACCCGTCGGCCGGACCCGTGCTGCGCCTGCATACCAGCGTCTCATCGTTTGGTGTTCCGATGCTCCGCACGGATCAGCTGCTGTCCCGCGCTCGCAGGAACTCCCGTGGGTTCCTGATCCCTGGACCAGCCGACTACCTGCGGATCTGGCTCGCGCAGGCGCTATTCCATGATCTAGCACTGGACCTGTCCAAGCTGCTCGCCGTGCGCGACCTGCTACGTCCCGCGGTAATCACGGCCGCGCGCGCAGAGGCCGGCCGGGAGGGGTGGCGTGCCGGTTTCGACGGCGCGCTGGCGGCTGCGGATGACGCCATCGACCGGCTGGACCGTGGGCTCCCGGTCAGCCTGCCGGTCCCGATGTCCGTGTCGAAGTCTTTGGGGTCAAGGGCGAAGCATACGCATCACCGCCACCAGAAGGCAGTGCCAAGTTCTATCGACCAGGGGGCGGCGCTGCGGGGTACTGCGCCATCGCCCACAAGGAAAGGATGGTGACCTGATGAGCCGTTTGCGCCTCGCTGCCGCCGTCAGGCCTAGGCCTGACGGCGAGAAAAAGGCGGTCGCCGCGACCGGCGTTAGGCATGTGGTGATCTCGGTATTTGACCACCCGCAGTACAAGGGCGGTGGCCAAGCCGTCGTAGAGATGATCGCCGGCCGGCTCGCCCCACATTTTGACGTGACGGTCGTCACTGCGGGACGTCACTGCGGGACAGTGGTGCGTGACGGGGTGCGTTACCGCAAGCTGCCGGTCGGCTGGGCGGGCCCGCGTGGCGGGCAGCTGCTGTTCCATGCGCTGTTGCCGTTCGCGGCCTGGCGGATCCCCCACGACCTGTGGATCGAGAGCTTCACTCCGCCATTTTCTACCAGCTTCCTGCCGCTTTTCTCGCGCGCGCGGGTGGTGGGATTCGCCCAAAGCCTCAGCGGCGAGGAGATGTGGGACCGCTACCGGCTTCCCTTTTTCCTGGTCGAGCGGTTCGGCCTGCGTTTCTACCGAGATCTTGTAGTGCTCAACGGAGCCGACTGTGCGCAAGTTCGCCGGTACAGCCCGTCAGCGGCGGTACAGGTCATTCCGAATGGCGTCGAGAATAGGTGTCTTGAGGGGCAGCGGCTCGGCTGCGGTGAGCACATCCTGTTCCTGGGCCGGATCGATATCCGGGAGAAGGGGCTGGACCTGCTGCTCGCGGCGTACAAGAGGAGCGGGCTGGCCATGCCGTTGCTCATCGCGGGCACGGGCACGCGTCGCGAGGAGCGCAGGCTCGCTGCCCTGCTGGCCACCACCGGCGGCAATATCCGCTGGCTCGGCCACGTCGACGGGCGGGACAAGCAGCAGTTACTGGAAGAGAGTGCCTTTGTGGTGCTGCCGTCGCGGCAGGAGACATTCGGCCTGGCCGCGCTGGAGGGCATGTCCTTTGGCAAGCCGGTGCTGCACTTCGACCTGCCCACCCTGCGCTGGATGGACGGCGACGTGCGCGTTCCACCCTTCGACGTCAGCGCTCTCGCCGGTGAGATACGCGATCTGGCTGGCGACGAGGCGGGGCGGCGTGAACTGGGCCGGACGGCACACGCAACCGCGCAGCGATACGGGCGCGATGAGACGGCGGACCGCTATTTCAGCCTTGTGGAGGAGCTTCTCAACGCGCCAGGTGCCGGAATACGGCCGGAGAGTGATCGGGCATGCCAGTGAACGTGCTGACTGGACCGATAGAGCAGGGTGTGCCTCTTATCGTGCTCGCCCCGCATCTGGACGACGCTGCGCTCTCCTGCGGTGCGCTGATGCTCCATGCTGCCAGGCACACGTCGGTAACCGTCGCGACGCTCTTCACCGAGGCCGACCAGGCTCCATACACGCTGTCGGCGCGGCGATACCTGCGTCAGGTCGGGGCGCGGAGCGCCCCGGCGCTGTACCAGCAACGCCGGGATGAGGACCGCGCGGCGCTCGAACCCATCGGCATCACATGTGTTCATGCCGGGCTGACCGAGGCACTGTTCCGCCGTCGTTCTTATCCGGGACGGTGGCCACTGGCCGCGCGCCTGCTGCCCGAGTTCGCGCACACCTATCCGGTCTACCGGATGCACATCACCTCCGGCCGCATCGCTGCCGCCGACGGCGGCACGCTGCACGAAGTGTGCGACGTCATCCAGCGACTGGCAGGCTCCGGCCCCAACCTCGTGCTGGCACCGCTGGGTGTTGGCGGCCACGTCGACCACGTGCTGGTACGTACCGCGGCCGAGCGCAGCGGGGCCCGGGTCGTCTACTACAGCGACTTTCCCTACAACCAGCGGGATCCGGTCTACAACGCGTTCATCCAGCGCAAAGGCCTGGTCGAGATGAGATGGGTCAAATTGGCCGAGGCCAAGGCCGAGCTGATCCGGGCTTACGGGACCCAGGTGGAGACGCTCTTCCAAGGCGGCCGCATTCCGCTCGTCCCCGAGGTGTTCTTCTTCGTGCCCGACGCTGAAAAATGCTTGCCCGGTGCCAGTGACAGCCTCACGAAGGTAAGGAACAAGTGATAAAGACCGATATCAGCTGGGCCTCGGTGGCGGCAAGGCAGACCGGTCCCCGTGCGCAGACTGTGGCACTGGTGGCAGCGGTCGCTGGTGGCCTGACCCTGCTCATCAGGCTGGCGCTGCATAGTCGCTCGTTCGACCTGTACGGCGACGAGGTTATCTACACCGATCTCGGCCGCAGTGTCATTTCCGGCGGCTTCCCCCGTTTCGACGGGGAGACGTTTTTCCTGCATGGCCCGGGCTTCTTCTACCTCGAAGCGGGCTGGGAGCGGCTCGCGGGTAACCCGCCTAGCTTGATTGCCTGGGTCTACGAGGTGCGCACGCTCAACGCGCTGCTCGCCGGAGCCACTGCCGCAGTTCTGGTTCTACTTGCGACGCGGGCCAGTTCACTTCGGGCCGGCGCTGTGGCGGGCTCGCTCTACGCTTTGGATCCGTTCTGCATCCGGCAGAACGACCGGGTCTTGCTCGAGACCGTGATGATGCTCTGGGTGCTGCTGGGGTACCTGGTGTTCACCTCGCTGATCGGCCGACTGTCGGCCCGCCGTGACTGGCCCCGGGCGGTCGGTGCTGGCCTGCTGTTCGGCTGCGCGGTGCTGACCAAGGACGAGGGAGCCCTGCTCACCGTTCTCCCGCTGCTCGCCGCAGCCGGGCTCCGGTGGGGGCCACGCCGGGCATTGATCTTGCTCACAGTGAGCACCACTGCGGGACTTTACGCTGCCTATGTGGCCGTCGTGGCCGCCAACGGACAAATCCGCGGCCTATGGGAGGCGAAGACATCGGGCGTCCAGCGGATGCTGGGGCTGATCCAGAGCACCGGATTCCACAGCTCAGGAGGGGGGAATCTGTCTGGCCGCCTCATCGGGGAGGTCGGCGTGTTCTGGACGACGTACGTCATCCTGGCTCTGGCTGTGCCGGCATCGATGGTGATGCTGCGCCGCTGCGGCCAGCTACCCCAACTGCTGGGGCTCCTGTACTGCGCGGCGGGGGTGACCCTCGTCTACGCTCTCGTCCTGGGAACCCTCGAGGAGCAGGAACTGTACCTGCTGGTTATCCCGAGCCTGCTGAACATTCCGGTGGCCGCCGCGCTGCTACGTGGTCGGAGTCGGCACTCCAGAAGGGCCGCGCTGCGGCGCCACGGGATAACGCCGACTGCAGTGATGATCGCGGCGCTGACGCTCGCACTCAGCCTTAACGTCGCCACCTGCGTGCAGTGGCTGCGGCAACCGGATGACGCGTTCGTACAGATGTTTAGGTACATGACGGCGCATGTCTCCGCTGGCGCCCGGGTCGGGGCAGTGGACGGTGACATCGACTCGCTGTACGCGCTAGCCGGTAGATACAACGTCGGGTACTGGGAGACCCCGGCTGCCCTGTCCCGAGAGCATGTCCGCTACGCCGTGGTGGAGTGGGGGCCGGTCAACCAGGGCTACTCGGACCTCACCTCGTTTCAGGTCCGGCATCTTCTCCGGCGCGGTCGGCTGGTGGTCTCGTTCTGGGGACGTACCAATGGCCAGGTCGCGCTCTACCAGCTGCCACTGATGCGACAACCGCCCCGCAGAATCGGCAGGTGATCAACAATGGCTACCCAACTGGCAAACGTCCGTGCGGATGTTCTTCCCGTACTGGGGTGCCCAGATTGCCATGCTCAGCTCCGTATCGTTTCGGGAACGCGTCGGCACGGGATCGGGTCGTGCTCCTATCAACAGGTCGTCATGGCCTACGGTGTCGTCCTCTCAGCCCGCGGACTTAGGGGGTGGTGTCTCCTCAAGGCCCTCCAGAAGCACCCCGATCGGAAGCCACCGCGCGTGGGCCAGATCGTCGGCGAGTTCTGTCGGCGACGCTCGGGAAGCCGACTCGTAAGGCCATTTTGGGGTGTCGGACAGTGCACCTCCACACGCAGCACCGATCACCATGCTGTAGTTTCCCGCTGCCCGGGCAGCGTTGGGGTTGCTCCAATGTCGCGGCGGGGTGATTCTCGATGCTCCATGCGGGATGGGCCATCTCTCGCCCTGCCAAGTTAGCTCTTTATCATGGATTCCAGATGGGCCGAAGGGACGCGCGCGCCAATGCCCGATCTCCCTAAGACACTCGTAGCCAGGTTCCCGCAATTGAGGTCTCATTGCCAGCTAACCTGGTCTTTCTACGCTGAACTGGCTCGCCGGTGCTCCCTCTTCAAGACAGCTTGGTACTCAATCCGCTTTCATGGCGCTGTGGTGGTGGGTCGTGGCAGCAAGATCAGAGTGCATCGCCATGCCTGCATCGCGATGGCTCCAAAATCCCTGCTCGCGATCGGGATGGCGCATGACACCCCTACTGGCGCCCTTCTGCGGATGCGCTCGGGCTCTAACCTGCGGGTGGACGGACGCGTGCAGATCATGCGCGCCTCCAGCATCGTGATCGGCTACAATGCAAAGCTCAGCGTCGGAGCCGGTACCTTCTTCAATGACGGGTCTTCGGTCATCTGCTCTAGCGCCACTACGATCGGCCCGGGGTGCGCGATCTCGTGGGGCGTCCGAATCCTTGATACAGATATTCACAAGCTCGTGCGAGATGGTCACGCTACTCAACACGCCCCAGTGCGCATTGGGCGGGACTGCTGGATTGGGACAAACGCCCTGGTTATGAAGGGCGCGGATCTGGGTGACGGATCGGTTGTGGCCGCTGGCGCTGTCGTGACCGCCAAGGTGCCGCCACGGTCGCTAGTGGCCGGAGTTCCAGCCAGGGTGATGCGCGAGAATGTTACATGGGAGTTCTAGCCGCAATCTAATCGTGATCTTTGCTCGGTGGCTCGAGGCCGCTGCTTGACGATTGACCACCCTGGCCTGATGGCCCAGCGGGTATCGGATCTGCGATGTGCAAACTGCTCGCGGCGTGGCTCCGGGCGGGTGTCCACGGGGTAACGACCGAATAGGGGTCGGGAAGTCCGCAGGGATAACCAAAGACGCACATCCCGACCCGGTATCCCGTGTCGCTCTCGGGCTTGGTTTTCCGGGCTCCTGACGTAGAGAGCGCTGTTCGGCTGTTGGTCCCGGGCTGATCCTGCGGTTCTGCGTGCGGAACTGGCCCCCGACGCTCTTCTCGCACAAATCCGCAAGATCGCGGCCCTGGGAGACTGCTCGCCGGCCGACGCTTCCGCCCCCCGCTGCCAACCCGGCTGCCGATCACCCCCCAGTGTGCGGCGGCCCTGGGGTCCGGGCAACGACGCCTAGTATCACTGGGTGTGCATGTTCCAGTACGAAGAGTAAAAATATTAGTGACATATGGCGCAGTTTAAGATAAACTTCCACCAAGTTGTCGGATCTGCCGGGTCGAACGTTAGTTAAGCCGAGCAGAAATCCTGGACCAGGAAACGGGGGACCTGGGAAAGGCGGTCACATGGAGGGTGGCGACACCTCCGCGCATCGGGCTAGGTGTCGGGACAGGGCATCGGACAGTATTCCAGGTATTCGTTTGGTCCGATCCCTCTGCCGATTAGGTTTCGGGGTGTGGGCGCCGGAGAAGCACAATCCAACGGAGGTCACTGTGCTAAGCGCAGCTCTACTGCGAAGTCACCGACCGGTCCTCCTGGCTACCGTCTTCGCCGTGGCGCTTGCGCCAGGAGCCATCACAGGTGGCGCGTATGGCTGGAACATGGTCGCGATGACATGGGCTAATGGTTTCACATGTTCTGCGACGGGCTCAAGCGCTACCAATACTGTTCCAGTGACTGGCGCCACCTCAAACGGCTCGAGCGATGACTATAATGCGATCCAAAAAGCCATCGACAGCGCTGGCCGCCGCGGCGGCGGCATCGTCACGCTACCTGCTGGCACTTTCATGACTAATCGTCACCTGGTTCTCAAGAACAACGTAAAACTGACGGGCGTTGGCCCTGCAACGATAATCAAAGCAGGGCCGGGCTTCTTGTCTACTCAAGCGCCCTACGGAGGATATCCCATTATCACTACGGCGGGTGCTTCAGATGCAACTATTGCCGATCTCACCGCTGACCAAAGCGGTGAGATGCTCAATGGCAATGTCAGTGCGCGGCTGACCGGTTATGTCGTCGAGGGGCGCGACTCTAGCAATGTCGTTGTCGATGGCGTTTACGTCCGCAACCCCTTTACGTATTCCATCGCCATGGTTGGAAGTACTGACTTTTGTGTCGAAAATAGCAATGTGATGGTTACCACCAGCGGTCTCTACAATCAGCTGGATGGAATTCATATCCTCGCTTCAAACTCAGGACAGGTCATTAATAATACTATAGTGTCTGGGGACGACGGATTGGTTGCGCACTCCATAGACGGAGCCGTTTTCAATATTCTGTACGCTAATAACAAGGTGTACGGAGGAGCCACCGACGCTGGGTTTCAGCTGGCAGTGGGGGACTTCCCGATTTACGGCATCACAATTGAAGACAACAATTTCTATGGCTCATATCTCGGCATTCATACGGGTTACTACGACAACCGAACCGGAGCACTGTACAATGTCGCGATCAGCGGCAACTACATTCACGACCTTTCGCGGGGCGCGCAATCTTTCGCAATTCATGTTGGCGGCTTGGGTGCCTATGGCAGTTTGGGCGGCTTGGGCTCGATCGACAACGTCGTCGTATCGAACAATCAGGTATGCAATGCAGGTCCTATTTCACTCCAAGCAGGTCCCGGCAACGTCGTGACGGGAACAACCGGCTGCTAGGCGCTACCGGTCCATATCGCCCACCACGAAGAACAGTGAGCCGAGGATGGCCGTCACATCCTCGATCCGATGGCCGGGCAGCACTTCGGACAGGACCTGGACGTTGCTGAACGACGCCGAGCGCAGCTTGAGCCGCCAGGGCGTCTTGCCGCCCCGGGACACCAGGTAGTAGC